>Ga0299906_10002805_pt1 | contig 14399 bp, 14 predicted proteins | sample RVTome_14_FD_200259 | JGI IMG/M metagenome (GOLD analysis project Ga0299906, IMG submission 200259) | Soil microbial communities from uranium-contaminated site in the Upper Colorado River Basin, Wyoming, United States - RVT145D125 (version 2) ... | reverse complement strand
CGTCTCTACAATGACGATTATTTGCGTTCGCCCTGGATGCCGATGCGGATGGTCTCAAGGGGGACATCCTTCCCGCTGGCGGCTATCGCCTGGCGGGCAAGCATGACCAGGCCGGAGCAGCAGGGAACCTCCATGTGCAGCACGGTCAGACTGCGGATGTCGTTCTGGCACAGGATGGCCGTCAGTTTCTGCAGGTACGCCTGGCCGTCATCGAGCTTCGGGCAGCCGATCAGCAGCGCCCGCCCCTGCAGAAAATCCCGGTGAAAATCAGCATAAGCGAAGGGAACGCAATCGGCGGCCAGCAACAGGTCCGCATCCCGCAGAAACGGCGCGTTCGGCGGCACCAGGTGCATCTGCACCGGCCACTGGCGCAGCTCGGAAGGTCTCGCCGAGATCTCGTCGGCAGGCGCGGTCGGCTTGTCGAAACTCATCAGCCGCGCTGAGGGACAGCCACCGCCATAAGCGGGAGCCGTGAAGCTCTGCACCTGTGCCGACGGACAACCCCCGTGAGCCGGCTCCGCATGCGTCGCAGTTTCACGGCCGGTGCTTTTGAGGTGCTCTTCAACCGCCTCCTCATCAAACCCATCGGCCGCTCTTTTTTCGACAATGATGGCATCCTTCGGGCAATGGCCGAGGCAGGCGCCGAGACCGTCGCAGAGGTTATCGGCGATCAATCTGGCCTTGCCGTCGATGATCTGGATCGCTCCTTCGGCGCAGGCCGGCACGCAGAGGCCGCAGCCATCGCATTTTTCTTCATCGATCTTGACGATTTCCCGAATCATAAGCGAATCCTTTCGCTTTTTGGCTACAGATTATATACGAAATGCCGATTTCTTGTCGGTCTTCAGACGTCTTCGCATTCCTCGACTTCCCGCCGGCGGCGAATGGCGCGCAACGGGCAGAAGGCCACCAGAACGAAAGCAAGCCAGACCGCTGCGAGGGTACTGGCGAAGAGCGTCAGAAACATCTATGATCTCCGTTGTCTTAGAAATAATAGTGCCAGAGTAGGTCGAGCCGCCCGCGCAGGATCAGGTGCCGACCGGAGAAACGCATGATTTCCCGCACCTTCTCCCGGTGACCGGGCCGGTAGCAATGAACATGACAATGCTTGCAGGTCGGTTTCGGGTCGAGAGGGCATTTGATCCGCCGAGCGAAGGCATAGTCGAGAAACTCCCGACATTCGCCGCAAAGGTGGAAGCGCTCGAGACCCAGTTCCTGCAGTTCCGACTCGGCGGCCTGCAGCGGCGACTTTGCTCCGCTGTGTTTGGCGCGGCAGTAGGCGGCGGTGAACAGGGCAAGGATCTTGAGATCCTTTCTTTCCTGCGCGCTCAAACCCGGCTCTGCCTGACACCCGTTGACTTTCATGCCATCAAGTATAGATGAAGTCATTCCGGCGGTCCTTGACGAAAATCAAAAGAACGGCAGCGACGTTCAGAGGAGCCGACCATAACCCGCGGCCCAGAGGACCAGCAGCAGCAGAACGGCTTTCAGCAGGTTGCATTGCAGTAGACGTCGTAATCTGTCGATCATGGCGACCTCCTCAATTCAGAAGTTGGCCCAACCTACAACACCGACCCAAAAGGCGCCTTGACCGGGGTCAAACCGACGGACACAAAAAAAGGCCCTGAAAGCAGGGCCTAATGGTTGACGATAGGGGTGCGTTATTCGCGGTATTTCTCCGCCAGGTCTTCGAGGCGGTCACGGTCGAGGATGTCGATCACCTTGCCGCGTACCTCGATGATGGCATCGTCGGCGAGCTTGCGAAAGGTCCGGGAGAGGGTCTCGCTCACCGTCCCCAGGTTGGAGGCGAGTTGGGTCTTGGAGATGGGCAACTCCACGCTCTCGGCATCGTCGCCGGCCAGGTCGAGCAGGTAGCGCGCCAGGCGGGCGGGAACGTCCTTGAAGGTGAGTTCCTCGATCTGGGTGGCGAACTGGCGCAGAAAACGGGAGAGCCCGCCGATCATGTTGATGGCGATCTGCGAGTGGTCGTGCAGCAGGTTGAGAAACTCGTTTTTCGGGAAGAAGACGAGTTGGGACCTCTCCAGCGGCTCGGCGTAGGCGGGATAAAGCCCGCTGCCGAAGATGGCCGCCTCGGCGAAGGTACCCCCCGGATGGACGATGTGCAGGATACGCTCCTTCCCCTCGGGGGAGAGCTTGTAGATTTTCACCTTGCCGGCGCCGACGACGTAGAAACCGAGGGCCTTCTCACCGTCGGAGAAGAGGACTTCGTTCTTCTCGTGCTCGCGCAGCTTGCCAACGCGGGTGAGATAATCGAGATCGTCGTCGGTGACTCCAGCGAAGAGATGACAACGCTTGATAATGCTTCGGGTATCCATGGGGCGGAAGTCTAGCAGAGGGGGACGACGATGACAAGAATCTTTGGGGAACGCAGGCAAAAATGCGGAGACACCCCCGAATCCGAGCCGGTGAGTGCTCAATTGTGGTACACCGTGAGCCTTCCTGGAACTCGCTGTCGGGCCAGAATGACAAAGCGCTCCCTGAGCCGCCTGGCGCCGGGCAGCAAGCAGGGCCACGCTGCCGTAGCCGGCAGAATTGGCACACCCTTCGCTCCCAATATGTGGGAAGCTCCGTCTTGCCGGATTTTCCCGGCCGGTTCCGAGACGACCAAAACTCCCGAGACAGGATGATCAGACCATGTTTGAAGTTATCCGCAACGAGACTCTTGCCCCCAGCCTGCACCGAATGGTGATCCGCGCCCCGCGAATTGCCGCCGCCCGTAAGGCGGGACAATTCGTCATCGTCCGCGCCGCGACCGACGAGGAGCGCATCCCGCTGACCATCGGCGACGCCGATCCGCAGGCCGGAACGATCACCCTCTTCATCCAGGCGATCGGTGCCTCGACCCACCGCATCGTCGCGGTTCCGGCCGGAGGCGCTCTGCGGGACGTGGCCGGCCCCCTCGGCATGGCGACGGAAATGGAGCGTTGGGGACGCGTCGCCTGCGTCGGCGGCGGCGTCGGCACCGCCGTCCTCTACCCCATGGCCAAGGCGCTGGCGCAGATCGGCAACGAGGTCACCACGATCATCGGCGGCCGCTCGGCGCCGTACATCATCCTTGCCGACGAACTGGCCGTCTTCTCCGCCACGGTCAAGATCACCACCGAAGACGGCAGCTGCGGGCGTCAGGGATTCGTCACCGCCGAGCTCGCCGAACTGATCGCCGACCCCGACCGGCGCCCCGAGGCGGTCTTCGCCGTCGGCCCGGTGCCGATGATGCGGGCCGTGGCCGAACTGACCCGGCCGGTCGGCATCAAAACCATTGTCAGCCTCAATCCGATCATGATCGACGGCACCGGAATGTGCGGCGGCTGTCGCGTGGAGGTCGGCGGAGAATCGAAATTCGCCTGCGTCGACGGGCCGGAGTTCGACGGACACCTGGTCAATTTCGCCACGCTAGCCGACCGGCTCACCATGTATCGGGACCATGCCGGCAGCTGTCGACTTGGCTGACACCCCGAAACAGCAACCTTCACACGGATCAGGTGCGATGACAGAGAATCTGAGCATAAAAGATCGTATGGCGATCGAGCGGGTGCGCATGTCCGCGCAGGAGGCTGACGCTCGCAGCCGAAACTTCGCCGAGGTCAATCTGGGTCTCACGGAAGCCGAGGCAATACGCGAGGCTCGACGCTGCCTACAGTGCAAAACCCGAAAGTGCGTCGAGGGGTGTCCGGTAAACGTCTCGATTCCCGAGTTCGTCACCGCCCTCGCCACCGGCGATCTCGCCAGGGCAGCGGCAATTCTGCAGAAAGACAACGCCCTGCCGGCGGTCTGCGGGCGGGTCTGTCCTCAGGAAGTCCAATGCGAAGCGCACTGCGTGCGCGGCGTGAAAGGAGAGCCGGTCGCCATCGGCTACCTCGAGCGTTTCGTCGCCGACTGGGCGATGGCTCATCCGGGCCGGCTCACCACCGACAACCCCACTCCTCCGGCTTCAGGGAAGCGGGTGGCGGTTGTCGGTTGCGGCCCGGCCGGTCTGACCGCGGCTGGAGAGCTGACTCGCCTCGGCCACGAGGTGATCGTCTTCGAGGCCCTGCACGACACCGGCGGCGTCCTTCGCTACGGCATCCCCGAGTTCCGTCTCCCCAAGCGGATCATCGACAGCGAGGTGGCCCGGCTGGTGCACTCCGGGGTGGTCATCGAGTGCAATGTCATCATCGGCAAGACGCTGACCCTGCAGCAGGTGCGCGAGGAGTTCGACGCCGTCTACGTCGCCAACGGCGCCGGCCTGCCGGTAATGCTGGGGATCCCCGGGGAAAACCTCAAGGGGGTTTACGCCGCCAACGAGTACCTCACCCGGGTCAATCTGATGGGGGCCGGTCTCGACCCGGCCGCCCGGACGCCAATCCTGCGCGGGCGACAGGTGGCAGTCATCGGCGGCGGCAACACGGCCATGGACTGCGTCCGCACCGCCCGCCGGCTCGGCGCCGAACGGGCCATGCTCGTCTATCGGCGCAGCGGAGCAGAGATGCCCGCCCGCGCCGAGGAGATCCACCACGCCCGCGAGGAAGGAGTGGAATTCATCATGCTCACCTCGCCCTTGGCGATCGTCGACGATAATCAGGGGTGGGCACGGGCACTGCGCTGCCAGCGGATGGAACTCGGCGAACCGGACGCGTCAGGACGCCGGCGGCCCCTTCCTGTCCCCGGAGATGTCTTCGATCTGGAGGTAGATGTAGTGGTCAATGCTCTCGGCACCCGCGCCAATCCACTACTGACCGCGACGGCCCCGGAACTGGCGCTGAACCGCTGGGGGAACATCGAAGCGGCGCCGACGGGGGCAACCAGCCAGCCCGGAGTCTACGCCGGCGGCGACATCGTCCGCGGCGGGGCGACGGTGATTCTCGCCATGGGGGACGGAAAGCAAGGAGCGGCCGCCATCCACACCTATCTTCAGCAGTCGGTCTGAGCGCCTCCTCCCCGCTCCACCGAAAAGGAAAAACCGCGACCATACCGGCCGCGGTTTTTCCTTTTGGGTGTGCCACCTGTGCCACTATTGGCACGCCACCTGACCAATTGTGCCTCAGTCCGTCTCAGAATGTTGCAAAATGGTACAATCGGGCCCGTGTCCAACTCGCATCATCCCGTTGTCCACCTTTAGTTAAACTACCGTTTTTACATTGTTATTAAGAAAAAAACTGTCTGTTCTCGCGGGTTGCTCAAAAGCTGGCAATACCTTTGCAATAACGTAAACACAATCGCCGGCGTCCATTGTCGACGCAAAAACTTCATTCAACCCTGATCACAGAGGAGGCAAATAATGGCCAGAGTCAGCCCCAATCCCAAGAAATTCATCATTTCCTGCCGCATCAACCATAAGGAGATGGAAGCACTCCAGGAACGCGCAGAAGCCTGCGGCATGAGCATCACCATGCTGCTGCGCAAGAGCCTGGAACTCCAGGAGCGGGAATTCTCCAAAGGCTCGCTGCGGAGTGCCTGATCGCCGGCGGCCGGGGAAAATGAAGGGCCTGCGGGCCCTTCACACCCCAGGCTCAGTCGGATTCCAGCAGACGGCAGAGGGTCTCAGTGATCTGGGGATTGTCTCGTTGGTTTAAGCGAAAGGCGACCTCCTGCAAAAGAAGCGGCAACTCCTGAAGGCACCTTCCCCGGTGCATCTTCGCCAGCCGTCCGGCAAATCCCCAGAATTTTACGAGAGCATCAGCCCTCGCCCCCTCCTCCCCGGCCCCTGAAATCCAAATTTGCAGATCGCAGAGTTCGGCGCCGGCATGGCAAGTTGGACAACCCCCTTCCCTCTCTTTCACCCCGGCACCTCCAACCTTCAGGTCCGTTTTTCTGGTCCAGCCGGCAAAAAATATTTGCATATGGGAAAATTTACCGTATACATTACAACATGCGACCACTTAGGTTATTTTATATCTTATCTAACCTGGAGGTGGCGGAGAAAGGCGGACTGTCCGCAGGAAAGGGCCTTCGGGGAGGACGCCTGCAAACCTGGAGAATATCCAGAGACGGGGAGGTGTCGTATGACCAGCGAAAGCAGAGCCTTTGTCGCCCTGGTAAGCGGGCAACTTGCACAGCAGAAAAAGGCGGGATCAGTCAGTGAGCGGGGTGGCGGGCAAAAATTCACCTTCGGCGATGGCAAGGGGTGCGTCGAGGCGACCGCCCCGCAGCGCTCCTGCGGTGTCGTCCGGGACGTCGCCGCGGATAATTATTGCCTGCGAGACCCCGACGGTCGGGAACATATCTGCCTGTCCCTCTATGGCCAGCTGTTCGAAGGCTTCGACCACGGCAGCGCTTCGCACTTCAACGGCTTCGTCGACGGCCCGGAGATTACTCTCTACGATTTTGCCGAATCGGAATATTTTTCGTACAGATATTGCTGAGCAGTGAAATCTGCCGTCTCAGCCACCGCCGACCAGAGGAAAAAGAGACAGCGTATCGCCCTCCTCGAGCCTCGCGTCCAGCGTGGCGTGGCGGCCGTTAATGAGGATGATGCCGATTTCCTGGTCGCTTATGCCGACATCGGCAATGATTTCCCGGCAGGTGATTCCCTGAGGGTAGTCGCGCTGGTCGATCTTGAAGCGACCAACCCGGAAGGTGGCAAACAGTTTGACCGTAACGTTCATGGGAGCGACTCCGCCAAGGGACGCGGCGCCCCCGGCCGCGCATGGAGAAGGGAGGAAAAAATCCCGGTGTGGCCATGGCGAGCCACACCGGGCATAGAGAGAGAACGGTTCGACGACGTCTAGAAATTCCAGAAGGCGTCGATTTCTTCGTCGGTGAAGTCCCAGACTGCGTTGTGAGGCGGCACCGGCTCGTACTTGAAGAACTCGGGCAGGCGGTCATGCTGGTTGGTGAAGCCGGCCTCGATGTTGAATTTGCGCTCGGTCTTGAGCACGGTCTTGCCGAGATTGATGACGTCGTCGCCGGTCAGGGCGATGCCGAAGCGGGCGTTGATCATGTCGATCAGGGCCGGCAGGCACTCGGGGATGTCGAGGGCGGGGAAGGCAACGAAGATGCACATGCCGGTCGAATCGACGGCGGCGGTGGCAATCTGCAGGTTGCGCGAAAGCTCGACCTGGCCCTCCTTCTTCAGCGGATCGACAAAGCCGCCGACGTTGAGGATGTTGGTGGCGATAGTGTAGCCGGCGGTGTGGTCGGCCCCCATGGTGCTGGTGGCGTAGGTGATGCCAATCCCTTTGACCGAACGGGGGTCGTAGGCGGGAATAGCCTGGTTTTTGACGACCGGAACACGGGTCACGCCGTAAGCTTTGCCGACGCTACCGGCCCCGCCGCCAAGCACGCGACCGAGCGGGGTCCCCTTGGCGATCTCATCCTGCAACATGCGGACGACTCCCTTGCCGTCGCCAAAGGGAAGAATGCCGGCCTCCATGGCAACACCGAAGGTGACGGCAGTCTCGATGGAGTCGATGCCGATATCATCCATGAGGCTGTCGGCCTTGGCGATGTCGTCGAGGTCCTCGATGCAGCAGTCGGCCCCCAGGCCCCAGATCGTCTCGTACTCGAAACCGGAAGTCATATACTTGCCTTCCTTGTCGGGGTAGACCTGGGAGCACTGGATGATGCAGCCGGCATGGCAGCCGTGCTTCGGCTTACCGCCCCGGGCGACGATGGTGTCGTGCATCGTCTCGCCGCTGATCTTGTCATGGGCTGCGAAGCGGCCGGAAGTGAAATTGCGGGTCGGCAGGCCGCCGGCCTCGTTGAGGATGTTAACCAGGACGTTGGTGCCGTAGGTCGGCAGGCCTTCGCCGGACACCGGGTGATCAAGCAGGGCCTTGGCGAAGGTGCGCGCGGCGGTTTTGAACTTTTCGGGATCGGCGAGCGTGATGCCCTGGGCGCCGGTATCGTCGATGGAGATGCACTTGATCTTCTTCGAGCCCATCACCGCGCCAAGACCGCCACGGCCGTGGCTGCGAATCTTGCTGTCGGGGTCCTTGACCGAGATGTTGGCCGCGGCCATTTTCATTTCACCGGCCGGGCCGATGGTGATGACGCCGGTTTTCTTGCCGAGCTTGGCTTCGAGGGCCTCGATCACGGCGAAGTTCCCCTTGCCGGCCAGCTCGTTCGCTTCGGCGATGGTCACGCCGTCCTTGGTGACATGCAAGCTGTACCAGTTGTCGCCCTTGGGCAGACCCTCGATGATCAGGGCCTTGATCCCCAAACGGCCGAACATCTGGGCGGAGGTGCCGCCGGAATTGCTTTCCTTGATGGTACCGGTCAGAGGGCTCTTGGCGCCGCAGGACATGCGGCCGGAGTTGGCCGCGGCGGTACCGCTGAGCAGGCCGGGGGCGAAGACCAGTTTGTTGTTCTCACCCAGGGGGTGGCAGGTGGGGATGACCTCCTCGGCGACGATGGTGGAGGTCAGGGCGCGGCCGCCGAGGCCGGCCCAGCGCTGGGGCACTTCCTCGATGCGGGTACTGAGGGTACTCATGTTGACGCGAAAAATCTTGTCCATGGTCGGGGTCTCCCTTTCTCGGGTTGGTAAACGCAATCTCCTTTCCGAAAGGGAGGCTTCGCCGTTTCCAGCGAAACCCGTTGGCCGGCCACCCTAAGGGACCCCTCGTAGGCGGCAGGGCTCGGAGATTCTACTATTATAACCGGCTTCCGGCTCCGCACAACCCTCGCGCCGCTCAATTTCACCCGCGACGACAAGCGGCAGGGGAGGAAAACCTCCCTCCCCTGCCGAACGGTCCCGTAAGAACCGGTGCCGTGACTTACATGGCGGCCTTGTAAATGCCGACCACGCAGTCGAGGGTGGCGATCCGGGGGTTGGTCAGCATGCAGGCGTCCTTCATGGCGTTTTCGGCCATGATCCGCAGGTCGGTTTCCTGCACGTTGAGCGCCTTGAGGCCGGCGGGGATGCCGATGTCGCTGGAGAGTTTACGGATGGCGGCGATACCCTTGGCGGCAGCGTCGACGTCGGAGAGGCCATCGATGTTCTCGCCCATGGCGACGGCGATATCGGCGAAGCGCTTGGGATTGGAGATCATATTGAACTCACAGACGGCCGGCAGCAGGATGGCGTTGCAGACGCCGTGGGGGAGGTTGTAGAAGCCGCCGAGCTGGTGAGCCATGGCGTGGACGTAGCCGAGGCTGGCGTTGTTGAAGGCCATGCCGGCCAGGTACTCGGCGTAAGCCATCTTGTCGCGGGCTTCGAGGTTCTTGCCGTTGGCGACGGCCGGGCGCAGGTATTCAGCAACCAGTTCGATCGCCTTGATGGCGCAGGCGTCGGTGATCGGGGTGGCAATGGTGGAGACGTAGGCCTCGACGGCGTGCGTCAGCGCGTCCATGCCGGTGGCGGCAGTGAGGGGGGCCGGCTTGCCGATCATCAGGACGGGATCGTTGATGGCGATGTTGGGGGTGCAGCGCCAGTCGACGATGGCCATCTTCACCTTGGTGTCGGTGTTGGTGATGATGCAGAAGCGGGTCATTTCGCTGGCGGTGCCGGCGGTGGTGTTGATGGCGACGAAGGGGGGCATCGGCTTGGTGGTCTTGTTGACCCCTTCGCAGTCGCGGATATGGCCGCCGTTGGTGGCGACCATGCCGATCCCCTTGGCGCAGTCGTGGGACGAGCCGCCGCCCAGGGAGATGATCGAGTCGCACTTGTTGTCCTGATAGACCTTCAGTCCGTCATGGACGTTCTTGTCGGTGGGATTGGGCTCCGCTCCGTCGAAAATTACGCAGGACACGCCGGCGGCTTCCACCTGCTTTTTGATCTGGTCGGCCATGCCCATGCCGGAAATGCCCTTGTCGGTGACCAGCAGGGCCTTCTTGGCGCCGAGTTGCTTGACCTGCTCACCGGCTTCTTTGGAGGAGCCGACGCCCATCAGAGAAACGGTGGGGATGAAAAATCCGAAAGTCTGGTCTGCCAATGCCATGGTTCATTCTCCTTTTGAGGTTATTTGGTGTTGCATCCGAATTGCCAGGTTGCTAATGGAAAAACGATCACGTCTCATGAATACCGGGTACCCGACCGCACCTCCTCTCTCCACTGTCCGACTCTGTTAAAAAATCGAATAAAACATTGGTTGAGGTATACAGCAACAACAATGCCAACCCCGAGAATTGCTTTCAAGTAATTGTTTTTTATAAGTTTATAAAATTCATCGAAGCGCTGTCCGATATCCCCTCCGGACAACGCGGTCCATATTGGCACACTTTGTTCCAAGCTGCTCCAAAGTGTGCTTCATCCGGCATCCTTTCACCCCGGGCAGAACCCATTTCTCTGCCCTGCCTTCCGGCTGTCCCTTTCTGGTGCACCTCGTTCCAACATGGAACAGCGGCCATTGTCACACATCGTGACACCGGCTACCCCTCGGAGGGTCGGCATCGGGCCGACCGTCTTTTCCCTCAGCAGCACAGTTGCCCCCCAAAGGTCGCTCCATCACTCTGTCGAGGGTACTAAAACAGTGGATTAATCAACCGGCGCAAGCAGGCAAGCCCCCCTCCGGCCCGTGCCTGCACCAGCTGCCGACCAACTTGTGCATCGACGGAAAATCGTTTGTGCACAGGAATTGCAACCGTATACAGAACACCGGCACGACCCGACCGAAGCTTTTCGCGGAATCGCCCATGAAATGTCGAAGGGGCGAGTGTGCCCGGGGTGGCGTCGTACCGGCGATTCGTGATATTTTAATTACATTGTCTTTGGCCATCCGGCCTGATGCCGGAGCCTTCGACCGAACCTCATGAGGAAACGCCGTGAATATCAGCAAATTCGTAACCCCAGAAATCATCTTTGGCCGCGGCTCCCTGAGCCAGATCGGCGAAAGCGCTGCCCGTATCGGCGCCTCGAAGGTTTTTCTCGTCAGCGACGAAGGCGTCATCAAGGCCGGCTGGGCCGACAAGGCCCGGCATTACCTGCAGGCCGCCGGGCTGGAGACTGAAGTCTTTTCTTCCTTGACTACCAACCCCAAGGATTTCGAGGTCACCGAGGGCGCGCAGCGCTACCTGGCGTCGGGGTGCGACGCCCTCGTCGCCGTCGGCGGCGGCAGCCCGACCGACGTCGCCAAGGCCATCGCCATCCTGGCCAGCAACGGTGGCCGACTCCAGGACTACGAGGGGATCAACAAGATCGTCCATCCCCTGCCGCCGATGGTGATCGTCCCCAGCACCGCCGGGGCCGGCTCCGAGGTCAGTCAGTTCACGATCATCGTCGACACCGTGCGCAAGCTGAAGATGTCCATCATCTCCAAATCGCTGATCCCGGATATCGCCATCGTCGACCCGGAACTCCTGCAGACCAAGGACAGCCTGCTGGCCGCCGCCACCGGCCTCGACGCCCTGACCCACGGCATCGAATCGTACGTCTCGCTGGCCGCGACGCCCCTTACCGACATCCACGCCCTGAAGGCGATCCAGTTGATTTCCCGGTACCTGCGCCGAGCGGTAGCAGACCGGCAGGACATGGAGGCGAACACCAACATGGCCATGGCCAGCCTCACCGCCGGCATGGCTTTTTCCAACGCCATTCTCGGGGCGACCCATGCCATGACCCACCAGGTCGACGGGCTGATCGACCAGCACCACGGGGAGACCAATGCCTCGATCCTCCCCCACGTCATGGAATTCAACCTGGCCTCCGCTCCTGAGCGGTTCCGCGAGATCGCCATCGCCATGGGCGAAGAGGTGGCCGGCCACGACACCCTCGCCGCCGCCGCCCTCTCGATCAGGGCGGTCAAGGAGCTGATCCAGGACATCGGCCTGGCCAAGGGTCTGTCGCAGCTCGGCCTGCAGGAGGAATTCATCCCCCTCCTGAGCCGTAACGCCCTGAAGGACGCCTGCTTGGTGACCAACCCGCGCAGCGCGACCTTCGAAGACATCGTGGCCATTTTCCGCAAGTCCATGTAAGGTCAGACAGAGAATGCCGGAACGGCGAGGGAATCAGCAGTGAAGGAAAGGGAAAAGCTCCTCGAACAACTCACCGGAGTCGACTCCTCCAAGCTCAATTACTATGTCGAGCTGAAAAAGCGAAATCAGGAGGTTCTCAAGCAGAACAGCCGCCTGGAAATCCTGCATCAGCTGGCCCATGACATCAACATCGACATGTCGGTGGCCGATATCATCGAGCGGGCCTTTTCCAAACTGCCCCAGACCCTGCCCTGCGACTTCCTCGGTCTGATCACCGTGAGGGGAGGAGAACTGGCGCTCAAGGCTATGATGCCGAGGGACTACTGCCGAATCGACGATTTTCCCGCCCACTCCCCTTCCCTCAACGTCATCCGGCAGAAGCAAGGCGGCATCTTCAACCTGCCGCAGGAATATCTCAGCCACGTCCGTTACAACCCTTGCTACCCGGGTCCGCTCCGGGCCTTGGTGGTCACCCCGATGTTCCGACGGGACGAGGTGATCGGCGCCCTGATCGTCGCCAGTGTCGGCGATGGTGCCTATACGGCAGCCGATCTCAGCTTCGTCCAACACTTGGCCGACCAGTTGTCGATCAGCATCCAGAACGCCCGCCTCTACAAGCAGGTTTCCCGGGCTAAAAAGGAGTGGGAAGAGACCTTCAAGGCGGTCACCGACCCGATTTTCCTGATCGACACTGATTACAACGTGCTTCTTCATAACGACCGGCTGCCGCCGGAAATGCTCGCCTCATGGAACCAGGCCCTGAGCAGCAAATGCTTCGCCAAGCTCCACGGTCGCAACCAGCCCTGCGTCAACTGCCCGATCAATGAGATCAGACGGACCGGCAAACCGGTATTCCAGCGCTGGCAGACCGATGCGGGGATTCTGCTGGACCTCGCCTACTATCCGGTCCTGAACGAAGAGAAGCAGCTGGCGGCCGTGACCATCATCCTCAAGGATGTCACCCAGAAGACCAAGATGGAGGCGCAACTGGTGCACTCGGCCAAGCTCGCCGCCCTGGGCGAGATGGCCGCCGGCGTGGCCCACGAGCTGAACAGCCCGATGACGGTAATCATCGGCACCGCCCAGATGCTGGCCCGGGAACTTGCCCGGGACGCCCAGGACGAAAAGGCCGAAGCCCTCGAGGACATCATCAATTGCGGCCTGCGTTGCAAGCGGATCATCCAGAACCTGCTGACTTTTTCCCGGCAGGATCAACTTCCGGCGACGGAGATCGATCTCAATGCCGAGGTGGAGCGGGTTCTTTCCCTGATCCGCTACCAGATCAATCGCAGTCAGATCCGGATCGTCGCAACGCTGGACCCCACCCTGCCGAAGCTGACCGCCAACGGCCCGCAGATTCAGCAGGTGCTCACCAACTTCCTGATCAACGCCCGGGACGCCCTGGACGAGGTGCAACGCCAGAAAAAAACCATCGAGGTGAGCACGACTCTGCGTCGCCAAGGGGAGAAGCGCTGGGTCATGCTCAGCGTTCGGGACAATGGAACGGGGATCGACGCGGAGCGACTGCCGAAGATTTTCGCCCCCTTCTACACCAGCAAGGAGGCCACCAAGGGGACCGGGCTCGGCCTTTCGGTGAGCCTGGGGATCGCCGAATCGCACAACGGCACCATCGAAGTCGACAGCGTGCCGGGCGAAGGGAGCACCTTCTCCATGGTCCTCCCCCTCGAGCAAGAATGAACCCTCAATCTGTGAGGGGTGAGACGTAAAAAGTGAGGCGAAAAAGAGAAAAGCATTCGAAAAAAAGATAAAGGCGGTGGAACCTTGTCACAGAATCATGTCCTGATCATTGACGACGAAGCGGATGTCTGCACCTTCTTCCGCCGGCTGCTGACGCGCCGGGGGTACGCGGTGGTCACCGCCGTCAACCAGGCGGAAGCGCACCGGGCCCTCGAGGAGAAGAATTACAATGTCGCCCTGGTCGACCTGAAGCTTCCGGATACCGACGGCCTGACCCTGCTGAAGATGATCAAGGCCCGGCAACCCGCCTGCGAGGTCATCATCATGACCGGCTACAGTACGGTGAAGACGGCGGTCACGGCGATCCAGCTCGGCGCCTACGAGTATCTCGAAAAGCCCTTCGACGAAATCGATGCCATCGAAGCCCTGGTCGAGAAAGCCGCTACCAGCGGGCAGAGGACCGTCGCCGAGGATGAGTGGAGCGAGGTGGCGCAGGAGGTCGGATTTCAGGTGGGGACCTCGGACGTCATGCGCCGGCTGGTCTCCCTCACTTTCAAGATCGCCAGGAAGAACATCAACGTCCTGATCCAGGGAAAGACCGGAACCGGTAAGGAGGTTCTCGCCCGCTTCATCCATGCCGCCTCGAACCGGGCCAACCAGACCTTCATTCCGGTCAACTGCGGAGCGCTGCCGGAGAACCTGCTGGAAAGTGAACTCTTCGGCCACGAGCGGGGGGCGTTCACCGGCGCCAGCCAGACCCGGCGGGGCATCTTCGAACTGGCCAATCGCGGCACCCTCTTTCTCGACGAGATCGGCGATGCCAGTCCGCTGATCCAGGTCAAGCTGCTGCG
>Ga0299906_10002804_pt1 | contig 14400 bp, 13 predicted proteins | sample RVTome_14_FD_200259 | JGI IMG/M metagenome (GOLD analysis project Ga0299906, IMG submission 200259) | Soil microbial communities from uranium-contaminated site in the Upper Colorado River Basin, Wyoming, United States - RVT145D125 (version 2) ... | reverse complement strand
CCGGCGCTGATTCTGGCCGCCTGGAGCTTCGGCGGGCTCGTGGCGCTCGCCGGGGCGTTCGTCTACGCCGAGCTCGCCTCGCTGCGGCCCGCCGTCGGCGGGCAGTACGCCTACCTGCGCGAGGCCTACAGCCCGCAGGTCGCGTTCCTCTACGGCTGGGTGCTGCTGCTCGTGACCCAGAGCGGCGGCATGGCCGCGGTGGCGGTGACGCTCGCGCGCTACCTGGGCGAGCTCGTGGTCTTGCCCGTGTCCGAAGCGGCCGTGGCGCTCGCCGTCCTCGCCGCGCTCACGGCCGTGAACTGCCTCGGCGTGCGTGCGGGCAGCGACGTGCAGTCGCTGCTGATGGTGCTGAAGACGCTCGCGATCCTCGGCCTGGTCGCCACCGGCTTGGTCGTCTTCGGCGGCGAGCGTGTGACGCTGCGACCGGTGCTCGACCGGCCGCCGTCGCTCGAGCTCGTGGCCGCCTTCGGCGCGGCGCTCGTCCCGGTGCTGTTCGCCTACGGGGGCTGGCAGACCTCGGGCTTCGTGATGGGGGAGCTGAAGCGGCCCGAGCGGGACATGCCGCGCGCGCTGCTCGTCGGCGTCGCGGGCGTCGTGGTGCTGTACCTGTCGGTCAACGTCGTCTGCCTGCGAGCCCTCGGCGCCTTTGGGCTCGCCGCGAGCCGGGCCCCCGCCTCCGACGTGATGCGCGCGGCGCTCGGCGAGCGGGGCGCCCGGCTGATCGCGCTCGGCATCGTGATCTCGACGCTCGGCTTCCTGGCCCAGGGCATCCTGACGGCGCCGCGCGTCTACTACGCCATGGCGCGCGACGGGGTCTTCTTCCGCGCGGTGGGCAAGCTCCATCCGAGAACGCGCGTGCCGGTGCTGGCGATCGCACTCCAGGGCCTGGCCGCCGGGCTGATCGCCGTCTCCGGGCGCTACGAGCAGATCCTCAACTACGTGGTCTCGGTCGACTTCATCGCGATGGGCCTCACCGGGGCGGCCCTCTTCGTGTTCCGGAGGCGGGGCGAGACGGGCTCCTTCCGGGCCGCGGGGCACCCCTGGACGACGGCGTTCTTCGTCCTCTCGTGCTGGTTGGTGGTCGCCGCGACGATCCACCGCTATCCCCGCGACAGCCTCAAGGGCCTCGCGATCCTGGCGCTGGGCCTGCCCGTCTACTGGCTGTGGTCGGGCCGCGGCCGCTCGAGCGGCCTGGGCGACCCAAAGACGCCGCCGACCAAACGCCATCCGCCCCTGGTATAGACTGGTTGGCGGGGTCTTCCGGGAGCTCTTGATGTCCGAGTACGTGGCTGTCCTCTCCGTGGCCGAGCTTGCGCCCGGACAGGCGGCCGAGGTCACGGTTGGAGATCGGGCGGTCGCTTTGTTCAACGTCGGCGGGACCTTCCACGCCCTCACCAACCTCTGCCCCCACCGGGGCGGGCCCCTCGGACAGGGCTTCGTGGAAGGCTCGGAGGTGAGCTGCCCGTGGCACAACTACACCTTCGACGTGACGACGGGCGAGAACGTGGTGAACCCCGAGCTCAAGGTCGCGCGCTACGAGGTGAAGGTGGAGGACGGACGGGTCTTCGTGAAGGTGGAATGAGACGATGATGAAGAGACGACAGGTCGCACCGATGCTGCTGGGCCTGGCGTTCGCGGCCAGCCTGCTCGCGCAGGAGAAGCCTGCGGCTCCGGCCGCCACGACCGATACGCCCACCTTCCCCACCCAGCTCGAGCAGGTGATCGTCGACCTGGTGGTCACCGACAAGAAGGGCGTGCCGATCCGCGGCCTGACCGCGGCCGACATGACCGTGACGGAAGACGGCGCGAAGCAGGACGTCGTCAGCTTCGAGGCGGTCGAGCTTCCCGAGCGGCCGTCGGCGGCCGCCCCGCCGCCGCCCAAGGTGTCCTCGAACGTCGCCCCCGAGGAGCAGCGCGCGCGCACCTTCGTGCTGGTCTTCGACGACATGCACATCACGCCTTGGCGCGCGAACCAGGCCAAGGCCGCCGTGGCGAGCTTCCTCGAGAACGGCACTCGCGAGGGCGACCGCGTCTCGCTCATCTCGACGGCCGGCGGGGCCTGGTGGACGTCCCGCATGGAGGCGGGCCGCTCCAAGCTGATCGAGATGGTGAAGACCTTCGACGGACGCTTGATCCCCGACATGAGCCCCGAGCGCATGTCGGACTACGAGGCGCTGCGGATCCACGTCTACCGCGACCCGACCACGGTCGAGCGCGTGCTGCGGCGCTACGAGACGTACGGGGTCACGCAGGCGATGCAGCGGAGCAGCTCGGACTCGATGCGGACGGGCACCTCCGACGACCCCTACGTGACCGGGCGCGCCGCCGAGGTCTACTTCCAGGCGAATACCCGCCTGCGCACGACGCTCGACGTGGTGGAGCGCGCGCTCAACGGGCTCGCGGGCGCCCGGGGCCGCAAGTCGCTGATCCTCGTCTCCGAGGGCTTCATCCACGACATCAACGTGGACGAGTTCAAGCGCGTCAACAACGCGGCGCGCCGCGCGAACACCGCGATCTACTTCGTGAACGCGCGCGGCCTCGAGGGCACGCCGGTCGCGATGACCGCGCAGTTCGGGCCGGCGCTGCCCGAGCAGGACGTGGGCTTCGCCTTCGCCGAGACCTTCGACGCCGTGGCCGGCTCGGAGGTGGTGGCGAGCGAGAGCGGCGGCTTCACCGTGCGCAACACCAACGACCTCGGCAAGGGGATCGAGCGCATCGCGAACGAGACCCGCGTCTACTACCTGCTCGGCTACATTCCGACGAACGCCGCCCGCGACGGCAAGTTCCGCAAGATCCAGGTCAAGCTCGCGGCCAGCAAGGGGCGCGAGGTGCGCGCCCGCAAGGGCTACTTCGCGCCCACCGAGTCCGGCAAGAGCGCGCTCACGGCGAAGAAGGGCGTCGATCCCGTGATCCAGAGCGCGCTCGACTCGCCCTGGTCGCTCGACGGCATCCCGCTGCGCATGACGCACTTCGTGGGCGACGAGAGGTCCCTCGGCAAGGCGGCCGTGCTGGTCACGGCCGAGGTCGACATCCGCGGCCTGGAATTCGAGGAATCCGAGGGCCGCAGCCTCGGCGAGCTGCAGTTCCTGCTGGTGGTGGCGCACCGCGCGAGCGGCGAGTTCTTTCGCTACGACCAGGGTGTCTCGATGAAGCTGCAGCCGGTGACGCGCGAGCGCTACAGCCGCTTCTGGTTCCCGATCACGCGCGACTTCGAGCTGAAGAGCGGCGACTACCAGGCGAAGATCGTGGTGCGCGACACGCGCAGCAAACGCGTCGGCACCGTGATCCACGAGTTCGAGGTGCCACCGCTCGGGACGCTGCGCGCCTCGACGCCCGTCCTGAGCGACACGCAGCAGAACCCGAACACGGTGATCGCGGAAGGCCTGCCCGGCGGCCGGCTCGTCGCGCTGGCGCGGCGCGAGTTCGCGACCGGCTCGGACCTGTTGTGCCAGTTCGAGGTCTACGGCGCCAAGCCGGACGACAAGTCGGGAATGCCCAGGGTCGTGCAGGGCTACCTGGTGCGCCGCGCCGACGGCAGCATCCTCACCAGCATGGAGCCCTCGGTCATCAATCCGACCTCGCTCGGGAAGGTGACGCGACTCTTCGGCTTCCGGCTGACGGACGCGCCGCTGGGCGACTACGAGATGCTGATGACGATCCGGGACGACCTCGCGGGCCAGTCGATGGAGATTCGCGAGCCGTTCAGCGTGGGTCCTCCGCTTCCGGCGACCGCGGCGGCGCAGGCGCCGGCGGGGAACTGACGCCGACGGGGCGCCCGCGCCGGGGGGCTACTTCGCGGCGGGCGAGGGCGCGGCCGAGGGCGCCGTGGCCGGCGCTTCGGCCGGCAACGAGGACTGCGGCGCGGCCGGAGTCGTGACCGGAGCCTTGGCGGCGGGGCTCGGGCTCGCCGCCGCCTCCGGCACCTGGTCGAGGACGCCGCTGGCCTTCGGCCTTACGATCGTCAGCGCCAGGCTCGTGATCACGAACAGCCCCGCCAGGATCGTGGTGGCCCGCGACAGCACCGTGGCCGAGCCGCGCGGGCCGAAAGCGGTCTGGGTGCCGCCGCCGCCGAAGGCGCTCGCCAGGTCCTGGCCCTTGCCCTGCTGCAGCAGCACGACGGCGATCAGGAACAGGCACGCGATCACGTGCAGGAAGGTGATCAGATAGAAAAGGAAGGTCATTTGCGTCCCAGTCCTCGCTTGTTCGGTCCCGGAAGGTCCACCAAACCTCAAAGTCTAGCAAACGCCGCCCCGCGGTGCCACCGGCGCAGATGCCTGCCCCATGCGGCCAGCAGCGGCCGAAGCCGTTGATGAGCACGACTCGCCCCGGGGCGAGTTGACCTCGCTCCCCTACGGGCCGGTCATCTCCCAGTCCTGCGCGCTGGCGCGCCGCCCGTCGCGGTACCATGTCCGACCCTGCGGTGAACGCCACGGTGGCCCGGGGCGCGGGCGAAGCCGGCCAGTCCTGTCACGGGCTCACCGGCGGGGCCGAGCATGCCGCCCGAGCCCTGGCCTACGAGAAAGCCATGGAGCGGCTCTTCGCCGAGCACCCTGGAGACGTCGAGGTCGCGAGCTTCTACGCGCTCGCGCTGCTCGCCACGCACCTCCCCACCGACGCCAGTTTGAAGAACCCGGCGCGCGCCACCCAGATCCTCGAGTCCTTCCACGCCACGAACCCGAACCACCCGGGTGTGATCCACTACCTGATCCACGGTTACGACTACCCGAGGGTGGCGGCGCGCGGCCTGCAGGCGGCGCAGGAGTACGCGGCGATCGCGCCCTGGGTGCCGCACGCGCTGCACATGCCCTCCCACATCTTCGCGCGGCTCGGCATGTGGAACGACGTGATCACCTCGAACCTGGCGTCGACCGACGCGGCGCGCCAGTACGCGGCGAGTCACCATCCCCAGGCCGCCTCTTTCGAGGAGCTGCACGGGCTCGACTACCTGATCTACGCCTACCTCCAGCGCGGCGCCGACCACCGCGCTTCCGAGGTGCTGGCCACAGCCCAGGCGGTGCGTGCGACCGTTCCCGCCGTCGACTTCGCCGCCGCGTACTCGACCGGTGCGGTGCCCGCCCGCTACGCTCTCGAACGCCGGCAGTGGGCTGAGGCGGCGGCGCTCGTCGAGCCGCGCTCGCCTTGAATCGAGACGTACACGTTCGGCGCGGCGCACGTCGCGTTTGCTCGCGCCCTGGGGGCCGCCCGCTCGGAGCGATCACCCGAAGCTCGCCAGGCGATGGCCCGCCTGGAGGAGCTCGCGAAAGGCATGACGGACCCACGCGAGCAGTACTTCGCGCGGCAGGCCGGCATTCAGCTCGAGGCCGTCCGCGGCTGGGTCGCGTTCGCCGAGGGCCGACCCGAGGAGGCGGAGCGGCTCCTGCGCGGCTGCCGACGACGCGCTCGGCAAGCACCCGGTGAGCCCGGGTTCGCTGTTGCCCGCGCGGGAGATGCTGGCCGACTTACTGATCGAGCGAGGGAGAGTCAAAGACGCCCTCCTCGAGTACGAGGCCTGCCTGAAGCTGAATCCTGGCCGACTCAACAGCCTGTACGGCGCCGGCAGCGCCGCGGAGCGGGCCGGCGAGCGCGCCGTCGCGCTCGGGTACTACGAGCAGCTCACCACGATGGTCGCGAAGGACGCGACGCGGCCCGAGATCGCGCACGCCCGCGCGTTCGTTGCGGACGTGAGTCGGCCAGCGGCCGCCCATGGTGCACGATCTTCAGGAGCGAGCCGGCGCTGAGCGAGGCGCCGCCCACGAGGGTGCCGTCCACGTCGGGAGTGGCATACGAAAGCTCCGAGGGACGCTACTTCGGCTGAATCAGGCGCAGCGTGCCGTCGGGCAGCTCCTCGGTGAGCCGGCCCTGCTCATCCACCTGCACGTTCGGGATGCCGAGCCGCCGGTTCTCTTCGCGCGCCTCACGCACCGCCTGCTCGAAGACGCGGGACATGTCATCGAGCAACCGCCGCGAACCCCCGGTGATTTCTGGCTTTCGGGCCGTCGAAGAGGTCTTCATCACACACTCTCCAGCAGACGTTCGAAGGTCCGGAATGCACCGGAATCGACAACCTCGATCGTCTCGCCTTCACCTCGCGCCGCCTCGGCGAGGCCCTCATGCCCATTGTAGTGCAGCTGCCAGCGGTCCGCCTGGAGGCGGTAGCCGTGCCAGAAGTTCCGGAGGCTGCGCCCGAAGCGTCGCCGGACATCGGCCTCGGGCACGAAATGCCCACCCCGCGCAACCCGTGCCTGGATTCGAGCGATGCAAACCTCGGGTGAGTCGACGAACACGAGCACAACGGTGACGTCGTAGCCCGCTTCACGGAAGCTCTCGAGCAAACGCCTGGTGCTCAAGCCTGAGAGGGTTGACTCGATCAGAGTCGACTCGCGTCGCGCCAGCGTCTCGCCGACTCTGCTGCTGAACAGTCGCGCGGCCCGGATCGCGTCCTGGCCCGTGCTGCCGAGGCCTTGCTCCGCCGCGATCTGGTCGGCGCCGAGGTAGGTCAGGCCCCACGCCGTCGTCATCCTTGCGGAGAGGGTCGTCTTTCCGGCCCCGTTCGGGCCGCCGATGACCAACAGCAAGGGTTGCGTGGGCACGGTCTCAATTGTCGCCGTGCCCGGTGCCAGGCCGGGTCCGAAACTCGCGACGATTGCCCGTAAGACGCGTCGATCGCTTCCGGCATGACCGATCTCACTCGCGGTCGCTGACGAGGCGCCAGGTCCGCGGCTCGTCCTCGACGACCTGAGGGAAGCGGCCGACGTTCGGGTCGAGGAAGAGATTGTCGTTCTGATCGTCGTTGGCGGTCGACACCTCGCCCAGGATGCACTCGTCGCTCGTCGGGCCGAACTCGTGGTAGACGCGCGGACGCAGCGTGACGCGCTCGCCGGCTCGCAGCCGGATCGCCTCGCCGGCCGTGACCTGCCGGCTTTCGCCGTTGACGAGGAGGGGGAAGGAGCGGCCCTCGCAATCGGCCGGGAGTGCGGGCCAGGCCCGAAGCCACAGCTCGCCGCAGCGGCAGATGATGTCTTCCTTCTTGCGATGGTGGCAGTGGCACGGTGTGACCATGCCGGCCTGGGCGTACATCAACTTCTCGCAGTACTCGGCTTCGTTCGCGAGGTTCACGAGCACGAGCCCGTGATGGCGCCAATCGCCGAGGCCGAAGTCGGTCACGTCCCAGCGCGGCTGCGGCGGCAGGGCCCAGTGGTGCTCTCGGAAGCAGGTTTCCGCCTCCCGCAAGAGGCCGTTGATCTCGCTTCGTTTCATCGTTCGCCGCCCTCCTGCCCCTCGGGAAGCAGCCTGAGGCCCAGATTGGCAGACGCCGCTCCGCGCGGCAACCGGAGCGGTTCGCCCGGTGCCTTGCTCGCCGACGCGAGCCGGTGCTACTGCCGGTCGTAGTGCACGAGCTTCAGGAACGAAGGGGCGTTGAGCGAGGCGCCGCCGACGAGCGCGCCGTCCACGTCCGGGAGCGCCATCAGGCCCTTCACGTTGTCGGGCTTGACGCTGCCGCCGTAGAGGATCCGCAGCACCTCGGCCACCGGCTGGCCGTGCCTCGTTGCGATGCGCGAGCGGATGAAGGCGTGGACCTCCTGCGCCTGCTCCGGCGCCGCGACCTTCCCGGTGCCGATCGCCCAGACGGGCTCATAGGCGATCACGACCTGCTTCGCCTCGTCGGCGGTGATCGCGTCGAGGATCGCGTTCAGCTGCCGGCCCACGACCTCCATCGTGCGACCCGCCTCGCGCTCGGCGAGCGTCTCGCCCACGCAGGAGATCGGGGTGAGCCCGCTCGCGAGCGCAAGCTTCGTCTTCTTCGCGACGCCGTCGTCGGTCTCGGCGAAGTACTGGCGCCGCTCGGAGTGGCCCAGGATCACGTGCGTGACGCCGATGTCCCGCAGCATCGGCGCCGAGACCTCGCCCGTGAACGCGCCCTCCTTCTCGAAGTGCATGTTCTGGGCGGCGACGCCCACGCCGCTGCCCTTGGCCGCCGCGACTGCGGCGGCGAGCGCGGTGTAAGGCGGCGCCACGAGCGCGTCGGCAGGGGCGCCGGCCGTGCCCTTGCGGATCTCGTCGACGAGCGCCACGGCCTCGGCCGCGGTCTTGTACATCTTCCAGTTGCCGGCGATCAGCTTGCGGCGCATGCGTGCATCCCTCGTGGGCAGGCGGAGGCGGCCGGTGCGGCACGCCGCGTCCGGAGCCGGTCTTACTTGTCGCTCAGGTACGTGACGCCGGGCAGCTCCTTGCCCTCCAGGAACTCGAGCGAGGCGCCGCCGCCGGTCGAGACGTGAGAGACCTTGTCGCCGAGGCCGTTCTTCTCGACCGCCGCCACCGAATCGCCGCCGCCCACCACCGTGATCGCGCCCCGGGCCGTGGCGTCGGCCAGCGCCTGCGCGACGGCCAGCGTGCCCCTGGCCGTCTCCGGGATCTCGAAGACGCCCATCGGGCCGTTCCAGACGACGGTCGCGGCGCCCTTCACGATCCCGGCGAATCTCGCCCGGCTCGCCTCGCCGATGTCGACGCCGATGTCCGTCGCCCCGATGCCGTCCCAGGCGACCGTCTTCAGCGCGCCGACCTTGCGCGCGTCGAAATCGAAGGCGTCGGTGACGACCGTGTCCACCGGCAGCACGAGCTTGCCCGAGGCCTTGGCGAGGAGCGCGCGCGCCATCTCGACCCGGTCCTCCTCGACGAGCGAGCCGCCGATCTCCTTGCCTTGCGCCTTGTAGAAGGTGAAGGCCATGCCGCCGCCGACGACGAGCGTGTCGACCTTCGGAAGCAGCGCCTCGATCACGTCGATCTTGCCCGAAACCTTCGCGCCGCCGATGATCGCGACGAACGGCCGCTTCGGCTTGTTGACCGCGTCGCCGAGGAAGTCGAGCTCCTTCTTCATCAGGTAGCCGGCCGCGCGCTCTTTCAGCGCGATGCCGGTGATCGAGCTGTGGGCCCGGTGCGCGGTGCCGAAGGCGTCGTTGACGTAGACGTCGCCGAGGCGCGTGAGCGAGGCGCGGAACGCAGCAACGGCGTCCGGATCGGCCTTGACCGAGCTGCCGTCCTGCTTCTTGAGCTTGCCTTCCTCCTCGATGTGGAAGCGCAGGTTCTCGAGAAGGGCGACCTGGCCGGGCTTCAGGGCGGCGCAGGCCTTCGCGACCTCCGGCCCGACGCAGTCGGGGAGGAACGTCACCGGCTGGCCGAGGAGCTCGGAGAGCTTCCCGGCCACCGGCCTCAGGGAGTACTTCGGGAGCTTCTGCCCGTCGGGGCGCCCGAGGTGGCTCATCAGCACCAGGCTCGCGCCCTTGCCGAGCACGTAGCGGATCGAGGGCAAGCACGCCCGCAGGCGCTTGTCGTTCTCGACCTTTCCGTCCTTCACCGGCACGTTGAAGTCGACGCGCATCACGACGCGCCGGCCCGCGAGGGCGAGGTCCTCGATGAAGAGCTTGGCCATGGCGTGCCTACTTCGCGCCGTCCCTCTTCGCCATGTAGCGGACCAGGTCCACCACGCGGTTCGAGTAGCCCCACTCGTTGTCGTACCAGGAGACCACCTTGAAGAAGCGCTTCTCCCCCTTCAGGTTGTTCTGCAGCGTCGCGAGCGAGTCGTAGATCGAGGAGCGATCGTCGTGGATGAAGTCGGTCGAGACGACCTCCTCCCTGGTGTAGCCGAGGATGCCCTTGAGGTAGGTTTCGCTCGCCTTCTTCATCAGGCCGTCGATCTCGTCGATCGACGTGTCCTTCGTCGCCCGGAACGTGAGGTCCACGACCGAGACGTCGGCGGTCGGGACGCGGAACGACATGCCGGTGAGCTTGCCCTTCGTCGCCGGGAGCACCTCGCCCACGGCCTTCGCGGCGCCGGTGGACGACGGGATGATGTTGATCGCGGCCGCGCGGCCGCCGCGCCAGTCCTTCTTCGAAGGGCCGTCGACCGTCTTCTGCGTCGCGGTGTAGCTGTGGATCGTGGTCATGAGACCGGTCTCGATCCCGATGCCTTCCTTGAGCAGCACGTGCACGACGGGCGCCAGGCAGTTGGTGGTGCACGAGGCGTTCGAGACGATGTGGTGCTTCGCGGGCTCGTACTCGCCCTCGTTGACGCCGATCAGCAGCGTCTTCACGTCGCCCTTGGCGGGGGCGGAGATGATGACTTTCCGGGCGCCCGCGGCGAGGTGGCCCTTCGCCTTCTCGGAGTCGGTGAAGAGACCGGTCGACTCGATCACGTACTCCGCCCCGAGCTCCTTCCACGGCAGCTGGCTCGGGTCCTTCGCGGCCATCACGCACTTCACCGAGTCGCCCCCGACCACGAGCACGTCGTGTCCTTCGGCCGCGGCGCTGCTCTTCTTCGCGGAGAGCGGGTGCTTGAAGCGGCCGTGCACCGAGTCGTACTTCATCTGGTAGGCGAAGTAGTCGGCGTCGGTGGAGATGTCGACGACGCCCACGACGTCGATCTCCTTGCCCAGCAGGCCCTGGTCGCACAGCGCCTGGAACACCAGCCGTCCGATCCGCCCGAAGCCGTTGATCCCTACTCGGATTGCCATCGCGTCACTCTCCCCGTATCAATCAAACCCGCAGTCTAGCCTGTGGCTCGCTCGCGGCACAAGAAACACGCGCTCCACGCGCGCATGAAGCCGGCGGACTAATCCAAAGCATGTCTGCGCGTTGTGGCCGCGACTGATGCGGCTCATGCCTCGCTCTCCCGGGACGAGACCGCGACCTTGCGTTCGGTCTCGTCCCGGGAGTTCTGACCGGTCCCAGGCTCGTCAGTGAACCCGTTGGGGAGTTTCGGCCCGCCCGGACTCGTCAGTGAGTCCGTTGGTTCCGTCCCGCTCGCTGCCTGCTCGTGTCGTAGCGTCGGCGGCGCGTTGCGTTGCTCGTTGCGGCCGGTCCATGATGCCGCGCCATGTCTCGCCAGGAGAGCCCCGCCGAGTTCACGTTCAAGGCCGTGGCGACGGGCGTCGTGCTCGGGATCGTGTTCGGCGCCGCGAACGCCTACCTGGGCCTGCGCGTCGGCATGACCGTGTCGGCCTCGATCCCGGCGGCCGTGATGACGGTCGCGGCATTCCGGTTGTTTCGCTCGGGCGGCACGCTGCTCGAGGCGAACCTGTCGCAGACGGTCGCCTCGGCGTCGACGTCGCTCGCGACCGGAACCATCTTCACGATCCCGGCGCTCTTCCTGTGGGGCATGGTGCCGCCGTACCAGCAGGTGGTGGCGCTCGCATTCCTCGGCGCTCTGCTCGGCCTTTCGGCGATGATCCCGCTGCGCCGGCTGCTGATCGTGAACGCCCACGACGAGCTGCCGTACCCCGAGGGTACCGCCTGTGCCGAGGTGCTGCGCGCGACGAGCGTCGAAGCGGAAGGCGGCGCGGCGAGCAGCCTGTGGATCTTCCGGGGCATGGCGGTCGGAGCGGCCGTGAAGCTGCTGATCTCGCTCGCGCAGCTCTTCCCGGGCGAGCTGCGCGCCGCGCTGCCCGTGCTGCCGAAGGCCGAGCTGGCCCTCGAAGTGGCTCCCGCGCTGCTGGGCGTGGGCTACATTCTCGGCTACCGGCAGTCGGCCGTGTGCGTCGCGGGCGCGCTCATCTCGGCGGTGACGCTCACGCCGCTCATCGCGTGGCTGGGTGGCGGGCTCCAGGCGCCGCTCTACCCGGAGACACAGAAGCTCGTCGTCGACATGGACGCGACGGCGATCTGGTCGCGCTACGTGCGTTACATCGGCGCCGGCTCCGTCGCCGCCGCCGGGATCCTGACCGTGCTGCGCGGGCTGCCGACGATGTGGGGCGCGTTCGCGGCGGTGGCGCGGGGCTTGCGCGCCGACGCGGGCGGCGCGCCCGCGACCCGTGAGCGCACCGACCGCGACCTGCCCGCGTGGTTCGTGTTCGGCGGGGTCGCGACGGTCGTGCTGGTGGCGGGCCTCGTCCCGGGTGTCTTCGCGGGCGAGATGGCGCCGGGGCAGCGCGCGGTGCTCGCGGCCGGGGTCGGCGTGTTCGGTGTTCTGTTCGTCGCCGTGGCCGCGCGAATCGTCGGGATCGTGGGCGTCTCGTCGCAGCCGACCTCGGGCATCGCGCTCGTGACGCTGCTCGGAACGGCCGGCGTGTTCGCGGCTGCCGGCTGGGTCGACGCGGGCGCTCGCGCCGGTGTCCTCACGGTCGGCACGATCGTGGCGATCGCCGCCAGCAAGGCCGGCGACATCTCGCAGGACCTCAAGACCGGCTTTCTGGTCGGGGCGACGCCCGCGCGCCAGCAGCTCGGCCAGGTGATCGGCGCGGCATTCGCGTGCTGGGCGGTGGCCGCGACGGTGATGCTGCTGGGGAGCGCCTACGAATTCGGCTCGCGGGACATGCCGGCGCCGCAGGCGACGCTGATGAAGACGATCATCGAGGGCGTGCTGGCGGGCGAGCTGCCGTGGGGGCTGGTGCTCACCGGGGCGGGGCTCGCGATCGGCGCGATGCTGTGCGGCGTCTCCGGCCTCGCGTTCGCGATCGGCGTCTACCTCCCGCTCGCGACGATGGCGCCGCTCTACGTCGGCGGCTGCGTGCGCCGCTTCGCCGAGCGCGGGCGGGGCGCCACCGCGAAGGACCGCGTCGACACGGGTGTGCTCGCGGCGTCGGGGCTGGTTGCGGGCGAGGGCCTGGCCGGCGTGCTGGTGGCGGGCCTGGTGGCGGGAGGTGTCGTGCCGAAGCCGCTCGCCACACGCCTCAGCGGGGAGGCCGGGGAGCTCGCCGCACTAGCGGCCGCGCTTCTCGTCTGCGTCTTCCTTTTCCGCGGGGGCCGCCGTTCCGGCCGCTAGGCCCTCCGTTTCCTTCGCGAAGGAGCCCAACCAGGTACGGAAAGACGCCTCGCTCACCGCGCGTGTCACGGGCTTCGCGGGCCGCTCAGCGTGGCGGGCCTGGTCGACGCGCTTCAAGATGGCGATGGCGGTCTCGGCGTGGCCGGCCTGGGCCAACTCCTCGGCGACACTCGCGATCACCGTGAGCGCGTCGTTCTCGAGGCCGGCGTCCAGCATCTGCTTGGCGAGGTGCAGCCGCACGCGCGGGCTCCACGCCGTGCCGCCGAAGTGAGCGGCCAGCACCGCGTCGGCCCGGTCCGGGCTCACCGTTCCGGGCAGCGAGCGGACCGCGGCTTCCTCGGCGCTGTGCGAGCGGCCTTCGCTCACGCCCTCGAGGATCGGCTTGGCGGCCGGGCGCGCCTCGACCAGGCGCTCGAGCGCCCCGCGATCGATCTCCAGCAGCTCGCACTCGGTCACCGCCACCACCGTCGCCGAGCGCAGCTGGCCCGACAGCGCCGCCACCTCGCCGAAGAAGTCCGGGGCGTCCAGCCTGCGGATCTCGAGCGCGCGGCCGTGTCCGCCGATCACGAGCACGCGCACGCTGCCCCTTGCGAGCAGGAAGATGCTGTCGCCCGGGTCGCCCTCGTTGAGGACGATGCCTCCCGCCGCGTGGCGGCGGCGGTGAAGGCCGCCCTGCGTGCAGCGGAAGAGATAGTGCTGAATGTCGGAGAAGAGCACCGCCGCCAGGCGTTCGCGTCCCGTTCCAGGGCGCCTGCCGAGCTGCTGGACGAACGCGAGCAGCTCCCGATCGACCTCGAGCGTGCCTTCCGGGGCAGCGTCCGAGAGGCCTGCCGGATTGGGATCCGGCGGCGGCTCGATCAGCGGGTCGGTCTTGGCGTCGAGGCCGCGGGAGATCGCCTCGGCCGCGGCGATGCGGGCGCGGGCCGTCCGGGCCATCGACTCGAAGCGCTGCTTCACGGCCGCGTGCCCGGGCTCGATCGCGTCGGCGCGGCGCAGCGCCTCGAGCGCGCGCTCGCCCATGCCGTAGCGCGCCATGTCGTCGGCCACGGCGAGCAGGATCGGCACGGCGTCCTTCCCGCGATCCGCGAGAACCAGGAGATCGGCCAGCCGCAGCCGCTCGCTGAGTGTGGCCCGGCGGGACTGCATGTCCGCGCGCAGCACCGCCGCCGCCTGGGCGTACTTCCCGGCGGCCACGAGCTCGTCGACGCTCGGCGGGCGGTTCTCCTTGAGCCAGTCCCGGGCCATCGGCCTGATTCTACGAGCTGCGACGTGCGGCCGCCATGAAAGGCGTGTTGCGGAGCTCCACCAGCGTTGCGTCCGAGGCGAGCGCGATCAGGCCGGCGCCCGGCCCGACCTCCTCGAGCACGCGCCGGGCTGCTTCTTCGAGCGGCACGCGGTCAAGGGCGAGGTCGGCGAGACGCTTCGCCGCCAGCTTGACCAGGATCCGCTCGCCGACCCCGGTCATCGAGACGCCCACGCCCGGCGTGCAGTAGGTGCCGGCCCCGATCACCGGCGTGTCCCCGACGCGGCCGGGGTAGCACTGGCCGGTGCCGCCGGTCGAGGTGGCGGCGGCGAGGCGCCCGCGAGCGTCGAGAGCCACGCAACCGACCGTCCCGAGCCGCGGATTCTCGCTTTTCCAGGCGGCC
>Ga0299906_10002803_pt1 | contig 14403 bp, 17 predicted proteins | sample RVTome_14_FD_200259 | JGI IMG/M metagenome (GOLD analysis project Ga0299906, IMG submission 200259) | Soil microbial communities from uranium-contaminated site in the Upper Colorado River Basin, Wyoming, United States - RVT145D125 (version 2) ... | reverse complement strand
AGCGCCAGGCCGAAGGCCAGCCCGCCGACGGCGACCGGCATGAACCACCAGAAGCGGGCGAAGTCGACCGTCATGGCGATGCCGACCCAGTAGAGCCCGCCGAAGAAGTGGCCGGCGCCGAAGGCCCAGCCGACGGCGAAGGCGGTGCGGCCGCGCGCGACGCCGTCGAGCAGCCAGCAGAGGCCGGTGAAGGCGGGAACCAAGAGCGGCAGGAGCCAGAGCGGCGCGAAGGCGGCGGCGGCAAGCAGCCCGCAGCCGCCGGCGACCAGCAGGCGGCGCCAGCCTTGCAGGCGTGCCAAGCGCTGCGCCAGCCGGCCGAGCGCCGGCCAGGCGCAGCCGGCGGCGCCGGCGCCGAGCGCAAGCGTCATCGGGCGGTGGCCTCGCCCTCGCGCGCGATGGGCGGCGGCGGCAGGTTGCGCAAGCGCAGCCGGTGCAGCCGCCGCGGATCGGCGTCGACCACCTCGATCGAGATGCCCGACGCCGGGTGATGGAACAGCTCGCCGCGGGCCGGCAGGCGGCCTGCCAGCGTGGTAACCAGTCCGCCCAGGGTGTCGATGTCGGCCTCGCGTTCCTCCTCGGTCAGGATCGGGCCGACCTTGGCCTCGAACTCCTCGATCGGCAGGCGCGCATCCGCCAGCAGCGAGCCGTCCGGCCGGCGCACCAGCAGCGGCTGCGCGGCGAGGTCGTGCTCGTCCTCGATCTCGCCGACGATCTCCTCGACCAGATCCTCGATGGTGACCAGGCCGTCGATGCCGCCGTACTCGTCCACCACCAGTGCCATGTGGCGGCGCCGGCGGCGCATCTCCAGCAGCAGGTCCAGCGCCAGCATGGAGGGTGCCACGATCAGCACCTCGCGGCGCACCTGGTCGAGCGTGAAACGCTCGGGCTCGCGCGCGTAGGGCAGGATGTCCTTGATGTGAACCATGCCCAGGATGTCGTCGAGCGTGTCGCGATAGATCGGCAGGCGCGAGTGGCCTTCCTTGTCCATCAGCGCCAGCAACTCGTCCAGGGTGGCCTTGGCCTCGACCGCGACGATGTCGGCGCGCGGCACCATGACGTCGTAGGCGGTGAGCCGGCGCAGCTTCAGCACGTTGGTGAGCAGCAGGCGCTCGTGACTGCCGATCGGCGGCGCCTCGCCGTGGTCGCCCTCGCTCTCCTCGAACTCCTCGATGATCTCCTCGATCGCCTCGCGCAGCGAGCTGTCGCCGCTGCGCGGCCGGAGCCGCTGCCGCAGCCGGTGCAGCAGGCCGCGCCTGCCTTCGCCGGCGGTGGTTTCGCTCATTGCCGCGCCTCGGGCGGCTCGTAGGGATCGGCTACGCCGATCTCCCAGAGGATCGACCGCTCCAGCGCCTCCATGCGCGCGGCCGCCGTCGCCTCGACGTGATCGTGCCCGATCAGGTGCAGCAGGCCGTGCACCACCAGGTGCGACAGGTGGTCGGCCAGGCTCTTGCCCTGCTCGGCCGCTTCGCGCGCCGTGGTGTCGTAGGCGATGGCGACGTCGCCCCACTGCTGCGGCTGGTCGGCCGGCGGGACCACGACCGGCCGGCTGGCGTCGTCGTCGTCTTTCGGCTCGGCGGGAAAGGCCAGCACGTTGGTCGCCTTGTCCTGGCCGCGGAACTGCCGGTTCAGCGCGCGCACGCGGTCGTCGTCGGCCAGCAGGACCGCGCATTCCCAGGCGAGGCCGCACGGCAGGGTCGCCAGGTCGAAGGTCGCGCGCGCGGCGCGCTCGACCACGCGCTCGGCCTGCGGCAGCGCCTCCAGCCAGGCCGGTGCTTCGATGAGGATGTCGACAGCGACGGGGATCGCTTTGGGGTGCATGGCTGAGTGCGCGGGGTCAGCGCCGCCGCTCGAAGAGATCGGGCGCCTCGGCCTCGGCGGCGTCGCGCCGCGCATAGGCGCGCACGATCTCGGTCACCAGGGGGTGCCGCACCACGTCGGCATCGGTGAACTGCACGAAAGAGACGCCCTCGAGCCCGGCCAGCAGGCCGGAAGCGTCGCGCAGCCCGGAGCGCTCGCCGCGCGGCAGGTCGACCTGCGAGAGGTCGCCGGTTACCGCCATGCGGCTGTTCTCGCCGAGCCGGGTCAGGAACATCTTCATCTGCACCGCGGTGGTGTTCTGCGCCTCGTCGAGGATACAGAAAGCGTTGGCGAGCGTGCGTCCGCGCATGAAGGCGAGCGGCGCAATCTCGATCTCGCCCGAGGCCAGGCGGTTCGCCACCTGGTCGCCCGGCAGCATATCGTAGAGCGCATCGTAGAGCGGCCGCAGGTAGGGATCGACCTTCTCGCGCAGGTCGCCCGGCAGGAAGCCGAGGCGCTCGCCCGCCTCCACCGCCGGCCGCGACAGGATCAGCCGCTCGACCCGCCGCGCCAGCAGCATCTCCACCGCGACGGCAACCGCGAGATAGGTCTTGCCGGTGCCGGCCGGGCCGATGCCGAAGGTGAGCTCGTTCTGCCGCAGCGCCTGGATGTACTGCGCCTGGCCCAGCGAGCGGGCGGTCACCACGCCCTTGCGGGTGCGGATCGCCGAGCCCTCGACCGGTGCGGCGCCCGGCGTCTCGCTGAGCTCGCTCGGCGCCTCGCGCACCAGGCGACAGGCGGCGTCGACCTCGGCATCGCCGACCGGCAGGCCGCGCTCCAGGCGCCGCCAGAGTGCCTGCAGCGCCTCGGTCGCCGCCTGCACCCGCTCGCGTTCGCCCGAGATGGCGAGGCGGTTGCCGCGCGAGGCCAGCGCGACGCCCAGGTTGCGTTCGATGCGGGCCAGGTTCTGGTCGTGCTGGCCGTAGAGCAGCGGCAGCAGGCGGTTGTCGTCGAACTGCAGGAAGGTCGGGCTGTCGATGGTGGGCTTGGGCAGGGTCACGCCACGGCCCTCGCGCCGGCGGCCTCGGCCTCGCCCTGCAGGCTGTTCGGGCCGGCGCCGACGATCGCCACCTCGACGATGCGGCCGAGGCTCTCCTGCGGCAGGCGCGCGTGCACGGCCTGCATCCACGGGCTGCGGCCGACCAGCTGGCCGGGCAGGCGGCCCTGCCGCTCGAACAGCACCGCCAGGCGCCGGCCGAGGTTCTGGCGGTTGAAGGCGAGCTGCTGCGCGTCGAGCAGTTGCTGCAGCACCGCCAGCCGCTCGGCCTTGACCGGTTCGGGCACCTGGCGCGGCAGGGCGGCGGCGGGCGTGCCGGGACGCGCGCTGTACTTGAAGGAATAGGCCTGCGCGTAGCCGACCTCGCTCACCAGCGCCAGGGTGCGGGCGAAGTCCTCGTCGCGCTCGCCGGGGAAGCCGACGATGAAGTCGGACGAAAGCGCCAGGTCGGGCCGCACGCCGCGCAGGCGATCGACGGTGCGGCGGTAGTCGTCGGCGCTGTGCCGGCGGTTCATCGCCTCAAGCACGACGTCGCTGCCCGATTGCACGGGCAAGTGCAGGAAGGGCATCAGCGGCGCCAGATCGCGGTGCGCCTCGATAAGCTCGTCGTCGACGTCGCGCGGGTGCGAGGTGGTGTAGCGCAGGCGCTCGAGCCCCGGGAGCTCGGCCAGCGCGCGCAGCAGGCGGCCCAGTCCCCAGGACCCGGCGTCGGGTGCGGCGACCGGGGCGCGGCCGCGGTAGGCATTGACGTTCTGCCCGAGCAGCGTGATCTCCACCGCGCCCGCAGCGATCAGGCGCTCCGCCTCCGCCAGGATGTCGGCGGCGGGACGCGAGGCCTCGGCGCCGCGCGTATAGGGTACAACGCAGAAGGTGCAGAACTTGTCGCAGCCCTCCTGCACGGTCAGGAACGCGGCCGGTCCCTCGTTCTGCCGCTGCTGCGGCAGCAGGTCGAACTTCGACTCCGCCGGGAAGGCGGTGTCGAGCTGCCGGCCCTCGGCCCGCGCGGCGCGCGCGATCAACTCGGGCAGGCGGTGATAGGCCTGCGGGCCGACCACGATGTCGACCACCGGCGCGCGGTTCTGGATTTCCGCACCCTCGGCCTGCGCGACGCAGCCGGCCACCGCGATCATCATGCGCCGGCCGTCGGCGGCGGCGGCCTCCTTGGCGCGCCGCAGACGGCCGAGCTCGGAATAGACCTTCTCCGCCGCCTTCTCGCGGATGTGGCAGGTGTTGAGGATGACCAGGTCGGCCTGCTCGGCGGAGGGCGCGAGCTCGTAGCCGACCGGCGCCAGCAGCTCCGCCATACGGGCGGAGTCGTAGACGTTCATCTGGCAGCCGTAGGTCTTGATGTGCAGGGTCTTGCGCAAGGTCCTCATCGCGGAGGCAGAACAGCCGGCGCGGCGCTTCGCTCTGGCAATGCCATCAGGGTCGGGCGGAAGGAAGCGGGTTGGGCCTGTGCATCGTCCGCGATCCTAGCGAAACGGGCCGGCGCCAACAATCGCCGCGGGATGCCAGGGCCGGGCTCATGCCTGGCCGGCGCGCGCCGCCAGCGACGGCGCCGGTTCCCGGCCCGCCGGCGGCGGCAAGGCGGCCTGCGGGCGGCCGGTCAGGGCCTCGGCCACGCCGCGGGTCACCTGGGCGTGGCAGTAGGCGGCCAGCGCCTTGCGGTCGCCCAGCTGGTCGATGGTCACCGGCGGATGGAACTCGACGACCACGGTCACCGTGCCCAGGCCGAAGACGCGCAGGAAGTGGCCGCCCAGCTCCATCGCGCCATACCAGGCGAGATAGGGCCTGAGGTAGCGGCCCATGGGCAGGCCGTCGAGCTTGGCATAGGCGATGGAGACGGCCTGCACCGTCAGCGGCTGGCCGCGCGGCCGCTGCTTGGCGACCGAAAACAGCGCCGACTTGAAGGGCAGGATGCGGTTGCCGTCGCTCGTGGTGCCCTCGGGGAAGAGGATCAGGCTGTCGCCGTCCTCCAATCGCGTCCCCATCTCGTCGCGGCTCTTGAGGGTGCGTCCGGCGCGCCGGTCGACGAAGACCGAACGCTGCAGCCGGGCAAGCCAGCCGAAGATCGGCCAGCGGCGCACCTCCGCCTTGGCGACGAAGGAGCCTCTGATCAGCGAGCCCAGCACCTCGATGTCGAGATAGGAAACGTGGTTGCTGACGAAGAGCGTCGGCCGCGCGGCGGAGATTTCGCCGCGCACCTCGGGCTTCAGGCCCATGATGCGGCAGGTCTGCCGGTGGTACCACATGGGGAAGCCGCGCTGGAACGGCAGGTGCAGCACCAGCGCCAGCGCCTGCACCAACATGCAGAGCGGCGTCAGCACGCAATAGGCGATCAGTCGCCAGAAAGCCCGAAAGAACGAGATCATCCGCTAGTCGCGCGCGGCGTCGCCGGAGAGCTTGTAGTGCCGATGGTACTTTTCGGTCACCCAGTCGGTCTTCACGACGATGGCGACGTCGGTGGTGCCGAAGTCGCGGTCGACCACGGCGCCGTCGCCGATGAAGGCGCCGAGCCTGAGGTAGCCGCGGATCAGCGGCGGCAGCATGCGGCGCGCCTCGCGCAGGTTGATCGCCTCCACCGGGATGCGGTCCATCGCCACGTAGCGCTCCGGCACCGCGCGCGGCCTGAGCGCCGGCGGCGCCAGGTGGTGGTGGTAGAGATAGGATAGCGGCAGCGCCAGCTCCTCCGGCGCCACCGATGGCAGGCTGGCGCAGCCGAACATGATGTCGATGTTGTAGTAAAGCACGTAGTCGGAGATGCCGCGCCACAGCAGCTGCATGGTCGAGCCGGTGCGGAACTGACGGTCGACGCAGGAGCGGCCGAGCTCCAGGATCTCGCCCGGATAGGCCAGGAGCCGCGACAGGTCGTACTCGTCGACGCTGTAGAACTGGCCGCGGCGCGCCGCCTGCTCGCGGCGCATCAGGCGGTAGGAGCCGATCACCGACTCCTTGCCGCCGCTCAGGTCGAAGACCAGCAGGTGGTCGCAGTACTCGTCGAAGGAATCGTACTCGCGCCCCTCCAGCTGCTGCTGCATGGTCGGTTGCGCCGCCATCTCCTCGCAGAACACGCGATAGCGCAGCGTCTGCGAGGCGCGCACTTCCTCGGCGGTCTCGGCCAGACGGATGTGCAGCGATCCGGCGATCACGTCGACCGGCTTGCCGCGGTTGGCCTCCATCAGGACCATTGCTAGTCATCTCCCTTGGGCCGTCTGCGGCCCTGGCTTGCCCACCCTCGAGCGCCTCAGCCTTTCCGCTCGGTGGCCGCCACCACCCCCCCGGTCGCCGGCGGCGCCTTCTGCGGGCGCGCACCGCTCAGCTTCACGCCATAGAGCTCCATCTTGTGGCCGACCAGGCGATAGCCCAGGCGGCGCGCCACCTCCTGTTGCAGGCGCTCGATCTCTGGCTCGACGAACTCGATGACCTCGCCGCCGTTCACGTCGATCAGATGATCGTGGTGCTGCTCGCTCGCCTCCTCGTAGCGCGCGCGCCCATCCGTGCCGAAGTCGTGCCGCTGGATGATGCCGGCCTCCTCGAACAGCTTCACCGTCCGGTAGACGGTGGCGATCGAGATGCGCGGGTCCAGCTGCACGGCGCGACGGTGCACCTGCTCCACGTCAGGATGGTCGCTGGAGTCCGATAGCACGCGCGCGATCACGCGCCGCTGCTCCGTCATCTTCAGCCCCTTGTCGTGGCAGAGCTGCTCGAGGCGAGCCGTCATGCTGTGCTGTGCCGCATCCATGCCCTTGCGATCGTCTCCGGGGTTCATCCCCCTCAGATGGCATCGTCCGATCATAATGCAAAGAGAGCCGGCGGCCTATGCCCGGACTCTCCCTGCTGAGGGGCGCCGCCCGGCGGTTCGCAGGCGGCCTAGCTGCGCTTGCGCGGCTTGGTGCCGAGGCCGATCTGCTTGGCCAGGCGCGAGCGTTGCTTGGCGTAGTTCGGCGCCACCATCGGATAGTCGGCCGCCAGGCCCCAGCGCTCGCGGTACACCTCCGGCGTCATGTCGTAAGCCGTCTTCAGATGCCGCTTCAGCATCTTCAGTTTCTTGCCGTCTTCCAGACAAACGATGTAATCGGGCGTGATGGACTTCTTGATCGGCACGGCCGGCTGCGGCCGCTCCGGCTCCTTGACTGGTGCCTGGCCGACATTGGCCAGCGCCTGGTAGACCTCTCGAATCAATTCCGGCAAATCCTGTCCCGCGACCGCATTGTGCGAGACGTGTGCCGAGACGATGTTCACGGCAAGATGAAGCAAGTCTTTGGAAGTGTTTTCTTCGGCCACGCGCTCTCTCCCATGGGCAGCGGTTGTCCCGTTTCTATACATGGAACCCCAGCAAGTGGCAAGAAGTAGTACTTTGGACGACTGAACTACCCGAAGGGGCTGTGCGGCGTCTATTGCAGGTTGTCTGGGGCGGCCTCGCCAAGACCGGCGACTTCCCGCCGCAGTACCAGGGCATCGCCGCCGTCGGCGTAGTACTTTTCGCGCCGGCCGACCGCCCGGAAACCCAGCCGCCGGTAGAGCGCGAGCGCCGGGGCGTTGCCGGCCGCAACCTCGAGAAAGACTTGGGCCATGCGGCCGCCGAGCCAGGCTTCGCCGGCCGCGAGCAGGCGTCGCGCCAACCCCTGGCGGCGGTCAGCCGGGTCGACGCCGAGCGAGAGGATCTCGGCCTCGTCGGCGGCGCGGCGCAGCAGCAGGAAGCCCTGCAGGCGGCGGTCCCGCTCGGCCAGAAACGCGACGGTGCCCGGCTGCGCCAGCAGCAGCGCGAGCGCGCCCCGCGTCCAGGGCGCCTCGGGAAAGCAGCGGGCGTGCAGCGCCGCCAGCGCGTCGAGATCCTCGGGCCGCAGCGCGCGCAGCGCGGTCTCGGCCATCAGCCGGGCTCGCGGCGCCGCGGCGCCGTGGTATCGGGCTCGCGCAGGTAGATCGGCTGCGGGCGCTGCCGGCGGTCGGGCAGCGGCAGCGCAGCCGCCAGGCGCGCCAGCACGGCGGCATCGGCGTAGCCGGGCGTGCCGGCGCGCGCCAACGCGCCATGCCCCGCCAGGGCCGGCCAGGCCTGGTCCACCGCGTCGCCGGCCAGGAGCCAGCGGCCGTGCTCGAGCGGCAGGCGCTCGGCCAGGCGGTCGGGCGCGATCAGGCAGGGCTCCAGCAGCAGCCGGCCTGCGCTGTCCTCCGCTTGCGCGTAGACCTCGGCGCGCTTGGCATCGAGCAGCAGCAGGAGATGGGTGCCCTGCCGCTCGGCCGGATCGACCGCGCCGGCGACCACGGCAAAGGAGCTGAGGCCCAGGATCGGCAGGTCCCAGGCAAGCGCCAGGCCCTCGGCGGCGGCGAGGCCGATGCGCACGCCGGTGAAGCCCCCGGGCCCCAGCGTGACGGCGATCGCGTCGAGCTGGGCGAAGTCGAGGCCGCCCTGCTCCATCACAGCCTGGACCAGCGGCAGCAGGCGCTCCGATTGGCCGCGGCCCAGCCGCTCGAGTCGGCTGGCGCGCACCTGGCCCCCGGCCCAGACGGCGGCCGAGCAGGCCTGCCCGGCCGCGTCGATGGCAAGAAGGGCCTGCATCGGCGGGTCAGAGGATGCGGCAGGCCTCGTCGAAGCCCAGCCGCGGATTGCGCGCGAAGAGGCCGGCAGGCTCGCCGTGGCCGAGGTTGATCAGGAAGTTGGAGCGCCAGCGCCCGTCCGGGAAGAAGACCGCGTCGACCTTGGCGTTGTCGAAGCCGGACATGGGACCGCAATCGAGGCCCAGCGCGCGCGCCGCCAGGATGAAGTAGGCGCCCTGCAGCGAGCCGTTGCGGAAGGCCGTGCGCTCGGCGTGTTCGGACTTGCCGGCGAACCAGCTGCGCGCCGCGGGATCGTGGAAGAGCCGCGGCAGTTCATCGTAGAAGTGCCTGTCGTAGGCGACGATGGCGGTCGCCGGCGCTGCCATGGTCTTGGCGCGATTGCCGGCTGAGAGCGCGGGCTCCAGTTTGGCCTTGGCCTCGGGCGAGACGAGGAAGACCAGCCGCATCGGCTGCGCGTTGGCCGAGGTGGGGGCCATGCGCGCCAGCTCGTAGGCGCAGCGCAGCTGCGCCGGGTCGATCGGCTCGGGCCGGAAGCTGTTGTAGGTGCGCGCCTCGAGGAAGAGCTGGTCGAGCGCAGCGGCGTCGAGCGCCGCGCTGGCATCGGGCATGGAGCGATCCCTCCTGGAGGGCCAAGGGAGCGCTAAACTGGCCGGGCCGGGGCCGGCCGGCAAGGTGGCGGCGCTCAGCCGCCGGGTTCGGCCAGCGCCGAGAGCGCCTCGGCCACTGCGCCCGGCGCCAGGCGGGCGCTCTCGTAGGCGTCGAGCTCGTTGTGCCGGATCAGCCGGTGCAGGTTGGCGACGTAGCCCTCGTTCTCCGCATAGGACCCGAGCAATCCGGCGAGCACGGCACCGTCCAGCAGCTCGCCCGCCTCGCGCTGGCGGTGCCGCTCGGCGCGGAACTTGCGGTAGGCCGGGTGGGTGTTGAGGTTGTGCATGTAGGCGCGCACGGACTGCATCAGATCGACGAAGGCGCGGGCGCGATGGTCCAGTGCCTGGCCGTCCTTGCGCGCCGAGAGGGCCGGCACGCCGGAATGCCAGGTACGCTGGCCGAAGAGCGCGTTGCCGTCGCGCGCGTAGCGCGAGGTGCCCCAGCCGCTTTCCTCGATCGCCTGCGCCAGGGTGAGCGAGACCGGCAGGGCATCGACGCGCAGCAGCAGCTCGCCGATATCGCCCGGATCGGTGCGGTAGAGCTCGGAAAGCGAGAACAGCCACTCCAGCTCCTCCGCGTCCAGGAACTCGCCTGCTTCGGTCTTCTCCGCCAGCCCCTCCAGCCGCCGGCGGAGCTGCAGAATCTCTTCGTTCGCCATCAGCACCAGCGGCAGCATCGCCCCGAGGAAGGCTTCCTTGCGCCCCTCGGCGACGGCCAGGCGCCGCAGGTCCTTGGGCAGGGTGGCGGTGTAGAGCCGCGGCACGCTGCTCAGCCCGATGCGCACCGCGCTCAGGTCATAGCCGGCCTCGGCGAAGTGGCCCAGCAGCATCTCGGCGGAGACCGCCTCGATGAACGCGACGGTGGTGAAGGGGCTGGGCGGGGCGGGAACGTAGAGCGAGTCGTGGCGGCTGGGCCTGCTGTCGCCGAAGGCGGGCGTGGCGACGAGGGTGCAAAGCAGGACCCCAGCGAGCCCGGAATGGCGGGCTTGGCGGCGGCTGGGCATGCGCCCGACGGCGACCTGCGCGACACGCGCAGGGAACAAACTCAGTCTCATGGGTGACCCCTCGAGTGGACCCCGGGGCGGGGTGCGGATGCATCGCTTCGCTCTCACCGCGCCGGCCATGAGTGACCCAGGCGGCCGCCGAAGCAATGGATGCCATCAGGTGATGGCGCGCACCTCCACGACTTCAGGGATGTAGTGGCGCAGCATGTTCTCGATGCCCATCTTCAGCGTCGCCGTCGAGGAGGGGCAGCCGGAACATGCGCCGCGCATGTTGAGGTAGACCACGCCCCGTTCGAAACCGCGGAAGACGATGTCCCCGCCGTCCTGCGCCACAGCCGGACGGACACGGGTGTCCAGAAGCTCCTTGATCTGCTCGACGATGCCGGCATCCTCGGGCGCGAAGGCGCCGCCGTGCTCGGCCGCGGCCGCCTCGGCCATGACCGGCCGTCCGGCGGTGAAGTGCTCCATGATGACGCCGAGCAGCGCCGGCTTCATCTGGTACCAGTCGCTGGCCTCGTCCTTCGAGATCGAGACGAAGTCGTGGCCGAGGAAGACGCCGGTTACGCCCGCGACCTGGAAGAGCCGCTCGGCGAGCGGCGAACGCTGCGCCTCCTCCGGCGTGCGGAAATCCGCGGTGCCCTGGGCCAGCACAGGCTGGCCGGGGAGGAACTTCAGCGTCAGCGGATTGGGCGTGGCTTCGGTCTGGATGAACATGGGGCCCTTTGCCGTCGCGCCACCTGCGACCGGTGCGCGGGGCATATAGTTACTTTTGGCTAAGCCGGCAAGAACAGGCGCCCCGATCAGGGCATTTTTTGATCGGCATCGTGGCAAAGCCAGGGCAGAGCTTGCGAATTGTCGCACGCGAAGGTGGCCGGCCAGCGGCCAGGCCTACAACTGTCGCCTTCGCGAGACGGCTGGCTGGGAACTGGCGACAACGGCGGCGGCCGGCGCTCAGGAGATCGCGTCGACGCTTTCGTCGGCGAGGTTGCCGGGCACGATGGTGAGCGGCACGGAGAGCTTGGAGAGGAACTTGCCGGTCAGGGCGGAGATCAGCGGGCCGGGACCGCCGGCCTCGGTGTTGGCGCCCAGCACCAGGATCGAGATGGAAGGCTCCTCGGCGATCAGCTTGAGGAGCTCGTCGCGCCGGTTGCCCTCGCGCAGATAGACGATCGGCACGTAGCCCGAGAGCTCCTGCACGACGGCGGCGTGCTTCTGCATCAGGATCTCGGCCTCGGTGCGCGCCTCCTCGCGCATCAGCTCGCCCACGCCCATGAAGTGGCGGAACTCGGTCGGCTCGACGACGTGCAGGAGGGCGACGCGGCCGCCGGTGTGCCGGGCGCGGCGGCAGGCGAAGCGCAGCGCCACGCGCATCTCGGCGGTGTTGTCCACCACGACCAGGAAGACACGCACCTGCTTCGGCGCGGTGCCGCTCAGCTCTTCGGTCATCGTCTCCCTGTCCCTCGGCGCCGCTCGGAGCTTAGACCCAAGGCTACTCTCTGCGGAAGATCAGGTGCGCGATCCAACCGGCGAGCAGCGCCACGACGATGGCCGCCAGCCCGTACAGCGGGGCCTGTTGCTGCGCGAAGCTGTAGATCGCCGCCTCGAAGCCGACCTTGTTCACCACCAGCGGCAGGGTCTGCGCCGCCACCGCCACGCCGTCCTCGAAGAGATAGGCCTCGACCAGGTAGGTGCCGGTGGAGACCGCGGCCGGCAGCTCGAAGGTAACGCGGAACAGCCGGTCGTTCAGCAGCAGCACCTCGCCCGGTTCGGTCCAGTAGAGCTGTGCGCGTTCCATCGCCCGCACCAGCGCCTGGCGCCATTCGCGCAGCAGATTCTCCGACACCCGGCCCACGGCCTGCAGCTCGAGCTGATCCACGCCGAGGTGCAGGCGCTTGCGCTCGCTTTCGCTGGCGATCTCCTCCAAGGGGCCGGTCGAGGCCACGGCATAGAAGCTCGGCACCTGCACGAAGGTCAGCGCGGCGCTGTTGACCCACACGCCCAGCACGGGGCTCTTGCGATAGAGCTTCTCGGGGCCGCTGGGCCCGCGCACGACGACCACCACGTGGCCAGGCGCGTCGATCGAACCGAACACCAGGATGCGCGTGCCGGCGAAGCCCGTGGTGATGCCGACCAGGTGCTCGTCGACGTCGGCGACGATGTCGGCCGCGGCCGGGCGCGGCAGCGCGGCCAGCGCCAGAAGGAGGAGCAGGGCCAGGCGGCTCATGCCGACCCCAGGCTGTAGAAGTCGATCGGCGGGGTGAACAGGTCGACCACCAGCTTGATGCCGACGCCCAGCACCAGGACCGCCAGCAGCAGGCGCAGCGCGTCGCCCTGCATGCGCGCACCGACCCGCGTGCCGAACTGCGCGCCCACGACCGAGCCCGCCAGCAGGATGAGCGCCAGCACCACGTCGACGGTCTGGTTCTGCGCCGCCTGCAGCAGCGTGACGTTGGCGGCAACGAAGATGATCTGGAACAGCGAGGTGCCGATGACCACCGCGGTCGGCATGCCCAGCAGGTAGATCATCGCCGGCACCAGGATGAAGCCGCCGCCCACGCCCATGATGGCGGAAAGCACGCCGACGGCGAAACCCACGGCCAGCGGCAGGACTGCCGAGATGTAGAGCCGCGAGCGGCGGAAGCGCATCTTCAGCGGCAGGCCGTGCACCCAGTGGTGCTGATGCAGCTTGCGCCGTGTCGGCACCTTGCGCCGGCGTCGCAGCACCGCCCGGCTCGACTCCAGCAGCATGAGGACGCCGACGATGCCGAGCGTGGCGACGTAGGTGAAGGAGATGACGATCTCGATCTGGCCCAGGCCGCGCAGCACGGAGAACAGCGCCACGCCGACGGTGGAGCCGGCGAAGCCGCCGGCCAGCAGCACCAGGCCCATCTTGAAATCGACGTTGCCGCGCGACCAGTGCGCCAGCACGCCGGAGACCGAGGTGGCGACAACGGAGTTCGCCTGCGTCGCCACGGCCACGGCCGGCGGCACGCCGATGAAGAGCAGCAGCGGCGTCATCAGGAAGCCGCCGCCGACCCCGAAGAGTCCGGAAAGGAACCCGATCAGCCCGCCGATCCCCAGGAGCAGGAAAACGTCCAGGGAGATCTCGGCGATCGGCAGATAGATCTGCATCGTGCTAGGGCGAATCCCGATCGCTGCCGTTGCCACCCGGTGGGCCGGCCGCGTCATTTTTTCCCCTCTGCACAAGAGATTAAAACCCCGCGTCGCGTCGGGGCAATGTCCGAACCGGGCCCGGCCCGCTAGATTCGCCGGCCATGGGCCGGATCGTCTGGATCGCCTCCTACCCCCGCTCGGGCAACACCTGGGTGCGCTATTTCCTGATGGCGCTCATCGGCGTGCTGCGCGGCGAGAGCGCGCCGCCCGACATCAACCGGCTCTACCGCTTCAGCACCTGGGACGCGCTCAACATCTGGTGGGCCGAGCGCCTGGGCGGGCTGCCCTCGGACGCCAGCAAGGAGACCGTGGCGGCCGGGCGGCTTGCGGTGCAGCGGGAGATCGCCGCGCACGGACCGGCCATCGCCTTCGTCAAGACGCACAGCCTGCTGGGCCAGTCGCGCGGCCATCCGACGATCAACCGCGAGGTCACCGCCGGGGCGATCTACCTGCTGCGCAACCCGCTCGACGTGGCGGTCTCCTCGGCGCGCTACCTGAACCTGTCGCCCGCCGCCGCGGTCGAGCGGCTGAACCAGCCGGGCTACGAGACCTTCAACCAGGCGGCCGGGATCTACGAGCCCTACGGTTCCTGGAGCGAGAACGTCGAGTCCTGGACCGGCGGCGCGCTGCCGGGCCTGCTGGCGCTGCGCTACGAGGACCTGCTGGCCGCACCCGCGGCAGCCTTCGGCCGGCTCGCCCGCCACGTCGGGCTGAAGCCGAGCGTGGCCGAACTCGAGGCGGCGATCGGCATGAGCGCCTTCGCGCGCCTGGCCGAGCAGGAGAAGGAGAAGAGCTTCATCGAGCGGCCGCCGAGCGCCCGGCGCTTCTTCGAGAGCGGCCAGGCCGGCCAGTGGCGCGGCGGCCTGCCGGCCGAGCTGGCGGAGCGCATCAAGGTCGCGCACGGCCCGACCATGCGCCGCTTCGGCTATCTGAGCTAGCTAGAAGACCAACCGAACCCCCCTCTCCCACTCTCCCCCGCGCTGCGCGCGGGAGAGAGGGCTTTCCGCGCGAATGTCGACAAAGGCGCCCCTCTCCCGCGCGCAGCGCGGGGGAGGGTAGGGAGGGGGGTTAGGTCGGTTGGTTTCTCGACAAGACTAAAGCCTGAGGAATCCCACCACGCGGTAGACCTCCTCCAGCACCGGAGCGCAGAGCGCACGGGCGCGCGCGC
>Ga0299906_10002802_pt1 | contig 14408 bp, 15 predicted proteins | sample RVTome_14_FD_200259 | JGI IMG/M metagenome (GOLD analysis project Ga0299906, IMG submission 200259) | Soil microbial communities from uranium-contaminated site in the Upper Colorado River Basin, Wyoming, United States - RVT145D125 (version 2) ... | reverse complement strand
GTTCACCCTCACCCGAACCCTCTCCGGTCGAGGCAAAGGGGGTACGGTGCGCTTCGCGCGGGCCTCGCGACAAGGGAAAGGAAGTGTAGTGCGCTTCGCGCACACTCCCCTCTCCCCTTGCGGGAGGGGTGGGCCTGAGGGGTTCGTCGACGGCGGCGCCGCAGGCGCCTTCGTCTGGTCTACTGCGACAAGAACAACCGCTTGTCGATGCCGTGCTTCTTGAGCAGCTTGCCGAAGGCGCGGCGCTCCTTGCCGCAACGGCGTGCGGCCTGGGACACGTTGCCGTTGGTCTGGGACAGCACGTGTGCGATGTAGACGCGTTCGAACTGGTCGATGAGCCGCGCCTTGGCTTCGCTGAAGGCGAGGTCGAGGGGAAAGCCTTCGTACTGCCCGCCGGCCGATGCCGCCCGCGGCTCGCCCGCCATCCAGTCGCCCGGGATAGAGATGACATCGCCGCCGGCCAGCAGGAAGGCGCGATGGACGAGATTCTCCAGCTCCCGCACATTGCCGGGCCAGGCGTACCCGTCGAGCAACGCCACGCTGTCCGGAGTGAACCGCGCACTCGGGCCGCCGTAGCGCGCGCTGAACGCGCGCGCGAAGTGCTCGGCGAGCAGCGCCGCGTCGCCTGTGCGCTCGCGCAGCGGCGGCATGCGCAGGAACAGGATCTGCAGCCGGTAGTACAGGTCCATCCGGAACTGCTTGGCGTGCACCAGTTCGGACAGGTTGATGTTGGTCGCGGCGATGATGCGCACGTCGGCGCTCTCCTCGCGGCGGCTGCCGAGCGGACGGTAGTTGAGGTCCTGCAGGAAGCGCAGCAACGCCACCTGGCCCTTCGGGCACAGCGTCTCCACCTCGTCCAGGAACAGGGTGCCGCCGTTGGCCAGCGCGATCAGACCGAGCTGGGGATCGCGGGCGTCGGTGTAAGCGCCGCGTACGTGCCCGAACAACTCGTTCTCGATCAGGTTCTCCGGGATCGCACCGCAGTTGACCGGCACGAACGGACGGTCGCGACGCGCACCCGCGTAATGGATGGCCCGCGCCGCCACCTCCTTGCCGGTGCCGGTTTCGCCCTCGATCAGAACCGGCGCGTCGGTCTGGGCGATGCGCTGGATCAGGCGCACCATGTCCTGGAAGGCGGTCGAGCGCCCGATCAGATTGGCGACGGTGACGCGGGTCATCGAAACCTAACAAAATGGGAGGTTCGGCTTCGGTGCGAAGCGCGATCGACTCGATGCGCTCATGCTAAGCCTGTCGCGCGTGATCGTCCATACGCCGTATGGAATAGCCGATGTTGCGCGCAGCGACGGGTGACCGCGCGTGCATCACGTCCGCGTCGCTGGACGTGACGACGACAGCCGTGTTAGGACGCGGGCTTCAGATGCTTCAGCGGTGAGTCGGCGAGCAGCGGCTCCAACCGCGCGATCTGCTCGCGCGTGGTATCGGCCATCCAGGCGTATGGGGCAGCCGCGTAGGCGGTGTCGAGCTGTTGCTGTGCCGCCGTGTCGCCAAGGCCGAGCATCGCCTCGCCGAGCGTAGCGAGGACCCAATAGCGATGCTCCGCCGCCTGCTGGACCGCCTGCGGCGCTGCGCCGGCCGGCGCGGTCGCGGGCGGATTCTGCGCCAGCCACTTCTCGCAGATCGCCTTCACTTCCTTGCGGACACGGCGCGCCAGGACGAAGTCCGTGACCGCATCGGCAGGGTCGGCGGCGCGTAAAGCGCGCAGATCGAGCAGGAAGGCGAGATTGATGCCGTTGTAGTGGTCGTTGCGCAGGTAGAAGCCGCGCTCGTACGCGCGGATCGACGCGTCCAGATGGGCCAGGTCGCCGGTGAGCGACCACAGCCGCTTGTGCACCGCGCCCCACAGCCCGAGCGTCTCGGTGTCGTTCGAGGTGTCCGGGTCGAACGCGGCGAGCAGCGCATGCGCTTCCCGCAGCGACGCCTCCTCGGTCGGGTGCTTGCTCTTGTAGGTGAGCAGCGCAAGCCGCTGGATGATGTAAGGGTCCTCGGGCCGGTCCGGCGCCTCGGCGCGCATCATGTCCCGCACCGCGGCGAGCAGGCTCTTGGCGGTGACGAAGTCCTTGCGCGCGACCGCATCCTCGACCTGCTGCATCCAGGCGCTGTGCGTAGTGCCGGCCGCGGCCGCCGGGGCAACCGGGGCGCGCAAGGCGGCCGGGGTGGGCGCCGCGGCCGCCGCGACAGCACCCAGTGCGGGCGGGCTGAGCCCGTTGACGAAGCGATACACCGGGCTGTCCACGCGCTTGTCCGCCGGCTGAGCGGCGATGCTGGCGATGGCGTCGGTCAGCAGCTCGCGGAAGCGCATCACCTCGTCGAAGCCGATGTCCTCGCCCAGGTGCTTGTAGTGGCGCACCACCACGTGGTTGACGTCGAAAGGCGGCTTCAGGCCGTCCTCGGCGATCACGATGGTCGTGTACGGCCGCAGTGCGTGGCGAATGCCCAGCTCGTAGAAGGCATTCTTGTTGGCGGTGGAAAGATCGGCGACGACGATGTCGGCGGCCAGTAGCTGCTCGTACATCGGCACGTCGATGAGCCCGGAATGCACGATCTCATCGGCGCGCACGCACTTGTACCCCGCGGCTTCGACCGCGGGCTTGATCAGGTTGCGGTAAGACCTGTCGAGGTCGAAGGTGCGGCCGCTCTCGAAATCGGTCTTCTTGCCGAACCCCATGACCACGAAGCAGGTGCCTGCGCCATTCGCCATTGCCGGGCCTCCTCGCTGCATGCGATGCGCCCAACCATACCACAGCGCGCAGGCCCCGCCGCATCGGGCTGCCCTGCTCCCGGGACGCAGTCGCCGCCGCTACCCCCCTCGGCCGCGAACCGTGGTACGGTTCGCATTACTGTCGCCGGATGGATCGGGGTCGTGTGCAGCGCAGGCGGCGAGGATGCGCGGCCGGTCTGTCTGCGCATGCATCGGATGGGGGCATGATGGCACAGTTGCTCAACGATATCGAATGGGGTCCGCCGCTGGTCCCGCCGGTGGTGGTGCCGGAATGGGAAACCGAGGCAAAGCAGCGCTTCGGAGGCAGCTCGGATTTCCTGCGCCGCGTGGCTCCGGTGCCCTGGTTGCGGCGTGCGGTCGCGACCTGGACGCAGTACCCGATCAAGGTGCTGCCCTTGCGCCTGGCGGACCTGGTGTTCCTGGTCGTTGCACAGGAGAATTCCTGCCGCTATTGCTACGGTGCGGCGCGCGCGCACATGCGCATTCTCGGCTACTCGGAGCGCGCGATCGGCCAGATCGAACGGGAGATGCAGCTCGCCGAGCTGGACGAGAAGGATCAGGCCTTCATCCGCTTCTGCCGCAGCCTGGCCCGCTCGAACCCGCGCCCGGCCCGCGAGCAGCGCGAGGAGCTGATCCGGGTTGGCTTCTCCGCTCAGCAGGTGACCGAAGCCGCCTTCCTGATCGTCAATCACTGCTTCGGCAACCGCGTGGCGACGTTCATCGCCTTGCCACCGGCGACCGGCTACGAACGCATCGGGCGATCGCCGCTCGGCCGGTTGCTCCGCCCGCTGCTCGCCAGGGCCAATCGCACGTCGATCCCGATCCCTGCCGATTTCGTTCCCGGCGAGCACGATCCCTTCGCCCGCATCATCGCCCCGCTGGTCGGACACCCGGCTGCCCACCTGCTCAACGAGACGCTGCGCGGCGCATTCGAATCGCCCATCCTGTCCCGGCGCGTCAAGGCGCTCATGTTCGCCGTGGTGGCCCGCGTCCTGGAATGCCGCTTTTGTCAGCCCGAAAGCCGCAAGCTGCTGCGCCAGGAGGGATTGGACGACCTGGAAGTGGACGCATCCCTGTCCGCGCTGGCCCTGCCGAAGCTGGATGCGCGCGAAGCGGCTGTCCTTGCCTGGGTGCGCGACACGGTTCGATACCAGCCGAGCCAGATCCAGGCGCGCACCCGGGCGTTGGCGGATGCGATCGGCGCGGAGGCGGCATTGGAGGCCGTCGGCGTCGCAGCGCTGGCCAACTCTACGGTGCGCGTGGCGATGCTGCTCGAATGACGGCCAGCCTGTTGTGGGTGGCGGCCCTGGCAGCCTTCGTCGGCGCGCTGGCGCTCGGCGTGAAGCAGTTCCGTAGAATCCGCCAGCTCGAACGCCTGGTGGAGGACACGCACGGCAGACTCGAGCGGCTGCAGCTGCACTTTTCCCGCTTTGCCCCCGACGATGTCGTCGAGCGCCTCACCGATCCGGGCGGCGAGTTGAAGCCGACGCGGCGCACGGTCACCGTCCTGTTCGCGGACCTGAAAGGCTTCACCGCGCTGTCCGACCGCATGGACCCGGAGCAGATGGTGCCGATCCTGAACGGCTACTTCCGGGCGATGAGCGCAGCGATCACCGCGCATCACGGCCGGGTCACCGAGCTGATGGGCGATGGGCTGCTCGCCCTGTTCGGCGCCCTCGAGCCCAATCCCTGGCAGGCACAGGATGCCGTGCTCGGCGCGCTGGCGATGCGCGAGGCGCTGGCGCGCTACAACGAGACGCTGCGCGCACGCTCGATGCCCGAGCTGCAGGTGGGGATCGGCATCCACCGCGGCGAGGTGCTGGCGGGAGTGATGGGCAACGAGGAGCTGAGCAAGTTCGGTGTGGTCGGCGACACCATCAACGTGGCATCGCGGGTAGAGCAGCTGACCCGCGATCTGTCGGTGGATCTGCTCATCACCGAAGAGGTGCGGCGCGAGCTCGATGGTCGATTCCGTCTGCGGGCGATGCCTCCGCAGGCGGTCAAGGGGAAAGCCGAACCGATCGTCACCTATCTCGTCGAAGGCATGGAGATGGCGGTGCAGCCGGCTTGAGAGCGCCGCGCGCGCTATTGCGCAGCGAGCGGGCCGAAGAAGCCGACGATGCGCAACAGCTTTCCGTCGCTCGACACTTCGGCGAAGTCGATGCCTTCGGGCAACAGGGTGCCGTCCGCCTGCACGACCCGCCACGCAAAGCGCGCCAGCCCGTGGTGCGAATCCACCGTGCTCGTCCTGATGATCTTGGCGCCCGGACGACCGGCCAGGATCTTGCCGATGTGCGTAACCAGTTGCTCGAGACCCGAGAGGTCGGCCCGGGGGTCGGTGTAAGTCGCGTTCTCGGCCCAGATCTCCCGGAGTATCTGCTTGCGTTTGGTGGAGTCCGGCTCGTTCCACGCCTCGCAGTATCTGTCCACCAATCTCTCGAGAGTTGCGCTGTCTTCCACTTTGCCCCTACCTTCCCGCACCGGACTCGTCCGACACTGCCGAGCGGAGGCAGACCCCGTCACGACAGGCAGCAGGCTTCCCACCCCAAGCCGCTCACCCCGCCTAGTCGAGGTGGACTGTGACGGCCGGGTCTCCCGGCAAGCCGAGGTACTTGACGGTGATGCTCGTTCCGGGCTGCGTCGGAGAGGGCGGGATGTAGCCGCCAAGGCTCAGGAGATCGCCGGGCTTGAGCGCCACCCCGTCCTTCTTCAGCGCCTGAGCAAGCCACATGGCGGCATTGACGGGGTGCTCCATCAGGATGTCGCCTTTGGCGCGGCCGAGTTCCTTGCCGCTCCTGTCCTCCGTCATGACGACGGTCATGTTCGCCAGCGCGTCCAGAAACGCCTGAGTCGGCTCCACTGCGATGCGCGGGCCCAGGGCGCCACCCCGGAAGCCGAGGTTGGTGCCGATGAGCGCGGTACCCGTAGCCGAGCCTTCCAGCATGAGATCCGGCAGCTCGATGAACGGCACTACAGCGGAAATGTGCTGCAACGCCTCCAGCTGGGTCTTGGCGTCGGCCAGACCCGCATCCTTGACCACCGCCAGGAAGTCGGCCTCGTACAAGGGGCGCGCCCCGAAGCGAGCGGGCAGCTTCGCGCCGCTGTCCACCATCATCCCGGCGAACATCACGCCCCACGCCGGGCCGGTTACTCCAAAGCGCTTGTACATCGCCGGGTTGGTGAACGCCGCTTTGTACCCGACCACAGGGCCCTGCACCTGTGCCAGTCTCTGCGCCACTTTGCCCTTGGCGCACTGCGCATCGGCGAGGCTGAGGTCGTTGCCGAAGCCCCGGCTCACACGCGCCGCCTGATAATCGGCCACGTAGGCCGCCACGGCGGCGGCGTCCGGACACGCGGCATGGCCGAGCAGCGGCAACACGACAGCGAAACCTACCCAACCGTATCGAACCAGCGCGTGCATAGCATCCTCCTTAGGACTCGTGAGAAACGTCTCCGCGAACCGCTCTTCCTGCGGCATGGTGAGACCGATTACTACGCTGGCGTTCAGGGGCGCTCGTTGCGCCAGGGACGCCCGCGCGATGTCGGGCATAGTCCTGCGCGGTGGCGCCGAAATCGGGGTGCATCGCCTCCCAGCTGTCGACCCGCAGAAGGATGCGTTTCGACAAGGGTATCACCCCGGCCGCAGGGTCGCTTTCCGCAGCTGCTGGAGGCGTCCCGAGTTGCCCGACGGGTTAGCGCCTGCCTAGAGAACGATCACTGGATAGCCGCACGGCAGGACCGCGGAAGCTTCCCGCCCGTCGGTAACACCGGCACGTACACTGGTCAGGCGGTCTCTTGCGAGGCCGCCAGGATGCCGCGGGACTCTTCGAAGTAGTCCGTGACGTCCGGGTAGAACAGGTACATGAACGCCCAGAAGGTGAAGAGCAGGTAGGCGAAGATGAACGCGACGACAGGCCCTTCGGACGCCTGCAGTCCCCAGGCCAGCGCCACGAACAAGAACGCCCAGCCGGCGAGGGCGAACAGGAACACGTGGACAGAGAGTTGCAGAACCACGACGTAGCGCGCGATGCGCGAACGGATCAGCAGGCCGATGGCCGCCAGCAGCGCAACGATGGCCAGAACCCATGCGATAAAGGCTTTGCCGCCGCTCGCGTCGAGCGCGAGCAGGCTCAAAGGAATCGTGTGTGCCGCGCACCAGACGCCGAGCAACAGGATGCCGACGGGCCGTCCCTTCACCAGCATGTGGTCCCACCTCCACCGGTCAGGTTGAACACGCCCTGGTCGAACCGGGCGCTGGAACCGCATCGGATCATTCGCTGGTCTCCAGAAGGGAGTCGAACAGACGTGCGGCGACCTGCAGCACCTTGCCCGACGCCTGGTAGACCTGCTGGTGGCGGATCAGGTTCGCCGCTTCCTCGTCCAGGTTCACGCCCGACAGTGACTGCTGGGTCTCGCGCGCCTGCTCGACCAGCACCTGCTGGGCCCGGCCCTGCACCTCGATCGAACGTGCCTGGTTGCCGACCTCCCTCACGATCTGGTCGTAGGCGCCCTGGTAGTTGGCGGTGCCGTTGGCGACGGTGCCGCGCGTCTGCAGCGCGCCCAGCGGCAGCGCGTTGCGGTTGTCGTAGATGCCACTCGTGTCGTAGCGCACCGGCGCGGCGACGGCGATCTTGGCCGTGTCGGCGATCAGCACCGCGATACCGCGCGCACCGTTGCGCGTGGGTTGGATCAGGAAGCTGTCGCCGTTGGCGGCTGCGCCGCTCGACAGCGTGAGCGTGACACCATCCAGCGTTTGAGGAAAACCGGCGAAGATGGTCCGAGTGTTGTCGGTGAGCCGGGTCAGCGTCCAGGCGCCGGCATTGAGCTGCAAGCGATAGTCGCTTCCGGCCAGCGCACCGACGTTGCTGTTGTCCGCGGCGATCACCGCCGTGCCGGTGTTGTCCTGGCTCGCCAGTACGGTTGCGAGCGGCACGCCGAAGAACGCCTGTCCCATGTCGCCTTGCAGATCCATGCCCATCCGGTGCTGATCGTTGAACGTCTGCGCCAGCACGACTGCGACGCGCCCGAGCTGGTTCTGCGCCGGATCGAGGGTCTCGCTGCGGAATGCGAACAGCCCGCTCAAGCGCCCGCCCCGCAGACCGGCAGGATCGAGCGGGATGCGAATGCCGCTCGACACGTGGAAGATGCGGTCGTCCTGCGGGTCCTCGGCCGAGGGTGTGGCGGCGAGCGAGAACGCCTGCGTGCCGAGCAACAGGCCGTGACCGTTGGCAATGAACACGTTGACGCTGCCGTCGGACTGCCGCACCGCCGATACGCGCACCAGCATGTTCAACTGCGCCACCAGCAGATCGCGCCGCTCGAGCAGATCGTTGGCCCTGTTCTCGCTCGCACCGGTGCGGACGATCTGGCCGTTGATGCGCGCGAGATTCTCGGCCATCGAGTTTATCTCGGCGACGGTGTCCGACACCTGTCGGTTCAATGCGTGGCGCATCTCGGTGAGGCGCGTGCTGAAGGTCTCGAAGTGCCCCACCAGCGTTTGCGCCAGGCTGAGCAGCTGCTGGCGCGACGCCACCGAAGCCGGATGCGACGCGACATCTTGCACACCGGAGAAGAATGCCTGCAGCCCCGGCGACAAGCCGGACGCGGGGGCGGTCAACAGGTTCTCGATCTGCCGGATCTGGACGTTGCAGGCGTCCAGGTAGGCCGACTGCGTCTGCGCCTGCAGCACGCAGTTGTCCAGGAACTCGCTGTAGGCGCGGCGCACGGTCTCGACCGTCGCGCCCTTGCCCGAACCGGTTTCCTCCGGCGTCTGGATGCCGCTGACGGCGTGCTGGCGGTGAAAGCCTTCAGCCGATGCGTTGGCGACGTTGTGGCTGATGACGAGCGGCCCGCCCTGGGCGTTGAGCCCGCTGCCGGCGATACCGATGATGCTGCCCGCCATGCCGCCTCCTCAAATCCTCACTCCACTATCGGCGGAATGCGGCTTTTCTTGACCGGCCACGGCACGCACTTGAGACAATTGTTTGACCAACAGCTCAGCCGGCGAACAGGGCCGCCGCGAGCGCCATCAAAGGAATGCGCAGCCCGCGGTAGCCCGGCAGCAGCGGCGCGGCAGCGAACACGGCCAGCACCCAGAAGCGAGCGAACAGACTCGGAGCAGTGGAGTTGCGCGCGTACGCACGCGGCGCAGAAGAGATGCGATGAATGGTCATAGTCGTAGTCGTTATGGACAGGTGCGTGGCGCGCTGGCCACCCTCTCCCCGCTGCGGCAGACTGCGGGCTACGCCCCCACCTCCCACGCCACCACGCGGTTTCTGCCCTGCAATTTGGCCTGGTACATGGCGCGGTCGGCACGGGCAACCAGCGCCGCCTGCGTATCGCCGCTGCGGAACTGAGCGACACCGGCGCTGAAGGTGATCGGCACGCGCTCGTTGTCCTGCAGGAACGGGCGCCGGGTCAGCACGCCCTGCAGCCGCCGCGTGGCCAGCGCCGCCTGGGCGAGCGCGGTGTCGCTGAACAGAATGATGAATTCCACGCCGCCGCGGCGGGCGACGAGGTCGGTGGGCCGCAGCGTCTTCTTGACGATCTTCAGGACGTGCATCAATGCTTCGTCGCCGACCTGCTGGCCGAAGGTGTCGTTGAGACGCTTGAATTCGTCGAGGTCGAGCACGCCCACGCACAGCGGCGTGTTGCGCCGCTCGGCGCGCGACAGCTCGCGTTGCATGGCGTCGTCGAGGCCGCGCCGGTTGAGCGCGCCGGTGAGCGGATCCTGGCTGATCTGCCCGCTCACCCGCTCGAGTTCCGCCGCTACCTTGCGCACCTTGCCTTTGGCGTCCTCGGCGTGCCGCCGCGCTTCCACCATCTCGTCGTGATAGCGCCTCATGTCGACCTGCATGCTGCGCGTGTCGATCATCAGCTCGCTCACGATCGCTTCGAGATCGGCGAGGTCCTCGGCCTGCTGCAGGCGCCCGGCGTAGCGCTCGATCCGGCGCTGGTAGTCGGTGGTGCTCTCGGTCATCTCCGAAAGCCGCTGCACGAACACGGCGATCAGGCTCTTGAGTGTCGACTTGGCCTCGCCCAGGCTGTGCTTGAGCAGGCCGCGCTTGTAGATGATCTCCTTGAAGCGCCGCTCGGCCTCGCCGATGCGCTCTGCGGTGAGCGGCGCGCCGATCAGCTCGCGCATGAGGGCGAGCTGGCCGGCGAGCCACTGGTCGTCTTCCACCAGCTCGCCGATGCTGTCGACCAGCAGCCTTAGCACCGCCACCAACGCTTCCAGCAGCTCGGCGTCGGACTCGCCGCGCACCGTCAGCTTGAACAAGAACCGGCGCAGCGCGACGGCGTAGCGGCTACACGCCTCTGTGCCACGCACCAGCCGCGCCTCCCGAGCAAGCCGCCTTCCCTCCTCGGACAGCTCCGGGAAGCGCTGCAGCCGGTCGATCATGCCCAGCTCCAGAGTTTGAGCGAGCAGCTCTCGGAGCTGCTTGATCGTCTGCGCCTGCTGCGAGAGCACGCCGAGGCGTGTGCTGCCGGGCGCCCAGTCCGACTCGGCGCCGGCCATCGCCGGGTAACTGACTTCGACCGGCCTGCCCGCCGGCTTGGCCACCTCGTTCCACCTGCGCGCCAGCGCTTGCAGTTTGTCGAACAGCTGCGCGTCGGAGCCGAAGCCGAGCAGCACCCGCTCCAGCGCCTCGCGCTTGCGCGCCAGGCTGGCGCCCGTCTGCCGCAGCTCGAGCTGCCGGATCAGCTCGCGCAGCAGCACGCCCCAGTCGTGCCGCACGCTTCCCTCCGGGCTGGCGGCGAGCGCGAGCAGCGTGGACCCGAACTGCGCCAGGTCGTCGTGCTCGAGCGTGCGCGCGAGCCGCGCCAGCGCCGGCAGCGCCGGATTCGCGTCCGCCGCGTCGCGTACGCTGTCGGCGACGCGCCGATCGGCGTCGCCGGCGGGCGGCAGCTCGGTGCCGGCGATCTCGTGGTAGTAACGTGCGAAGTTCTCGGGCGTCGGCGCGATGCGACGGGCGGCCATCAGCTTGAGTGCTTCACGGGCCAGAACGCTGGGATTGGAGAGGTCGGTCATGCCGGCTCGCTGTTGACCTGGATGATTAACGGTCGCGGCACATGCCCGCTTTATGGTTGGGACTAGAATGTGCACCCGATGACACGGTGCGCCCGACTATACCTTCCCTGTGTCGCCACCGCGGCTTGGGCAGCATTGTGCTGGCCCCTCAATGGCCTGGCGCAACCGCAGTGGCAGGACCTGCACGAGCTGCAGCGCGCTGCCGAGGCCTTCGCCCGCGCCCACGTCCAAGCGCTGCCCGGACGGGCGCAGATCGAAGCCCTGCCCCTCGACCCGCACACCCGGCTGGCGCGCTGCGAGAGCCTGCAGACCGTGGTGCCGGCCGGCGAGCGGATGTGGGGCGACACCAGCGTCCTCGTGCGCTGCGTGCGGCCGCACGCGTGGTCGGTGCTCGTGCCGGTCAGCGTGAAACTGTTCGCCGACGCGGTGGTCACCGCGCGCCCGATCGGCCGCGGCCAGGTGCTCACCGCGGCGGACCTGTCGCAACAGAACCTGGATCTGACGCAGTGGCCGACCGGCCCGATCGTCGATCCCGAGGAGGCAATCGGCAAGGCCGCCGTCGCGGCGTTGCCTTCCGGCGTGCCGCTGCGCGCCGACATGCTGCGCATGCCATTCGCCGTGGCGCAGGGCCAGCGGGTGCGCGTGATCTTCCAAGGCGAGGGCTTCCGCGCCACCTCCGCAGGGCGCTCGCTCGGCAACGCCGCGGTAGGCGAGCCGGTGCTGGTGCGCACGGCGTCGGGGAAAGTGGTCAAGGGCATGGCGCACAGCCCCGGCGTAGTCGAGGTCAAATAGCGACACGTCGCTCGCAGTTCGACAACCTGCTACGATACGCAATCGGCGCCGCGCGCGAGCCACGCGCGTCCTCCCGGCCCGTTAAAGTTTGGCATGCTCGAGCCGTAATTAGGCTCAGGCGTGACACGTGCGCAATCGGGTCTTTCGGGGACAAGACCGAGCGAACTTTATCGCACAGTCATAAGGACGAACTCGTGAAGATCAGCGGTGGTGGTTCCATCAAACCCGTCTCGCCGGCCGGCGTCTCCGACGTCACGCCCGGAAAGGCGCCGGACCAGACCGGCCCCGTTTCGCCTGCCCCCGCTCGCGACAAGGTCGAGATCACGTCGGTGTCCGCCCAGCTCGCTCAGCTCGAACGCGTGTTGAGCGAAGTCGGCGTGGTCGACGTCGCGCGCATCGAGGCTGTCAAGCAGGCCATCGCCGAGGGCCGCTTCCGCATCGACTCGGATGCGGTCGCCGACAAGCTGCTCGCGACAGTGCGCGAGCTGCTGGCCCGCCAGAAGGCCTGACCCAGCGCGTGAGCGGCGCCGCACCCGACCGCGCGGCGTTCGTCGCCGGCCTCGAGGAAGAAGTCGCAAGCTTCGGCGAGCTGTGCCGGATCCTGCAGGCCGAGCAGCAGTGCCTGCTGGGGCGCGACATGGAGGCTCTGCTCGCCCTCACCGATGTCAAGTCTCGAACCGTCGAGCGCCTGCTGGAGCTGGCGACGCTTCGCACCGCGTATCTGCACGACCGGCGCCTGACTCCCGGCGCCGCGGGGATGCGGCAGTGGCTGGCATCCCAGGCGGCCGCCGAGCGGACGCGGCTGGCCGATGCATGGGCGCGCCTGCTCGCGCTGATAGCCGATGCCCGGGCAGCCAACCGCATCAACGGCGGCCTGATCGCCACGCGCCTCAGCCACACCCAGGCGGCGTTGGCGACGCTGCAGAGCGCCGCGCATCATCACAGCGGATACGGGCCCGACGGCCAGAGCGACTTCCGGGTAGGCAATCGGGAGCTGGCGCGGGCGTAATCCGCGTCGCATACCGCGCGATCGATCGCGCAGCGCCGCTCAGGCGGTGCCGATCACGTCTTCCCGGTATAGCCCCGCAGCCGCGAGCGCAGACGCGCCACCGCCTGGCTGTGCAGCTGGCACACCCGGGACTCGGACACGCCGAGCACTTCGCCGATCTCCTTGAGGTTCATCTCCTGCTCGTAGTACAGGCCCATGACGATCTTCTCGCGCTCGGGCAGGACGCTGATCGCCTGCACCAGGGCGCGGCGGAAGCGCTGGTCCTCGAGCACGTCGAGCGGACCGATCTGGTTCTGGGAGACGAACACGTCGAAGAAGTCGCTGTCCTCGGACTCCTGGAAGTCCTCGTAGTGCAGCAACTGGTAGCCGCGCGATTCGAGCAGCATGTGCTGGTACTCGTCGAGCGGCACGCCCAGCACCTCGGCCAGCTCCTGCTCGCGCGGCGGGCGGCCGAACTGCTGCTCGAGCGAGTTGATCGCCGCCTCGATGCGGCGCAGGTTCTTGCGCACGTTGCGCGGCAGCCAGTCGGCCCCGCGCAGCTCGTCCAGGATCGAGCCGCGGATGCGCTGGATGGCGTAGGTCTCGAACTGGGCGCCCTGGGTGTCGTCGAAGTTCTTGGCGGCGTCGAGCAGACCCAGCAGGCCGGCCTGGATGAGATCGTCCACCTGCACGCTCGCCGGCAGCCGCGCCATGAAGTGATAGGCGATGCGCTTGACGAGCGGCGCCATCTGCTCGACGAGCTTGTTCTGATCTGCGGTGAGGGTGGAGATCGCCATGGCTCAAGCGGCAGCGCGCAGCGCTTCGAGCAGCCGACCCGCAAACGCGGGCGCCGGCGCTCCGGGGCGCGCGGGTAAGGCGAGCAGCGCCTCCGCGCAACGCCGCAACGCGGCCGCTGCGGGGCTCGCGGGAACCAGCTCGATCAGCGGCCGGCGCTGGGACATGGCCTGCTGCTGGCGCTCGTCATCGGGGATCTGACCCATGCATTCGAGAGGGAGGTTGAGAAACCGAGCCGCGGTCGCGGCAAGGTTACCAAAAATCTTCTGCGCACGGGCCGGCGAACGCACGTCGTTCATCACGACGCAAACGCGCCGCGGGCCGAAACCGGCCGCCATGCGCTTGAGAAAGCGGTAGGTTGCGGTCACCGCTTCGGCATCGTCGCCGGTAACCAGCACCACGTGGTCGGCGACGGCGAGAGGCGCCACCGCCAAGGGCGCGGCATCGACGATGACCGCGTCGGCCGCAGCCGACAGGTCCGCCAGCGCGTCGGCGAGGCGCCGTGCCTGGCCTTCCGAAAGACGCGCCGCGGCGGCCAGCGTCCGCTGTGCCCGCACCACGCGCAGCGTGTCGCCGCGCTGGACGCAGGCCGCGCCCCCCGCGCTGCCGTCGAGCATCACCTCGAGCAGGTCTTGCGCCGGCTCGGCGTCGAGCATCCGGGCCGAACCGTACGGGCCACCGCGCGCATCCACGAGCAACACCTTCAGATCGCGCGCCGTCAGCGCCAAGGCAAGGTTGGCGGCCACCGCGCTGTGACCGGCAGCCGACGCCGCGCCGGTGACCGCCAGCGTGCGCACGACGCGCGGCGCCAGCAGGCGGCGCAGACCGGCGGCCTGATCGGCGAGCGCTTCGGTCATCCCGCGTGCGCCCCGGGCATGTCAGTTCTGCCCGGCCGCGAGCGTGAGCGGCACGTCGCCATCCTCGACACCACCCATCTGCGATCCATCGCGGAACGCGCGCTCGATCAGGTAGAGCAGATTCGGCTTGTGCAAGTCTTCGGGCACGCGCTGGCCGTTCGCCAGGTAGTGCAGCGTCAGCCGGTGCCGCGCCAGGGCGTCCAG
>Ga0299906_10002801_pt1 | contig 14408 bp, 15 predicted proteins | sample RVTome_14_FD_200259 | JGI IMG/M metagenome (GOLD analysis project Ga0299906, IMG submission 200259) | Soil microbial communities from uranium-contaminated site in the Upper Colorado River Basin, Wyoming, United States - RVT145D125 (version 2) ... | reverse complement strand
CCGCAGCACTCAACTCAATTGGCTGGTTTCGGGATACGAAGTAGAATGACTTTGGTAGCGAAAGCTGCTGCATCTGGGGTCTCCTTTTGGCTCGACACCCATAAGGATGACCCCCGTTGCTTTTCTACGCTACTGTCTCACATGTGTCTGAACCGAATCAGGGTAGGGACCAGGGATTGGGGATTCGGTTGGGAGGTGATAGCTGACAAGTGATAGGTGCTAGGGGAATCGGTGAGACCGAGGACCCACGGGAGATGCCCACGCGTCGGAGCGATCCTTGTGATCGCCCAGGCACGGGGATTAGGGATTGGGGATACGGAAGGGCAGGCGATGGCGAATAGCGGTCTCTCGCCGGTCCGGCGTGCGCTCCTAGAGCTCCTGTCGCCCCTCCAACGCTTGCGAAAGTGTGTTCGTGTCGGCGTACTCCAGATCGCCGCCGGAAGGCAGGCCGCGGGCCAGCCGCGTTGTGCGCACCGGCTTGCCCTCCAACCGCCGCTTGAGGTACATCGCCGTCGCTTCACCCTCCATGGTAGGGTTGGTCGCAAGGATCAATTCCTGGACAGCCTCTTGTTCGACCCGCTCCAGCAATTCCTCGAGCCGCAGATCCTCCGGGCCAATGCCCTCGACCGGGGAGAGCGCCCCATGCAATACATGGTAACGACCGCCAAACACACCCGTGCGCTCGATGGCCACTACGTCCAGCGGCTCCTCGACAACACACACCAGCTGCCCCTGGCGGTCTGGATCCGAACACAGCTGGCACGGGTCCTGGCCTCGCTCGGTGATGTTGAAGCAGCGCGAGCAAAAGCTCGTGCCTTCGACCATGGCTACCAACGCCTGGGCCAATTCGCGCGCTTCGGCCTCCGGCGAACGCAACAGGTGAAAGGTCAGCCGCGAGGCCGATTTGGGACCAACACCCGGCAGCCGGGCGAACGCCTCGATCAGCCGGGCGACCGGACTGGGAACGCTGCCGCTCAATCGCCCCCCATCCCGCCCGGCCCCAGCGCCGAGGCCATCGGACCCAGACGTCGGGCCGCCACCACCTGCGACTCATGGATCGCCTGGTTAATCGCCAGCAGCACCAAGTCCTGCAGCATGGCGGCATCCCCCTGCTCCAGCAGCTTGGGGTCGATCACCACCTGGTGACACTCCTGGGTGCCGCTCATCTTAATCCGCACCGCCCCTCCGCCGGTGGTCACCTCCACCATTTCCGTAGCGAGCGATTCGCGGGCCTCCGCCAGCTGCTGCTGCATTTGGCGCAGCTGCTTCACCATATCCAAGGGTCCCTTGCCTGCTGCCATCATCACCTCACATGTCGCCGGCTCCGACGGAGGCAGACCGTCGGTCCAAGCCTGGCGAACTCATTCCGGCTCATCCTTATCGGCTTCGCGGTCAACCGGCTGGATCGCACTGACCGTTGCCCCCAAATCTCGAATGGCCGTCGCCACCATGCCACCATCTTCGACCTGGGGTGGGTCATCGCTGGCCTCGGAATCCCAGTTTGACATCAGCATGCAGCGTAGGCCGATGGCTTGCCCCAGGGCTTCGGCCAAGGACTCTTCCACCGTCTGGCGGTTGCCGGACTTGTCCATTTTCTCCCGCAGAATATCACTGGCAAAACCAATCACCAGGCGGCCCTGATCGAGCCCCAGCGGTCGCCCCGAATTAAGCAGCGCCTGGCAACGAGGATCGCGCCGCTTGGCTGCGGCCAGAATGGCCGGCCACCGCTCGATGACCTGACTGAAGCGCATTTCGCCCTCAATCGGCCGGGCTTCGATCGCAGCCGGTGGGTCGCTTGGCGCCGCCGGCGCCGGCGCCGGCCCGCTCTCTTTGACAACCGTCGGTTGGGTGGTATCGGTGGTCGCCCCTGGCCGCGGGTTGCCCGACGCTGCCTCGGTCGACGCTTGCTTCTCTACCACCGCCGGCTCAACCTGACTCAAGGTCGACACCAGCGCCAGCTCAAGCGGAAGCTTGGGTTGCCAAGCCGCCCGCCCCTCGAGCGCGGCCTGGCTGAAATGGTCGATAGCCGTCATCAACCGATCCTGGCTGAGTGCCGTGGCTTGGGCTTCCATCTGCTGGCGCACGCTGGCGACGGCTTCAACCAGATCGGGATTGCCAACCTGGATCAAGAGAAGTGAGCGCAGATAGTCGACGATTTGCCGGGCCAACTGCCGCGGGTCTGCCCCCCGATCAACCGCCCGGTTGAGCAGCGTGAGACCGCCGGCTGCATCGTGGTGTGTCAACGCCTCGACGAGCCCGATCACCGCCTCGTCGGTGGCCGTGCCCAATACAGCCTGGGCCTGGGCCAGGTCAACTTGAAGCCCGGTTGACGTCAATTGATCGAGCAGGGAAATGGCATCGCGCATGCTGCCGGTCGCCTGGCGGGCAATCAGCTCCAGCGCCGGCTCGTCAATCTTGAAACCCTCCTCGGCCACCCGCGCCCGTAAATAGTCCAGGATGGTGGCCAGGGGCAGCCGCCGGAACTCATGCCGCTGGCAGCGCGACAGTACCGTCGCTGGCACCTTGTGCACCTCGGTTGTGGCTAGGATGAAGATGGCGTGGCCGGGGGGTTCTTCGAGCGTCTTCAGCAGGGCATTGAAGGCCGCCGTCGAGAGCATGTGAACCTCATCGATGATGTAGACCTTGAAGCTGCCCTCATTCGGGGAGAAGTTGATCTTCTCACGAAGGTCTCGCACATCTTCAACGCTGGTGTTGGAGGCGGCGTCGATTTCAATCAGATCGATGTAGCTGCCAGCCGCCAGCGCCTGGCAGTGCTGGCAGGCGCCACAAGGCCGCTTGGCCAGATCTGGCTCGGTGCAGTTGACCGCCTTGGCCAACAGGCGGGCGGTCGTGGTTTTGCCCGTGCCACGGGGACCGGCAAACAAGTACGCGTGGGCGACCCGATCCCCTTTAACGGCGTTGCGCAGGGTCTGCACGACGTGGTCTTGGCCCACCACCGATTGCCAATCTTGAGGCCGCCAACGTCGATAGAGTGCCTGCGTCATGCCGCGCTGCCGTCTCCTTGAGGTCGAACCGTCGGTGGAACGCTGGGCAGCCAGGGGGTGTGCAGCGGTAGACTACCCGTCATGCATCCGCGTGCTGGCGAGTCTAACAGAGCCGAATGGCGACCGCAAGCGAGCCAGTTGTCGACGCCTTCGCCCGGCCCTAGGATGCTATAATGCGGGAGCAGACTAGTAAAGGAAACGTCCAAATGGCAGGGTTGGGACCGCCCGAACTTATCATCATCTTGATCATCGTGGTGCTGATCTTCGGCGTTGGCCGTCTGGGCCGCATTGGCGGCGAAATGGGCTCGGCGATCCGCGAATTTCGGCGCGGTGTCCAGGGGGATGGCGAATCCAAGGAAGAAGAGCACGAAAACGACGGGCAGCCGCCCGCCTCGTAGCCTTCAGCTGTACGACTGTAGGCGCCAGCCGAGCCGGCTGGCGCTTTCCTTTTAAGACAGGGGACGGCCCCCAAGGACTCGCTTGATCTCATCGGTGGCCTCGAGCCGGGACAACGGGCGCAGATCTTCGTCGCTCCCGCGCCGGGCAGGTCTTCGAACGCACCAGCGTCGTGGGCCCGCCGCATCCGGTCTTCAGAGAGGCGCTGCCAGTTCATGGATCGGGCTTGCCCTCCCCCGGGGCCATCTCGTCTGCCGCCAGCCACTGTGTGTACAGCTGGTACACCTCGCGCAGGATCTTTTCCGGATGGTAAGAGCCGGCCGCTTGCAGACATTGTTGCCGCACTTCACCGTTCTTGCCGCGCCCAAGCATTTTGCTGATCGCCTGGGCCAGACTCCCCGCGGTGGGCTCATCTGCCAGGCTGCCGACCGTAGGATAGCTCGACAGGATTTCGACGACCTGTCCGACCGCCGTTGAGGCGATCGGGGTGCCACAGGCCAAGGCCTCGAGCACATGGCGCGGCCCGGCTTCATAGTGCGAACTGCAGACCGCCAGGTCAGCATCACGATAGATGCCGGCCAGGGTCGGACGATCGACGGTCGGGACAATTCTCACATCGGGGCCGAGGTCCAATCGCTCCACCACGTGACGCAGGCGGGCCTCTTGCGGCCCCTTCCCGACAAGCAGGAGCCCGCAATCCAACCCGTGGCGACGGCATAACGCCAGCGCCTCAAGCAACAACGTGAGGTTCTTCTGCGAGGCGAATCGGCCGGCGAACACCAGCAACTGGGTTTCAGCGGCAAACCCATACTGTGCGCGCAGGTCTGCCGCCGGCCCAAATGGGTCGACCGACGGCTGAAACACAGTAGGGTCGGCCCAGACAGGCAGGTGCCGCAGGCGACCAGCCAAATCCGGATAGCGAGCCACCAACGAATGTTGACTGGCCGGATGGACGACGAACATCGCGTCGGCCTGCTTGACCGCTCGGCGGAAGAGAGTCCAGTACAGGGCTGCCAACCCTCGCCAGCGAATATCGCTTCCCCGCCCGATCAATTCATCTGGATCATTGTGCAAGAAGAGCGCTTGACGGGCACCACGCTCTTGATAGGCGAAGGCCGATTCGAACCGGTGAAGCTGCTCAATTCGTCCGGCCGGCCGCAGACGGCGCACACGGCAACCCAACACAAACCGCAATGATAGCGGGATTGGCCTTACCACATCGGGCTCGCGGTCGGCGAGCGCCGGTACAAACGTGACCGGCCTGCCGTCAACGTCAATCTGGCTGGCGGTGCCCACGGGCCGCGCCGCCGGGTCGCTCGTCACACCAATGACCTCGATCTGCCAACGATCAGGTGCGTATCGAATGAAGTCGTTGATACAGGTATCGAACCCGCCGAGGCCGGGGTTGGCTGGGTCCAAGGGATGGACGATGCTGACGTCGAACGACCTCATGCTGCCCGACCGGCACCAGCTTCCAGCGAGGGCGGAAGGACGTCAAACCAATGGAACCGCCGCTCAATCCAGCCCGGATTGAGCGCATAGATGGTGGCGCCGACGGCTTCCACCGCCTTGACAAACGCAATCGAGAGCAAGTACGCGGGCAGGACGGCGACGCCCAGGGGCAGATCGCGTCGCAGCTGCCAGCTGCGCACCCAGGCGCGCACCATCGTGCCTGCCGTGACCAGTGCCGGGCCCAGCAATGGCACGCGCATCAGCCGGGCGCCGGGCAGGTGAGGCGCACGCTGCCGATGGTGAACATGGAAGGCACCCATGCGCAGCCGCTTGGTCAAGAATGGCTCTAGATTGTGGCTGGCCCGGGCCGTCCGGCAGAACCACAGCCGGGTGCCTTGCGCCAACCAGGTCGCACGCACAATATCGGTGGCCCCACCACCGGTGCGCCCCAAATCCCCGCGGAAGTGCAGGCCGGGGAAGGCCGCCAATCGCAAGGCGAGGTTGTTGCCATAGATCCAGTCGGTGGGGCCGGACACCGGGCGGGTCGCACCCCAATCACATATGCTCTGCGAGCGTGACAGGAACCCATCGGCGTACCATGTGTGCCCCACGACGACGTCAATCTCTGGTGCCAAAGAGCCAAGCATGGCCCCGAGCCAGCCGGGTGTGTAGACTACATCCGAGTCAGCCACCACCAGATAGTCGCCTTCCGCGTGCTTGAGCGCCGCGTTCTTCATCCGGTAGTAGGTGGCGGCTTCAACGGGGACAATCTCGAAGCCTGGAAGCTGGCTCTGGTAGAACCGGCGCGTCTCATCCGCGACTGGGGCGGCCGCCAGCACAAGCAGTTGGCGTTGGCCGATGGGGTAGTCCTGTGACCTACAACTGGCCGCGCTGCGCTCGGCGTGCCGGCGGTCACCCAAACTGTCTGCGTTCCACCCTTCAATTGCCACGGTCACCTTGTCCGGCTTGATCATGGGCGGGATGCTGCTCGTGCTGGCGTCCACTAAGCCGGCACCTCGGCCGGCGCCGCTTGCGGCACATCGAACCAACCAAAGCGACGATTGACGCCTTTTGGCATGACCACATACATCAGCGCACCGACCAACTCGATGGCCTTGACCAGCGCAAGGGTGACTACAAAGTACGGGTAGCTCCAACCGCCCCAGGGAAGCGTCCCCCGCAGCCGCCAGGTACGCACCCACGCTTTCAGCAGTGTCCCGCCAATGACCGGGAATGGGCTCAACCAGCCCAGGCGTGCCAGCCAGGACCAGCGGCTTTCCCGCGCCAGGCGACGATAGTGGATCTGAAACGCCCCGATGCGCAGCCGCTTGGCAAGGAAGCCCGGCAGGTCATGCACGCCGCGAGCCTCAGCGCAATACCAGGGGTAGATCCCCTGTGCGATCAATTGGTGGCGCAGGACATCCGAACCTCCGCCTCCACTCGATCCCATATCATCTCGGAAACGGATTCGAGTGTAGAGTTGGCGCCGCAGCAGCAGATTGTTGGCATAGAAGGAGTCCGTGAAACCCGAAGCCGGCCGCGTGGCCACCCAATCGCAAAGGTCCAGGGTGTGGTGCAGCCAACCTGGTGCGTACTTCGTGTCACCAACCACGAAGTCCACGCCCGGCCGGAGCGACTTGATCATTTCGGCCAACCACGATGGCTGGTAGACCATATCCGAGTCGGCCAGCACCAGATACGGCGAATCCGCCATCTCAAGTGCCCGATTCTTCGTCCGGTAATAAGTGGTCCGTTCAAGCGGCATGATCTCTGCCGTCGGTAACAACTGCTGGATCCGGTTCGCTTGCTGCCCGCCCATTTCGGCGTCCACGATGACAAGCACCCGCGCCTGCTCGGTCGGAAAAGTCTGGCTGCTGAGGGAACGCAAACAGGCTTCGAACACCTGCTGGTCGGCCAGATCCGAGGCGTTCCAGCCTTCAATTGCGATGGTCAGTTCTCTCGGATCAACCCCCGTCGAATCCATTGTGACCGGCTCCCTGGCAGGATCCCCCTGGCTCAAGTTGGGTTGGTCTGTCGACTACGGAATATGGAAGGTGGATTGCACGCCACCCGCGGCATCGCGCAGTGTGATGGTCTTGCCAGCCGTCCAGACTGCTTCGGGCAATCCCCAATACAGGTCGATCACCGTGTCGACGCCGGCTTTGGTGTGCACACTGACGGCGCCATTGTGCAGGGTGAACGCGGGAAAAGTGTAGTGGTGACCCTGATCATCGTCGAGTGTCCAGCCGGCCATGTTGGCGGTGCCGCCCGAATTCAACAAGCGAACGACTTCTTCCTCCAGGTTGCCACCGCCGGCCACGCCTCGTATCTCAACGCGTGGGGCTTCGCCATTCACGACCGTCGGCGCCGGGGCGGCCGTCGGCGGGGCGCTGGTAGCCTGTGATCCGTCGCCGGCCTCGATCTCCGGCACCAGCAGCACCTGGCCAGCCGACAGCGTATCCGGGTTGGTCAACCCATTGGCGGCCATAAGCGCTTCCACCGATACGCCCAGCTCCAAGGCGATGGCGTTCATCGTATCGCCCGCCTGCACCAGATAGGTGGCAGGAGTCGGGCTCGGTGCGCGGGTGACGGTGGCGGTTGGCACCGCGCTGGCGGCGACGTCGAGGGCACTTAACGTCGGCATCGGAGTCGGCAGTTCCAACTGCGGATCCGCATCCCAGATCGTCATCACCAGGAACATGGTGAGCGCCGAGACAACGACATTTAGAATGAGGAAGGGAACGTACTGTCGCAAGCTGCTTCGTCGAACACTTCCCATGTCGGCGGATGATAGCACAGCGAGGCAGTCAGTGAAACGCGAAACGGAGAGCCATGCCCCTGATCATCGACGGGCACAATCTGATCGGCCAGATGACGACGATTGCACTGGACGACCCAGATGATGAGCGTCACCTAATTGGCGTCCTGTTGGACTACTGCCGGCGTACCCGCCGCCAGGCGACGGTGTATTTCGACCGCGCCAGCTTAGGCCCTGGTGACCTGCCTAAACTAGCCAACTTGACCGTCCGCTTCGTGCGGCGGCCAAGCAGTGCCGATCATGCCATCGAGCGCCATCTTCATTCCCTCGGCGGGACGGCCAAGAACTGGACTGTGGTTACCTCTGACCGTCGGGTGCAGGCGGCAGCCCGGCGCCTTGGGGCAAGGGTGGTCGCTGCGCCAGACTTTGCCGCCGAATTGGCCCGGACGACGAAAGCCGAAGGGTCTGATCAGAAACCCGACAGCCTCACCCCAGACGAGTTGGACCGCTGGCTGGCGCTGTTTGGCGCGGATCAGCCGCCCGCTGAAGGCGAGTAATCCGGCCGGCTATTCGAATTGCGGGGGATTGGGGTTGGTTACAAACCAAACAACATAGACTGCCAGGCCGAGAATGATCGTCGCCATATACAGCGCATAAGCCCAGCGCATGAACTTCTTATAGTCATTAAAGCGTAGGGCGGCTGGCACCAAGTTGTGGCCCCGAAGGATGACAAAGGTCCCGTAGGGCAGAGCCACAAGCCCCAATAGAGCGTGCAGCGTGGTCAGACCATAGAACGGCTCTGGCAACCGCTCGGGCAAACCCGGCGTGATGAAGTCGCGGTAGGGCAACAACATGAACCAGATCGCCAGCACCAGGGTGAGCACGCCCCCGGTTGTCTGAACCCAGCGATGCGCCTGGTATCGACCGCGACGCGCCAGCCAGAAACCGTAGCTAAACAGCCCCGCAATCGCCAGCATCAGGACCAACGTCGTGTCGGTCGCTAGATTAGCGGCCGTTCCAAGAAACCCCGGCCGGTGCAGCAGTTCGGTCACATGACCTCCCGGTCTGGCTAGCCTAGCGCCGCCAGTTCGGCTTCGAGTTGGGCCACCTGCCGGCGCAGGTCGGCGGTCAGTTCGGCAATCAGATCACGTCCTTCTTGCCGAGCCATTGTCGCTTCCAACATCAGCTGCAGATCGTGGGAGCGGGTCAGTTGATCGATCGTTGCCTGCAGCTGCCAGGCGACCTGATCCAGCCGTTTGATTTCGGCCCGCAGGTCTACCACTACCTGTTGGCGGGTCCGCTCCGGCTCGACCTCCGGCCGATCGGGCAGTTCAGCCAACCGGCGCAGAGCTTCCAGGTTGTCGGCGGCGTAGGCTTCGTTCACCTGCGCCATCACGCCTTCGCGGTACTTCTTCTCGGCAGGATCGACCGTCAGGTCGGGGTGGAAGCGTTTGGCCAACGCCCGGTAGAGCTGCTTGATTTCGGTCCTGGCGTCCACATCGAGCGGCTTCTTCTTAGGCGTTTCCGCGGCCGGCGGGGACCTGCGCCAGGTCCGCTCAAACTGCTCGATGACATCGTAGGGAATGTCCCCGCTCTCAGCGCGCTCCCCCCATTGTGCCCGCCGCTCGGCTTGGCGCCGCGCCTGGCGCAGTTCTTTCTCCACCGCTTCCAGCCGCGTTTGAAGCGGCCCCAGGCGCCGGGCAACTTCGGACTGAAAGACGGCCAGGGCGGAACGGGTATCGAACAATTCAAGCTCGAGCGCCGCGATTCGCTCGCGGCGCTCGGCTAGTTGCTCGTAGAGTTCGGCCAGCTCCGGGTCCTGCGAGCGCAGCAAAGCGCGCTTCATCACATCGCTTCTGCGCCTGCGGAACATGCCCCTCCCGTGGGTGGCGGTAGTGCCTGACTAGTCTATGGTCGGGTCACTACGATATTGTCGAAGAGCACCTCGGTTGACTCGGTTTCGTAGGACGTGGCGGTCAGCGCCAAATCGCCCTGCGAGAACTCCGAGTCACTGGTGCTGCCCAACAACTGCCCGTTGACGTACAGCGACAACGTGCTGCCATCGCATACCGCCCGGATATCGTTGCTGGTGTTGCCCAGGCGGATGAGACTGCTCTGCGTCCAGTCAATCAACGGCGTGAATGCCTCGTTGGATCGTTTCAAGATCGTGTAAAAGCCGTCACCCGAGATCAGCAGGAAATAGCCATCGCTGTTGGTCTGAACGCGGCACATCACACCGTAGTCGTTGTTGTCGTTGGATGGGGCCGACACTTGCTCGGCCCGAACTTCGACGTCGGTGTCGTCAAAGCTGCGGTTGGCCAGGCCCCACATCGTGTCGCCATCGCCGAAGGCCACCACGGAGTAGGTGCCGCCTTTGTATCCAACCGTACCGGTGTCGTAGTCGCCAACCTCCCAGCCGGTGGAGGTGTCGGAGAAGTCGTCCTCGAACAGGGTTTGACTTCCACCGCTATCACCACCGCCCGACTGGCCGCCGACATCGGGTGTATCGACGAGATCGGGTGTATCGACGACATCAGGTGCAACACCGACATCGGGTGTATCGACGACATCGGGTGTATCGCCGCCATCGTTGAACAATGTGGAGCAGCCCAGGCTGGCCACCACCAGAATGGCGACAAAGAACAGGATCCTTGACCTCATGGCATGTTCCTTCCTTGCGAGCTACGGCTCGTTACGTTCAAGGCGCCCATTCTAGTCGGGAGACCGGCCGCCAGCAAGACGACAAAGGTCATCCCATCCCCGCCATGTTGGCGCGGTGGAGGCCATGTCCGACGCTTCGTCCTTGTCGTCGCCGCACGGCTGCTTCCATTCGCACAGGGCCACCCGAACGGCGAGCCGGATGGCGATCCCAACTGCCAGATGTTCCATCGCCGCCCCAGACACCCTCCTGCCCAGCGGCGCACCGCGGTGCGTCCCACCTCCCCCAGCGATCAACGGTTGCTGCCGATGTACTTCTCCAGCTGCTCGATGGTGAACTCCTGCTCGGCGATGATTTCCTTGACAACATCCCCGATCGAAACAACGCCGACAACCCGGTCCTTGTCAACCACTGGCAGGTGACGGATGCGACGGTTGGTCATAAGGGCCATGCAGTCGGGGATTGACTGGTCGGGCCGGACGACGACGACATCCGACGTCATCACGTCACGCACCGGGGTCTGACGTGAGGTCTTGCCCTCCAGCGCGACCCGGCGCGCATAGTCGCGCTCCGAAAAGATGCCGGCAATGGCAGTGCCCTGCATCACAAGCAGGGCGCCAATCCCCTTGTCCGCCATCAGCACCAGGGCATCGTAGACGGTTTCATCCGGGCCGATGGACCAGACTTGATCCCCCTTGTTGGCCAAAAGATGACTGACCTTGCGTGAGGCCTTCATCGTCTTCTCCTCCCCCGCCCACGTTTGTCCCACTGTAGGCCAGAAGACGACGTCGGTCAATGCCGGGCCGCAATCCACCGAAAGCCCGCTCCATCCAGCATTCTGCTGCCATTAACCCTGCTCGTCGGGCAGCTGGCCCGAATGCCGGGTCGGGCAGGGAGCCCAGGGGGTCAACATGGTGAGGAACAGGGGAAGACCGAGCCTCGGCCAGGCACATCCATGGAGAGCCTCCAGGACCAGAGACGGACACGCCGGCTACCCACCGTATAAGAAGGTAGGCGGACGATCACTGCAGGAATAGCAAGGCGACGCCGCTGATGGCGACCAGCGTGCCAAGGATCGCCTGCCAGCCAATACGCTCGCCAAACATGACCCGCCCTATGGGCAATAAGAAGACGGGGGATAACGCCATCAAGGTGCTGGCAATGCCCACTTGGGTCAGTTGAATGGCGATCAGGCTCAGCCAGACCCCGATGAACGGTCCCAGGGTTGCCCCGCCCAGCAACGGCGGCCATGAGCCACGGGCCTCCATCGTTCGGCGCAATGTTTCCTTTGCCCGCCCAGCCAACAAAGTCGCAAGCCACAAACTGGAGGCGGCGGCAGTCATGCGAATGACATTTCCCGAGAGCGCCGGAAAGTCGCCGGCCAGACCTTGCTTGGCCAGCACCAATCCGATGGCTTGCCCGCTGGCGGCACCTAGGCCAAAGAGAATGCCGCGCTGGTAGTCTTTGGCTTGTGCGCCTGGGACCGCTGGCCGCTCCCGGTCGAGCACAACCATACCGGTACCGCCCACCGCCAGCACAATGCCCAGCCACTGTTGGGCGCCCAGCGTCTCGCCCAGGAAGATCCAGGCCAGCAAAGCGGCGATCACCGGGGCCAGACTCATCATGAGCATGCCCAGGCGCGGCCCGACCCACAGGTAAGACTGAAAGAGGAAGCTGTCCCCCAGCACCAGGCCGACGAAGCCGGACAGGCCTAGCCACAGCCAGCGTTGCGGTTCGGCGGCCAGCGGAAGCGGACCTCCGAGGAGCAAGGTGTGGGTGACCATCAGCAGCGCCAGGGCCAGCAGGAGGCGGACGCGATTGACGATGACCGAGCCCAGCTGGCGGCCGGCCAGGGTGAAAAACACGGCGGTTCCCGACCAGCAAATGGCGGTGGCCAGGGCGGCAAGTTGACCGGCGAAGGGGATCATGCCAGGCAGGCGACAAACTCCAACGAGCGGATGGCCACGAATCGACGGCCGTCCAACAGGGCGGCCAGCATTCTAGCCCACCGTCTGCCCGTACTTCTGAGCCCCAGTCGCTTGGAGCAGCCGGTCGTAGAGATTGGCGGTGGATGCCACCATTGGTCCGGCCAGGAAGGCGCGCCTTACGAGATGTCTGCCCGCCTGACCGAGACGTTGTCGCAGAGCTGGGTCGCCCATGAGGCTCGCCAGGTGGTTGGCCAGAGTGTCCGAATCCCCCAAGGGGTAGGTCAGGCCGGTGTCCGCCTGGCGGATCAGGTCGGTCACCCCCGGAACCCGGCTGCCAATCACTGGTTTGCCGGCGGCCATTGCTTCCAGCAGACTGAAAGGCAAGCCTTCCATCCTGGTTGCCAATACGACACTGTCGAGTTCGGCCAGGAGCTCGGCTACATCGTCCCGGTATCCAAGAAAGACGACCTGCCGCGCCAGCCCCAAACGCTCGACCAGGGCTCGCAGTTTGGCCTCCAGCGGCCCGTCGCCGATGAACACGACCTTGTAGTCAACAACGGGCGCACGCTGCCGCAAGCGAGCCGCGGCGTGGATCAGGTCCTCCGGCTGCTTGGGCCGGCGCAGGCGTGCGAGCATGCCGATCAGGTGACACTCGGGGCCGACCTCAAGCCGGCGCCGTAAACCGGACCGCATCGATGGAGCCTGGTCGGGCAGGTCCACTCCATTACTAATGACCGTCACCATGCCAGCATGGCCGAGGCCGGCCTGCCAGGCTCCATCCCACTCGGAAGCCGAAACACAGACAATGTGATCCCCGAAGTGCGCTGCCCCGCGTTCGAGGGCCAGAAAGAACCAGCGCCGCCAGCCGGCAACTTGGCGGAAGGCGAAGCCATGGGGGGTGTAGATGACGACTGGCACCCTGACCAGAGGCCGGAGCATGCGCCCCAGGAAGCCGGCCTTGGAAGCATGCAGGTGCAAGACATGTGGCCGGACCCGCCGGATCAGCCGCCACAGGGCGAGCGCGGCACGCAAATCGGCCAATGGGCGAATCTCGCGGACGAGAGGCAGTCGAACGTAGGGAATGCCCAGCTCACGTATCCGCCGGCCAAGCCAGCCATCCTGAGGACATGCCACGGTGACCTGAAAGTCAGCCGGGTCAAGTCCCTTGGCCAAGTACCAGACGTGCAGCGCCGCGCCCGTGACCGTTGGCTGGCTGACCAGTAAGACTCTGCGCCGGCAGGACGTGGTCACCGGCCGCCTCGATCAAACGCCGTTCCATCAGTGGCGATCGCCCCCCAACTCCCTTGGGGTCTCTCGCCGGGTGGTTGGGGCAAAAGGGAAGCCCTAAGCGAGCAACCCAGCGAGGCGTTGGGCCAGCCCCGCCAGACCATGCTCCGATTCGACACGTCGGCGCAAGTCCTGCCCGATCTGACGCAGCCTGACCGCGTCCATCTCAAGCAAAGCCTGGACGCGGTCAGCCAATTGAATCGGGTTGTCGTGAGCCACCAACAACTCGTCGGCATAGGTCCCCAGTGTAGCCCGGAAGCCGGCGGCAGCCACCAGCGAAAGCCGGCCACAGCTCAAGGCTTCGAGCGGCGTCTTGTCGCCAAAACCGGTCCGTGCCAGGTTGACGTGCAGCCGACAGGTGCGGTACCAGTCAGGCATATCCTTCCACGCCACCGCCGGCGCAAATGCTACGGTCTCATCCAAACCCAATGCTTCGACCATGGCAGCCAGCTCAGCGGCGTAAATCCGGTCCACTCCTGTCAGCGGATTACCCAACAGCATCACCTGGAACGCTGGCGCCCCGCGTCGGCGCAGTTCATCCGCCGCCAGAATCAGGGTCTTTTGATTCTTGGCTGCCGACAGTCGACCGGCATACAGGATCACCGGCGCTCGCATATCGGTACCGGCTCCTGGCGTGAAGTGGTCCGTATCGATCCCATGACCGATGACGCGTAGACGGTCGTGGGGCAGTGGATACGTGTCTTCAAACGCCGTGACCACTTCGTCGGCCGCCCTATTTGCCAGGCGCAGTCGCCAGTCGACCCGAGGATGCACATACCAGAGAACCAGCCGGATGCCCCGCATGCGCAGCAAGGGTGCCGCCAGAGCTGCGGCAAGGGGGTTCATATGGGAAAAAGCGGCCACATAACGATGCTTGGCCAGGAGCCGTATCAGGTGCCGGTAGAAAGCTATCATCTTCTGCA
>Ga0299906_10002799_pt1 | contig 14409 bp, 13 predicted proteins | sample RVTome_14_FD_200259 | JGI IMG/M metagenome (GOLD analysis project Ga0299906, IMG submission 200259) | Soil microbial communities from uranium-contaminated site in the Upper Colorado River Basin, Wyoming, United States - RVT145D125 (version 2) ... | reverse complement strand
TGCGTCTGGCCCGGCGCGCCCGCGCGGCGGGTGTACCTGTGATCTACTACGTGAGCCCCCAGATCTGGGCGTGGCGTAGCGGCCGCATCCGGGAACTGAAGCAGATCGTCGACAAGATGCTGGTGATACTCCCCTTCGAAGAGAGAATCTACCGGGATGCGGGAATCGACGTGGAGTTCGTGGGGCATCCTCTGGTGGATACGGTGCGCGCCCGGCTGGCGCGGAACGTCTTCCTCGGGAAGTACAAGCTGGACCCATCCCGCCCGATCATCGCCCTTCTTCCCGGTAGCCGGCGGAAGGAGCTGAGATACATCCTCCCAACGCTCTGCCGCGCGGCCGACCGGATTCTGGAGCGCAGGCCCGAGTCGCAGTTCGTCCTGCCTGTCGCCCCAGGCCTTCCTCGGGGCCTGGTCCAGAAGCTTCTGGGCGCCTGCCCGATCTCGATCGTGGTCGGAGATACCTATGAAGCCATCCGCTATTCGAGAGTTGCCATCGTCGCGAGCGGGACCGCGACGCTGGAGACGGCCCTGCTCGGTACGCCCGAAGTCATCGTCTACCGGATCGGGCGGGCCACCTGGTGGGTCGGAAAAGCCCTGTTGCGGGTTCGCATGTTCGGGCTGGTCAACATCATTCTGGGAGAAGAGATCGTGCCCGAACTCTTCCAGGATCGCATGACGCCCGAGAACGTCGCGCGGGAGACTTTGAGGCTGATGGACGACGTCTGGGCTCAGGCCAGGATCCGGAATCATTATGAGCGGCTCCGAAGACAGCTCGGCGGAGGCGACGTCGCGGCGAGAGTGGCCGACGTCGTTGCCGGAATGGCCGGGTCCGGCGGCGCCGCGAACCCATGAGGAGCGCCGACGTCTGTCAGGATGCGCGTCCGTTCAACTCCTCACGCCTATGAAGGACAAGATGAGACGCGACGACACGGGCCGGCCGTAAATCGTGGCCGGATAGAAGTCTCCCAGCAGGAGCACGTCCTTGAGCCACCTGTCCACTTCCGGATCTTGCGGTCCGCTCAGGATCACGCCCGAATAGGCCTTGCCCAGATGGTCGATGTTCAGCTCGACCGTCAGATTCTCGAGTCCGAGCGCGGCGAGCTGGAACATCAGCGGGCCGCTCGCCTGCGGTTGTGTGTGCACCCATAACGTCCTATCCGGAGATCCCGGAGGTTGGGCCAGAGACGCGCCGAAACTCCCCAGCAACACGCCGAAGCACATCATCGTGGCCAACACGCCCGCAAGCGCCGGAACCGTATTCGGTTTCAGAACGTTCGCGATGCGGATATTCAGGTCGCCGAAGACATTGCGTGCGCGTACGTGCGACAAGCGTATCCGGGTGTCGAGGCCCAGGTCTTCGGGCACCGCCGGCGCCGCGACGCCGGAGACGAACGCCCGCAGGGAAACATAACCCTGGAGCTGCCGCCGGCAGGGCGGACAACCGGCCACGTGGGCCTCGAGTCGACGCGCCTCCTCGTTATCGCTCATCGAGTCGATCCAGGCGCTCATCGCTTCGTGCGCCCGCCGGCAGTCGAAGTCCGGGGACCGCAGGAGAGCGCCGGCAATCTTCGTCATCGGTTTCATCAGAGCCGTCGTTAGTGCCGTCGTCAACAATGCCGTCATCAGCGCCACCTTCCGGTTAATCCTGTCCTCCGAATGAGTGAACCGACAAGTACGGCATCAGATGCCGCTTCAGCTCGGAGCGCGCCCGGGCCAGCCGCGACTTGACCGTCCCCATCGAGATGCCGAGGATGTCGGCGATCTCAGCGTAGGAAAACCCCTGGATGTCCCTCAGCACGGCGACAGACCGGTGCTCTTCCGACAGCTTCCAGAGTGCGTTCTGAAATGCCTCTTCCCTCTCTTTTCGTTCCAGTTCCACTTCCGGCGTCGCCCGCTGGTCGGCGAGCTGGAGCGAAGCATGCCCTTCGAAGGCCTTCTGGGTTTCCTCTTCGATCGAGACGGTTCTGTGCAGGTATCGCCTCCGGGACCATCGAACGCGGTTCAGGATCTCCGAGAAGGCGATCTTGAAAAGCCACGTCCTGAGGCTCGATTCGCCCCGAAAGCCGTCGATGTGGCGGAATACCTTCACGAATACGTCCTGTGTCACATCCGCTGCTTCGCCCGGGTCCCGGAGCATGCGATAGGCCACGTGGTAGATCGACGCGTGATGGGTACGCACCAGCTCGTCGTAGGCGGTGTTCTCATTCGCGCGCAACCGTGTGATGAACAGCGCGTCGTCGGTCGACGGCGCGGCCCCGGAAGGACTCGCGACCGAGTCGAGGTCGGAATAAGAGAGTTCCCGGTGTCCCATCGGCGATCGGCCTCTCTGCCGGGCGGATCCCGGCGTCTCATGCGGCTATCCCGATTATACCAACAGGGACCGCGACGAGATTCCTGCTCCCTGGGTTATGAGACACCGGAAGGAGCGAATTGTTCCACGAAGCGGATGCCGCCGGAGAGAATCTCGCGTGTCCGGGCAGCGGTGGGCGCTTCGCAGTAGATCCTGAGGACGGGCTCGGTCCCGGACCTCCGGAACAGGATCCACGCGTCGCCCTCGAGCAGGAGCTTGACTCCGTCGAGGGTTTGAATGCCGTGAACTGATTGATTCGCAATATCTTGGGGAGGGCGATCGCCCAGCTCCACGATCAGTTGCCGGCTGGCTTCGAGGGGCAGGTGGAGATCCCGGCGTTCGTAGTGGAATTCCCCGAATTCCGCCCACATCTCGCGCAATAGCCCGGTCAGGGATTTCCCCGTGGCCGCGAGCATGTCCAGGACCAACAGGTGGAGGAAGAGGCCGTCCCGTTCCGGGAGGTGCCGGGAAAGGCCGATCCCTCCGCTCTCCTCACCTCCGATGAGGATCTCGTCCTGAAGCATGAGATTCGCTATGTATTTGAAACCAATAGGTGTTTCGTGTGTATCCAAGCCCAGGGAGCCGCAGATTCGCGCGATGATCTGGCTTTGGGAAAACGTATGCGCGACGGCTCCCCTCCAGCCCCGGTTCCTGTACACGTGCAGGAGCAGCAGCGGCAGGACCTCAAGCGTGCTCATGAAACGGCCGTCTTCCGCCACGACGCCCAGCCGATCGCCATCCCCGTCGGTCGCCAGGCCCACGGCGGCGCTTCGGGAGGTGACCGCCGACGAGAGCGGCTCGAGCCAGGGCATCATGGGTTCCGGAGAGACGCCGCCAAAAAGCGGGTCGGGCCGGGAGCGGATCGTGTATACGGTGCACGTGGTGTTCCTGAGCATCTCCTCGAGCAGCGTCCCGCCGCTGCCGTGCATCGAGTCCGCGCACACGATCAGCCCGCTCTGCCGGATAGCCGGCCAGTCGACCAGCGACCGCAGGTGTTCGAAGTACTCCTCCGGGGGCGCCACTCGCTCGAATCGGCCGTCGGGGGCGATCGCGCTCCGGTCCAGCATCGCTTCGATCCTTGAGGTGATCTCGGTCGTCGCGCTTCCGCCGTAATGCGCCTTCACCTTGAAGCCATTGAACTCGGGAGGGTTGTGGCTGGCGGTGATGACCGCACCTCCCCGAAGGTTCAGGTGCCGCACCGCGAATGAGACGTAGGGCGTCGGGCAGACGCGATCCAGCAACAGCACGCGGAAACCGTTACCCGAAAGTACCCCTGCTGCCGCCTCGGCGAATCGGAGAGAGAGAAAGCGGACATCGAAACCGACCAGAAGAGTGTCCTCTCCCTCGCGGACGGTCCTGAAGTGGTCCGCCGTCGCCTGCGCCACGCGCCGGACGTTCTCGAAAGTGAATTCCCGGGCGATGACTCCGCGCCAGCCATCGGTGCCAAATCTGATCGGCAGAACGCTCACCCCGGTATCGTCGAACGTCAGACGGAGGAATAATCCGTCAGAACGGACTTGCCTCCCAGGATCGTTCCTGCCCTGAGACTGACGGAATGGCCCAGATAGCAGCCCCGCCCTATGATGCTGCTCTCGATGCGCGCGTCCCGGTCGATCGTGTTGCCCGACCAGACGACGGAATCGACGACGTGGGCATTGGCATCGATCTTGCAGTTGGTTCCGATGACCGAAGCTTCGATCCGCGCGCCTTCCCCGATGGCGACCCCGTCTGCCACGATCGAGATGGAGTCTACGCGCGCCCCCGAGGCATTGAGGACATCGGGCGCCACGCCCTGCGGTATGCCGGGCGATCGGAAACGGCCGTGGATGATGTCCCGGTGGACCTCGAGGTATTTGGTCGGCGAGCCGATGTCGATCCAATAACGGTCGGAGACCACCCCGTACAGGGGCTTGCCCTCTTTCAGCAGGTTCGGGAACAACTCGCGCTCGAAAGAAAACGGCTGGCCCTCGGGAATCTGGTCCAGCACCTCGGGCTCCAGGACATAGACGCCCGCGTTGATCGTTCGGGAGGTGACCTCGTCCATCCCGGGCTTTTCCAGGAAGCGGCGTATGCGTCCGGTCTCGTCGCACTCTACCAGGCCGTAGGCGGTCGGGTCTTCCACCTCGGTCAGTACCAGGGTTGCGATCGAGCCCCTCGACTGGTGAGCCTGCATAACCGCAGGCAGGTCAACCGAGGTCAGAATGTCCCCGTTGAAGACCACGGTTGGCCCGTCGATCCACGCCCTGGCGTGCCTGAAAGCTCCGGCCGTTCCCAGCGGCGCCCCCTCCACTGCGTATCGTACGAGAAGGTCGAAGTCGGCGCCGTCCTTCAGCAGGTCTTCGATCTGCCGGGGCTGGTAGGATAAGCTCAGAATGATCTCCCCGATCCCGGCGGACTTCATCAGGTCGAGTTGATACAGGAGGAACGGGCGATTAGCCACCGGCACGATCGGTTTGGGCGTGTTCAGCGTCAGCGGACGCAAACGCGTTCCCTTGCCGCCGGCCAGGATAAGCCCCTTCATAGGCCACTTATAACACAGCACTCGCGGGGCTCCCGGCGTTGGTTTGACGGCTCTGGTTTATGCTGGTAACTTCCAGTCGGACAAATTTGATAGACTGGCGGCCCACAATGAATCTGCCCAATGCAGTCACGCTGTCGAGGATTTTCCTCGTACCGGTGCTCGTGACGCTGCTGCTTACCAGGTACAGTGCTCCCATCGCCGCCGCCGTGTTTCTGGCCGCATCCCTCACGGATTTTCTCGACGGCTATATCGCCCGGTCGCGCAACCAGATCACGACTCTCGGAACGCTGCTCGATCCTCTTGCCGACAAGCTGCTGGTCTCATCCGCCTTCATTGCCCTCGTGGAGCTGGGCCTCGTCCCTGCCTGGATGGTCGTCGTGATCGTGGGCCGGGAGTTCGCAATCACCGGCCTTCGGAGCATTGCCGCGTCACAGGGCTTTACGATCGACGCTTCGGAGCTGGGGAAGCTCAAGATGGGGGCTCAGGTGGCCGCGATCACTCTGCTCATACTCGGGCCGGAATATCCGGCCCTGATAGGAACCGGCAAGATCGCCTTGTGGATGGTCGTTCTGTTCGCGATATGGTCGGCTGTGATCTACTTCCGCACGTTCTGGTCGAAGATCGACGACCGCTTCAAAGCGCAGGCGCGCCGCCGTGAAATCGTCCTGAAGAAGAGACAGCGGCCCCATGCTGCAGATTCCGTTCCACGGCATTGACCCGGTCTTTTTCGAGATAGGCCCGCTCCAGCTCCGCTGGTACGGCCTCATGTACATGCTCGGCTTTGCGATCATGTACTTCCTGATGCGCCGCGCTTCCGACCGCGGCCGCGTTTCCCTGTCCCGCGACGACATCTACGACCTGCTCTTCTACCTCATTCTCGGGGTCATGGTTGGCGGGCGGCTCGGCTACGTGATGTTCTACGACCTGGGCAGTTATCTCGAGGATCCGCTTTCCATCGTCGCGATCTGGCGCGGGGGGATGTCCTTCCACGGCGGATTGCTGGGAACACTGATCGCCTCCGTCGTAGTGAGCCGGCGCCGCGGGTGGGACTTCTGGGCCCTTGCCGATACGATCGCGATGGCTGCGCCGGGTATGGGGCTGGTCCGGATCGGCAACTTTATCAACGGCGAGCTCTTCGGGCGCGAGAGCTCGCTGCCCTGGGCGATGATCTTTCCGGGTGGCGGCGACGTCGGAAGGCACCCTTCGCAGTTGTACGAGTTCCTGCTCGAGGGCCTCGCGCTGTTTCTGTTCGGACAGTGGCTCTACAATCGCCCGTTTCGGCCCGGCACGACCTTCTGGGGTCTGCTGATGGGATACGGGCTGGTGCGGTTTCTCGTGGAGTTCGTCCGCGCTCCGGACGCTCAGCTCGGCTTCGACCTGGGGCCGTTCACACGCGGCCAGCTACTCAGCCTGCCGATGCTTCTGGTCGGCGGCGTCTTCTTCCTGAGGGCCGTCGGCCGGGGTCGCGAGCCTGTTAGCGAAGCTCCACAAGGTCGCCGGGTGAAATCCCGTCCGAAGAAAAAGTGACGAGCGCCGTCGCCGCCAGTTCTTCGACCTTGAGAACCACCAGCTCGCCGATCACGTACCGTTCCCCCGCCAGCAGCTCCCGGGCTGCCCTGGGGACCGGCAGGAGCCTCTGTTCCGCATCGATCGCCATCGGGCGGTAGATCAGGAACATGTCGCCGGTCTGAATGCCCTCGCGTTGGCCGAGGTCGAGATAGACGATCCGGCCGTCCGCGGCGAGGCCGCCCACGACTCCATCGAGGGAGGCTTCTTCGCGGAGCTTGTTGCGGTAACCCGCGATGATCCCGACTCCACCGAGAGCCGGGGTGTAGGCGGTCTGCAGAACATCCAGTGTCACCGCAACTGCGCCGGTTGTCCTGCCGCTGGACGGCATGAACGGGCTGAACGGCCGGTTGGACGGCAGCTCGGGAAACTCGATTTCCTCGAATTCCATCACGATATCCCCGATCGTGATCTCGCCGCACGAATGAACGATGCGGGCCAGCGAGAACGACGGTTGAACGATGACCGCCTGCATTTGACCCAGCTCGAGGTAGTGTCGTCCGAGCCTGCCCACGTTGTCGCGGGGGCTTTCGATGTTGCGCGTCGGGCGCACGATCGACAAGATGTCCCCGGCAGCGACGCCGCTCGAGGCTCCGCGGCTGACATAGACGTAGTTCCCTTCGGCGGACACGAGTCCTTCTCCTGGAGGGACGCGGCCGATGACCTCGGAGTCCCCCGTGTCGAGGGCGCGGGTCGTTACAAAGCCCGAGCAATAGAGATCCACGGGTTTGACGGTGGACACGGGGCGCGGTTCGGGCGTGTTGAAGACGAACCGATCGGCGGTGACGATATAGTCCTCGGGGCGAGTGAGCGTCGGGATTTGCACCGTTGCCGGGCCCGTCTGTGGTTCAGGCGGGATGGGAGGGGGCGGCGGGGGTTCGACGGCGCTGATACTGGTCACCGGCCGGATCAGGATAATGTCTTCCGGATAGATCCAGTGCGGGTTGACGATGTGCGCGTTCGACTCCCACAGTTGCGGCCAGAGAAACGGGTCGTTCATGTACGTGTTGGCAATCGCCCACAGCGTGTTGCCGACCACGACCGTGTGAACCTGGAAGCCGCTGACGTCATCGGGAGGCGCCGCGTTCGCGGTCCAGTGCCCCTCGCCGCGCTGTTCGAGATTCGTCGGAGGCGCGCCCTGGTCGGGAATCGCCTGTTGAGCCAGACCGGGGACGGTCCCCCCGAGGCCCAGGATCATCACTATCAGAAGCCTTTTCATAGGTTCCTCTTCTGGCAAAGTGGGCCGGATGCCCGCCCGGCTTCCCATGGTACAGCCGGGACACGCCCAGGCGCAGCCACCGAGACACGGTCGCCCGGAGTCCTGACTGTCGACCATCATCGGCGGAAAGAGGGGCGATTCCGGTCCACTTCGGCAAGGGAGAGAAAGCGGGAAAGCGGGAAAGCGGGAAAGCGGGAAAGCGGGAAAGCGGGAAAGCGGGAAAGCGATGACCGGCTCTGTTTTGTCCCGCTATCTACCAATGAATTGAATCGTTTGAGACCGAGTTGTGATATCGTGAAAGGTTTCTGCCGGGCGGGAGGCCGAGTTTGGGCGAGTCATCGCGAACCGTCGGGGACGGCGTGAAAGAGAACATTTGCGAGCTGATCGGGAATACACCCGTCGTGCGTCTCAACCGGCTGCGTGAGGAGGGCTGGGCGGACCTGCTCGTGAAGCTCGAGTCTTTCAATCCGGGCGGAAGCGTGAAAGACCGGATCGGGCTCGCCATGATCGAAGCGGCCGAACGCGACGGGCGGCTCAGGCCCGGCGGAACGATCGTGGAGCCTACGAGCGGGAACACGGGAATCGGCCTTGCGATGGTCGCCGCGGCCAGGGGGTACCGCGTCATTTTGACCATGCCCGAGGACATGAGCGTGGAGCGCCAGTGCCTGCTGCGGGCTTTCGGTGCCGAGATCGTGCTGACGCCGCGCGACAGGGTGATGCAGGGAGCCATCGACCGGGCCGAGGAACTGGCCGGCGAGCATCCCGACTATTTCATGCCGCAGCAGTTTCGCAACGAAGCGAACCCGGAGATGCACCGCCGGACCACGGCGCGTGAAATTCTGGCCGTCGTGGGCGCGCGGCTCGACGCGCTCGTTGCGGGCGTCGGCACCGGAGGGACCATCACCGGGACCGGAGAGATCCTCAAGAAGTCGATCCCGGGAATGAAAGTGTACGCTGTGGAGCCGGAGGATTCGCCGGTCCTGTCGGGAGGGCAGCCCTCTCCACACCGGATTCAGGGTATAGGGGCGGGCTTCGTTCCGGAGATCCTGAACCGTGAAATCGTGGATTCCGTCGTCGGGGTCAGCTACGAGGACGCCCGGCAGACAGCACGACTGCTGGCCGGAAAAGAGGGCATCCTGTCGGGTATTTCCTCCGGGGCCGTCCTGTTCGCCGCGATTCGCGTCGCGCGCGGGCTTGGAGAGGGGAAAACGGTTCTCGCGATCCTGCCGGATAGCGGAGAGCGCTATCTGAGCACCGACCTGTTTCAGTAGGTGAGATATGTTTCCCGGGCCCGTGTGCATATCGTTGACTCCGACCCGGATCCCGGATGTTTTTTCCGCGGACCTGACGGGCGCGGACTGTGTCGAAGTGAGACTGGATTATCTGGAGGACGTCGGCGAGTCCCTCCAAGCGCGATGGGACCGCCTGCCATTGCCGGTGATTGCGACCTGCCGGGGCATCGCCCAGGGAGGGCGCTTCCGGGGGACCGCAGGGGATGAGATTCGGGTGCTCGAGGCTGCGGTCCGGAACGGCGCCCAGTGGGTGGATCTCGACTATCGTTGGGCGCGCGAGATAGAAGGCGCCGAGGTGATCGCCTCCTGTCACGACTTTGCCGGGACGCCACCGGATCTCGAGCGACTGACCGAGGATGTCTGCGCCCGCCCGGGGACGATCGCCAAGATCGCGGTCATGACCCACGCCTGGGCGGATGTCGCGCGCGTGCTGAAGCTCGTTGAGAGAACCTGGCCGAAGCCGCTGATCGGAGTGGGCATGGGGGCGACCGGTCAGATGACGCGGGTGGTCGGTCCCTCGCGTGGCAGCCAGCTGACCTATGTGGCGTCTGCATCTTCATCTTCGGGCACGGAATCGGCCCCAGGGCAAATCGCGGTTTCCGAGCTCCTCGACACCTACCGGTTCAGGAGCGTCCGGAGCTCGACACGCCTGATCGGCATCGTCGGAAACCCCGTGGGCCACTCCACCTCTCCGGAGTTGCACAATCGGGCTATCGGGGAGGCGGGCCTCGACTACGTCTATCTGAAATTCCCGGTGCGTTCGCTCGAGGATTTTTTCGCCAGCGCTCCCGGTATCGGCATCGTCGGCTTCTCGGTCACGTTACCCCACAAGGTCGAGATCCTGCGGTTTCTGGACCGGCTGAGCCCGGAGGCGCAGGCGGTGGGCGCCGTGAATACGGTCAGCCGGACGAACGGGGAGTGGGTTGGCGACAACACGGACGTTCATGGCGTTCGGGAATCGCTGAAGAATCTGGATCTTTCCCGCATGCGGGTCGTCGTCCTCGGCACCGGAGGGGCCGCACGCGCCGCCGTTGCCGCCCTGAGAGACGCACGGTCGGTAACGCTGCTCTCACGGAGCATGCCCCGGGGAGTTGTCGACTGGAACCGGAAGGTCGATGTCGACCGGCTGGATCGTTATGGAGCCCACGATGCGGAACTGCTGATCAATGCCACGCCGGTTGGAATGAGCCCGGACGTGGACGCGGCCCCCCTAACCGGCCGGATCCGCGCGGACGTCGTGTTCGATATGGTCTACAACCCCGACCGGACGCGTTTGCTCAGGGAGGCCGAAGCCCAGGGCAAGCAAACGATCTCGGGTCGGACCATGTTTCTGGCCCAGGCTGCGAGACAGTTTGAAATCTGGACGGGGTGCGCGCCCAGTCCGCAGGTGTTTGCGGGGGCCGCTCGATGAGCGCTTTTCGCGGCGTTCGCATACCGGGAAGCACCTCGAACCTCGGTCCCGCGTTCGACTGCCTCGGCTGCGCGCTGGCGATCTACCTCGAGGTCCGGATCGAGCCGGGCACGGGGGGGTTTCGGGTGAATGCCTCCGGGACCGACAGTGCGAAAATGCCGGTTGGGGAGGAGAACCTGATTCTGAGGGTTCTCAGGAGGATGGCGGAGCGCAGGGGCAAAGCGCTCGAACCGCTGACGCTGACGGTTCAGAACGGCGTGCCGCTGGCCAGCGGCCTGGGAAGCAGCGCGACGGCCATCCTGGCCGGCATCTCGTGTTATGAGATCGCGACGGGAGACTGGCTGAGCTTCGACGAGATCATCGACTACGGATGGGAGTTCGAGCCCCATCCGGACAATCTGGCGGCGTGCCTGTCAGGGGGGCTTACCATACCGGCGACTGCGGGCGCCTCCAGGCCCGCTTTTCTGAAGCTGTGCGTTCCGGATGGAATCACGCCCGTGCTCGTGATTCCCGAATTCGAAGTGTCGACGCGAACCGCACGGAAGGTGCTGCCCGACAGCTATTCGAGAAGCGACGTGGTCTTCAATATCCAGCGCACGGCGCAGCTCGTCGGCGCACTGGCCACAGGGCAATGGGAGTTTCTGGCGGAAGCCATGAAGGACAGGATGCACCAGCCTTACCGGACAAGCCTGATTCCAGGCCTCGAACAGGTCCTTGCCCTGAAGGCGGAGGGACTCTACGGCGCTGCGTTGAGCGGCGCCGGTCCGACTGTCCTGGCCCTGGCCGAGCCCTCCCGCGGCGAGCACGTCGGCCGGCGCATCGCGGACGTGTTCAGAGATCACGGTGTGTCGGTGCGGGTCGAGATTTCGCGTATCGATACCGAAGGCCGGCGCTTTCTTGAATGACCCCGTACGGGGCGATCCGATGACCAGCATGAACAAAACGAAGATCAGGGTGGCGATTCTGGGCGCCACCGGCACGGTGGGGCAGCGGATGATCCAGTTGCTCGACGGCCATCCGTGGTTCCAGATCAGCGCCCTCGCCGCCTCCGACGGGTCCCGGGGCAAGCTCTATCGGGACGCCGCGCACTGGCTCCTTGAGAGTCCGATGCCGGTGTCTGTCCGGGAAGCGAAAGTCCAGGCGTCGTCGCCGGGTCTGGAGTGCGACTTCGTCCTGTCGACTCTTCCATCCCCGGTGGCACTCGAGGTGGAAGCCGATTTCGCCAGAGCCGGCTACGCGGTCATCAGCAACGCCTCCAGTTACAGGATGGCGGCCGACGTCCCCTTGCTGGTGCCGGAGATCAATGCAAGCCATCTCGATGCCGTCGAACGTCAGAAGACGCGGTGGGGCGGGAAGGGATTCATCGTCACGAATCCGAATTGCTCGACTATCGGGCTCGTCTTCCCGCTCGCGGCGCTCGATCATGCCTTCGGTCTCGAAGCCGTCCATGTCGTCACGATGCAGGCGTTGTCGGGGGCCGGATATCCGGGTGTGGCTTCGCTGGATGCCGTGGACAACGTCTTGCCTGCCATCGATGGAGGCGGGGAGGACGGTAAGATAGAAACCGAACCCCAGAAGATACTGGGCGGCTGGAACGGCACGGCGTTCGAATCTCGGGACTTTCGCGTCAGCGCGATGACGCACCGTGTCAACGTCCGCGACGGTCATCTCGAGGCCTGTTCGGTCAAGCTGAGGCAGCCGGCGTCACCCGAGAAGGTTCGGGACGCGTTCCTGAGCTTTCCCTCCGCGATCGAGGGACTCGATCTCCCGTCGGCTCCCCGGGAGCCGATCATCGTCGAAGACGACATCGGCAGGCCACAGCCACGACTGGATCGGGACCGTGCGGGCGGGATGGCTGTTGTCGTCGGCCCCGTCCTCGAGTGCGCCGTTCTCGACTACAAATTCAGAGTACTCAGCCACAATACCGTGCGGGGTGCGGCCGGCGCGGCCATCCTGAACGCCGAGCTGCTGTACCGGCGGGGTCTGATCGGATGAACTCCCTCACACAGACTCCCCCAGGCACCCAGATTCTGCTCGGCCAGGCCGCGCGTCGCCGGCGCGCGGTAGAGAGGGCTATCTTCGACGTCTTCGAAGGGTGGTCTTACGAGGAAATCATCCCGCCCATGGTCGACTACCTCGACGTCTTCGTCAAGGGCATGGGACAGGAGCTCGAGGGTCGGATCTACAGGTTCATCGACAGGGAAGGTCACGTCCTGGCGCTGAGGCCCGAGTTCACATCGCTCGTCGCCAAGACCGCGGCCACGCGGCTGGCGGGAGCGCCGCCCCCGCTTCGCCTGTCGTATTCCGGCGAAGTGTTGCGCTTCGAGACTCCCAAGGGAGGCCAGCAGCGGGAGTTTGCCCAGAGCGGTATCGAGCACTTCGGCGGAACGCCGGCCTCCTCGGACGTCGAAGTGCTGCTCGTATGCATGGAGGGGCTCTCGAAACTCGGTGTCGCGGATTTTCAGATCAATCTTGGAAGCGTGGATTTCTTCGGCGGGCTGATCGACGGCCTCGATGTCGGCCCGGAGCATGTCGGCGCATTGAGAGACTTCCTCGATCTCAAAGACCAGAACGGGCTGGATGGCCTTCTCGCGAAGCTGGATATCGACTCCCGCTCGCGCAAAGCGCTGGGCGAGGTGCCGCACCTGACCGGCGGCCGGGAAGTCATCGTGCGTGCGCGCTCTCTTGTCACGAGCGGGCGGTCGCTCGAGGCGCTCGATCACCTGGACGACATCTATTCCATCTTCGAGAACCTCGGTCTGGCGCGCCATCTTACGGTCGATCTGGGTGAGCTTCGCGGTTTCGACTACTACAGCGGCATTCTTTTCAGGACCTACGTCCCGGGTCTCGGCTTCGAGGTTGCCAGCGGCGGCCGATACGATGGTTTGCCAGCGAAGTTCGGCCGTGACCTGACCGCCGTGGGCTTTTCCTACAGCCTCGATCGTCTCGAACAGGTTCTGGGTCCGCGGATAACCGGAGACGCCGGGCCAGGGGACGGCCCTGCCGAAGAGAACAGCTTCGAGGAGGCCGTCCGCCTTCGGCGCGCGGGGAAGAGGGTACGGCTGTGCTCGTGATTGCGCTGGCGAAAGGCCGGTTTCTGGCGCCCTCCCTCGGTCTGCTCGCGCGGGCAGGAATCCGATTCGACGAAGAGGTGGCGGATTCGAGACGCCTCGTTTTCGACTCCGCCGATGGCGAATGTCAGGTCATCCTCGTGAAGCCGATGGACGTGCCGACCTACGTCGAATACGGCGCCGCGGATGCGGGTATTGCCGGGCGCGACGTGCTTCTCGAGTCGGGAGCGGACGTGCTCCAGCCCCTGGACCTGGGCTTCGGACGCTGCCAGATCGCCGTGGCCGCGCGAAACGGAGAGTCGACGCCCGACGGCCAAAGGCCGATCGTGCGCGTGGCCACCAAGTACCCGCGCATCGCCCTGGACCATTTCAACTCGAAAGGCATTCCCTGCGAGCTGATTCCGCTCTCGGGGTCGATCGAGCTGGCGCCCCTGGTCGGTCTCGCCGACCGTATCGTGGATCTCGTCGAGACCGGCCAGACGCTTCGCGACAACGGAATGAAGATTGTCGAGGTCATCACCGAGAGCTCGGCGCGGCTTCTGGTCAACCGGGCAAGCTACCAGACGAAACGCCGGGAGCTTGTTCGTCTGGTGGACACCCTCGGGGCGGTCAGGTAAATGAGGATTCTCGACTTCAGCGAAGGGCTGGACCTGGACGCGGTGGACGAGTTCATTCCCAGGACGCAGTCGGACCCGGACGTGGATCGGCGAATTACCAGGATCGTCACGGATGTTCGGGACAGGGGCGATGCGGCGGTCTTCGATTACACCAGGCGATTCGACGGTTTCCATCTGGATCGTGCCCGGATCCGGGTGTCCAGCGAGGAAATCGAAGAATACGCCTCGGGCGCAGACGATGATCTGGTAGAAATCCTGCGCCTGGCGGCGTCGAATATCCGCCAGTTTCACCAGGAGCAGCGCCAGGAGTCCTGGGAGGTCTATGCTGGCGACGGCGTGCATCTCGGACAGCGTGTCTCGCCC
>Ga0299906_10002798_pt1 | contig 14416 bp, 11 predicted proteins | sample RVTome_14_FD_200259 | JGI IMG/M metagenome (GOLD analysis project Ga0299906, IMG submission 200259) | Soil microbial communities from uranium-contaminated site in the Upper Colorado River Basin, Wyoming, United States - RVT145D125 (version 2) ... | reverse complement strand
CGGGTCAAGCCCGGCGATGACGATGGAGTGGTGGTGGACGACAGCGCCACCTTTCGCGTCCGAGCCTCCCGCCAGGCCGAGCAGCGCCAGGAGCGCCAGCCAGGCCGGCCGATCGCCTCCACAGCGCTCCCTTAACCGGACAGCATTGGGTCAAGCCCGGCGATGACGAACGTCAGGGTTGGGCAAAGGCGATGGATTGCAGAGGCCTGGGGCGCCGGCAGCACTTCGGGACGCGGTCGAGGCTACTCGGCGGCGCTATTCGGCGGCGGTCGCCTTCTCCTTCTGCACGATCACCGGCTCGACCGCGCGCAGCGCCTCGATCGGGATGTGGCAGAGGATCATGTGTCCGGGCGAGGCCTCGACCTCGGGCGGCGGCTCGGTCTCGCAGATCTCGCCGATCTTGCGCTGGCAGCGGGTGTGGAAAGGGCAGCCCTTCGGCGGGTTGATCACCGAGGGCAGGTTGCCCTCCAGGATGATGCGCTTTTTCTCGATGGAAGTGTCGGCGATCGGGACGGCCGAGAGCAGCGCCTCGGTATAGGGGTGATAGGGCGGCGAGAAGACCTCGTCGGTGGTGCCCTGCTCGACGATGTGGCCGAGGTACATGACCACCACGCGGTCGGCCAGGTAGCGCACCAGGCTGAGATCGTGGCTGATGAAGAGCAGCGTGGTGCGGTAGGTGCGCTGGATCTCCATCAGGAGGCCGGTGACCGCCGCGGCCACCGAGACGTCGAGCGCGGACACCGGCTCGTCCGCCACCACCACGGTGGGATTGCCGGCGAAGGCGCGGGCGATGCCGACGCGCTGCTTCTGGCCGCCGGAGAGCTGGCGCGGCCGCCGGTAGTAGAAGTCGGCCGGCAGCTTGACGATGTCGAGCAGCTCGAGCACGCGCCGGCGCACCTCGTCGCCCTGCACGCCGCCGAACTTGCGGATCACGCGGCTGAGCTGGCCGCCCACGGTGTGGCTCGGGTTCAGCGTGTCGAAGGGGTTCTGGAAGATCATCTGCATGGCGCGCACGTCTTCGCGCTTGCGCTTCTGCACCGGGACCGCGCCGATGTCCTTGCCGCGGAACTCGACCCGGCCCTCGGTGGCCGTCTCCAGGCCCATCAGCACCTTGGCGAAGGTCGACTTGCCGCAGCCGCTCTCGCCGACGATGGCGACGGTCTCGGCGGCACGCGCCATGAAGGAGATCTTCTCGTTCGCCTTGACGTAGCGGTTGCGCCGGCCCCTGACCATGGCCGCCAGCGAGCTGTCGCGCAGCTCGTAGTACTTCTTCATGCGGTCGACCGTGAGCACCGGCTCGGTGCCGATCTCCCAGGACTTGCGCGTGCCGCCGGCATAGACCGGCTGCCCGATCTCGTTCCAGCGCACGCAGCGCACCTCGTGTCCCGGCTCGCCGGTGACCGGCAGCATCGGGATCGCCTGCCCGTCGCAGCGGCCCTTCTGGAAGTGGTCGCAGCGCGGCCCGAAGTTGCAGCCGGGCGGACGCTCATGCGGCAGCGGCAGCTGGCCACGGATCGCGGTCAGCGGCCGCGCGTTCTTGTCGGCGGTGGGCAGCGGGATCGCGCCGAACAGACCCTGCGTATAGGGGTGGCGCATCTGGTCGAAGACCTCCTCGACCGTGCCCTCCTCCACCGCCTCGCCGGAGTACATGACGCAGATGCGGTCGCAGGTCTCCAGGATCAGGCCGAGGTTGTGCGAGATGTACATCATCGAGGTGTCGAGCTTCCGCGCCAGCTCGGCAATCAGCTCGACGATGCCGGCCTCGACGGTGACGTCGAGCGCCGTGGTCGGCTCGTCCAGCAGCAGCAGCGACGGGCGGGACAGCAGTGCCATGGCGATCACCACGCGCTGCTGCTGGCCGCCGGAGATCTGGTGCGGAAAGGAATTCATCACCCGCTCGGGGTCGGGCAGCTTGACGTCGTGCAGCAGCGCCACCGAGCGGTCCCAGGCCTCCTTCTCGCTGACGCCCTCGTGGAAGATCGGCACCTCCATGAGCTGCTTGCCGCACTTCATCGAGGGGTTCAGCGCGGCCATCGGCTCCTGGTAGACCATGGCGATCTCGCTGCCGCGCAGCTGGCGGATCTGCTCATGGGAGAGCGTCGCCATGTCGACGCCCTTGTAGATGATCTGGCCGCCGGCGATGCGGCCGTTGTGGCCGAGGTAGCGCATGATCGCCATGGCGACGGTAGTCTTGCCGCAGCCGCTCTCGCCGACCAGGCCGACGGTCTCGCCGCGGGTCAGCTTGAGATTGAAATCCACCACCGCGGGAATGTCGGCGGCCCGGGTCATGTAGGAGATGGAGAGGTCGCGGCACTCCAGTACCGGTCCGGTCCATCCTTCCTGGAAACGCGCCATTCCCCGTCCCTTCTTACGACCGTCCTCAGTCCCTGAGCGAGATTTCGCGCAGGCCGTCGGCGAGCAGATTGAATCCCAGCACCAGCGAGGAGATCGCCAGGCACGGGAAGAGCGCCACGTTCGCGTGTTCCTGCAGCGCCTCGCGGCCGCTGGCGATCATCTGGCCCCAGTCGGCATCCGGCGGCGGCAGTCCGAGACCGAGGAAACCCAGCGTGCCGATGGTGATGGTGACATAGCCCAGGCGCAGCATGGCGTCGACGATCAGCGGGCCGCGCGCGTTCGGCAGGATCTCGACCAGGATGATGTACCAGATGCTCTCGCCGCGGGTCTCGGCGGCGTAGACGTACTCGCGCGTGCGCAGGTCGAGCGTCAGCCCTCTTACTATTCGGAACACCCCGGGCGAGGAGGCGAACACCACCGCCGCGATCACCGTGAAGCCGCCCTTCGGCATGGTGGCGATGATCAGCACGTAGAGCACCATCACCGGGAAGGAGAGGATGACGTTGGCGACGAAAGATAGGATGTCGTCGACGCGGCCGCGCAGGTAACCGGCGAGCAGACCCATGGGGATGCCCACCAGGTAGGCGCAGAGGGTCGCGATCGGTGCGTAGATCAGCACGCGCTGCGCGCCCCAGAGGATGCGCGAGAGGATGTCGCGGCCGTTCTTGTCGGTGCCGAGCCAGACCGTGCCGCAGTAGTAGCGCCCGGCCTGCTCGCCCTCCTCGACCAGCTCGCAGGTCTCCGGCGCCGGCACGCCGCGCACGATCACGCCAGCATCGACGTAGATTTCGGCGCCGGGTACCGCGTGGACCGGCGTGAAGTTGTCGTTGTTCGGGTCGAAGGGCGACAGCAGCGGCGCGAAGATCGCGCAGAACACCCAGAAGCCGACCAGGGCGGCGCCGATCATGCCCACCTTCGACTCGCGCAGCAGCGCCACCTTGCGCCAGAAGCGCGTCAGGAAACCGATCCGCGGCGGCAGGACGATGGTGGTTTCGGCCATACGGTCGTCCCTCCTAGCTGAAGCGGATGCGCGGGTTGAGGTAGGTGTAGGCGACGTCGGAGAGCGTCTGCGTCGTCACCGAGACGAAGACCGCGACCATGGCGCAGGCCTCGATGACGAAGATGTCCTGGTTCAGCGCCGCCTCCAGCAGCAGCGCGCCGAAGCCCTTGTAGGCGAAGAAGTACTCGGTGACGATCACGCCCGACAGCAGCCAGTTGATCTGCAGCATGATGATGGTGAAGGGCGCGATCAGCGCGTTGCGCAGCGCGTGCTTCACGATCACGCGCTTGTAGGGCAGTCCCTTCAGCACCGCGGTGCGGATGTAATGGGTCTGCATCACCTCGGCCATCGAGGCGCGGGTCATGCGGGTGACGTAGCCGAAGTCGTAGAGCACCAGGACCAACACCGGCATGACCAGCTCCGGCACGGTCTGCCAGTTGATGCCGATCCAGGGGAAGCCGTCGAGACTTTGCAAGGGGTGGCCGTAGGAGAAGCCACTGGTTCCAGGCAACCACCCGAGCAGGGAGAGGAACACCGCCGCCAGCATCGGCGCGCTCGCCATCTCCGGAACCGAGGTGGTGAATATGGAGAGGAAGGAAATACTTCGGTCCGTGGAGGAGCCCTCGCGCATGCCGGCGAGCACACCCAGCGTCAGCGAGATCGGCACCACCAGCATCATGGTAAGCAAGGCCAGCAGCGCGGTGTTGCCCAGGCGCGGCCAGAGGATGTCGTTGACCGGCTGCTTGAACCTTGTCGACTTGCCGAGGTCGCCGGTGAAGAAGTTGCCGATCCAGGTGACGTAGCGTTCGTGGATGGGACGGCTGTAGCCGTTCTTCTCCATCCAGATATCGCGCTGCTCCTGCGACGAGTAGGGACCGAGCACCTTGGTGGCCACCTGGCCGGGCTGCGCCTCCAGCACAATGAAGATCAGCAACGACACTGCGATCATCACCAGCAGCATCGATCCCAATCGCCGTACTATGAAGATCAGCATCGGATGCCCGGCTCCTTCCGCCAGCCGACCGTCTGAGGGTTCGGCAAAAACGCCGGTCGCGGCGGGCCGAAGCCCGCCGCGACCGCACGATCAGATAATCAGGCGTCGAGCCAGAGGTCGTGCCAGAGATGGTAGGCCGTCGGATGCGCGCCGAAGTTCTTTACCTTCTTGTGCGCGGCGGTGAACACCGAGCGCCACAGCGGCTGCATGAACACCGCCTGCTCCTGCAGTAACTTCTCGATGCCTTCCATCTTCTTGCGGCGCTCGTTGATATCGAGTGTCGCGGAGGCGTCGTCGAGCAGCGCGTCGAACTTCGCATCGGCGAAGCCAGACTCGTTCCAGGGCACGCCGGTCCGGTACGCGAGGTTCAGCACCATCACGCCCAGCGGGCGATGCGTCCAGGTGGTGAGCCCGAGCGGAGTCGTGGTCCAGATGTCCCAGTACTGCGCTCCCGGCATGACGTTGACCTGCAAGTCGATGCCGGCCGGCCCGAGCTGCGCCTTCCAGGCCTCGGCCGCGGAAACTTCCCACGCCGACGAGTTGTTGACGTCGAGGGTCAACTGGATGCCGCTGCCGTAACCGGCTTCGGCGAGCAGTGCCTTGGCCCGGTTGTAGTCCTGCTTCACCATCGGCAGGGCGAAGTACTCCGGATGGATCGGCGCGACGTGGTGGTCTTCGCCCGGAGCGCCGCGGCCGAAGTAGGCAACCTCGAGCAGCTTCTGGTGGTCGGTCGCCGCCACCAGCGCCTGACGCAGCTTCAGGTTATCGAAGGGCGCGATGCCGACTTTCATGCGCGCGACGGCAGTCTGGGCCGTGACAACGTCGTAGACGACCACGTCCTTGATGCCTTCCGCCCGCTGCAGCTGGGTGATCGGCACCTCGAAGACCTGGTCGACCTGGCCGGACTCGAGCGCATTGATTGCCGCGTTCGGGTCATCGCCGTGATCGAGATACAGGATTTCGTCGAGGTAGATCTCGCCGCCCCAGTAGGCCTCGCTGCGGCGCTTCAGCTGGCAGCGCTCGCCGACCGAGAAGTCGCCCAGGCTGTACGGGCCGGTGCCGATCGGGTTCTTCGACAGGTCCGCACCCATGTCGTCGAACGCCTTGTGCACGATCGCCGTCGGATAGTTGAACAGGTTTTCCGGGATCGACAGCACCGCACGGTTCAGGTGCAGGCGAACGGTCGTGTCGTTCACCTTCTCCACCGCGCCGGTCGACATCTTCTTGCCCATCTTGGCCGTGCCGTCGTCGTTCTTCATGCCGGTGTCGTACTCCTCGGTCATCGCCGAGAAGAGACCCTGGTTCGACGAACCGGTGGCCGGGTCGAGCCAGCGGGTGAAGTTGTGCACGACGTCATCGGCGCCGAAGGCGTCGCCGTTCGACCACTTGATGCCCTTGTTCAAGTTGAAGGTCCAGGTCTTGAGGTCGTCCGACGCTTCCCAGCTCTCCGCCAGGTAAGGCCGCGTGACGTTGTCGTTGCCCGTCACGACGATGTACTCGAGGATCGCGCGCGTCTGGTTCGACATCGGCACCCAGTCGTAGGTCGCCGGGTCGTCCATGCGCTGGACGCGCTGCGAGGCGCGCAGCGTGCCGCCCTTCTTGGGCGTCTGAGCCTGGGCCGGTGCGACCAGTGACTCGCCAGTGATCTTGCCCGCCATGGCGTAGGCGGCGGTCGCCGACACGCCGAGCAGGGTGGTCGTCCGCAGGAACTCGCGCCGATCGATTTCTCCCTTGCGAAGCTGGTTCACCAGCTCCGGCACATAGGGATGAATCCGCTTGCCGGATTCGTCCTTCAATACCTTCTTCATGTTGCTTCGTCTCCCTAGTTTCGGCCGCCTAGGCCATATGACGGCAGAGCGAAGGCGCCGCCGCATCCCGCCAGCCACGGTTCACCCGTCGCAAAAGAGCCAAGGGGGGAGGACAAGCCGACGGCGCGCCGGATCACGGCCCGGGCCGAGCTTGCACGATCCTCGCAGACCGCAGGATGCGCCGCACGCTGCATCCGACCTCCCGTTGCACGGCCAGCCGGCCAGAGGTCTTGCCGCCCCTTGGCCCTTGCCCGCCGCAGTTCCCCAAAAGCTTATCAGACATTACGGAGGGCTAAAAAGCCCAAGTTGCCCGCTCACGACTTTCCCTGGTTCGCGCGCGACCCTATGCTTTTGCGGCCTTGCCCCGTGCCCCGCTAGGGCGCAGCCAACCTGGTCTCCACCCGCACCTCGCTCTCCAGGGTGCGATGCACCGGGCATTTGTCGGCGATTTCGAGAAGTCGCCGGCGCTGCGCCTCGTCGAGCGGGCCCGCGAGCTCGATCACCCGGCGGATACGATCGAGCTTGCCGACCTTCGTCTCGCAGTCGGCGCAGTCCTCGGCGTGGATCTTGTCGTGCCGCAGCCTGACCGCGATCCGCTCCAGCGGCAGCGACTTGCGATCGGCATAGAGGCGCAGGGTCATGGAGGTGCAGGCGCCAAGCGCGATCAGCAGGTAGTCGTAGGGCGTGGGACCGGCATCGCCGCCGCCGAGCGCCACCGGCTCGTCCGCCGCCAGGCGATGTCCGCGCACCGCCGCCTGCTGCAGCAGCCGGCTGCCGCCCGGCGCCTCGGCGACCACCACCTCGCCCTCCCCCGGCTGGATGCGGCCCTGCTCCGCCGGGGCGACCGGCAGGTAGCGCAAGGCCCAGGCGGCAATCACGTCCGCGGCGTAGTCGGCGTCCTCGCGGCGCGTCAGCAGGTGGTCGGCGCCGTCGAGCGAGATGAAGGACTTCGGATGCCGTGCCCAGCCGAAGAGGCGGCCGGCGTGGTCGATGCCGACCACCTCGTCGCGCGGCGCGTGCAGGATGAGCAGCGCGCGCCGCAGGCCGGCGAGGTTCTCCTGCAACCGCTGCTGCGTCACGTCGACGATGAAATCGCGGCCGACGCGGATGCGTCGCCCGCCCAGCGTCACCTCCGCTGTCCCCGCAGCCTCGATCCGCGCGCGCTCGCCGCCGAGGTGGGCCAGCACGTGTTCAGGCTCCGCCGGCGCGCCCAGCACCGCCACCGCCTGAACCGCCGGCAGCCGCGGCGCCGCGGCGAGTACGGCAGCACCGCCCAGGCTGTGGCCGACCAGCAGCGACGGCGGCAGGCCGCGATCCGCCAGGGCCGCAGCCGCCGCCACGAGGTCGGCCACGTTGGAGGCGAAGGTGGTGGCGGCGAAGTCGCCGCCGCTCTCGCCCAGCCCGGTGAAGTCGAAGCGCAGCGTCGCGATGCCGCGCGCGGCCAAGGCTCCGGCGATGCGGCTGGCGGCGAGGCTTTGCTTGGAGCAGGTGAAGCAGTGCGCGAAGAGCGCCGCGGCGCGCGCCTGGCCGGCCGGCCGTTCCAGCCGTCCAGCCAGCGTCGCTCCGCGCGAACCGAGAAAGGTGAAAGCTTCCGAGGTGGCCATGGCCAGCTCCTTGCCTGGTGGATGGGCACGCCCTAGCTTCGCGGCCCCATGGCATCGAACACAACTCGTCATCTGGACAACGACATCGAGCTGTTGCGGCAGGAGACGCTATGGCAGGGCCACTTCCGCATCGAGCGGATCACCCTGCGCCACCGCCGGCACGACGGCACCTGGACGCCGCCCTACACGCGCGAGGTCTTCGAGCGCGGCCATGCCGTGGCCGTGCTGCCCTACGATCCGAAGCTCGACCGCGTCGTACTGATCGAGCAGCTTCGGCCGCCGCGGCTGCTGGCGGGACGGGCGGCGCGCGAGCTGGAGATCGTCGCCGGCATCGTCGAGGCGGGCGAGACCGACGAGCAGGTGGCCGAGCGCGAGCTGATGGAGGAAGCGGGCCTGCGGCCGCTCAGCCTGCGCCGGCTGTTCAGCTACTTCCCCTCGCCCGGCGGCGCCAGCGAAACCATCGCCCTCTACCTGGCCGAGGTCGATGCCGCCGAAGCCGGCGGGTACCACGGCCTGGCGAAGGAGCACGAGGAGATCCGCGTCCTTGCCGTTCCGGCACAGGAGGCTTTCCGCCTGCTGGACCGGGGCGCGGTCGAGAACGCCACCGCGATCCTGGCGCTGCAGTGGCTGGCCCTGCATCATGACAGCCTGCGGAGCGAACGCGGCTTGCCCTCCGCTCCGTCGGCTGGCTAGGCTCGCCGCCTTCCGGCAAGGACTGCGCTGCAAGGATCAAGCGATGGACATCTGCGACGGCTTCGTCGGCACGATCGGCAACACGCCCCTGATCCGGCTCAGGGGGCCGTCGGAGGCGACCGGCTGCGAGATTCTCGGCAAGGCGGAATTCCTGAACCCCGGTGGTTCGGTGAAGGACCGCGCCGCGCTCGCCATCATTGGCGACGCCGAGAAGCGTGGTCAGCTGCAGCCCGGCGGCGTGGTGGTCGAGGGCACCGCCGGCAACACCGGGATCGGCTTGGCGCTGGTGGGCCGGGCGCGCGGCTACCGCACGGTGATCGTCATCCCGGAGACGCAGAGCCGCGAGAAGAAGGAAATGCTGCGGCTCTGCGGCGCCGAGCTGGTCGAGGTGCCGGCCAAGCCCTACAAGGACCCCGGCAACTACGTGCACGTCTCGCGCCGGCTGGCCGAAGAGCTGGCCGCCAAGGAGCCCGAGGGCGCGATCTGGGCCAACCAGTTCGACAACGTCGCCAACCGCCAGGGTCACTACGAGACCACCGGCCCGGAGATCTGGGAGCAGACCGGCGGGCGGCTCGACGGCTTCATCTGCGCGGTCGGCTCCGGCGGCACGCTGGCCGGCGTCGCCCTGGCACTGAAGGAGCGGCGCAAGGAGGTCGTGATCGGCCTGGCCGATCCGCCCGGCGCGGCGCTCTACAGCTACTACACGACCGGCGAGCTCAAGGCGGAAGGCAGCTCGATTACCGAAGGCATCGGCCAGGGGCGCATTACCAAGAACATAGAGGGCACGCCGGTCGACGTGGCCTTTCAGATTCCGGACAGCGAGTCGATCCCGCTCTGCTTCGAGCTGTTCGAGCAGGAGGGCTTCTGCGTCGGCCCGTCGTCGGGCGTGAACGTCGCCGGCGCGATCCGCCTGGCCCGACAGCTCGGCCCCGGGCACGTCATCGCCACCGTGCTCTGCGACTACGGCACGCGTTACAGTTCCAAGCTGTTCAACCCGGCCTTCCTGCGCTCGAAGGACCTGCCGGTACCGGCGTGGATCGAGAAGGCCGCGACTGCTTGAGGAGGCGCCGATGAGCAAGCTGCTGTTCCGCGACGACGGCTACCTCAGGCAGTGCGAGGCCACGGTGGTCGCGGCCGGCCCTGCCGGCATCGAGCTGGATCAGACCGTCTTCTATGCCGAAAGCGGCGGCCAGCCGGGCGACCAGGGCCATCTGACGCTGCCGGACGGCGCCGAGCTCGCCATCGTCGACACCAGGAAGGGCGCCGGCGCCGACAGCGTGCTGCACATCCCGGCGCCGGGCGGCGCGCTGCCCGCGCTGGGCGCCCGGGTCGCCGCGACGATCGACTGGCCGCGCCGCCATCGCCTGATGCGCATGCACACCGCGCTGCACCTGCTCTGCGCGCTGGTGCAGGGCGACGTCACCGGCGGCCAGGTCGGCGACGGCAAGGGCCGGCTCGACTTCAACCTGCCCGACGGCGCGCCCGACAAGGCGGCGCTGACCCAGGGGCTGAACCGCCTGGTGGCGGAGAACCACAGCGTCGCGCCGCGTTGGATCACCGATACCGAGCTGGCCGACCAGCCGGAGCTGGTGCGCACCATGAGCGTGAAACCGCCGAGCGGTGCCGGCCGCGTGCGCCTGCTGGACATCGCCGGCGTCGATCTGCAGCCCTGCGGCGGCACCCACGTGCGGGCGACTGGCGAGATCGGCCCGCTGGTGGTGACCAAGATCGAGAACAAGGGACGCATGAACCGCCGCATCAACCTGGCCTTCGCCGAGTAGCGCCGATGGATCCCCTGATCTCGACCGACTGGCTTGCCGCCAACTTGGAGGCCCCCGACCTGCGCGTCGTCGACGGCACCTACTACCTGTCCGCCGAGCAGAAGAGCGCGCGCCAGGAGTTCCTCGCGCGTCACATCCCGGGCGCGGTCTTCTTCGACATCGACGAGATCGCCGACAGCGGCAGCAGCCTGCCGCACATGCTGCCCTCGCCGGAGAAGTTCTCCTCCAAGGTGCGCAAGCTGGGTCTGGGGGACGGCCTCAGGATCGTCGTCTATGACAGCCGCGGCGGCCTCTTCTCGGCGCCGCGCGTGCGCTGGACCTTCCGCGTCTTCGGCCATCCGGAGGTGGCGGTGCTGGACGGCGGCCTCAACAGGTGGATCGCCGAGGAGCGCCCGCTGGAGGAAGGCCCGGCCCGGCCGGGCGAGCGCCACTTCACCGCGCGCGCCAACTCCTTCCTCGTGCGCGACCTGCAGCAGATGCAGGGGAACCTGGAGAGCCGGCGCGAGCAGGTGCTGGACGCCCGCGCGCGCGGGCGCTTCGAGGGCGCGGCACCCGAGCTCTGGCCGGGACGGCGCGCGGGCCATATCCCTGGCAGCCGCAACCTGCCCTTCACGGAGCTCGCCAAGGCGGACGGCACGCTGAAGCCGGCTAGCGAGCTGCGCCAGCTCTACGCCAAGGCCGGCATCGACCTCGCCAAGCCGGTGGTCACCACCTGCGGCTCCGGCATCACCGCCGCGGTGCTGGCGCTCGGCCTGGAGGTGGCCGGGGCCCGGCAGGTGGCGGTCTACGACGGCTCCTGGGCGGAATGGGGACTGCCGCAGCAGCCGGGCGAGACCGGCCGGCCGGTCGCCACCGGCCCCGCGGAAACGCAGTGACGGCTGCGGCCGTACCGCTGCGCAGCGCCACCGGGGCCGACATCGCGGCGCTGGCGGCGCTCTGGCGGTCCTGCGGGCTGAGCGTCTGGTACAACGATCCCGCGGAAGACGCGGCCGCCTTCCTCAACGCTCCGGCGCACGCGGCGATCCTGGTCCTGGAGGAGGACGGCCGGCTGCTGGGTTCGGTCTCGGTCTGCCACGACAGCCATCGCGGCTGGGTCTACTACCTCGCGGTGGAGCCCGGCGCACAGGGCCGCGGCCGCGGCCGCCGGCTGATGCGCGCCGCCGAGGACTGGCTGCGCGAGCGCGACATCCCGAAGCTCAACATCATGGTGCGACCGAGCAACGAAGCCGTCATCGCGTTCTATCGCAAGCTCGGCTACGAGGACACGCCGCGCCACATGCTCGGCTGCTGGCTGCGCCCATTGCCGCCGCCCGAGCCCAATTGGGGCAAGGTGGAAACGGTCATCACCTATCTCGAGATGCTGGCCAGACCGGCGCTGAAACCGGTGACCCTGCCGCCGGGGATGAAAGTGGCGCTGCTGCGCGCCGAACGGCCCAGCGTGGCGTTCTACCGTTTCCTCTACAACCGGGTGGGCGCGCAGTGGCTCTGGTGGCAGCGCCGCGCCATGAGCGACGCCGATCTCGTGGCGGTCATCCACGATCCCAAGGTCGAAGTGCTGGTGCTCTACTGCAACGGCGAGCCCGCAGGCTACGCGGAGCTGGATCGCCGGCAGCCGGGCGACATCGAGCTCGCCTACTTCGGCCTGCTGCCGGAGTTCCTCGGCCGCAAGCTGGGGCCCTGGCTACTGACGCAGACGCTGGAGCTGGCCTGGACCTACGGGCCGGAGCGGGTGCTGGTGAACACCAACACGCTCGATCACCCCAAGGCCCTGCAGCTCTACCAGCGCCTGGGCTTCGAGCCCTACCGGCAGGAAACGACGAGCTTCGACGATCCCAGGATGAACGGCCTGATCCCGGTCTGAGAGCTGGCGCCTAGACCGAAGTTTTCATTTATGAGTTTGGCAAGTGCTTGATCCGGCTTGGTGATTGTGCCGGCGGGGTTTTCGGCTACTGGACACGCGAGGGTTCGAGGGCGAGCAGCCGGAAGGCGGCCTCCTGAAGCGCGGTTGGTGTGGAATGGAGGATGAAGCGGTGCTTGGGGCGGGCCGGCACGCGCATGGTGTTGCGGGCCAGCGTGCCGAGATGGGCGATGAGGTCGGCGAAGCTCATGACCCGCAGGCCGTCGGCCGAGCGTTTGGTGGCCTTCTTGGCTTTGACGGTCTCGGACGGCTCGGTGGCGGCGACGGGCGAGGCGCGTTGCGCCCTGGCTGCCTCGAGCTCGGTGTCGTGGAACAGGAGCGGCGCCAGGGCTTGTCGCAGATGCCATTCGACGTGATAGGCGAGCATGCATAGAAAGACATGGGCTCGCACGCGCGGCGCCGTCCAGTGGCGGATCGGCCGGATGTCGAGGTCGACGGTCTTCAGGCATCGGAAGGCGCGTTCGACCCGCGCCAGATCCTTGTAGGCCTGGACCGTTTCCACGGCATCGAGATGCTCGGCCGGCACGCTGGTGCGGATGACGTAGATGCCGTCGAGGCGCGCCTCTTGCGCGATCTGCTCGATCCGTCGCCGCCAGGTGAGCACCCCGTCGCGGATCTCGACATCGAAGTGCTTGGCCATTTTCCGGCTGTCGAGCACCGCACCGACCGCCAGGCCAATCTCGGCGGCGCTGTGCAAGCCGGATCGCTGGCGCCGGACCCGGGCGTCGATGCGGGCCAACGCGCGCTCGGTGGCCGCCAGCAGATCCTCGCGCTTGCGCGCGCGCTCGGCGGCAAGCGCGCGATTGCGGCAGACGATCAGCCGCTCGCCGGGGAACAGCTCGGGGGCGCTGATCTCCGCCAGGTCCCGATCATCGAACAACGACAGCTGCAGCGGCCCGTTCTCCCCGGCCAGCGCCTGGATCGCCGGCGCACGCAGGCAGGTGATCCAGTCCAGGCCCGCCGGCTCGAGATCGTCTCGGATGCGGGCCGAGGTGACCATGCCGCGATCCCCGACCAGCACCAGGCGGCCGATCATGAAGCGATTCTTGACCTTCTCGACCTGCGTGCTCAGCGTCGATGGATCAGCCGTACTGCCGTCGAAGACTTCCACCGCGATCGGCAGCCCCTCACGGGTGCAGAGCAGCCCATAGACGATCTGCGGCCGGTCGCCGCGGTGATCGCGGCTGTGGCCATAGCGGGCCAGCGGGCAGCGACGGCCCTCGAAATAGGAGGAGCTGACGTCATAGAGCACCAGCACCCCATCCTCGAGATGCCGCCGCGCCAAGCCGTTCTCGATCCGCGTCTGGCGATCGAGCAGCCAGTCGAGCGCTTCATAGGCCTCGCGCTCCTTCACCCGACCCAGGCGCAGAACCTCGCCCAGGCTGGAGGCCGCCGTCTCCTTGTCCACCGCCCGCACGAACCCGAGCTTGGAGCGCGGCGCAATCAGCCGGTCGACCACCATGGCGACCACAAGGTCGCAATGGCGCCGCGATGCCGCATCCTTGGCCGTGCTCAGGATCAGCCGATCCAAGGCGATCTTGCGGATCGTCCCAAGCGCCGCCGCAACATGACCGTGTGGCAGCGAGCGCTCGACTTCCAACTCACCCGGGCCGGTGCCGAGCACCGTCGCACCCTTGAGCAGCGCCTTCAGCGCGTCGATCACATCGCTCGGCAGCTTGCTCAGATTGGCCAACGTCCGCTTCTGCGCACGGCCATGCTCGTCGCGATAGCTCTCCCGCAGCAGCACCGCAGGCGGCGAGTTCCGGTTCGGCACCCTCTCGATGAACATGGCCGAATCGAATCACATTTTGGCCCGGTTGGGAATCCCTTACATGGACACAGAAGGAACAAAACTTTCAGCCCAAAGCCCCGCAGATCCTCGCCTTCTGCCCCAACCCAAATGAAAACTTCGGTCTAGTCCGCGGACGCGGGCCTCGGCAAGTCAGCAAGGTGGCTTGCGACAGCGAAGCGCTGCCGGGGCAAAGGCTAAGGAACGCCAAAGAGCTCGTCGGCGCTCCGCACGAAGTAGCGATCCGACAGGTAGCGCCGTTCGTAGCTGCGTACATCGTAGTGGACCCAGGTCGGCGCGATGTTGCTGGGTTCCAACGACTTGCGATTTGCGGCTCCCCAGCCGACCTGCGCGTTTGCGGTCGAAACCAGCAGGCCGCGCACCGCATCGCTGGCCGCCATCTGATCCGGGCCGCCGGCAACCCCATCGCGCTGGAAGTCGATCGCCTTGCCGTGGTGGTTGGTGCTGCTGCGC
>Ga0299906_10002796_pt1 | contig 14427 bp, 15 predicted proteins | sample RVTome_14_FD_200259 | JGI IMG/M metagenome (GOLD analysis project Ga0299906, IMG submission 200259) | Soil microbial communities from uranium-contaminated site in the Upper Colorado River Basin, Wyoming, United States - RVT145D125 (version 2) ... | reverse complement strand
ATCGACCGGGACGACCCGGCCCTGATCGACGTGGCGCCGACGGCGCTCCGGCTCTTCGGGCAGGCCCCTCCCCCTCACATGGAGGGCCGCTCGCTCTGGGAGACGAGCCCCCTGCGGCGGAGCGACGGCTCCGGGCAGGAGCCCGCCGGTGGCTGAGCCGCGGCGAGCCGCCGGGCTCGCGTGCCTCCTGGGGCTGCTCGCCGGGTGCGGGAGCCCGCGTGCCGATGCTCCCCGGGTGATCATCCTGGGCATCGACGGCATGGACCACGGCCTGACGCGGAGTCTCATGGCCGAGGGCCGCCTGCCGCACCTCGCGGGTCTGGCCGACCGGGGTGTGTTCCAGCCCCTGGGGACCTCGGTGCCCCCTCTCAGCCCGGTGGCGTGGTCCGACTTCATCACGGGGATGGACTCCGGCGGCCACGGCATCTACGACTTCATCCACCGCGATCCGGAGACGATGGTCCCGTACCTCTCCACGAGCCGTGTCGTCGGGGAGGCCGAAGTGTTTCGGCTCGGCCGCTGGCAGGTCCCCCTCGGGGGAGAGACGTCGGAGTCCCTGCGCTACGGCCGGCCCTTCTGGGCGGCTCTCGAGGAGCGGGGCATCCCGACCTCGATCCTGCGCATGCCCGCCAACTACCCCCCCTCGGGCCTCGCGACCCGGGAGCTCAGCGGCATGGGCACCCCCGACCTGCTCGGCACCTACGGGACGTTCTCGTTCTACACGTCGGTGCCCTTCGCGTTTCAGGGGCGCACCCTCTCGGGGGGCGAGGTCTACCCGGTGGACGTGATCGACGGTGTCGTCGAGGCGAAGCTCTACGGCGTCGACAACCCGTTCCTGTCCGAGCCCACGAGGGTGACGACCCCCTTCACCGTCCACGTGGACCCCGACGAGCCCGTGGCGCTGCTCCAGGTGAGCGGGCACGAGCGCCTGCTGAAAGTGGGGGAGTGGACCGACTGGCTGCCGATCTCCATGGAGATGATCCCCACCCAGGCGATCCCCGTGGAGGCGCGCTTCTACCTCAGGAGCACCCAGCCCGACTTCGAGATGTACGTGACGCCCTTGAACTTCGACCCCATGGCTCCGGCGACGCCCATCTCCCACCCCGATGAGTTCGCTGCCGAGCTGGCGGAGGCCACGGGCCGCTACTACACCCAGGGGATGCCCGAGGACACCCACAGCCTGAAGCAGCACGTCCTCGACCGCGACGAGTTCCTGGCGCAGGCGCGGATCGCGGGGGAGGAGCTGATCGAGCAGTTCGACTACGCCCTCCAGGAGTACGACGACGGGCTGTTGTTCTACTACTTCGGCAACCTGGACCAGGTCTCCCACATGATGTGGCGGCCGATGGACCCGGGGCATCCCGCCTACGACCCCGAGAAGGACCGGGAGTTCAAGGATGTCGTGGGCTCGCTCTACGAGAGATTCGATCGGCTCGTCGGGGATACGCTCGAGCGGGTGAGCCCCGGGACGCTCGTGGTGGTCATGTCCGACCACGGGTTCGCGAGCTGGCGGCGCGGCTTCAACCTCAACGGCTGGCTCCGCGAGAACGGCTACCTCGCGGCCCGCAATCCCGGCGCGCGCTCGGATCCGGGCTTCCTGACCAACGTGGACTGGTCGCGGACCCGCGCCTACGCCCTGGGGCTGAACGGCCTCTACGTCAACGTCCGGGGCCGGGAGAAGGAAGGCGTCGTCCCTCCCGACCAGCGGGCCGCCCTGGTGGAGGAGATCGCGACGAAGCTGCTGGCGGTCGAGGACCCCGCCACCGGCCAGCCCGCGATCACGAAGGTCTACCGGCGGGACGAGTTCTACGAGGACCGCGGCCACCTCGAGATCGGCCCCGACCTGCTCGTGGGCTACGCGAAGGAGACCAAGAGCACCGACGAGTCGGCGGGGGGCTCCGTGACCGGCGAGGTCTTCTCCGACAACGAGCTGGAGTGGAGCGGCGACCACAGCATGGACCACGAGACGGTCCCCGGCGTGCTCTTCGCGAGCCGACCCCTGAAGCGGCCCGTGGAGCGCCTCAAGGACCTCGCGGGGGCCATCCTCGCCGAGTACGGCGTCGAGGACTTTCCAGGGAGCCCGAGCGAGGCCCCCTGAGCGTCGCCCGGGGCGCGAGCCCGGGCGGGGAGGTATGTGAGAGGGATGTTCGGATCGAAGACGTCAGTGAAGCTGGAGAAGGACCTGGTGGCGAAGGTCAAGCGTTACTCGGACATCGCGGGCTACTCCTCTCCCGAGGAGTTCATCACCCACGCCCTGGAGAAGGAGCTTGCCAAGCTCGAAGGAGCCGGATCGGAGGAGGAGATCAAGAAGCGCCTCCGCGGGCTCGGGTACATCTCCTAGGAGATCACCCGGGATATGAGCGCCCTCAACGCGGGGCTCCGGGCGGTCTTCGACCTGATCCTGAGCCCGCTCTCCGAGCTTGCGCCGCTGGTCGGTGTCGCCCTCGCGTCCCTGGCGGTCGCGGTGGCGATGCTGCTCGTCTACAAGCGCACCTCGAACCAGCGGGCGCTGGCCGAGGTCAAGCGCCAGATCCAGGCGGGCCTGTTCGAGATCCGTCTGTTCAACGACGACCTGCGCGCGATCCTCCGGTCGCAGCTCGAGATCCTGCGGCACAACCTGACCTACTTCCGGCTCTCCCTCGCCCCGATGCTGTGGATGCTGCTTCCGCTGCTCCTGGTGATCGCCCAGCTGCAGTTCCACTACGGGTACGAGGGGCTGAGCCCGGGAGAGGCGGCGATCCTCAGGGTGCAGCTCGGGGACGGCTGGGACGAGGCCCGCCGGCCCCGGGCGTCCCTGGACGTCCCCGAGGGGCTGCGGGTGGAGACGCCGGCGCTCTGGGCGCCCGGGCTGAGGCAGGTCGCGTGGCGGCTGGGGGCCGAGCGGCCCGGAGAGTACCAGTTGACCATCCACGTCGACGGGGAGACGCAGGTCAAGTCCGCAGTGGTGAGCGACGCCGTGGTCCGGCGCTCCCCGATCCGGGTCTCCCCGGGGTTCGTGGACCAGCTCCTCTACCCGGCCGAGGATCCTCTCCCTCCGGGGGGAGCGATCCGCTCGATCAGCCTCGCCTACCCCGAGCGGAACGTGTGGTTCCTGGGCTGGGACCTCCACTGGCTGATCGTGCTGTTCGCGCTCTCGATCGCGTTCGCTTTCCTGCTGCGCGGCCCCTTCGGGGTCACGATCTGAGCCATCCCGCCGGGAGGCGGGAAGCCGCTGCGGCGGGCCCGGAAAGGATCGGGCCTCCGCTCACCGCGCGCGGTGCCCGGGGCTGCCATCCTCGTCGTGGACGATTCGCTTGAGGTGGTCCACGATGGCGAGCTTGTCCGGGAAGTCGATGCGCAGGATCTTCACCCCGAACCCCCGGGGGAGCTCCGTCTGCTTCGGCTGATCCTGCTCGTTGACCCAGGTCACCTTGCCCGTGAAGCGGAACGAAGCCCGCCTGCCCAGGGTCAGGTCCATGTCGACGAGCTGTCCCAGCGCCGGGGGCTGATCGGTGGCGGCGAAGAAGCCACCCACGCTCAGGTTCGCCACGGGCAGCTCCTTGCCGTGGAGGCCGCAGGTCACGCCCTCCACGAAGAAGCGATCCGAGGCCCTCACGGCGCGCTCGACCTCGACCTTGGCGGCACCCGTCAGCGTAAAGGAGGGGGGGCCATCGGGCGGCGCGCTCGGGTAGACCGTGGCGCAGTAGCGCCCCGCCTCGCGGTAGAGGTGGGCCTGGACCTCACCGGACGGTCCACGGAACTTCAGCAACCTGCCCGTCTTCACCGCGCAGCATCATAAGCGGCTCTCCGCGACCCCGGCAACGCTCAGTGTCTGGCTCCGAAGAGCCCGAGACGGCCGCTCCCTCCGAAGCCGGGCGGCGCGCTGCTGCCGGTGATGGCTGCGTACATCGCGCGGGCCATGAGGTCGTAGCCTTCCGGGCTCGGGTGGACGTGGTCCTCGAACAGGCCCGAGAAGTCCCCGTCCGGAGCGGCGTCGAGGAATGCCCGATGGACGTCCATCAGCACAGCCCCCTCGGCCGCCACCATCGCACGGATCAGCTCGTTCAGCTCGGCGATCCAGTCGTTCCGGGAGGCGGGGGCGCGGGCGTCGAACCCCGTGTTCGAGGGCAGCACCGTCGCGACGTAGGGCAGGGCGCCCTGGTTGCGGGTCTCCTGGATCATCGACCTCAGCGAATCGACGGTGAAGCAGGTCTCGGGGAGGGCGCAGTCGTTCCAGTCGTTCGTTCCGTAGACGACCAGGACGATCCCCGGCTTGTGGCGGATCAGCTCGCCCCGCAGCCGCGGGACACCCTCCCTCGATGTCGTCCCGCCCGCTCCCGAGTTCAGGATCTCGGCGATGCCGAAGAATCCCTCGAGGAACTCCCGCAGCGGGAAGCGGTACGTGAAGTCGCCGAGGGTCTCGTCGCCCTCGGTGATGCTGTCCCCGAAGGCGAGGTAGCGGTTCGGGATGTTGGAGTGGATCGGAAGCTGGACCGGGACGTTCACCACGCCGTCGCTGGGAACCGCGACCGTCAGCGGGTTCCCGGGCCGGTAGTAGGGCGGCAGGCTGCCTCCTCGCGCCACCACCGTCTGGCTCCCGGCCGGTACCCCCGTGATCACGGCCTCGCCTTCGGGGGCGGTGGTCACGCCGCTGCGCGTCCCGATCTCCACGGTCGCCTCGGGTATCCGGACGAGCTCCCCCGGGTCGAGGTTGTCGTCGGCGTCCTCGTCGTAGAAGGCGACGACCGGCACGTCGTGGGTCGACACCATGGTGGGCGGCGGCGTGCTGGGCGCCGCGGGGGAGCCGCCTCCGCAGCCGGCGTTGCATCCGGCGGCTGCGGCCAGCGCGACGATCAGGGAGCGGGATCGGGGTCGTTCACACACGGCCCGAGAAAATAGCACAGCCGTCGCCGGGATGTCAGGGCCGCGCCCGGGCTCGCGCGCGACGGGGACGGCTCCGGCGATGCCGCCCGCGGCGGCCCGGGAGCGGCGCCGTGGTCCAGGCCGCGGGGTCCTGCCGGAAGTAGCGGCTCAGGGTCCCGTACAGGGCCGAGTGACCGCGTCGCAGCCGATCGGGCTGCTGGAAGAAGCTCTCGACCGCGACGGCGAAGAACTCGACCGGATCATCGGCCCCGTACTCGTCGAGCACGCTGTCACCGCGCAGCAGCCGGCCCATCTCGCGCTCCCTCAGCTCGAGCCAGGCCTCGAGCTCGGGGCCGGCCATCCCGCCGGAGCCGTAGAACTCGCTTCGCTCCACGTCGAGGAGGTGGGCGAACTCGTGGATGCCGACGTGGAAGGGTCCAGGCTCGCTGAAGCTATCGCGAAGGGCGGGGACCGAGAGCACGACCGTGCCCCAGGGGTGCGTCTCCCCGGCGCGGTCGGCTTCGTCGAAGCCGTAGTCGCAGTCGAAGTCGTCGGGGTAGAGCAGCACCTCGGTGAGCGCGTCCCATTCGAAGTCGGGCCAGCCGACGCTGAGGCTGACGGCGGACGCCGCGACCAGCAGCCCGAGCTCCCCGTCGGGGTCGACCTCCACCCCGCTGATGCGCTTCTCGGCCAGAAAGACCCGGAGGTCGTCGTCGAAGCGCCGGCGCAGATCCTCGGGGAGGCGCGCGTAGTGGTGCCAGAGCTCCCGCAGCCTCGACTGTCGCTCGGGAGGGGCGGGAGTGGCGAGGAGCCTGCGGCGCCGGCTGCGCCGACGTCCGGTCGCTGCCCCGATCAGCGCGCCGACCGCGAGCCCGGCCCCGGCTCCCGCCGCGGCGCCGGGCCAGCCCAGAGGCAGGCCGAAGAGCAGGCCGGCGGCCGATCCCGCTCCGGCGACCCCGAGCCGGAACCAGCGGTCCCCCGGGCCACCCGAGTCGACCCTCACCCTGGCAGTCGCGGCCGCGTCATGCGTCTCCCGGGCTGTCGCGAACGTAGCCGCCCGCGACCATGTCCAGGCGCGGCTCCCCGCAGTGCTCGGCGATCGCCTGGGCGACGCGGTCCCTCAGGCGCAGCTGGGCGTCCCAGTCGGCGCCGTCGGGAAGGATCGGGTCGCCGATCCAGAGGTCGATCGGTCCGGGGCGCGGCAGCCAGCGGCCGTCCCGGAGCACGCGCCGCGCACCGCGCAGGGCCAGGGGGACCACGGGGCGCCCCGTCTCGACCGCGGACCGGAACACCCCGAGGCGGAACGGGCGCAGGCCGGCGGCCGCCGTGAAGGTCGCCTCCGGAAAGACCAGGATCGACTCCCCGGCCCGGATCGCCCGGGTGACGGCCTCGGCGTCCTCCAGGCTGCGCTGGACCTCGCGCCGGTCCACCGTGAGATGACCGCCGCGACGTACGAAGGCTCCCACCACGGGCCAGCGCAGCACCTCCCGCTTCGCGAGGAACGTCACGGACCGCGGCAGCAGCGCCAGCAGCACCGGGATGTCCAGGAAGGAGGTGTGGTTCGACGCGAGCAGGACCGGTCCCAGGCCCGACAGGCTCTCGCCGCCGGAGACGCGCAGCCGGCAGCCTCCGAGGGACAGCGCCGTCCTCGCGACGGCGCGCCCCGCGAGTCTGACCCGGTCGCGGCCCGGCGCGAGGGCCGCGAGGGCCCAGCCCGCCAGGGCCAGCGGAGCCAGCACCGACGCGAGGTAGACCCCGTACAGGGCCCTCGCGACGCTCCTCGCGGCGCGCGCCAGCTCGGCGCCGGCGGTGGCCGCCGCGAGCCGCGCCCATACGATCCAGGCTGAGCCGGACGGCGCGCCGAGCGCACCGCTGGCGTACAGGCGCTTCGCGTCCGCTCGCCGGATCTTGCCGCTCGACGTCTTCGGGACGCTTCCGGGAGGAACCAGCTCGACCACGTCCGGAGGAAGCCCGATCGAGTCGGCCACGCGTTGGCGGACGAGCGCGGCGATCTCAGCGCGCCTGGCGGCATCCTTCGCGCGGGTCTCGGCGAGTATCACGACGGTCTCGGTTCCCTGCTCGGGCTGGGGCACGCCGAAGGCGGCGACGCAGCCGCGCCGCACGCCGGGGACGCCGCCGGCGATCTCCTCGAGCTCCTGCGGGACGAGGTTGCGGCCGCTCTTGATGATCAGGTCCTTGCGCCGGCCCGTGACGTAGGTCTCGCCGTCGGCCCGGTAGGCCAGGTCCCCGCTGTCGAGCCAGTCCTCCTCGAAGCGCACCGCCGCCGTGGCCTCGGGCTTGCCGTAGTAGCCCGCCGTCATGGAGGGGCCCCTGAACACGAGCCGACCGACCTGCCGCTCCCCGACGTCGCGGCCCCCGGCGTCGACCAGGCGCACCTCGTGCTCGGGCAGCGCGCAGCCGACGGAGACGAAGCGCAGTGCGCTCCCGTCTCCGGCCGGGGCCGGCTCGGCCCGCCCCGCCTCGGCGAAGGGCTCGCGCCGGATCCGGTCGACCCTGGGCCCGCGCCCGGGCGGCGGGAAGCAGACCGCCACGGAGCTCTCCGCCAGGCCGTAGACGGGCATGAGCGCCTCGCGGCGGAAGCCGTGGGGGGCGAAGCGCGCCGCGAAGCGCTCCAGGGTGTCCGGGTTGACGGGCTCCGCGCCGTTCAGGAGGCACCTCCAGGACGAGAGGTCCAGCCCTTCGGCGGCGGCCTCGGACACGCGCCGGACGCACAGCTCGAATGCGAAGTTGGGCGCCGCCGACAGAGTCACCCGGCGCCGGTGCACGGTCCACAGCCAGCGCTCCGGGCGGGCCAGGAACGCGAGGGGCGAGAGGATCGCGATGGGGAGCCCCTGGTGCATGCAGAACAGCCACGACCCGATCAGCCCCATGTCGTGGTACAGCGGCAGCCAGCAGGCGCCGACGTCGTTCGGGCGCACGGCGAGCCCCGCCGCGATGGCGCGGATGTTGGCCAGCAGGTTGGCGTGGGTCAGCAGCACGCCCTTCGGGGCCCCGGTGCTGCCCGAGGTGTACTGGATGAACGCCGGATCGTCGGGGCTGCCGTCGGGGGCTCCCCAGCTGGCTCCGGCCGAGGCCAGGTCCTCGGCGGTGGTCACCTGGGCGAGGCTCTTCACGCGGGGCTGCAGCAGGCGAGCGATGCCGACGGCGCGCCTCACGGTGATCAACAGGGTGACGCCCGCGTCAGACAGGATCGCGGCCTGCCGCTCGGCGTACTCCTGCATGCGGTCCAGGCGCAGCGGCGGGTAGATCGGCACCGGGATCGCCCGTGCCAGCAGGATCCCCTGGAACGAGCGCAGGAAGTCGAGGCCGGTGGGGAGCATCAGGGCGACGCGGTCGCCCCGCCGCACACCGCGGTCCCGGAGCGCGCCGGCCACGGCGGCCGCCTCGGTCCGCAGGCGACCGTAGCTGATCGTGTGCTCGCTGCCGTCCTCCTCACGGAGGAAGGTGTGGGGTCGTCCGGGGTCCCGGTCCGCGCGCTCCCACAGCGACTGGTGGAGAGTGCCGGCCGCGCTCGCGGGCGCCGCCTCGGGAACCCCGGTTTCCGTCCCGACGGCGTCCGGATCGGCATCCGGGGAGGCGTCGGCGAGGGCCGCCGCGAGCTCACGGGGACGATCAGCCGAGAGGCAGGAGTCGTCGAGGGGGCGACCGAACTCCCGCTCGAGCCGGGCCAGCAGCTCCGAGCGCTCGAGGCTCCCGAAGCCCACGTCCCTCTCCAGGGACGCGTCCAGCGAGACGGCCGAGGCGGCGCGATCACCGCCGACCTCCCGGGCCAGCTCGCGGGTCACGCCGAGGACCCGGTCGGCGGTCGGCGGGGCGCTCATCCTCGGGTCACTCTAGCCTTTCGCGGCGGGCTCGTCCCGGGGACGCTCGAGACGTGGATAATGGCCGCAAGGGAGGTGCGCGTGCTGGAAGCAGTGACCGCCGCCGAGATCGAGAGCATCCTGAGCGTGACGGACGCCCTGGGGCTGCACCGCGAGAGCGTCGTCATACCCTTGCCCAAGCGGCGGCCCGGGGGCGTACGCCGACGTCCCGACGGCAAGCTCGAGATCGTCGTGGACGCCGAGCGGCCCTTCGAGGAATGGCTGAGCGGGCTGGAGCAGCAGCTCCGGGCCCTGGGCTGAGCGGGCATCGCACGGCTGTGCAGGCTAGCGCCCGGGGCGGTCCGACCTCGCTGGCCAGGGACAGTTCCTGAGCTGTCCTAACGACCTCCCAGGATCGCGTCCGACGCGACCTTGGACACCCTGAAGCGGACGCGCCTCTTCGCGCGCACCTGCATCGGCTTGCCCGTCCGCGGGTTGCGGTACATGCGGGCCTGGCTCTTCGTCACCACCAGCTTGCCGAGCCCGGGGACGGGAAACCCGTGCCGTGCCTCCCGGTAGGCGAGAGCGGCCAGGGCCTCCAGGTAGGCCGCCGACAGCTTCTTCGGGATCTCGAGCTGCTCGGCCAGCGCCGCGACGATCTTCGCCTTGGTCATGGATCTCGCCATCGCCGACGCTCCCTGGGAAGAGCCCGAATGTCGTGGGGGGCGCAATTCTACTCGCGCCGGTCGGGTCGATGTCAACGACGGCTCAGGGATCGGGCGGGCGGAGGATGAAGACGGTCTCGTCCGGTGCCGCCAGCCCGAGCTCCTCGCGAGCGAGGCGCTCGATGGGCTCGGGGCTGTCCCGGAGCTCGAGGATCTCTTCGACGAGGCTCGCGTTCTGGGACTCCAGGGTCTCGATCTCGCGCTGGAGCTCCGCCGCGACCTCGCGCACTTCCATCAGCTGGAGCATCCCGCGGTCCCCGAACAGCGATCCCACCACGAGCGCGATGGCCGCGAGGATCGACGCCAGGGCGACGGCCTTGTGCCGCAGACTCCGATCGGTGCCCGCGCTCGCCCCGTGTCGCCGAATGTGTTGATCCTTTACTTTCACTTCTCTTAGGTAAAGGGTCATATTAACGTGATTTCTCTTGGGCACTACGACTCGACAGGGCGCGGGCGGCGTCGGCGGCGCTGAACTGCTGGTACTCACGTAGCAAAGCGACCAGATCGTCGTTGAGGGCGTGGAGACGCGACAGGCCCACCTTGAATCTCTTGTACCTATGTACAAGCTCCCGGGTCTTCGTGACGCGCCCTCGGCCTATGTACATGAAGGAGCCCTGCCCACCGCTCCGGTTCGAGAGCACGTAGTAGGGGCCGTGGCCCCGGCCCTCGGCGCAGCTGCAGTTGCTCTTTCCGCAGCGCCCGTAGCGGGCGAAGACCGAGCCGGGGAGCTGGTCGCGGAGCTCGAGGAGCTGCGTCACCAGGCGACGCTGCTCGGCGAGCCTCGCTTCGATCCGGGTGCGCAGTGCGGAAGATGAGGGCATGATCTTCTTACAGTGTGAATGACGTAATTGCACTGTAAGAATATCGGGACGCGGACGCGTGGTCAAGGGCGAATCGAGACGGGCCGGGGCGGGCCGTGTAGAATCCGCCTGCGAGTGGAGGGTCGGATGTGGCTGCTGAAGACCGAGCCGGGTGCGTACGGCTACGCTGACCTGGAACGGGACGGTGGGACGACGTGGGACGGGGTCCGGAACCCGGCGGCCCTGAAGAGCCTCCGGGGCATGAAGGTGGGGGACCCGGTCGTGATCTACCACACCGGCAAGGAGCGAGCTGCCGTGGGAATCGCCCGGGTGACCCGGGCCGCCTACCCGGATCCGTCGGCCGGCGACCCCCGGCTGGTCGTCGTCGACCTGGCTCCGAAGCGCCGCCTGGCGCAGCCCGTTTCCCTGGACGAGATCAAGCGCCTCGCCGTCTTCGCCGCGAGCCCTCTGGTGCGGCAGGGGCGCCTCTCGGTGGTGCCCCTGACCGCCGCACAGTGGAAGGCGATCGAGACCCGCGGGGCGAAGTGAGCGACCGCCGCGTCGTGCTGTGTACGGTGGCCCGGGCCGAGGACGCCGACCGGATAGCGGATCAGCTCGTGGAGCGGCGCCTGGCGGCCTGCGTGAACGTCCTGCCCGGCGTGCGCTCGGTCTACCGCTGGCGCGGTCGCGTCGAGCGGGACGAGGAGCATCTCCTGGTGATCAAGACCACGGCGCACCGGTTCGAGGCGCTCCGCGACGAGATCGTCCGCCTCCACCCCTACGACGTCCCGGAGATCGTCGCGCTGACGATCGAGGCCGGCCACCGGCCCTACCTCGACTGGCTCGACGCGAGCTGCTCGGACGGTGAGCCCGCCTGACCCCCCGGGGGCTCAGATCCGTTCCAGGGCCGCCCCGAGGTCCGCGGCCAGGTCCGCTGCGTCCTCGCACCCGACGCTGATCCGGACCAGACCGTCCCCGATCCCGATCTCGTCGCGCTCCTCCTGGGTGTAGCCGGCGTGGGTCATCGTGGCGGGGTGCGAGATCAGCGTCTCGATGCCGCCGAGGCTTTCCCCGAGGGAGCAGAGCCGGACGCCCCGGAGCACCGCGTCGGCCGCCGTCCGGTCGCCCACGTCGAACGTGATCAGGGCGCCGAACCCCGTCGCCTGCTTGCGGTGGACCTCGTGACCCGGATGGTCCTCGAACCCGGGCCAGAAGACCCGCCGCACCTTCCCGTGCCGCCTGAGGGCATGCGCGACGTGGCGGCCGTTCTCCTCGTGTCGCGGCATGCGCAGGGCGAGGGTCTTGACGCCCCGATGGGTGAGCCACGAGTCGAAGGGAGACAGGATCGCTCCGGCGGCGTTCTGGACGTATCGCAGCCACTCCGCGTGCTCCTCGCTCCTCACGACGGCTGCGCCCCCGACGCTGTCCGAGTGCCCGTTCAGGAACTTCGTCGTGGAGTGCACCACGATGTCCGCTCCCAGGCTCAGGGGGCGCTGAAAGAACGGGCTCATGAAGGTGTTGTCGACCACGAGCAGGGCGCCCCGCCGGTGCGCTGCGGCGGCGAGGGCGCCGATGTCGCAGACCTTCATCAGCGGGTTGGTCGGCGTCTCGATCCAAAGCATCTCGAAGGAGCCCGCGGCTCGATCCAGTCCGTCCGCGTCGGCGGCATCCAGGAACGAGAACTCCACCCCGTAGCGGGCCAGCACCTTGGTGAAGAAGCGGTGGGTCCCGCCGTAGACGTTGTCCGAGACCACGACGCGCTGGCCCGCCCGCACCAGGGACAGGACGGCCTGGGTCGCGGCCATCCCCGAGGCGAAGCAGTAGGCGTCGGTTCCCCCCTCGAGGACCGCGAGGCTCCGCTCCAGGTTCCTCCGGGTGGGGTTGTGGGTCCGCGCGTACTCGTAGCCCTTGTGACGGCCGATGCCCTCCTGGACGTAGGTGGAGGTCTGGTAGATGGGCGGGACGATCGCGCCGGTGCTGGGGTCCGGCTCCTGGCCCGCGTGAATGCAGTCCGTAGAGAACGCCATGGCTCGAGTCCCTCCTTGGGAGGACGCCGGATCGCGCCGGCCGGCGGGTGGCGAGGATACGCTCGCCCCGGAAGCGGGGTCAACGGCCGAGGCGGGAGGCCGCCGGGGAGTGGCCAAGGCGGCCCGCGGCTGACATCATTAGGAGTCGTCCAGACGGTGAACCCCCTCCGTTCCGGGGTAAGGCGAGGAGAGCTCAGTGAGACTCGTCACGCGCGGTGACCTCGACGGCCTGGCCTGTGCGGTCGTGATCTCGGCCTGCGAGGAGATCGAGTGGGTCCGGCTCGTCCACCCGCAGCAGATCGCCAACCGGGAGCTGACGATCACATCCCACGACATCCTGGCGAACCTCCCCTTTCACCCGCAGTGCGGGAAGTGGTTCGACAACTCGCGCAAGAGCAGCTCCCAGCCCGAGCCTCCGGCGCAGTTCGTAGGCAGCTACCGGGAGGCCCCCAGCTCGGCGCGGGTCGTCTACGACTACTACCTGCCCGACCACCCCGAGCTCGACGAGCACGCGGCGTTCATCGACGCCGTCGATCGGCTCGACTCGGGGGACCTGACCCGCGAGGACGTGGAGGATCCCCGGGGCTACATCCTGCTCGGCTACACGCTGGATCCCCGGAGCGGGCTCGGGGCCTTCGAGGACTACTTCCACCTGCTCCTGGAGAGCCTCCAGGAGGGCCCCCTGGAGGAGATTCTGAAGATGCCCGAGGTGGTGGAGCGGGTCCAGCGCATGCGGGAGCAGGACGAGGCCTTCCGCGAGATCACACGCACGCACTCCCGCCAGGACGGCAACGTGGTCATCACCGACTTCCGGCCCGTCTACCCGATCCCGCCGGGAAACCGATTCCTGGTCTACACGCTGTTTCCCGAGGCGGTCGTCTCGATTCGGTTGCACTGGGGGCCGGCCCGGGAAGAGGTGATCGTCGCCGTGGGGAACTCCGTCCTGAACAGGAGCGGCCACATCGACGTCGGCTCCGTGCTGTCGCGCTTCGGAGGCGGGGGACACCCGGGCGCGGGCTCCTGTGTCTTCAAGCCGGACGAGGTGGACGCCCGTCTCCCCGAGCTCGTCCGGGCGCTCGAGAACGATGCCTGATTCGCCGGCTCCCCCGGCGCAGGCAGTCCCCGCCTCGCGGCGACCGCCGAGCCCATGAGCGACGAGCCGACCCGGGAGCCCGCCGGCGAGGACGAGGAGTTCCTCGGCCGTCAGCTCCGCCTCGCCCAGGAGGAGATCGCCGAGACCCGGCGCGCCCACGAGGCGCTGCAGGCGGAGAACGAGGAGTACCGCGACCAGGTGGGCGAGGAGGTCAAGACCCGCTACGAGGCGAAGCGGGACCGCCTGCTGCTGCGCCTCGTGGAGATGATCGAGCGGCTCGAGGCGACCATCGACTCGGCCGAGCACGGCACGACCTCGAGGTCCTTCGTCGAGGGTCTCGCGCTCGTCCGGACGCTCGCGCTCAAGACCGGGACCGAGGAGGGCCTCGAGCTCGTCCCCGTCTCCGGGGGGAGACTCGACCCCGAGCTGTGCGACGTGGTCGCGGAGCGCCCCGTGGACGACGAGGAGCAGGTCGGCCGGATCCTGGAGGAGCGCGCTCCCGCACTGCGCATGGGACAGACCGTGGCCCGGAAGGCTCGGGTCGTCGTCGGAGTCGCGGCCGTCGCGGAGGAGTCGCCGGACCTCGGGCTCGAGGGCGCCCTGATCGAGTCGCGCCGCCCGGAGCATGAGCCCGCCGTGCTCGATCTCTCCTCGCAGGGTGAACCCGACGAGATCGCACCCGAAGTCCGGGATGTGGCTCCCGACGAAGTAGCGCACGAGGAAGTGGCCCACGAAGAAGTAGCCCACGAAGCGGCCCACGAGGAAGCGGCGCTCGCGCCGGCGGCTCACGAGGCGGCCGACCTCGCTGCCGCCGAGGAGCCGGCCGCGTCGCCAGAGCCCGGGGAGCCGGTCGGGCCGCCCTCGACCGAGGAGACCGCCCCGGAGGACCGGGACGGTGCCAAGGCGGTCGCGGCCGCGGGCACCGGTTCGGATGCGGAGTCCGCGGGTCTGCCGGACGCCCCCGCGGGAACGGTTGGGGGCGAGCGGGACGAGTCGGCCGAGGAGCCCACGGCCGAGGCCGAGGCCGAGCCCGATGGTGCCGCTCTCCTCGCCGGGTTGGAGCCCGAGCCAGTCGGCGCGGATGAGGCCAGCTCGACGGCGCCGGGCGCCGCGGAGCCC
>Ga0299906_10002795_pt1 | contig 14429 bp, 9 predicted proteins | sample RVTome_14_FD_200259 | JGI IMG/M metagenome (GOLD analysis project Ga0299906, IMG submission 200259) | Soil microbial communities from uranium-contaminated site in the Upper Colorado River Basin, Wyoming, United States - RVT145D125 (version 2) ... | reverse complement strand
CGCCGATCGATGAGGCCGGGATGAAGATGGCCACCACGACGTCGACCTCGTCCGATTCGAGGAGCACCGACAGGCAGCGCCGGTACTCGTCCGGGCCGGCGCTGGCGATCATGTCGACCGGATTGCGAATCGAAGCATCCGGCGACAGCACCTCGGCGAGGACCGCCTGCACCTCGGCGGAGAGCTCAGGGATCTCGAGCCCGAGCGCCTCGAGGGCGTCGACCGCCAGGATGGCGGGGCCCCCGGCGTTCGTGACGATCCCGATCCGCTTCCCTGCCGGGAGCGGCTGCTTGGCGAGCAGCGCAGTGACGTCGAACATCTCCTCGAGCGTCTGCGTGCGGATGACCCCGCTCTGGTGGAACAAGGCGTCGACGGCCGCGTCGAGGCTGGCGAGCGAGCCCGTGTGGCTTCCGGCGGCGCGGGCTCCTCCAGATGTCCGGCCGGACTTGACTGCGACGATCGGCTTCTTCCTACCGATCCGCCTGGCGATGCGGGCAAACCGGCGTGGGTTACCGAACGACTCGAGGTAGAGCAGGATCACGTCGGTCGACGGATCGCCCTCCCAGTAGAGCAGGAGGTCGTTGCCGGACACGTCCGCCTTGTTGCCGACAGACACGAATGTCGAGATCCCAATCCCGAGGCGCGAGGCATAGTCCAAGATCGCGATGCCGAGAGCCCCACTCTGGCTCGACATGGCGACGTTCCCGCGCGGCGGGTACACGGGACCGAACTGGCCGTCCATGTTGACGAGCGGGTCCGTGTTGAGGATCCCCATGCAGTTGGGGCCGATCATTCGCATCCCGGCCGATCTGACGACGGAGACGAGCTCTCGCTGAAGAGCCGGTCCATCGCCCGCCGTCTCGCCGAAGCCTGCCGAGATCACGACGATCCCCTTGACACCCTTCTCGGCGCACTGCTCGACCACGCCGACGACCTGGCGTGCCGGCACGACGATGAACGCCAGGTCGACGGGATCCGGCACGTCGAGCACCGTGGCGTATGCCTTCACCGAGCGGACGACCGGGGCGCCGGGATTCACCGGGAACACCGGGCCGGTGAAGTCGCCGTTGACGAGATTGGCGAAGAGGCGCGCCCCGATGGATCCGGGCGAACGGCTCGCCCCGATGACGGCGATCGAGTGCGGGTAGAACAGAGGATGCATCGACGAAGCGATCGAGCGGCGCTCGAAATCGTCCTCGGCTGCCTCCGTGGACGGCGAAGGCGCCGTCGGGAACTCGACGTTGTAGACGCCCTCCTCGAGCTCCCGGCTCAGCTCGAAACCGGAGTCGCGGAACACCCGGATCATGGCGTGGTTGTCTGCCAGCACGAAGGCCTTGAACGCCGTGATCCCCTGGGTGCGGGCATAGGCGGTGATCTGGCGCAGCAAGGCGGTCCCGATCCCCCTCCCCTGCGCCTCGTCGATGACCGCAAAGGCGACCTCTGCCGTCGATCGATCGTCCGTCAGAGCGTCGTACCGCCCGACGCCGAGGATCGACTGCCCTTCGACGACGACGAACGCCATGCGCAGCCCGTAGTCGATGGTCGTGAAGTACTCCAGCTCCTCCGGTGTCAGCTCCTGCTTCACCCTGAAGAAGCGTTGGTACACCGACCGGCGGGACAGCTTCGAGAACATGACGGCGAGCGCGGCGGCGTCGCCCGGCACGATCGGCCGCATGAACACCGTCGTGCCGTCCTTGAGTACCACCTCGAAGGACCAACCACTGGGCACTTGGCTCGCCGCTGTCATCTGGGCAGGGTATCCGCTCTCCCGGCCGCTCGGCTCCGGAGTGGCATTACCCTACGGCCCGTCCGGGAGCCGACGGAGGTGCTCGCAGCCGATGGTCGACTGGTACGCCTGGGTCGGGTTCATCGCATTCGTCGTCGCCTTGCTCCTCGTCGACCTGTTCGGCTTCCAACGCAAGGCGCACGAGATGGCCACGCGCGAGGCGGCCGTCTGGGCAACGATATGGATCGGGCTCGGCCTGGCGTTCACGTTCGTCGTCTGGGGGTGGCTCGGCGGGCAGGCCGCAGGCGAGTACCTCTCGGGATACCTCATCGAGAAGAGCCTGTCCGTGGACAACGTCTTCGTCTTCGCGCTGATCTTCGGGTTCTTCGCCGTGCCCGGGATGTACCGGCACCGCGTCCTGTTCTGGGGGATCTTCGGGGCCCTGGTGCTCCGGTTCGCCTTCATCCTCGCCGGGGTGAGCCTCCTCGACCGCTTCGAGTGGATGATCTTCGTGTTCGGGGCGTTCCTGCTGTACACGGCGTGGAAGATGTTCACGCACTCCGGCGTCGAGCTGCATCCCGACGACAACCCGGTGATCAGAGCGGTGCGCCGTTTCGTTCCCATGACGCCCGACTATGTCGGAGCCAAGCTGTTCGCCCGGGTCGACGGCCGGCTGCTGGCGACGCCGCTGTTCGCGGTGCTCGTGCTCATCGAGACGTCGGACGTCATCTTCGCGGTCGACTCGATCCCCGCAGTGCTCGCCGTCACCAGGGATCCGTTCATCGTGTTCTCGTCGAACGCCTTCGCCATCCTCGGACTGCGAGCGCTCTACTTCCTGCTCGCCGACGGCATGAACCGCTTCCGTCACCTCAACACGGGGCTCGCCGCCATCCTCGGATTCGTCGGCGCCAAGATGCTGCTCAGCGAGGTGTTCCACATCCCCGTATGGGTGTCGCTCGTCGTGATCGCAGCCATCCTCACTGTGGCGATCTTCGCATCGCTGCGCAGCGCACCGGAAGACCTCGAGGAAGAGGTCTCGCACGCCCCGTTCGCCGGGGCGTTCGCCGGGCTCAGGGCGCGCCGCAAGAAGGACGACGACCAGGCAGAGCGATGAGCGTCCCGCGAAATTTGCCGTTTGTTAACGGTTTCGGGGAAGTGCCCCTAACCAGCGTGGCGGGAAGCTGAGCACGCTCCCCCCCACCAGGGAGAGTGAAGGGGAAACACGCACGTCGCGATGGGTGGACGCCCCCTCATCTGCTTGCTCCATCCAACGTGAAGGAGAGACCCGCCTCCGGCGGGTCTCTCCGCGTTCGCGAACATGGCCCGACCGCCGTGGTCAACGAGTGCGGGTCGTCTGAACGGGCGGTGGGGCATGTGAGGGTCGCAGGGTGCGCCCGAAGGTCACTTCGACACGACCGCCGCCGCCCGGACGATTCCCGACGACGAGGTCCCCTCCGGTCCTCTGTGCGGCGCGCAGCGCGATGTCGAGCCCCAGCCCGGTCGAACCTCCCCCGCTCTTGCCGCGCGAGGTCGCCCCTTCGACTGCGAAGCCGTCACCCTTGTCCTCGACGACGAGCAAGGCGAGCCCGTTGGGCCCCGGCTTCGCCTCGACGCTGTAGCCGACACCCGGGCCCGTGTGGCTGAACACGTTCTCGATGAGGGTGTCGATGAGCGCCCCGAGCTCGTCGGCGTCGAGGGCGACACGGAGCTGCCCCCCCGTGGTGTGCACGGCCGCCGGCCTGCCCTGCTCGTCGGCGAGGATCTTCCAGAACGTCGCCCTGTGGCGCACGACCGATGCCAGGTCGGCGCCGGCCGGCTGCCGGGCCTCGGTCGGCCTCCTCGCCTCCTCGATCATCCTGTCGACTGCCCGCTCCATGGCGTCGATGTCCTCGAGCAATCCGGCAGCTTCCAGCGGATCTGTGAGCGTTTCGGCCTGGAGCCGCAGCGCCGTCAACGGGGTGCGCAGCCTGTGGGAGAGGTCGGCGACGGACTCCCTCTCAGCCGAGAGCAGGTCGCGAAGCCTGCCGGCCAGGTAGTTGAACGCCTCTCCCGTATCCGCCACCTCGGCTGGGCCGCTCGGCATGACGCGAACGCTCAGATCGCCCCCGCCCAGCGCCCTGGCGGCGTCGCTGAGGGCCGTCACCGGACGCACGACGGAGCGCGCCAGCCTGTCGGCGGCGAGCGCCGCCACCGTGATGAGGAACAGGCCGAGCCCGCCGAGCATGAGCCAGGCGACTGTGACGCCGCGTCGCAACTCGGCATCCGTCACAAACGTCCGCACGACCACCGTGTCGGCGGAGGCCAAGGTGTCGGCCGTCAGGACGGGGACGAGCACCTCGGCACCGCCCTCCGTCCTCGCCGTGAACGCCGCTCCCCGCAGCGCCTCGTCGAGGTTGGGGCTCCCCACGAACGGTGCACCGATGGACGTTCCGTCGGGGAAGATGATCGTCACCCCCTGCCTGGAGCGGAACGCCTCGATGACCGCCTGCGCCAGGTCGGGGGTCACCTCGGCACGCGACGCCGTGGTGATCGCCAGCGTCGTCGCGATCGACTGGGCATCGGTCTCGGCACGCTGCAAGGCCCTGGCCTCGGCCTGGTTCTTGACGAGCGTCGCCAGCGGGATGATGAATGCGAGGACGACGAGCGTGGTGACGGCGAGCGAGACCAGCGCCAGCCGGCCTCTCATGGCTCGGGGGCGACGAGCTTGACCCCAACCCCGAACACGGTCTGCAGGTAGCGGCTCTCGGCTGCGGTCTCGCCCAGCTTCTTGCGGAGCCAGGAGATGTGAACGTCGACCGTCTTCTCGCTGCCGCCGTATGGCTGGCGCCACACCTCGGCGAGGAGCTCACGCTTCGAGACGACCTCGCCGGTGCGCTCCGCCAGAAACCGGAGCAGGTCGAATTCCTTGGGCGACAGGTCGATCAGCTCGCCCTCGAGCTTGGCCTCCCGGGCAGCGGCGTCGATCGAGAGGCCGCCGACGACGATCGGACCGGGGCGGCCGTCCGCACCGACGCGGCGCAACACCGCCCTCACCCTCGCCTCGAGCTGCTCGACGGAGAAGGGCTTCACGAGGTAGTCGTCCGCTCCGGCGTCGAGGGTGCGGATCACGTCCCGGTCCTCGTTGCGCGCCGTCGCCACGATGATGGGGACGTCGCTCACGGCCCTGATCATCTTGAGCAGCTCTGCGCCGTCGAGGTCGGGGAGCCCCATGTCGAGGATCACCAAGTCGGGGCTGGACTTCACGACGGCTTGCAGCCCGTCCATCGCGTTGGCCGTCGTCTCGACGTCATGCCCCCGGTCGGCGAGCACTCTGGCGACGAGCTCGCGGATGCGGTGCTCGTCCTCGATGATGACGACAGTCGACATGGCGCCCAAGCCTATGGCTCTTCTCCGAGAATCTCAATAAGCTCTTAGCAACTCCTTATCCACTTGTTGGCAAACCCGAAAGATGGTGTTGCGCACAATGCTCCCAATGCGGCAGAGACTCCTTCTCGTCGCCGGCTGGGCTGCAGCTGCCGTGATAACCAGCCTGGTTTCATCGGGTGCAGTAGCCGTGGCGGGAGGACAGGTCTTGGACCAGCCCTCCCGACCGCTTTCGGCGGCCGAGGTCGCGGCGCTCCCTGTTGCAGTACCGGCGGGTGCGTCTCTGAACGAGAGCGAGCCCCTTGCCTCCGGCGGCTCAGTCCCGAGGGAGGCGCCTCCGCCGTCGGAGCAGGCCGCGACCAACGGGCCGGGAACTGGGGCAGATGGCCCAGCCGGCGACAGAGGAGCCTTCGAGATCGACGTGCTCGATCCGAGCAAGCCGAACCTCGGACGCCCGATCGAGGGCGTCGATGTCGCCTTGCCGCCCGACCCGCTCGACCCTTCTCCCGAAGCGACGAGCACCGTCCAGCACATGCGAGGCGGATCCGTCAAGGTGGAGGTGCGCGGCGACTCGCTGATCGTGCGGTGGGTCATCCCCCAGCCGGGCTACGTCACCGAGGTCGCCTCGACGCCCGGAAGGCTCGAGATCAGATTCAAGGGCCCCGTCCCTGGTCCGACATTCGTGGCCTGGATCGAGGAAGGCGTGCTCATGACGGAGCTCGTGGCGGCGGAAGCCGGCGTCACGCAAGGCTGACGAGCTCGAGCATCGACTCGTCGAAGTAGGCCGTCTCGCCCTCGGGCATGAGTATGACGCGGTCGGGAACCAATTCCTCGACGAACTCCGTGTCGTGACTCACGAGGATCATCGTCCCTGCGTACTGGACGAGCGCCTCGAGCAGGGCTGCTTTCGCCTGGGGGTCGAGGTTGTTGGTCGGCTCGTCGAGGAGCAGCAGGTTGTGCCTGCCGATGACGAGCTGGGCGAGCACCAGTTTCGTCTTCTCGCCGCCGCTCAGCGTGCCGGCGTCCTGGTCGACCTTGTCTGCCAGGAGGAAGTGCCCGAGCACCGACCGCAGCAGCTGATCGGGGGCGTTCGACACCTCTCTCATGTGGTCGAGGACGGTGGCCCCGCGGTGGATCAGCTCGTGCTCCTGGGCGTAGTAGCCGATGGACGCCCGCAGCCCCAGCTCGACCTCGCCCAGGTCAGGGGTATCGACGCCTGCGAGGATCCGCAGCAGCGTGGTCTTCCCCGCACCGTTGAGGCCCATGATGATCATGCGCTCGCCGCGGTCGATGTCGACGTCGACGTCGACAAAGACGACGTTGTGGCCGAACGCCTTGCCGAGGCCCGACGCCTTGATGGGCGTGCGACCCGTCGATTCGGGCTGGGGGAACCGAACGGCAACCGATCGCCGCTTCGCCCCGATCTCGGTGCGCTGACCCTTCAGCCTCTCGACCCTCGTCTCCCAGGACCGGGCGCGCTTCGCCATCGACTCCGTCGTTCCCTTGAAGCGGCGGATCCCCAGCTCGAGGCGGGCGATCTTCTCGTCCTGATGCTTCCGCTCACGCACCCGTTGCTCGTGACGCCTCTCCCGCTCCGAGAGGTAGTAGCTGTACGTGCCGCGGAACGGCTCGAGGACACCGCTCTCGACCGCCAGCACCGAGGTGATCGACTGGTCGAGGAGCGGGAGGTCGTGGCTGATGACGAGGAGCGCTCCGTCGTACTGGCCGAGGAAATCCATGAGCCACGCCTTGGCGTCGATGTCGAGGTGGTTCGTGGGCTCGTCGAGCAGCAGCACGTCGGTCTCGGCGAACAGGATCCTCGCCAGCTCGATGCGGCGCCTCTGACCGCCCGACATGGTGGCGGCGAGCTGGTCGAGCTCGTCGGACGCTATGCCGAGCGAATGGGCGAAGCGCTTGGCCTCAGCCTTGGCGACGTAGCCTCCTGCGGCGGTGAACTCGTCCTCGAGCCTCGAGAACCGGGCGATGAGGCGGTCTCGCTCGACACCGGCGGCAGCCTCCATCTCGCGCCGGGTCTTCTCGATCCTGCGCTCGAGGTCCCCTATCGAGCGGGCGGTGAGGATCCGTTCGAGGGCGGTCACCTCGGCATCGAGGAGCTGTTGGAGGGCCGCTTCTTGCGACAGATAGCCGATCCTCCCGGACCGGGCGATCGTGCCGGCGGCCGGGTCGCGCTCGCCGGCGAGGGTACGCATCAGGGTCGTCTTGCCCGCGCCGTTCGGGCCCACCAGACCGACTCTGTCGCCGTCGTGAAGGGAGAAGGAGGCTCCGGAGATGAGGGTTCGGACGCCCGCCTCGATCGTGACATCGCGAGCGATGATCATGCGAGGGACAGCGTATCAACCGTTGCTTGCACCGTGGTCGCGCCTCAGCGCCCCCCAGGCCTACCCGTTGCCGTGCTCGATGCCGCGGCGCTTCAGCCTGCGAAGCACCCCGACGATCGACCGCAAGGCATAGAGGGCATCCCGGCGGGAGACGAGCGCCGAGACCGGCTGGAGCACGACGTGCCGCAACCCGGCGTCGACGTAGCCGCCGAGCCTTGCGAGGACGTCGTCGGGGGTGCCCCACAGGATGCGGTCGGCGAGGGCGTCGACCGGGACCTTGGCAAGGGCCGCCTCCAGCTCGGCTCTCGGGTGGCGCTGCGGAACGAAGTCGACGAGCCCTCCGAATCCCTCGCCGAGAGGGTGCGGCACGCCGAGCTCTTCCCACAGGTGATGCGGGGCGAGGAGTGCCGTGAAGCGGACCGCCTTGTGGTCGAGTATCCGGCGCGCCCTCGCGTGGTCGGGCGCCAGCACCACATACGCCGACCAGGCAGGAACGATCGCCGACGGGTCGCGGCCGACGGCGGCCGCCGCCTCTCGGACGGCCCCGAGCTTGGCGGCATACTCGTCGGGGCGCATCGGCAGCGCTGGGTACCACCCGTCGCCGTACTCTCCCGTGAGCCTCAGCATCCGAGGACCGTGGGCTGCCACCCAGATCTGCGGGGTCCGCCCATCCGGAGCGTTCAGGTCCATGAGGGCGTCGTCGAACCGGAAGGCCTCACCCTCGAACTCGAACGGCCCCCGCGAATCGAAGCATCTGCGGATGATCTGGAGCGCTTCCTCCAGCCTGGCGACTGGTCGCTCGAAGTCGAGGCCGTACGGCTCGACGTTCTCGCGCTCGCCTGCTCCGATGCCGAGGATCGGGGCGCGGGCTGCGACGTGCGCCAGAGTCATGGAGGCCTGGGCGAGGAGCACGGGATGACGCCGCACCGACTCGGTGACGCCGACACCCACTTGGATGCGTCGCAACTTCGTCGCCAGGTGCCCGAGGAGGGTCTGGTAGTCGAAGTAGGCGTGGGGGCTCCCGGCCGGGTCGGCCAGCCAGGAGAAGTCCCGGTCCCACATCTCCTGGGGGAACCAGCCGAGGAAGTGGTCGACGGTCCACGCCACGTCGAAGCCGAGCCACTGTGCCGCCCGCCCGAATGCGTCGATGCGACGCACCGGGGGCTGCGATCCGACCGACAACCCGATCGTCACGTGTGAGGCGTCGACCATTGGCGGCGAGGGTAGGCGCCGAGTGCGAGGGCCGGGCCTCGTCATGGTTCAGCCGAGCTCGGCGTAGGCGCGGTGCAACGCCAGGCACATGACGTCGGCCGGATATGGGCCCTTCCCGACGTCGATCGAGTCGAGTGGCGTCCCCGATCCCCAGGCATCGACGGCCATGGCGGCGATCGCCTCGAGCTCTCCATGTTGGGTGCGAACGGCGGCCGGTCCCATCACATCTCCATGTCCCGGAACGATGACACCGGTTGATCGCTCGATGACCCGGTCGACGGTGCTCGGCCAGGCGATGGGATAGGCGTCGCCGAACGACGGAGGGGCCCCCTGCTCCAGCAGGTCACCCGCCCAGAGCAGCGGGTCGTCCGAGAGCGTGATCACGACGTCCCCCCCGGTGTGGCCGCGGCCGAGGTACGCCAGGTGGACGGTCCTCCCCCCGATGTCGATCGAGGCCGAGTCGTCGAAGACCTCGGTCGGCGGAGTGATCTCGACATCGTCGACGTCGCCGTGCTCCTCCGCCGGCATGTGCTCCTTGGCGGCCTCTCTGGCCCTCTCCCCGTTGGCGGCCAGCTCGTTGCGCGCCTCGACGTGGCCCCACAAGGCGGCGTTTCGGAACTCGGCGTTCCCGAGGGTGTGGTCCCAGTGCCAATGGGTGTTCACGACCCAACGCACCGGGAGGGCGGTGAGCGTTGCGATCTCGTCGAGCAGTTGGCGGGCCTGCCGGTGTGACGACCTGGTGTCGATGACGAGCACCCCGCCGTCGCCGAGGATCACACCGATGTTCTGGTCGAGGAACTCGTAACGCCTCGTGAACGCCCGGTCTCCGACTTCTGTGAACGTCACAGCGCCCAGCCGAAGCGGTCGCCCGCCTCCTCGGCGCCGCCTGCGCCGCCGGCTCCCTGGCGCAGCCGGACGTCACCGACCGGGGTGACGCCCGACCGCCTGCCCTTAAGGATGGTCACCTCGCCATGACCGCCGGTGACGGGCTGGGGGATGCCGATGGCGAGATCGTCCAACCCGTTCCCGTCGAGGTCGATGGCGTGGATCGCCGTGCCGAACCCGTCGCCCTCCGCCGCCGGCCCCGCAATCCCTCCGGTGTCCCGATCCCACACCGCCGACCTGTTCGTCCTGGGACCGCTGAGGCCGCCCGGCACCGTGGTGACCCTCCCGGCGCCTCCGGCGTTCGGCGCTCCGAGGGCAAGCTCGTCGATGACGTTGCCCTCGATGTTCCCAGCTGCGACCACGCGGCCGACATTGCCGGAACCGGCCGGGAGCCCGACGCCGGCCTTGAGACGCACATCGCGCTTCGACAACCCGTCCCGCCCGCCGAAGACGACGGAGACGTCCCGGCCGCCCGATCCGGGGGCGCCCGCCACCAGGTCGTCGAAGCCGTCCAGGTCGAGCGTCCCGGCGGCCACCGAGGTGCCGAACTCGGTTCCAGCCTTGAGCTTCCCTTTGATCCCGGCGCTGCCTCGATGCAGCCGCTCGTCCCTGGCGCCGAGACCGCCGCTCGTACCGAATACGAGGTGGACGGATCCTGCGTCCGCCCGGCCTGCTACGTCGTCACCGGGAACGCCGACCGCCAGGTCTGCCCGGCCGTCGCCGTCGAAGTCACCAGCCGCAAGTGCGGCTCCGAAGCGGCCGCCGTCGACGTTCCCCCCCTTGATGCCCGGCATGCCGCGATGGACGAGGCCGCCCGCCTCCAACCCGGACGAGGATCCATAGAGCACCTGGACGGCGCCGGCGTTCGACGCAGCGCCGATGTCCTCGGACGGGATCCCGATCGCCAGATCTGCGTACCCGTCGGCATTGAAGTCGCCCGAGGCGAGGGCGGCGCCGAAGCGGTCACCCGGCTCCGGGGCGCCGGGCACGCCGCCCGAGCCCTGCGACCACGACTGAGCCTCATCGGCGACGAGGCCGGACTGGCTTCCCGGCACGACGACCACCACCCCGGCGTTCTGGGCGCCGGCGCGATCCTCCTTCGGGACCCCGATGACGAGGTCCTGGAATCCGTCCCCGTCGAAGTCGCCGCAGGCGAGTGACTGCCCGAAACCGTCGCCCCTCTCCGGCTCCCCGGGGAGGCCTGCACCCTGCCGCAACGTCAGGTCGGCGGAGGCGTCGATGAGCCCGGCGGGTGTGCCCGGGAAGACCTGGACGACGCCGGCCCGCCTCGCCCCCGAGTGGCTCTCCCCCGGGACGCCGACGGGGAGGTCGGCGCGCCCGTCCCCGTCGAAGTCGCACTCGGGATCGCGGTCCGGAACGAACCTGTAGATCGTCCCACCGGCCGAGAGGTACATCTCACCGAAACCGTCGAGTCCGAACGACAGCGGGCTCCCCGGTGCGTCGAGGATGCTCCCCCACTCCTGATGATCGACGGCCCGGCCATCCCGCAACCGGAAGCTCGAGAGCCTCCCCGAGCACAAGTCTGCGTAGAAGTAGTGGCCGCGCAGCTGGGGCAGCAGGTTGCCGCGGTACACCTTGCCGCCGATGATCGAGCAGTTGCCACCTGCGTGGGAGAACTCGTGGATCGGGCCGGTCAGGCCGGCTGATCCGCAGTTCGTGGGCGGCTCGTAGCAGTGGTTGCCCTCCCGGACGTCCCATCCGAAGTTGATTCCCGAGGCGCCCGCCTCGACGTGATCGACCTCTTCCCATGCCGATTGGCCGACGTCCCCGATGAGCATGTCGCCTGTGGCGTCGTCGAAGGCGAACCGCCACGGGTTGCGCAGCCCGTACACCCAGATGCGGTCATCGCCGGGCTTGCCGACGAACGGGTTGCCCGGCGGGCCATCCCCGCTGTCGGGGTCGATCCGGATGATCGAACCGAGGATGTTGTTGGTGTTCTGGGCGTTCTCATCGGGGTCCCCTCCGCTGCCACCATCGCCGAACGCCGCGTAGACGTAGCCGTCAGGACCGACGGCTACCTGGCCACCGTTGTGGTTCGAATACGGCTGGTTCTGGGTGACGAGGATCTTCGCCGATGCCGGGTCGGCACGGTTCGGATCGTTGTCGGACACGGTGTAGCGCACGATGCGGGTGTCGCCCCCGCCCGCATCTGCGGTGTAGTCGACGTAGAACCTGCCGTTGCTCGCATAGTCGGGGTCGAAGGCGAGGCCGAGGAGGCCTTGCTCTCCTCCTCCCGAGTACACCGGGCCGGTGATGTCGAGGAACGGAGTCGTGAGGAGCTGGCCGTCCTCGAAGATACGGATCCGCCCTGCCCGCTCGACGAGGAACAGCCGGTCGTCGCCGGGGGGAGCCGTGATGTCGACGGCGCCGATGCCCGATACCACGGGTACCAGGTCGACGCCGTCGGTGGCGACTGCGCCGGCGGGGGCCGTGGGGACGGCCAGGAGCGAAGCAGCCAGGGCGAGGACGACGACGACGCGGCGGATGAGATCTCCCCTTCTCGTCCGGCGAGGATATCGCAGGCTGGGCGGCAACGGCATGGCGCCCGCGGTTCGTGCCGCTCGGGGATGCTCAGAACGTCGGCGCCGGTGCCGGCGGCGCGATGGCGGCCGTGAGGAGGGCGTCGAGGTCGAGTGTCTGGGCGAACTCGGCGAAGTCATCGGGGGGCAGCGGATGGCTGAGGAGGAAGCCCTGCACCTTGTGGCACCCGAGCTCGCCGAGGAGCATGAGCTGCTCGGCGCTCTCGACGCCTTCCGCCACGATGTCGAGCCGGAGGTTCTTGGCGAGCGAGATGATGCTCGACGAGAGGGCGACGGCATCCTCGTCGTTGAGGAGGTCACGCACGAAGGCCCTGTCGAGCTTCAGTGAATCGAGTGGCAGCCTGCGCAGATAGCTCAGCGACGAGTAGCCGGTGCCGAAGTCGTCGATCGAGACCCTGACCCCCATGGACCGCAGCCGTTCGAGGGTCCGCCGTGCCAGCTCGGTGTCGTGCACCACCGCCCCCTCGGTGAGCTCGATCTCGAGCTGCTTGGCCGGGACCTCGTGGCGTACCAGGGCATCGCTGACCGACTCGACGAGGTTGCCGCGCCTGATCTGTCGAGACGAGACGTTGACGGACACGCAGATCCCGGGCAGGCCGTTGTCGTTCCAATGGCGGATCTGCCGGCACGCCTCGTCGAGCACCCACTCGCCGAGCGGCAGGATCAGATCGGTGTCCTCTGCGATGGGGATGAACCGGCCGGGCATGATGAGCCCCCACTCGGGGTGACGCCAGCGACAGAGTGCCTCGACGCCGACGGTGCGGCCGGCGGCGGCGTCGATCTTCGGCTGATACCACAGCTCGAGCTCGCCGCCGACCTCGAGCGCCCGGCGCAACCCGTCGATCAGGTTGAGCCTCTCCGACGTCTGCTCTCGCAGCTCGGGCGTGAAGTACTGATACGTGTTGGCGCCTGCCGCCTTGGCGCTGTACATGGCGATGTCGGCGTCACGGAGCAGCGCCTCGGCGTTGTCGCCGTCGACCGGGTACAGCGAGATGCCGATGCTGGCGGTGATGTGGAGCTCGCGGGTGCCCACCCGGTACGGCACCTCGAGCGCCCTGAGGATCTTCGTCGCAACGTGGCCGGCATCCTCGACCCTCTGGGCGCCTTCGAGGATCACCGTGAACTCGTCACCGCCGATGCGGGCCACCGTGTCGCTCTCCCTCACGGACTCCGTGAGCCGCGCGGCAACTTGCTTGAGGAGCTCGTCCCCGACGACGTGCCCGTAGTGGTCGTTGACAGCCTTGAAGTTGTCGAGGTCGAGGAACATGAGCGAGACGAGCCCGCCGTCGCGCCTGGCTCGGGTGATCGCCGAGTGGAGCCGGTCGTTGAACAGGATCCGGTTGATGAGCCCGGTGAGCGGATCGTACTGGGCGAGGTAGTTGAGCCGCTTCCTGTCGCCCGCCCGCTCGCTCTGGTGGTCGCGGTCGCGCTGCGCCCAGGCCTCCTGCACCTTCTCGACGGCCGGCTTGAAGAGGAACAGCATCTCGAAGATGAGCAGGGCGATCGTGAGCCCGAGGAATGCGAGCTGGGTCCGCTTCAGCGAATGGACCCTGGCCTCCGCCTCGGTCTGATAGCGGAAGGCAACGGCGGCCATCGAGTCCTCGTACCGGTCGGTGAGGGACTCGAGGTCTGCGACCGCCACCGCTGACGGCGTTTCACCCGCCTTGGCGGCGTCGAGGATGACCTCGCTCGCCTCGGCCACGACCTCGAGGTCGGGCTCGGCGGCGGCGAGCAGCGCGTCGATCTCGCGGCTGTTGTCACCGGACAGGCTCAGGCTCGGGTCACCCCACCGAAGTCCGTCGTGGACCGCGTCGAGTCGCGCGATCGTCCGTTCGATGCTCCCGATCCGAGAGGCGGTCATCTCGCCGGCAGCCAGGTCGGCGGCGTCCTCGGAGAGACGCTGCGAGAGCTGGATCTGGTTGGCGGCCACGCCGACCACGGTGGCGTCGTCCTCTTGACGCGTCAGTGCCCGGAACACCAGCAGCGTCGAGATCACCGCGAAGACGGCGATGAGCGCCAGACCCACTACGTAGCGGCCTACGGGGCGATATGGCACGTCGGCGTCGTATGCCGCCGCGCGTCTACGGCTACGGAAGAGGGTCAAGGGGGATCACCCTCCGAACGGTTGAAATGACCACTCTCCGTGGTCTTCGGCACCGCAGAGGGCGATCTTGAGACAACCCGTGAGCAGGGAGTCCGGCCCGGCGTTCCCCCGCCCACGCCGACACGCGGCTGTAACGTTCCGGGCACGCCCGGATGGCGGAACTGGTAGACGCGGCGGACTTAAAATCCGCTGTCCCTTCGGGGGCGCGCAGGTTCGAATCCTGCTCCGGGCACCGGCTG
>Ga0299906_10002792_pt1 | contig 14432 bp, 14 predicted proteins | sample RVTome_14_FD_200259 | JGI IMG/M metagenome (GOLD analysis project Ga0299906, IMG submission 200259) | Soil microbial communities from uranium-contaminated site in the Upper Colorado River Basin, Wyoming, United States - RVT145D125 (version 2) ... | reverse complement strand
GGCCAGCCCCACTTCGGCTTCGCCGGGAAAGGTGTGGGCGTGGGAGAGATGCTCGTCGCCCGCTTCCTGCACGGCCAATCGATGCGCCTCCCGCAGTTCCCAGAGGGTGCGCTCGCCGTACATGGCGAAGGCGAGCAGACCGCCGGGGCGCAGCACCCGGGCGCCCTCGGCCAGGGCCGCCGGCAGGTCGTTGAGCCACTGGAAGACACTGGCGGAAAGGACCAGCTCGAAGCGCCCGCTGCGAAACGGCAGGGCCTGGGCGTCGGCATCCACCGCCGGCAATCCGCCGAGAGTTTCTGCCGCATGCCGGGTCATGCCGTGGGCGAGGTCGGAAACCACCAGGGAGGCGTCCGGACAGAGCCGGAGCAGGCGGCGTGCCAGTTCCCCCGTTCCCGTCCCCACCTCCAGCGCCATCGTCCCGGTCTGGATATGCGGCAGCACGAGATGGAGCAGACGCGCTGCCACCCGTTTCTGCACCCGCGCGTAGCGGTCATAGTCCTCGGCGTGACAGGAGAAGTTGCGGCGCACCTGCCGGATGTCGATCGGCGGCCGGCTCAAGACAGAAATTCCCGCCATCTGCGGCAGACCTCCTGCGGCTGGCTAAGAAAAGGGGCGTGGCCGATGCCCGGCAGCAGCTCCAGTTTGGCCGCCGGCAGATGCTCCGCCAGATAGTCGGCGGCGCCGGCCAGCGTGATGCGGTCCAATTCCCCGTGCTGCACGAGGGCGGGGACGTTGATGGCCCCCAGTCCGCTACGCTGGTCCCCCAACCGCAGCGTCTCCAGGGCGGCCAGAGCCACTTCCGGCTCGGGCAGACGGCCGCCGCGCACGGCGAAATCGGCGATGCGCCGGTAGCGCTCGCGGGGCAGTTCTTCACCTGCGAACTGCAGGGCGAAGAAGTCGCCCATGGTCTTGAGGTAGTTGTGCTTGAGGTCACGGGCCATCGCTCGTACCTGGAGGTTAGGGAGCCCTGCCGCCCAGTCGGCGGCGGCCGTGAAGCGTGGGGTGGTGCTGACCAAAATGACCCGGCGCAGCCGCTCACGGAGTGCCGGACAGAGCTCGAGCGCCACCTGCCCGCCCAGCGACCAGCCGACCAGGGCGACCTCGCGCAGGTCGAGGGCCTGAATCCATTCGGCCAGGTCGGCGGCGAAGTCGGCCAGGCCGTAGCCCGTTCCCGGATCGGAATCACCGTGCCCGCGCAGGTCGGGGGCCAGCAGCCGAAAGTCGGCGGAAAGCTCCTCGATGACCTCGGTAAAGACCGCCGACGACATCGACCAGCCGTGCAGCAGAACCACGGCGGGACCGCTGCCGGCCTCCCGCCAGGCGATCTGCCGGCCGTCGGCAAGGGTCAATTTCTTCATGCCCCAGCCTCCATCGCCTGCAAGATCAAATCGGCCGCCGCCGCCAGCTCCTCCGGGCGGTGGACGGCCATCACCGTCGCCCGCAGCCGGCAGCGCCCCGGCGGCACCGTCGGCGGCCGGATCCCCTGCAGCAGCACCCCGCCGGCCAGCAGACGTTCGGCCGCGGCCATGGTCGGTCCGGGCTCGCCGGTCAGCACCGGCACGATCTGGGTGACGCTGCCGAGCAGGTCGACCCCGCCCTGCTGCAGGCGCCGGGCGAACAGCTCACGGTTGGCCGCCAGAGCCTGCCGCAGCCCCACCCCTTCCGGGCTCTCGACGAGGTCGACGGCGGCCAGCGCCGATGCCGGCACCGCCGGCGGCAGGCTGGTGGAGAAGATGAAGGAGCGCGAACGGTTGATCAGTGTGTCGATAATAACCCGGTCGGCGGCCAGGTAGGCGCCGGCGCAGCCCAAGGCCTTGCCGAGGGTCCCCATGTGCAGGTCGATGCCCGCGAGGCAGCCGAGGTGCTCGCCGGTCCCCCGACCGCCGGCGCCGAGGACGCCGGTGCCGTGGGCGTCGTCGACCATCAGCAGGGTGTCGTAACGCTCCTTGAGGCGGACCAGGGCGGGCAGCGGCGCCAAGTCGCCGTCCATGCTGAAGACCCCGTCGGTGACGATCAGCCAGCGGCCACGGCGGCGCGGCGCCTCGGCCGCCATCAGCTCTTCGAGGGCGACGGCATCTGAGTGCGGATAGACGACGGTGCGCGCCCGGCAGAGGCGGCAGCCGTCGATGATCGATGCGTGGTTGAGCTCGTCGGAGAATACCACGTCGTCCTCGCCGAAAAGACCCTGGAGAATGCCGGTGTTGGCCGCGTAACCGCTGTTGAAGAGGAGGGCGGCGCCGGTTCCCTTGAAGGCGGCCAGGCGCTCCTCGAGGCGGGCATGCGGCGGCATCGAGCCGGAGATCAGCCGGCTGCCGCCGGTGCCGGCACCGTAGCGGACGGTCGCCTCTCGGGCCGCCTCGATCAGGGCGGGATGGCCGGCCAGGCCGAGATAGTTGTTGGAACAGAGCAGCAGCACCTCCCGCCCGGCGTGCAGGGCGTGCGGCCCCTGCAGACCGTCGAGGATGCGCAGGATGCGCCGCATCCCCGCAGCGTCGAGCTGCGCCAGTTGTTGCCGCCATTTTTCCATGGTTATTCCTTCCAGGGAGCGGCGCCGTGCAGCGCCCCGATACTATCGACGAGCAGCACCGAGCGCTCGAGGTATTCGATGAGGGCCGCCAGATCGAGAACTTCGCTGCAGATGAAAAAGGCCCGCCCTCCCCGCTCCTCCCCCAGCGGCTTGAGGTGGGGAAACCGGACGTAGCCGAGGGCCGGGGCGGCGACATAACCGGCGGTATAGGCTGGATCGTCGGACCAGCAGAGCTCGGCGACGATGCCGGGAGCCGAGAGTACCTTGGCGGCGAGCACCAGCGCTTCGCGCACATGCGCGTTGTCCAGCCCCAGCGCGGCCAATCCCTTGCGCAGCTCCCCTTCGGCGGCCGGCGTCAGATCCATGCGGCTCGCCCGTACCCCACGCGCCCGGTCCGGTTCCAGGCGCTGGCCGCTGGCCGCATCGACCAGCATCGCCCCGCGCAGGCTGCAGCCGCCCGGCGCCGGGCCCTCCGCCAGCGCCGTCATGGCCAGGCGCGCGGCATCCGCAGCGACGCCGGCCTCGGCGAGAAAGTGCAGCGCCGCCTGTCGCCCCTGCCGCCAATCGGCCACGGTCACCGTGCGCAGGTCGGGCAGCCGCCCCCGGCGCAGCACTGCCGGCGGGATCGCCTCGACACTCAGCCGGACGGCATCGGCGGCGCCGCGCGGATGTTCCAGGGCACGGCGCAGCAATTCGGCGGCCAGACGTTCCAGCTCGGAGGCCGGCGCCAGGCGCTCGGCGCCGGAGAGATGGGCGCCGCCGCGGGAGGCGTGCATGCGGATGCTGAAGAGTTCCGGGGTCATGGAGCGGAAGCTAGCATGCAGAGGGAGGGTTGTCAACCTGATAGATGGTCAATGGTTGACAAGTGGTCTTTGGTTCGGTTTTCCCCTCAAGCAAAGAGCAGGGGTGAAGTTCCGCAGCACTGAATACTTCACCCCAACCCGAAGTTCTCCCGCGCCTTCCCGGCGACCGTCCGGCCGATGGCGATCGATGCCGTGGCCGCCGGCGAAGGGGCGTTGAGCACGTGGATCATCCCCTCTCCCTCGATGATGCGGAAGTCGTCGAGCAGCTTCCCCGCCGGGTCGACCGCCTGCGCCCGTACCCCCGCCCCGCCGCGCACCACATCCTCTTCCCGCAGGGTCGGGATCAGCCGCTGCAAGTCCCGGACGAAGGCGCCCTTGCTGAACGAGCGGTAGTATTCCTGCAGCCCGGTTAGCCAGTAGCGACCGGCCAGCCACCAGAACCCGCCGAAGGCGAAGGTCTCCAGGGTGTCGTGCAGAGAAAAGCTGAGCCGGTGGTAGCCTTCGCGCTTGAACGCCAGAACGGCGTTGGGGCCGGCCTCCACCCTGCCGTCGATCATCCGGGTGAAATGGACGCCGAGGAAGGGAAATGCCGGATCGGGGACGGGGTAGATGAGGTTGCGCACCAGGCTGCGGCGCGCTTCTGCCAGTTCGTAATACTCGCCGCGGAAGGGGACGATCCTGATTTGCGGGTCACTGCCGGCCAGACGGGCGATCCGGTCGCACTGCAGGCCGGCACAGTTAACGATGAAGCGGCTCGTCACCTCGCCGCGGGAGGTCCCGAGTCGAAAGCCGTCCGGCGTCCGGCGGATGCTCACCACCCGGCTCGAAGTGCGGATTTCTCCGCCCCGGCGGCGGACGACTCCGGCATAGGCTTCGGTCACCGCCACGTAATCGACGATGCCGGTCTGCGGCACGTGCAAGCCGGCAATCCCGGCCACCTGCGGTTCGAACTCCCGCAATTGCGCGGCATCGAGGCGCCGTAGCCCCGCCAGTCCGTTCTGCCGCCCTCGCCGCTCCAGTTCTGCCAGCTGCGGCAACTCCTCCTCCCGAGTGGCGACCACCACCTTGCCGCAACGCTCATGCGGCACGGCGTGCTCGGCGCAGAAAGCATAGAGCGCCTCCCGGCCGTCAGTACAATTCTGCGCCTTGAGCGAGCCGGGACGGTAGTAGAGTCCGGAGTGGATGACGCCGCTGTTGTGGCCAGTCTGGTGCGCGGCCAGTCGCGCTTCCTTCTCCAGTAGCACCAGCGACAGGCCGGGGGTTTCTTCGAGCAGGGCCATGGCAGTGGCGGCGCCTACGATGCCGCCACCGATCACGGCGACGTCATAACGCTTGCCGTCGGCCATCTCAGTGCTCCCGCACCATTGCCTCGGCCTCAAGTTTCACGTCGTCGATATTGACCCGGACCACCTTTACCCCTTCCCTTTCGCAGCGCACCAGCCCGTCCTCCACCCAGGTCAGGATCATGGCCTTCTTGACACCGAACTTCGCCTCGGCTTCCTCCGGGGTGTACCAGGTTTTAATCATGGCCATTGTGCGACCTCCTTTCCGTCAGGGAGCGTTCACTACCAAGTATACCCGGCGGGCCGTGGATCCTCAGCGCTCGATGCGAATATCGTCGTACCATGCCGTGGCCGACCCGCCCGTGTTGTCGGTATCGGTCATGATGGCGATGGCGCCGACCATCGGCGGCTCCTCGCCGAAAAGCCTCCGGTAATCCTCGTAGACGTTGCGGCGTTCGCTGATCCAGCGGCCGACATTTTCCCTGCCGCTCTGCACCGCAACCATGACCGCGTTGCCGGTGAAGGGATTGGGTACATGCTGCCCCTTGGGAAGTTTATTGGCCCAGATGTAGTTGATGCTTTTCGTCTTCGGGAAGAACCAGTGGGGGAAGACGACGTAGACCCGCGCCGGATAGTCGTCCCCTTCCTTTTTCGTTTCATCCCCCTTGTCGAGGATGTTGGTCACCTTCCAGCGCCAGGCGAGGATGGGGTAGTCCCGTAGCGAGTATTTCATCTTGAAGATAAGGCCCGACGCCGCGTCGCGGCTCTCCGCCTTGAGCACGTGGCTGCCGTCATCGTCGTGGGCCACGAGATAGACCGTCCGCCCCTTGAACTCCTTCACCTCCCACTCGGGCCGCAGGTCATCTTCGAAGTCGTCGATGACCACGCTGCGCTCCGCAGCTCCGGCTGCGACAGCGACGGCCAGGCCAGCGAACAGCAGAAAGATCTTGAGCCCCCCTCGCCACGGCATGCGCTGAACTCCTCTCACCTGGTGCCTCTTTCGTCGGAAAACAGAATCATGGCAGTGACACTCCCGGCAGGCGCCCGATCAGTGATAGTTCCCCACCGGCTCTGAATTCTCCGCTCCCTTCGGACCCGGGTCGATGGGGCCGAACTTTTTTTCGTACTTGCGGATGTTCTCCTCCAGCGCCAGCAACAGGCGCTTGGCGTGCCGCGGCGAGGTGATCACGCGGCTGCGCACCTTGGCCCGAGGGCTCTGAGGCTGGACGAAAATGAAATCGAGGGTAAACTCGGTGTCGCTGTGATTCACCACCGCCAGATTGATATAGGCACCCTGGGCGATCTCTTCGTCCAACTGGATTTCCAGCTTGACCTCCTGTTCTTTCTTCTTGTCCATAAAACCTCCTGCGGATTTCAGTTCACGATGAACGTTGTCTTAACTTTAACAGATTCCGGCGTACATTCTTTCGGCGAGGGAAGCAAAAAGTAATAATTATACTGCCTTGACTCACCTTTCCGCCCCCCTATACTTATCAAATCCGCTCAATCACCCGCGACACGGGAGACCTTATGATGCATTACATTCTCGCCATCGACCAGGGGACCACCGGCACCACCGCCCTGCTCATCGACCGCGATCTCGTCATTCACGGCAAGGTTACCGTCGATTTCCCCCAGCACTATCCGCAGCCGGGCTGGGTGGAACACGACCCTGAGGAGATCTGGTTTTCGGTGCTGCAGGCAATCCGCCGACTGCTGCAGGAAACGGCCGCGCCGACATCGGAAATCGCTGCCATCGGCATCACCAACCAGCGCGAGACCACCCTGCTCTGGGAACGGGCCACCGGGCGCCCTGTCGGCAACGCCATCGTCTGGCAGTGCCGGCGTAGCGCCGACATCTGCCGCGAGCTGAAAGAGAAGGGAGTCGAGCCGCGCATCCGCGAGAAAACCGGCCTGGTCCTCGACCCCTACTTCTCCGGGACCAAACTCACCTGGCGCCTGCGCCAGGAGCCACAGCTGCGCCGGCGGGCCGAAGCCGGCGAACTCGCCTTCGGCACCGTCGACTCCTTCCTCGTCTGGCGGCTGACCGGCGGCGTGCGCCACGTCACCGACGTCTCCAACGCCTCGCGTACCCTGCTCATGGACCTGCGCAGCCTCGCCTGGGACGACGAACTGCTCGGCCTGTTCGAGGTGCCACGGCCGCTGCTGCCCGACATCCGCCCCTCCTCCCAGGTCTACGGCCACACCAAAGGGCTGGAGATTCTGCCGGACGGCATCCCGGTGGCCGGCATGGCCGGCGATCAGCAGGCGGCCCTCTTCGGCCAGGCCTGCTTCGCCCCCGGCGAGGCGAAATGCACCTACGGCACCGGCGCCTTCCTGCTCGAGAACACCGGGGCCGAGATCGTCGCCAGCAAGAGCGGCCTGCTGACCACCGTCGCCTGGCAGATCGGCGGCGAGGTCAGCTATGCCCTCGAGGGGAGCGCCTTCATCGCCGGCGCCGCGGTGCAGTGGCTTCGCGACGGACTGGGGCTCTTTCAGAACGCCATGGACATCGAGGCGCTGGCCGCCTCGGTGCCCGACAGCGGCGGGCTGGTCTTCGTCCCGGCGCTGACCGGCCTGGGGGCGCCGCACTGGAAGAGCGAGGCGCGCGGCGCCATTCTCGGCATCACGCGCGGCACCACCGCCGCCCACCTGGCGCGGGCCACCCTCGAGGGGATCGCCCTGCAGATTGGCGATCTGGTGGCGGCGATGACCGCCGACCGGGGCAAGCCGCCGGCCTTGCTCAAGGTCGACGGCGGTGCCGCCCGCAACAATCTGCTGATGCAGCTGCAGGCCGACCTGGTCGGGCTGCCGGTGGTCCGGCCGCAGACGGTGGAGACCACGGCGCTGGGCGCGGCGATGCTGGCCGGGCTGGCGGTGGGATTCTGGCGCACTCTCGACGAGATCAAGGCAAGCTGGCGGGAGGAGCGGCGGTTCCTGCAGCAGAGGCCGCAAGCGTGGCGGGAGGAGTTGCTTGAGCGCTGGCGGCGGGCGGTGGAAAAGGTCTGAGAAGTCCAAGGTCCCTGGTCCAAGGTCCCTGGTCTCAAGACCCTGGACTTTGGACCTTGGACCTTGGACCTTGGACCCGCGACCCTGGACCTAAAGGTCGTTAAGCAGTCGATAGATTTTCTGCTCCATCTCCCAGACCGCCGCCGCCCGGTCTTCGGCCCCCTGCTCCTCGAGCAACAGCCGGGCGCGGTCAAGTCGGCCATGCGCCTTGAGCAGGACCGGAGTCAGATCGGCCTCCAGCCGGATGCGCGGGATCTCTCCCACCGACTCCTGCAGTTCGAGCAGCCCTTCCATCGCTTGGTTGACCGGCTTCAGGACCTGCCCCGCCAGCTCTTCATCCAGCCCCTGCATCTGTCCGCTGAGAGCTTTGACGTCGCTGACCAGCTCCCGGTATCTATCGGAAATACTCATCGAAAAACCTCCTGTGGCGGGCAGCCTGCTGTCGGCTGCCGCAGAGCGCGTTATGTTAGACAAAGCGGCGGGCAAAGACAACGGAAAATCCGCTCTGAACAAAGGTTAAACGAAAAGCCCATCCGGACAATCGCCGGAGGGGCTTTTTCTCGGAGAGGAAGGTCTCCTTCGGGGAAAACCGGCGATAAAATCGATATCTGGTTATCCACTTTACTCAAGTTGGTCGAATGCCAGAAATTCTCTCTGCTGGTGGGGGGAGAGCTGACACCCGGCAGCATTCAGGGCAGTTGTTTCCTCGCCACGAAGCACCGGCGTTTTTATCTGCACTACCGTCCGCCGGGGCCATCGAACCGATGCGACAGTAGTGCCCACCGCCAGGTGAAGCCGATTTTGGCTTACTTTTTGGCGGCCTGCAAAAAGTAAGGCGTCTGGCGGGACGCGACCCGCCGGTTTTGCCGTTGCGCATAAGCTATAATGGGGCTTAACCCTTAAATTCGCCGGTCCCGGCCGGCAGCCGGGCTGCTGGCTATGATTGCAGTTACAGAAAGTTGAATCAAACTTTTTGAGGCAGCGGATTACTGAAGCGTGGTGGATAACCAGAAATCGATAAAATATTTGCGGAACGCCCGGGGCCCTAGAAAATCATCAAATGCAGCACACCTCGCACCAGTATCCCGGTCAGCCCGCCCAGCACCGCCGGCCGCGCCACTGCCGTGACCCGCGGCCCGGCGGCAGCCAGAATCGAGACCCCGACCACGTCGAGGGGAGTGATGAGAAAGCCGGCCAGGCGGTGAAACTCCGCCATGGTCATGACCCCATTCTGGATGAGTTCGAGGGTGACCCCCATCATGGCCGTCCCGCCCGCCAGGTATTTGGTGGCCAGCGGCAGCACCGCCGAGCCGGGCAGGCCGATCAGGTTGAGGGCCGGCGTCAGCGCATGCTCCAGAAGGGTAATCGCCCCGGCCCCTTTTAGCAGGTTGACGGCGAAGATGGCCAGCAGCAGGGCGGGGATGGCATTGAGGACGATCTGCACCCCCTCCTGCCCGCCGCCGACCATCACCGCCCAGAGGCTGCGCCGCGACTTTTCCTGGGGCGGAGCAGCCGCTGCGGCGGAATCGGCCCGCTCCACCCCGAGAGAGCGAGTCAGGACGTAAAAGGTCAGGCTCGCGGCCGCCAGTCCGCCGACTATGGAAATCAGGACAACGGCGCCCAGGTTCATCCCGGCCGCGGCCATGGGGAAGAGCACGTTGGCCTGCGGCATGGCCAGCACCATGGCGAGGGTGGCAGCGATGCGGCGCTGGTGGGTGCCGTCCCGGTCCTGAATCGACAGGGTGGCGATCGGGCCGGCAAAGCTGATCAGCAGAATTTGCAGCATGGCAAAAACCCCGGTTCCGGGGATGCCGAAAATCCGCAGGGGCGGCGCGAGGATGCGGGCCATCCAGGCGAGAATGCCCCGGTCTTCCAGGGCCTTCATCAGGGCGAGCATGATGACCATGACCGGCAGCAGCAGGTGCAGGGCGAGATCGAGAGCCGTGCGGCCGGAAGCGAGAATGATCGTGACCAGTTCCTGCAAGGTATTTTCCAGGCGGGTTCAGTGGTTGGTTCCGGGAAAGTGACAAGGTCCCGTTCATGGCATTCGACAAGGCGCCTATCCTAGCGCAATATCCGGCAGCTTCCAAGGATTTCCAGCCCCCCCCCGGATCAGCCCGACTCCTCCCCCCCGTCCTCTGAATTCATGCCGCATCTGGTAAACTGGTAGCAAAAGAATCTTCCAGGGACGAAGAGAGGGAAAACGGCCATGAACAAGGATAACGTCCTGAACGTTTTGGAGCAGTCGGAAGAGAAGAGGGAACGCTTTCTGGCGGCCTGGAAACGGGGGGTGGACTTCCTCGGCTCTCACCTGTTCGGCCCCGGGACCACGGCAACCGCCCGCGACAAGGACGAGCTGCGGCCGCTGCGGGAAAGGGTCGAGGCGGTGTTCGACGAGGAAAGCGGGGGTGAGGAACAGTTTCTGGCGGCGATGGTCAGCTTTTTCGACCCGGCATGGGGGGAAGAGCTGGCGGCGCGCACCAATTGCTACAAATCGTTGTGCGGCCTGACCTACAATCTAGACCACGAGAGGACGGAGATCCTCTGCGAACTGCTGCGCAATTACCAGGGGTGGTAACCCGGCACATCCCAACTTTCAGGTTGGGCTCTCAGAGTGCTCGCCGGCCCGGGAAACCAGATCCTTCCCCAAGGACTTCGACCTGTACATTGCACCGTCGGCAAGCGCCACGAGCTGATCGAAGGACTGCACATTACCACCGGCGTACGTTGCGACGCCGGTACTGGTGGTGACCTTCTCGACTTTCAGGTCTTCAAATGAGTGCTCGCGAATAATCGACTGCAGCCTGTTTGCCATATCGAGGGCACCGTCTGCCGTCGTATTCGGGAGAAGAAGCGCAAACTCATCCCCTCCGTAACGCGCTCCTATATCACTCTCCCTGACCACATTCTTGATGATACGCCCGATTTGCCTGAGCACCTCATCACCTTGGGTGTGGCCGCAGGTATCGTTGACCCTCTTGAAATCGTCAATATCGAAAAAAATAAGCGAAAGGGGGGTATTATAACGAATCGCCCTTGAAAACTCCTCATCGAGGCGATTGTAAAAATGTCGATGGTTATAGAGTCTTGTCAACCCATCGCGAATGGACATCTCCTCGAGATACTCCTGCGCCGTCTTCATCGATTCGAATAACGTTGCATTCTCCAGTGCATTTGCCGCAATGTTGGCCACCAGTTGACACAGTTTGTATATTCTTTCGGTTATCCCATTCTTCAAAGAAGAAGCGGTCCTCAGAAAAAAAGTCCCGATGACGCTTTCCTTTTTGACGATAGGAACGACAATGATTGAATTGAATTCAATCCCCTTTAAATATTCCTGAACGGACTTCATTAGAGGGTCATTTTTGATATCGTTCACGACAACAGGCTTTCTTGTCTCAATTGCCCTGCTTATCTCTGGATATTTTATTTGATCCAGGCATATTTCGACATCATCTTTGAGATCGCTGCTCGCTTTGACGATAAGATCTCCCGAACCTGAGACACTGACTATAGAGCATCGCGAGATATCAACCGCATCCGACATCTTTTCAACGATCAGTCTAAGTATCTTCATCGGATTTCTTAAGGCGGTTACGGCCTCGGATAGTTCAAGAAGCAGGAGAAGATCTCTATGCTCCAACTCGGCATAGTACCCCTTTGACCGGAGATGAGCATCAACCCTTGCCAGAACCTCGGGTGGGTACATGGGTTTGGTGATGTAATCGTCAGCTCCAGCTTCCAAACCGAGGATGATGTCTTCCTTTTTCGAACAGGAAGTAAGCAGAATTACGGGGATACTTCTTGTCTCCATCCTCCCCTTCAGCCCCCTGCAAATATCAATTCCATTACTCCCCGGCATTTCGACATCCATGATGATCAGATCAGGCTTATGAATTGCCACCTGCGCGATGGCATCCTCTCCGTTACTGCCTTCAATGACATCGTAACGAATTTTCAGGGAGTCTTTCAGGATCTCCCTGACTAAAAGCTCGTCATCAACAATCAATATTTTTCGCTTGTTTTCCATAATAATCCAAAATCCTTGGGCGTCGAAGACAATGCTGGAAAATAACTTTTTCTAATTCATTATGTCAATGACATTTACTGCCAAAACTACAGCAAAAGAACCTTGCTTTCAACTTCAATTCAGACCGCTTCACCGCCAACCTCTTCTCGACCTTTCAACAAACCCTCTGCCTCGGGTCTTCAGAAATGCGAGGCACCTTGCAACTCGAAAACCCAAGCAGGCCATATTCCGCTCACCCCTCCCCCGCCCGCTCCAGCAGAAAGTCGACGAAGGCCCGGTCGGCGCGGGAGAGGTAGCCATCGGCCTTCCAGGCGATCCACAGGTCCAGATGCAGTGGCGGGTCGAAGGAAACGGCCGCCAGTTCGGGGTCGCCGGCGACGACCATGCGCAGGAAGGTGGAGAGCCCCAGACCCTCCTTCACCAGCGAACGCACCAGCGAAAAGAGGTTGGTCTCGAAGACCACCCGCGGCTCGATGCCGCTTTCGTGCAGCAGCTCGTCCATCAGCTCGCGCATGTAGTACCCCTCCTTGAACAGCACCAACGGCTCGCGCAGGAACGCTTCCAGGCGGACGGCGCCGCGGGCGGCCAGCGGGTGTCCGGCGGGAACGCAGGCGACGATCTCCTCACGCAGGAAGCGCCGGCCGGCGAGCCCCTCGGGGACCTTGCCGCCGGCGATCACGCCGATGTCGATCTCGCCACGAGCGATCATCCGCTGGATGCGCGCGGCCCCCTCGCCGTTGACCGAGAGCTGCAGATGGGGATAGCGCTCCCGGAAGTCGCAAATCACCCTGGGAAAGTAGTACGAGCTCATCATCGGCGGGATACCGATGCGCACCTCGCCGCGCTCGAGTCCGCGCAGCTCAGCCATCTCCGTCTCGGCAGCACGGCAGTTGTCGAGGATGCGCTCGGCATGGCGCAGGAACACTTCCCCCTCAGCGGTGAGCGACACCCGCTTATCCTGGCGATTAAGAAGCGTCAGCTCCAGCTCCTCCTCCAGTTTGCGGATCGCCATGCTGACGGCCGGCTGGGCGACGTGCAGCCGCTCGGCGGCGCGGGTGAAGCTCTGTTGGCGGGCGATCTCGACGAAGGTTCTGATCTGGCGCAGTTCCATCGGCAACCCCTTTCATAAGAAATTCATATCGTATTCATCAATACAATATATTTTACTTATAATCAACGGGGCGTTAAGTTATTTACAGAATTACAGCAAGACGCGGGAGACTTGGCGATGGGTGGGCAGGCGAACTACATCGAACGAGGGACGGCGGCCTATCGGCGGGCCAACCTGGCGCTCTTCATCGCCGGTTTCGTCACCTTCTCGACCCTCTACGACTTCCAGCCGCTGCTGCCAGTTATCAGCCGCGAGTTCGGGGTGTCGCCGGCGGCTGGAAGCCTGGCGCTATCGGCGGCAACCTTTGCCCTGGCGGTCACCCTCCCCGTCGCCGGCACCCTCTCCGATGCCCTCGGCCGGCGGGTGCTGATGGGGACGGCGCTGGCGCTGACCTCGCTGCTGGCGCTGGCCACCGCCGTCGCCCCTTCGGTGCCGGCCTTGCTGGCGCTGCGACTGGCGCAGGGGATGGTGCTCGCCGGCGTGCCGGCAGTCGCCATGGCCTACCTGAGCGACGAGATGTCGCCGCGCGCCGTCGGTGCCGCCATGGGGCTCTACATAGCCGGCAACGCCTGCGGCGGCATGACCGGCCGCATCCTCACCGCCGTCCTGGCCGACCATCTCCCCTGGCGCGGGGCAATCGCCGTCATCGGCATCCTGAGCCTGGCGCTGAGCCTGATGTTCTGGCCGCTGCTCCCCCCCTCGCGCCGCTTCCACCGCCGCCCCTTCCGCCTGGGGCCGCTCACCGCCTCGCTCCTCGGCCACCTGCGCGAGCCGAGGCTGCTTTGCCTGTACGCCCTCGCCTTCACCTGTATGGGCGCCTTCGTCACCCTCTACAACTACGTCACCTTCCGCCTGCTCGCCCTCCCCTACTTTCTCAGCCAGTCACAGGTCGCCTTGATCTTCATCGCCTACGCCTTCGGCGCCTTCGGCTCGAGCACCATGGGCGGGCTGGTCGAGCGCCTCGGCCGCAGCCGCATTCTTTTCATCGCCCTGGCGGTGATGACCGTGGGGGTGCTGTTGACCCTGCTGGCGCCGCTGGCCGCCGTGATCGCCGGCATCGTCGTCTTCACCGTCGGTTTCTTCGGCGCCCACGCCGTCGCCTCGGCCTGGGTCGGCGCCAGCGCCGCCACCGCCCGTGCCCAGGCCTCCTCCCTCTATCTGCTCTTCTACTATCTGGGATCGAGCATCTCCGGCACCGGCGGCGGCTTCGTCTGGAGCGCCTGGGGTTGGCCGGGCGTCGTCGCCCTGATCCTCAGCCTGCTCGGCGCCGCCCTGCTCGCGATGCTGCGCCTGACGGCGCTGGCGCCGCCACCCGGTGCCGTGCCGGCGGCGCCGCTCACCCCGGTGGAGTGCGGACCGGCGGCGGAGTGAGGGTCATATCCCGGGGCGGCGATGAGGGCAATTGCGAATCGCAGCAAGCCTCATCTTCCTGGGATAATGGGGCTGCTGCCTCCTCCGCCGGAATCCGGATGCGCTGCACGGCGGCCAGATTCACTGCCGCCAGCACTGCCCCGGCGATGAAGGGAATGCGGTAGTCGAGCATCCAGAGAGCACCGCCGAGCACCGGCAGGGCGACGGCAGCAATGTGGTTGATGGTAAATCCGACCGCCATGCTCGGCGCGATGTCGCGGGGGTCGGCCACTTTCTGGAAATAGGTGTTGATGGCGAC
>Ga0299906_10002790_pt1 | contig 14435 bp, 7 predicted proteins | sample RVTome_14_FD_200259 | JGI IMG/M metagenome (GOLD analysis project Ga0299906, IMG submission 200259) | Soil microbial communities from uranium-contaminated site in the Upper Colorado River Basin, Wyoming, United States - RVT145D125 (version 2) ... | reverse complement strand
AGCGCAGAGGCGAGTCCGACTCCCGAGGAGGAGGAGGCGGCGGCGAGCGGCGCTCCGGCGACGCCGACGCCGGCCCCGACAGCTCTGCCGGAAACCACCCCCGAGCCGACGCCGGCTGCGACCCCGGAGCCGACCCCCACCGCCGCGACGCCGGCTCCCCTCAGGACGCCGGCCCCGACGCCCCGACCGACCTCTACCCCCACGCCGGCCCCCACGCCGACGCCGCTCCCGGTGCCGAAGGAGCCCGCGACCCTCAGCCACATGGCCCCACCCAGCTTCCAGGCGCGCCCCACGGTCCTCGTCGACGTCCACGGCACCGGCCTGAGGACGGACCTGCGGGCCGTGGTCCTGAGAGCTGGGGCTCCCTCGGCGGACGTCACCGTCGGGGGCCTGAAGGTGGCCAGCCCCGAGAAGATCCAGCTGCTGCTCAAGATCGCGAGCGGTGCCCCGGTGGGGGACTACGCCCTGCAGCTCGTCGACACCGCGGGGACGACCACGAACGCGATCCGCTTCAAGCTGGAAAAGTGAGCGGGGACGGGACGCCTTGACAGGCCGCGGTTCCCCCTCATAACCTACCGACCGGTCGAACGGTCGGGCAAAGCCGCCGTTCTTTGCTGAAGGGAACTGCCGGTTGAGCCAGCTGCGGACCCTCGCCTACAAGATCTGGGAGAGCCACCTCGTCCACCGGGCAGCCGGCGAGCCCGACCTGCTCTACATCGACCTGCACCTCGTCCACGAGGTGACGTCTCCGCAGGCCTTCGAGGGGCTGAGGCTCGCCGGCCGACGGGTGCGGCGCCCCGACCTGACCCTGGCCACCCCGGACCACAACGTCCCCACCCGCGACCGGGACCGGCCCTGGCCGGACCCCCTCTCGACCCGACAGGTCGAGGTCCTGACCCGCAACTGCCGGGAGTTCGGCGTCCCCCTGTTCGGCATCGGAGATCCCCGGCAGGGAATCGTCCACGTCGTGGGTCCGGAGCAGGGGGCGACCCAGCCCGGCCTGACGATCGTCTGCGGCGACAGCCACACCTCCACCCACGGCGCCTTTGGGGCCCTCGCGTTCGGGATCGGCACCAGCGAGGTCGAGCACGTTCTCGCCACCCAGACGCTCGCCCAGTCCCGGCCCCGGACCCTGGCGGTGGAGCTGCGGGGTTCCCTGAGACCCGGAGTCACCCCCAAGGACGCGATCCTCGCGATCATCCACGAGATCGGTGTCGCAGGAGGAACGGGCCACGTCATCGAGTATCGGGGCGAGGCCGTGCGGGCGATGTCCATGGAAGGACGCATGACCGTCTGCAACATGTCGATCGAGGCGGGTGCGCGGGCCGGGATGATCGCCCCGGACGACACGACCTTCGCCTACCTCGAGGGGCGCCCCTTCGCGCCCCGGGGAAAGCTCTGGGAGCAGGCCCTCGACGCCTGGCGCGGCCTCCCCAGCGACGAGGGGGCCGCCTTCGACCGGACCGTCACCCTCGAGGCCGGGGATGTGGAGCCCAGCGTGACCTGGGGCACCACGCCCGCCCAGAGCGTCCCCGTCACGGGCCGCGTCCCGGATCCGGACCAGGCACCCGACCCGCAGTCCCGGGAGCTGGCCCGACGCTCCCTCGCGTACATGGACCTGCGCCCGGGAACGCCGATCCGGGAGATCCCGATCGACCGTGTCTTCATCGGCTCCTGCACCAACGCCCGCATCGAGGACCTCCGGGCCGCGGCGCGGATCGCCGCCGGCCGGAGGGTCGCGGCTCGGGTCACGGCCATGGTCGTACCGGGCTCGGGGCTCGTCAAGCAGCAGGCGGAGAGCGAGGGGCTCGACCGGGTCTTCCGGGAGGCGGGGTTCGAGTGGCGGGAGGCCGGCTGCTCGATGTGCCTCGGGATGAACCCGGACGTGCTCCAGCCCGGGGAGCGATGCGCCTCGACGTCGAACCGCAACTTCGAGGGGCGGCAGGGCCGGGGAGGCCGCACCCACCTCGTGAGCCCCGAGATGGCCGCCGCGGCCGCCGTCACGGGCCACTTCGTGGACGTGCGGGAGTGGGCGTCGTGAGGCCCTTCGACCGGGTCCGGAGCCGCGCCGTTCCCCTGGGCCGGTCCGACGTGGACACGGACCAGATCATCCCCGCGCAGCACCTCAAGCGGATCGAGCGCACCGGGTTCGGCGAGTTCGCCTTCGAGGCCTGGCGCCGCGACGAGGGGTTCGTGCTCAACCGCCCCGAGTACGAGGGCGCCCAGATCCTGATCGCCGGGTCCAACTTCGGCTGCGGCTCCTCGCGGGAGCACGCCGCCTGGGCCCTGGAGGATTTCGGCCTCCGGGTGATCGTGGCGCCGAGCTTCGGGGACATCTTCCGGAACAACTGCGCCAACGTCGGAGTGCTCACCGTGACGCTCCCCGAGGAGCGCGTGGGCGCCCTGCTCGCCCTCGCCGGGGCCGATCCCACCGGCGAGTTCGAGGTCGACCTCGACGCGCGCCGCCTCACGGCTCCCGACGGCAGCGTCGACGTCCTGGACGTCGACCCCTTCGTGCGGGAGAACCTCCTGCAGGGACGCGACAAGGTAGAGCTGACGCTGCTCAGATCCGCCGAGATCGCGGCCTTCGAGGAAAGGCGCCCGGAGTATCGCCCGAGCTTCGGAACGAGGTCGTGAGCCGCTTCGAGCTCCTGCTCGCTCCGGGAGACGGCATCGGCCCGGAGGTGATGGCCGAGGCCGTCAAGGTCCTGGAGCGGGTGGGAGCCAGCTTCGGCCACGAGTTCGTCCATCGCAGCGAGGCGGTGGGGGGCGCCGCCATCGACGCCTTCGGGGTCGCGATCCGGGACGAGACCCTGGAGCTGGCCCGGGCCAGCCGTGCCGTGCTGTTCGGCGCCGTGGGAGATCCCCGCTTCGACGACCCGGCGGCGGCGGTCCGCCCCGAGCAGGCGATCCTCCGACTGCGCAAGGAGCTGCAGCTCTTCGCGAACCTGCGCCCGGTGAAGGTCTACGCGGAGCTCAGGGACGGCAGCCCGATCAAGCCCGACCGCCTCGATGGGACCGACCTCGTGGTGGTCCGGGAGCTCACCGGGGGCCTCTACTTCGGGGAGCCGAAGCGCCGCTGGCGCGACGCCTCGGGCAGGCAGGCCGTGGACACCCTGAGCTACAGCGAGGGGGAGATCCGGCGCGTGCTCCACGCCGCCTTCCAGCTCGCCCGGGGCCGGCGCCGCAAGCTCACCAGCGTCGACAAGGCGAACGTGCTGGAGAGCGGCCGCCTGTGGCGGGAGGTCGCCACCGAGGTCGGCTCCGAGTACCCCGACGTGACGCTGGAGCACGTCCTGGTGGACGCCGCGGCCATGTACCTGATCAGCCGCCCCTCGAGCTTCGACGTGATGGTCACCGAGAACACCTTCGGGGACATCCTGACCGACGAGGCGTCGATGCTCGCGGGCTCGATGGGAATGATGCCCTCGGCCAGCCTCGGCGAGCGTGCTTCCGACGGCACCGGGATGGGGCTCTACGAGCCGATCCACGGCAGCGCCCCCGACATCGCGGGGCAGGGGAAGGCGAACCCGTCGGCGATGATCCTGAGCGCCGCGATGATGCTGCGCCTCTCCCTGGGCCTGGAAGAGGAGGCGGCCGCCGTCGAGGCCGCGGTCGCCGGGGCCCTCCGGGACGGCTGCCGGACGGCGGACATCGCCTCCGGCGGCCCCGCCCTCTCGACCTCGGCGATGGGCGACGAGATCGCGAGCCGGGTCGCCTGAGGCGGACCGCGAGCCCCCGCAGCGCGAGCGGAGCCGCGGGGGAAGCCCGCTAGAATCCGTTACCGATGAGATGCAGGCACGTCGCAGCCCTGGCCGCCGCCTGGGCAGCGTGCGCGTGCAGCACGGGCCGGGTCGCCGAGAGCTACCCGGACGCCCCGGTGGTCCTCATCTCCATCGACACGCTGCGCGCGGACCGGCTCGGGCTGTACGGCTACTCGGGTGCGGACACGCCGGTTATCGACGCCCTCGGAAACGAGGGCGTCGTCTTCGAGCGCGCCTACAGCCACTGCCCCCTCACGCTCCCGTCCCACTCGTCGCTGCTCACCGGGCTGCTGCCTCCCCGTCACGGCGTCCGGGACAACATCGGCTTCGTCCTGAGCGAGGACGTCGCCACGCTCCAGGAGCGGCTGGGAACCGCCGGGTGGAGAACCGGGGCGGCGGTCTCCTCCTTCGTCCTTCGCCGCCAGACCGGGATCGCCCGGGGCTTCGAGCTCTTCGACGACGACATCGAGGCGCCCTTCGGCACCGCCGCCCTGGCCTCGGTCCAGCGGGACGGGGCCGACGCCGTCAACGCCCTGAGCGGCTGGGTGAAGGGACGCGGCGGCGAGCCCTTCATGGCGTTCCTGCACCTCTACGAGCCCCACATGCCCTACACGCCACCGCCACCCCACGACCGGCACCCCGATCCCTACGATGGTGAGGTGGCGTACGCGGACGCCCTGGTCGGCCGCTTCCTGGAGCGGCTCCGGGCGCTGGGCGCCTACGAGGAGAGCCTGATCGTCCTGACCGCGGACCACGGCGAGGGCCTCGGCGATCATGGCGAAGAGGAGCACGGTCTGTTCGTGTACCGCGAGTCGGTCCAGGTGCCGCTCGTGGTCCGGCTCCCCGGCGGGGCTCGGGGAGGGACGCGCGTCTCGGACCCCGTGGGCCTCGCCGACGTGGCCCCGACGATCCTCGACCTGCTGGGACAGGCGCCCCTCGACGCCGACGGGCGGTCCCTCCGGCCCGCTCTGGACGGGGATGCTCTGCCTCCCCAGCCGGTCTACTCCGAGACGCTCTACCCCCGCTACCACTTCGGCTGGAGCGAGCTGTACTCGGCGGTGGACGCGCGCCACCGCTACGTCCGGGCGCCCCGGCCGGAGCTCTACGACCTGGCCGAGGACCCCGGTGAGACCGAGAACCTCGCCGCGGGCCGGGCCGCCACGCTCCAGGCGCTGGACGCCTGGCTGGAGCCCCTCCTGGGCGGCCCGCTGCCGTCCCCCGAGGACGTCGACGAGGACGTCCGGAACTGGCTGCAGGCCCTCGGCTACGTGGGGATGGCCGGCGCCGCGGTCGACGAGGCGGGTGGTGAGCGCGAGCGGGCCGACCCCAAAGACAAGCTGGAGGTGTACCGGGAGTTCCGCCGTGGGCTCGACCTGCGCCGGGCCGGTGACGACGCCGAGGCACTCGCGGCGTTCCAGGCCGTCGTCCGCGAGGAGCCGGAGATGCTGGACGCCTGGGAGATGATCGGGCTGAGCCTGGGCCGGCTGGGGCGGATCGAGGAGTCCCTCGAGGCACTCACCGAGGCCCTGCGCCTCGCACCGGATCGCGCCGAGACCCACCTGACGCTGGCCCGCACCTACCAGCGCCTGGGGCGCCGGGGGCTGGCCCGGGAGCACGCGGAGCTGGCGGCCCGGAACAACCCCGGGGAGGGCAACGCGCTGCTGGCCGAGCTCAGCCTCGAGGAGGACGATCCGGAACGCGCCGCCGGGTACGCGCGGCGGAGCCTCGCCGCGGACGGCGAGAGCATGTTCAGCCACTTCGTGGTGGGCGTGGCCGCCCAGCGGGCCGGGCGCTGCCCCGAGGCCCTCGCCTCCTTCGAGCGGGCCGCCGAGCTGAAGCGCCTGCGCCCGAACGCGGTCCTGCGCGACCTCCACGCGAACACCGCGGACTGCCTCGCCCGCCTGGGCCGCGAGAAGGAGGCGGAGCGGGAGTTCCTGGCCGAGATCGACGCGATCCCCTCGTCTCCGAAGGGGCGCGTGGGGCTCGCCGTCCTCTATTTCTCCCAGGGTCGGGACCGGGAAGCCCGGTTGGTCCTCACCGGCCTGATCGACGCCACCCCGGAGCCCACCGCGGCGACGTACTGGACCGTGGTGCAGACCTTCAGGGTGCTCGGGGACGGGGCGGCGGCCCGGCAGTGGGCCGCACGGGCCCGGGAGCGCTTTCCCGCCGACGCGCGTTTTCGGCCGCCCTCGTAGCGCGCTCCGCACGCTCACGCCCGGCGCGTCTCACGCCCCGTATTAACATCGCAGTGTGTTCCCTGGCAGACGACCCGGCGCGCTCCTGACGCTGCTCGCAGCCTCGACCCCGGTCGCGTTCGGCGCGTCTCAGGAGGCCAGGCCCGCGGCGCTTCCGAATCTGGTTCTCGTCACGGTGGACACGCTCCGGGCCGATCGCCTGGCGGCCTACGGGTACTCGGCCATCGCGACCCCGGCGACGGACCGGCTGGCCGCGGAGGGAGTGCTGCTCGAGGACGCGGTCGTCCAGGCCCCACAGACGGCACCCTCGCACGCCTCGATCTTCACCGGGCGACTGCCCTTCGAGCACGGGGTCCGGGACAACTACTCCCCGCGGCTGGCTCCGGAGATACCGACCCTCGCCAGCGTGCTCGCCGCTCACGGCTACGACACCGGCGCCTTCATCGGCGCCGTGCCAGTGTCCGCTCGCACCGGTCTGAACCGCGGGTTCCGGGTCTACGACGATCCCTTCAGCGAAGGGGGAGAGAGCCCGCTCCTGGAGTCCGAACGGCGCGCGGCGGCCGTCGTGGATTCGGCCCTCGCCTGGCTCCGCCGGCCGCGGTCGGTCCCGTTCTTCGCCTGGGTGCACCTCTACGATCCCCACGAGCCGTACGACCCGCCGGCGCCCTTCGACGCGCGCTATCCGGGTCGGGCCTACGACGGCGAGGTCGCCTACGCGGACGCCCAGATCGGGCGCCTGCTCGAAACCCTGGACGAAAGCGGGCTGCGCAGCTCGACGCTCGTCGTCGTGACCTCGGACCACGGGGAGGGGCTCGGTGAGCACGGGGAGGAGGAGCACCTGCTCTTCGTCTACGACTCCACGCTGCGCGTCCCGCTGCTGCTCTCCTGGCCGGGGGTGCTCCCGGTGGGCCGGCGCGTCTCGGGGCAGTTCCGCAGCGTCGACCTGCTCCCCACCCTGCTCGAGCTGATCGGGCTGCCCTCCCCCCCGGTGAGCGGCGAGTCGCGGGCGCGAGCGCTGCTGGCCGGGGACAGTGTGGGCGAGAACGGGTCCTACGCCGAGACCCTCTACGGGCAGATCCACTTCGGCTACGCCCCGCTGCGGGCGCTCCGCCGCGGGGGTTGGAAGTACATCGACGCGCCCCGGCCTGAGCTGTACCGGTTGGATACCGATCCCGGAGAGACGCGAAACCTGGTCGAGATCGAGGAGGGGATCGCCGAGAGGCTGCGGGAGCGGCTCGCGGGCTACGACCGCGAGGGCAGCGCAGCCATGTCGAGCGCCTCGGAGCTCGGGATCGACGCCGGCGTCATGGAGAGGCTCGCGGCCCTCGGCTACGTCGGAAGCACCGCGACCGGCGCGGCGGCAGGCGGAGTGGACCCCAAGGACGTGATCGGCGAGTTCCAGCGCCGCAAGGACGAGTCCCGGACGGCGGCGCGCCTGATGCGCGACGGCGACGTCGAGGCGGCGCTGCCGATCCTCGAAGGGCTCGCGCGGGGCGAGATGATCTCCTTCGAGAGCCTCGCACTGGTGGGAAGGGCTCGTCTGGCTCTGGGTCGGCCGGAGCAGGCCATCGAGCCCCTCCGGCAGGCCATGGAGCTGCTCCCGAGCCATCCCGCGATCCACGCGGAGCTGGCGGCTGCCTACCGGCGGGCGGGGCGCCCCGAGGAGGCGCGCAGGGTAGTCGACAGGGGTCTGGATGTCGATCCCGACAACGCGGTGCTCCTCGAGCAGAGAGGCATCGCCCTCTATCACGACGGCGAGACGGCGGGCGCGCGAGCAGACCTGGAACGCGCGCGGGAGCTGGCGCCGGCGAGCCCGATGGTGCGCCTGGCCCTCTCGGCCATCTATCGGGACGTGGGCGACCTCGGTGGGGCGATCCGGGAGCTGGAGCAGGGCGTCGAGGCCGCGCCGCGCTTCGCCGAGGGCTGGCACGCGCTCGGAGTGCTCCGCGCGACTGCCGGGAGCCTCCCCGAAGCGATCGAGGCTTTCGAGCGCGCTCGCGAGCTGACCCCCGACGACCCGGATGTCCTCTTCAACCTCGCCGAGGCCCATTCGCGCTCCGGCGACCCGGAGCGGGCGCGCCCCCTGCTCGAGAGGCTCGTGCGCCTCGCGCCCTCGTATCCCGGAGCTCGGCCTGCGCTCGATGGACTGGGACGCGGGCCGGCTGCCGTGGGACTCCTCCGCCTGCGGGTGCTGCTGGCACCCGACCGGGAGACGGCCACCGATCTCGCCCGGCGCCTCAGCGCCGGGGAGGAGCCTTCAGGCGTCGCGAAGGATGCCTCTGGCGACCTCGGGGTGCTCGGGCCATCGGACCTGGCCGAACCGCTCCGGGAGGCGGCCGCCTCGCTGGCCCCCGGTCAGGTCTCCACGCCGGTCGCGACGCCGGGCGGGTTCGCGGTCCTGATGCGGCTGCCGTAGAGATCTCCCTAAGAAAAAAGCGGCCCCGGGGCCGTGAGCCCCGGGGCCGAGACGGCTTCGACGGTGAAGCCTTAGAACGTCAGGCGCGCGCCGACACGGAAGACGCGCGGGCTGAGCACCTCGTCCAACCTGTCGAACGCGCCGCTGGCGGCGTTGCGCTGCCGGTTCAGCACGGTCGCGGAGTTGAACACGTTGAACAGCACCCCTTCGAACACCAGGTTGGCATCGCCGAGCCGCATGTTCTTGGCCAGCCGGAGGTCGAGGTTCCAGAGGTTGTCGTAGCGCAGGGTGTCGATGTTCGGGGTGGCCATGAAGCGGTTCGTGCCGTCCGGGGCCGCTCCGATGTTGAAGGAGATCGGCCGCGGGAAGCCCTGCCGTCCATAGAGGGCGGCGCTGACCTCGAAGCCGTAGCCGATCTCGTACAGGCCGTTCGCCATGAACTGCCACTTCGCGTTCTGGAAGATGTCGCCCTTGCCCGAGCCTCCCGAGCGCGGCGCGACCTGGCCGCCGTCGACGAGGGGGCCGCCGGATCCCGGCTGGCTGACCGGGGAGTCCGTCGGCGCCGGGTTGTGGATCGCGCCCGGACCCAGGTACTCCTTCCAGTCCATGTAGGAGAACGCCACGCGAGCCATCCAGCGGTTCGAGAGGCGCTTCGTCAGCGTGCCCTCGAAGCCGCTGTAACCCTGGTGGTAGTCGGGACGGTTGGAGCGGAAGCTGCCGCTGGCGAACTGGGCTACGAGGTCCGGGTTCGGCCGGTACGGCGTGACGCTGTAGCCGTTACCCGAGACGGTGTCCATCGCGATGTAGTCCTCGGGCCCGGTGAAGCCGAGCCGCGTGTCCCAGTTGCGGTCGTCGTTGTTCCGCCGCCACGTGTACGCGACGCCGAAGGCCAGCTCCGGCATCAGCTCGTGGTCCAGTCCGACCACGATCTCGTGGGACGAGGGCGCCTTGTAGTCCGGGTCGAGCTGGTCGGGGCTGATGGTCGCAGTCGGGTTGTTCGGGTCGTACCCGCCGTAGTAGAGGATCCCGGAGGCCAGGTCGACCTCGGCCGCCTGCGGCAGCCCGTCGCCGTTGGTGTCGTTCCAGTTGTAGGCCGAGTAGGAGCCGCCCAGGGGGTTGTCCCAGGTGGTCGCGCCCGTGTCCAGCTTGCTGGCGTAGAGCGAGTAGGCGGCGCGCATGACCGTCCTCCGCGACTCGTTGAGCGCGTAGGTCATGGCCACCCGGGGCGAGACGTTGCTCCAGGTGATTCCCGTGCCGCCGCCGTTGAAGCTGATCCCCGGGATGATGTCCGGGAACGTCTTCTGGGCCGGCACCTCGGCCGGGGTGTTCTCCGACTTCTGGTAGTCGTAGCGGATGCCGAAGTTCAGCGTCAGCCGGTCCTTCGTGAACGTGTCGCCCACGAAAAAGTCGAAGAACTCGCCCTCCCAGGTCAGCACCGCGTCGCGGCCGACCCAGACCGTGGAGGCGCCGGGGCCGAAGTTCCAGCCCAGCAGGCCGCCGTCCTTCCCGCCGTAGACCGTGGTGCTGCTGACGGGAGCCTTCTTGTAGCCGAAGCCGAACTTCAGCTCGTGCTGTCCGCCCCAGCCGGAGAAGAAGTAGTTGCCGTCCACGTTCGTCACGTTCTTCAGCGGCCGGACGATCGGCGAGATGTCGAGCCAGGCGTTTCCGTCCACCGTGCCGTCCACGAAGTTCAGCGTCGAGGGGCCGCTGTTGCGGGCGGCCAGCTCGAAGCCGGTGTCGTAGTTCGTGTACTTCACGTTCATGAAGAAGTTCGGGCTGAAGATGTGGTTGACCTCGAACTTCAGCATGCCGTGGATGTCGAGGGGCATGAAGTTCTCGTACTGGTTGCCCTGGTCCCACAGCGAGAGAGCGTCCTCCTGGAAACCGAAGATGCCGCTGGCGCGGCCGATCTTGGACTTCTTGCCGTTGAAGAAGAAGCCCGAGAAGTGCGTGTTCTGGCTGATCTGCCAGTTCAGCTTGGCGTTCCAGGTCTCCAGCACGGTCTTGTCCTGGGACTGGTTCGTCCGGCGCAGGCGGATGTCCTGCTTGCCGTAGGAGAAGTAGCCGAACAGCTTGTCCTTGATGAAGGGACCGCCGATGTCGGCGCCGAAGTCCGCGATCTGCTCGATGTGGTCGGCCTTGTCCGACAGGCTGCCGTCGGGGAGCGTGAGCCGGGGGTCGTTCTCCAGCTCCGTGCCGCCGATGTTGGACCACTGCATGTCGTCGTGGACCAGGTAGCCGCGCACCGAGCCGTGGAACTGGTTCGTGCCGCGCTTGGTCACGAAGTTCAGGCCGATGCCGCCGGTCTGGACCGAGATGTCGTTCCCGCCGGTGGTGACCGCCATCTCCTCGAAGACGTCGTAGTCGAAGTAGGTGGGGGTGGCGCCGGCGGCGGCCATGTCGTCGATCTGGACGCCGTCCAGGTTCCAGGTGGCGTCGGCGTCGTCGGTGCCCTTGCCCTGGAAGGCGGACTGCTGGCCGCTCTCGTTGCCGCCGATGTTCACGCGGTCGACGAACACGCCCGGGATCGTCCGGAGGATGGCCCAGGGATCGCGGGAGTTCGGGATCCGGGTGGCCTCGGCCTTCGTGATCGTGGTCATGGTGCCGACGCGCTTGGTGTCGACGACGGGGGTCTCGGCGGTGACGAGCAGGGTCTCCTCGACGGCCGCGACCTTCAACTCGAAGTCGATGGTGTAGTTCTGACCGGTGGTCACGACGACCTGCCGCGACACGGTGGTGAAGTTGTCCATCGAGACCGTGAGGGTGTACTCGCCCGAGGGGACGTTGATGAAGCGGTACTGGCCCTCCGCGGTCGAAACGGTGCTGCGGGTGAAGGGCCCGGATAGGGTGACCGAAGCGCCCGGCAACACGGCCTGAGACTCGTCGTGAACCTCGCCGTAGATGTTGCCGCCGCCGATCTGGGCGTGAGCGCTGACGGCCAGCCCGAATGCGAGGGCCAGAGCCAGCGCCAAGCCGAAGACTCGTCGCATATGGCGATCCTCCTTAAGGATGCACAGAGTGTTGGACCGCCGTTCAACGTGCAAACTCCAGACCACAGGGATTCGCCTTCCAGGAGGGCTGACGTCCCTTTTATTGACAGTAAGTTGAACCTAAGAACCTGAGACTCTAACGTAGTGCTCATAGATCAACAGGTTGAACAACTACGGAGTTTTGAATCAGTGCCGCCCTCTTGAATCCGATCCCTCGACGTCCGGAAATCCGGATGTCAGGGGGCCTCACTGAGCCACCGGCGCACCTTTCGGATGTCGGCGGCGTAGAGGGCGGGCGGGGCTTCGTCGGCAAAGCGGAGCAGGAACGGGCGGGCCTCCCCGGCGCGCCCCTGATCCCGCAGCAGGCTGCCCAGGTTGAAGAGCGTGTCGAACTCCAGGGGGTTCAGCTCGACGGCCCGCTTCCAGTGCGCCACGGCATCCGCGGGCCGGCCCTGGCGGGCGGCGATGACACCGAGGGAGTTCTCGGCCCGGGCCAGGTCGGGCTTCCGGGAGAGGGCCTCCCGGAAGGTCCGGGTCGCCTGCGTCAGGTCGCCTGCCATCAGGTGCACCGTTCCGACGTTGACCAGCGTGGTGGGGTTCGAGGGATCGAGCCGCAGGGCTCGGGCGAAGGTGGCCAGGGAGCGCTGGATCTGCCCCTCCTGTGCCTGGGCGGCCCCGAGCGCCACGAGGACCTCGACGTCCTCGGTGGTGTCGGCCAGGGGCCCCAGCAGCTCGACGGTCTCCCGGGTCCGGCCCGCCTCGTTGAGGTAGACACCGGTCAGCGAGAGCGCGGTGGTGTCCTGCGGGGTCAGGGCGAGCGCGCGCTGCATGGCCCCGATGGCGCCGGGCAGGTCCCCGGCCTCGCGGCGCAGGTACCCCAGGCGCAGCCACGAGGCAGCCATCGAGGGGCGGCGGCGGATCAGCTCCTCGCACAGCTCGATGGCTCCCGCCAGGTCGCCGCGGCGCTCCAGCCCGGCGCTCCGATCGAGCATCGCGTCGAGCTGCATCAGCCGCTTGGGATCGTCCTCGGGGCCGAAGCCGCCCTCGCCCGCCGGGACGGGTGCCCCCGCGACGTAGCCGAGGGCGCGCAGCCGCGCCAGGGTCTCGGCGTCCTCCCGGCCGGCTTCGGCACGGCGCTCGCCGGCCCGGAGCTCGCCGAGGAGCTGCCGGAGCGCACGGGCCCGCTCGGGCTCGCTTTCCACGAGGTTGCGCTGCTCGAGGGGGTCGCGGCCCAGGTCGTACAGCTCGGGTATGGGCAGGTCGACGAGCTTGTAGCTCCCCTGGACGACGCCGTGCAGCGGTGCCCAGCCGCGGAACAGCGCGCCGGTGAGCGCCTCGAAGTAGGTCGCCACGTCTCCCTCGGGATCCTCCCCGGTGGCCGCGAGCTCGAGCAGGCTCCGCCCGGCAACGGGCTCCGCCGGCGCCAGGCCCAGGGCGTCCAGCACCGTCGGGAACACGTCCGCGAGCCGGGCCGGGGACTCCACCACCCGGGGCTCGAGCAGCCTCGGGGCGTAGAGCAGCAGCGGCACGCGCAGGGTGGACTCGTACGCGAAGATGCCGTGGCTGCTCTCCCCGTGGTCTCCGAGTGCCTCCCCGTGGTCCGCCGCGACCACCACCAGCGCGCGGGCCTCCTCCCCGGCGTCGAGCAGGGGTTCGAGCAGCGGGGCGAGAGCGGCGTCGGCGGCCGCGACCTCGCCCTGGTACTCGGACGCGTGTCGCGACGCGAAGGGCTCGGGGGGAGCATAGGGAAAGTGGGGATCGTAGAGATGCACCCAGCAGAAGGTCGGCCGGTCGCTCGCCTCGTCCAGCCAGGCTCGAGCCAGCGCCACGGTGCCCGAGCCGACCCGCTCCTGGAACACGAATGCCCCTCCCCGGTCGACGTCGACGAAGGAGTCCTCGTACACGTCGAAGCCCCGGTCCAGGCCGAAGCGGGAGTCGAGGGGGAAGGCGCTGATGAACGCCCCCGTCCTGTACCCCTGGTCCCGGAGCCGCGTGGCGAGGGTCTCCGGCTCCTCCGGGAAGCGGAACCCGGCGTTGTCCCTCACCCCGTGCTGCGTCGGCAAGCGCCCGGACAGGATCGTGGCGTGGGAGGGCAGGGTCACGACGCTGTGGGCGCGCGCTCTCTCGAATCGCACCCCGCGGCTGGCGAGCCGATCCAGCCACGGAGTCCCCGCGGCCTCGCGTCCGTAGCTGCCGAGGGCGTCGGCGCGGAGCGTGTCGATCGTGATCAGCAGGACGTCGAGCCCGGCCTCGCGCCGGACCTCCGGCGGGGGTGCGGGCCGGAACAGCAGCAGCGCTCCCCCGACAGTCGCGACCGCCGCGAGGCGCGCCGTGAGGGCACGAGTGCTGCCCGGCTCCGGGGCCTTCCCGGGCGCGGCCGCGGGCTCGGGCTCCGCGGAAGGCGTGCGGAGCGGCGGCGACCGCTGCTGCCTCTTCTTCTTCCGGGCCACAGGCGCGTCCCGACTAGCGGGGCTCACGGAAACGCGTGCGTTCCCGGACCCCCTCGCCTTCCCTGACCCGGTGCCACGCCCCCGCCTCCAGGGTGACGCTCTCCACGCGCCCGCTGGGCCAGACGATCTCGACCTCCAGCTCGCGCCGGTCGCCGGCGGCGAGCAGCAGGCCCGGGTCGCTGCTGGAGAGATAGGAGCCGGCCGCGTGCACCTCCCGGACCCGGACGGAGCCGCCGACGCTCCAGCGCACCCGGGCCCCGTAGGCGTCGCGGTTGGAGCCCGGGGGGGCCCCTTCCAGGCGCAGGCCGACGACTCCCCCCGCCCGGGGAGCCACGTTGCGCAGCAACAGCGGCGCGCCGTCGTTGCTCGTCACGATCGCGTCCTCGTCGCCGTCCCCGTCCAGGTCCCCGGTGGCGAGGCCGCGGCCGACCAGCTTCGGCAGGCAGTCGGCGCACACCTCGACGAAGCGCCCCTCTCGATTCTCGAACAGCTGCAGCCTCTGCGCGAACTCCCCCCACTGGTGGATGTCCGCGACGTTGTCCATGATGTGTCCGTTGGTCTCGATCAGGTCGAGGTCTCCGTCGGCATCGTAGTCGACGAAGCGGACGCCGAACCCGACC
>Ga0299906_10002788_pt1 | contig 14442 bp, 12 predicted proteins | sample RVTome_14_FD_200259 | JGI IMG/M metagenome (GOLD analysis project Ga0299906, IMG submission 200259) | Soil microbial communities from uranium-contaminated site in the Upper Colorado River Basin, Wyoming, United States - RVT145D125 (version 2) ... | reverse complement strand
GCTTTAGATTTATCTTGATTACGGTATCGAGCAGCGGCATCGGTTGACCCGCCGCTTCGCCGAAAGCCACCAGTGCCATCACGTCTTTGGGCAAACAGCTTCCGCCGAAACCGCAACCCGCATACAGAAACGACGTAATCGGCGCCACCACGCTGGTACCGTCTTCCTGGGGACTCGTGAAGTACCGCGCCGAATGCACCCCATGCATGACGTCGGCCATATCAACGCCGCCGACTCGCGCACAAAGGTTCCCTATTTCGTTCGAGAACGAAATCAACGTCGCCAAAACCGCATTCGACGTGTACTTGATCATTTCGGCGGTCTTGTTGTTGGTACGAATGACCGGAACGTCGCGAAATGTCGCGTACAGCCGGGACAAGACATCCACGGTGCGATCGTCGATTCCTCCAATCACGATCCGGTCCGGTTCCATACAGTCACTGATAGCGACACCCTCGGTAAGAAACTCCGGATTCATCGCCACACCGAAATCCTTGCCCGCGGATCGATCCGACGCCTCTTCGAGTATCGGCCGCACGACGTCATCTGTTGTTCCAGGCACTACCGTGCTTTTCACCGCGACGACGTGATACTCGCGCTTGTCGCGCAGCGCGATACCGATATCCCGCGCCGCCTGACGGACGTAGCGTAGATCAATGCGTTCGCCGTCGAACGGCGTCCCGACGGCGATAAATGTGGCGTCACTTCCCTGAACCGCACGGCCAAAGTCCGTCGTCGCACGCAACCGGCGGTTCACGTGGCGCTGCAACAATGCCGCCAATCCCGCTTCATGAATCGGCGCTTCGCCGCGGTTGATCTTGTCCACCTTGGCACGGTCGACGTCGACACACACCACGTCGTGACCCACCTCGGCGAAGCATGCGCCGGTCACGAGGCCTACATAGCCGGTGCCGACAATCGAAACCTTCATCACGCCTCCTCGGCGAGGCGATTATAGTGGTACCAAATCATCGAACGCCGCAGACCGTCGTCGACGAGTATGCGCGGGTCGTACCCTAAGTGACTACGCGCCTTCTCGATAAGGGGGCAACGCCGATTCGGATTGTCGACCAGGTAGTCGGCCTCGGCGTTCCTTCCGCGCACAAGCTTGCCGCGGTAGCCGAATAGTTCGTGCGCCGTCGCTATTACTTTTTCGGCCAACTGTGCCATCGAGATCTCCGGTCGTTCGATGCCGATATTGTAAGCCTCGCCGGGATGACCTTTCACCAAAACCTTGTAGTAACCGGTGATCGCATCGGCGCTGTAACAAAACGTGCGCTTCGGCGACCCATCGGAGTACATGACGATATCCCGACCGTTCAGTACGTCGCGCGCGAAATCCGGCAACACCCGCCCGTCGGTAATCTTCAGACCCGGCCCGTAATTGTTGAATGGCCGCGCAATCTTCACGGGTATCCCGTACTGACGAGCGAACGTTACGCACAGCGTTTCGCCGAATCGCTTCGATTCGTCGTAACAGGCCCGCGGACCGGTGCAGGAGACGTTGCCGCGATAGTCCTCGGGCGTTGGGATCGCATCCGGCGCCGGGTCTCCGTAGATCTCGCTCGAGGAGTAGAAAAGTATCCCCTCGACCGCGTGGCCGCGCTCAGTCTGGCGCACGCTGTAGTCGAGCAGGTTCCGAAGACCATTGATATTCGCATCGATCGTCTGCAGCGGGTACTTGCGGTAGAACTTCGGCGACGCAATTCCGGCGGCATGAATGATGTATTGGAAATCGCCCATATCGGCCGGCAACGGTTGGATCATGTCCTGGCGCACGAGCTTCAGACTCGGATCGTTGCGCAATGCCGTGAGCCACTCCGGCGCGCCGCGTGCGAAGTTGTCGTATACCGTCAACCGAATCTTCGAGCCGGCGTCCGCGTGCTTGTTCCAGTGCAGCGCGGCCAGGATCAAGTAGTATCCGAGGAAGCCCGCGCCTCCGGTGATCAGGAGGTTCTTTCCGGCAATTCGCGCGAATTCCTCGCGCAGGTTCCCGTGCAGATATTCGAGATCGCGCTCCAACAATTGCTCGAGGGACGGTAGCGTTGCGGCCATATGGTGATTGTCCCAAAAGACACTGACTTCAGATGGATTCCGGCCCGAGTACGGCCTTGCGGCAGTAAAACGCCTCGGCGTGCCCACTCGGCGAATTGCATTCGACGCCGCGTAGTCGCATCAGCGCCATGAACGTATCGCGCGTGAACCAGGGTTTGTCGCGCTGGCTGGCGAAGCAGTCCAGGACGTTGGTCACCTTCGCCTCGCACTGTTCGATCGTCACGGGCACGAAGAAGTTCGGCGCGCCGAGGTCGCCGTCGTATTTCGGAATTTCGTACTCGAGAATGAAGTGATCGCGAAACGTGTTCCACGTCAGTTCGCAGGTCAGCCGGTGATCCTGGTGTAGATCGTTGCGTGTATGGGTCAGCACCAAATCCGGCGTGACCCGGCCTTTCAGCTCTTCGAAGTACTCCTTGATGCGTGCGCCATCGAAGGGAAAGAAACTGTTGCGGAATTCTTTGATCTCGACGTCGCGGCGCTTTACGCCGCTCAGAAACCGCTCGGCACTGGTTTTTGCCTCGGCGCTACGAACCGGCGAGGAACTCAAGACCACCCAGTGGACGTCCGCGTCCGGATGAAGCTCAGCCAACCGCAACACCGTTGCACCGCAACCGATCTCGATATCGTCGCAATGCGCCCCAATGCAGAGCACCTTGCGCAGCGGCCGCGCCGAACCGCCAAGCGGCAGCGACAGCATCAGCGTTCACACCCGGCGATGCGGTTCCCCGATCTGCCGACTAGCGGATTCACGCCGACTCTCTCCAAACCGCCCAAGGAGTTTCCCCGCGCGCATACATGTCGTCCAACGTTATCTTGTCCTTGAACGTATCCATCGAGGCCCAAAATCCCTCGTAGCGATGCGCCAACAGGCGCCGCTGCTCGATCAAACGCCGAAACGGCTCCTCGACGAGTTCCTCGTCGTCCTTCATGTAATCGAATATTTGCCTACGCAGGATCATAAAGCCGCCATTGATCCAAAAATTCCCGTCTCGAACATGCTGGATATCGACGACCAGTCCGCTGTCGTCGCTCAGCACGCCGTGAAACGACTGCGACGGACGAACGCTCAGAAAACCGCCGACCGCATTGCTACGTTCGAATCTATCGATGTAGTCGGTCAGCGGCAGATCTGAAAGTCCGTCGCTGTAGTTCGCCAAGAACATCTCCTCACCGTCGAGATAGCTCTCGACGGCCTTCAAACGTTGTCCGATATTCGATTTGAGTCCGGTATCCACGAACGAGATGCGCCAGTTGTCGATGTCGCTGTTTTGCAGCTTGATGGTCTTGCCCCCGTCCGTCATGACGAAGTCGTTCGACATGCATTCGTTGTAATTCAGAAAGAACTCTTTGATCAGATCGCCGCGATACCCGAGACACAAAATAAAGTCGGTGTGCCCGTAGTGCGCGTAGTATTTCATCAAATGCCATAGAATTGGCCGCGGACCGATGTTTACCAATGGTTTGGGGATGGTGTCCGAATACTCCCGCAGACGCGTTCCCAGCCCGCCGCAAAAAAGAACGACTTTCATAATGATCTCGCCATCAGCACTATCGTTAGATAAGTGGATCGACCTCAGTTTAGCAAACACGGGCCGTGGCGCCGCCGGACAGCGGCGCCCTTTCAACTCCGGTATTCGCGACACCGCTCGCCCATTTATCCTCGGCTGACGCCGTCAACGACAGGCACATCAGGACTTCCAAAACAACTGGTCGTCGATCTGACGTGTCTGAATAAGATATTGAAGCTGCTTCAGCCGAGTAAACGCCCGGAATTCGAAAATATCCCACGACATATTAATGCGCTCGTACGTTTCGCGCAGCTCGCGCGCGCCGATCGCGGCGTTGCGCTGGCAGCGAAACCCCGGCAGCCGGGTACTGATCTTTTCGAACGAAACGCGGTAACTACGATTGTCGCCGCCGCCGGGCCCGAAGGTCACTTCGCAGCCCGGAAACTCACGGGCCACGATTTCGGCGATTTCGCGAACGCGGTAGTTGTCGCGATCGTCGCCCACGTTAAAGATCTGCCCGTGCACCGCCTCGCGCGGCGCCTCGAGTACGCACGCGATGGCATCGCAAATATCGCGCACGTGCACCAGCGGGCGCCAGGGCGTACCGTCGCTCGTCATGGCAATCTTCTTCGTGGTCCAGGCCAACGCGCTGAGATTGTTCAGCACGATATCGAAACGCATCCGCGGCGACGGCCCGTACGCCGTCGCGTTGCGCAGAAAAACCGGCGAGAAACTATCGTCGGCCAATTTGCCGACGTCGCGCTCGACCCGTACTTTGCACTCGGCGTACGTCGTTTGCGGATTGACCGGAGATTGCTCGTTCAGAAAAACCCCCGAGCCGACGCCGTACACGCTGCACGACGACGTGTAGACAAACCGCTTCACGCCGACGGCTTTGGCCTTGCGCGCCAACTCGACCGAGCCCTGATGATTTATCTTGAAGGTCACCTCCGGCTTGTTCTGCCCGAGCGGGTCGTTCGACAACTCCGCGAGATGAACCACGGCGTCGAAGCCGCGCAAGTCGTTTTCGGTAATCTGGCGTAGATCGCGATTCACAAACAGCGGGAACGATTTGATCCGCGGATCGCTGTACAGCCACCCGTCTCGATAGTACCCAGTGTCGGTTCCAACGACGTCGAAGCCTCGCTGCACCAACGCCGGTGCCAGCAGCGCACCGATGTAGCCCTCTACCCCTGTTACAAACACTTTCATGCAAGACTCTCCCAATACTCGTTCTCGGATAGAGATCCTCGCGCCACCGATTGGCACTCAATCTGAGTATAAACGCAGCCCGGTAACCCTAAGTCGCCAACGGCATCGAGCCGCGTTCGCCGCTTATCACGCGGTGAGCAAGTATTTGATGGCTGCACCCACATCGTCGGCGAGACGATGCCTATTCCATACGACACAGCGACCGATATACGCCGCTAGGCGCACACGCTCGTCTAAAGGCAACGATGCACGCCAGACGGCGCCGAAACGGGCGAAATTCATTTTCCATTGCTGGAACATCATAGGATTCTTGCGCTTCGGGTCGTAAAACGCCAAGAGTTCGGTTCCGCTTCTTAGCGCGGTGGATGTTCGCGGATCCATTCGCCGATAGTACAGGTACTCGGGCACCTCGACGAATTTTCCGTAGAGCGCCACCTCCGCCATCATGTTGCAGTCGGACGAAAAGTATTTCTTGACGAGCGTCGTCCGACGTAAGCTGTCGATTCGAATGAGTCCATTCATGACGTTGTTCAAACGCATGCGCTCAAGACAGGCACGATAGCGCGCGCTCGGGCGTGCGTCGCTGATGGCCATGTAATCCTGATAGTCTTCAGTGACCCGGCCATTCGGGTCGATTAAGCGTGTACGCGGAAAGGCCAGAACCGCATCGGAGTACGCGTCGAGCACGGCGACGCAACGCTCCAAAAACGGCGGCTGAAAGATATCGTTGGACGATGCCCATTTGAAGTAGCGCCCGCGCGCGGGAAACACCACCGCGTTGTAGTTGTCGGAGGCGCCGATGTTCTCGGCATGGCGAAAGTATCGAATGCGGTTATCATGCGCGGCATATTCCCGACAGATCGCCTCCGTCGCATCGGTCGAGGCGTTGTCGCTAAGAATCAACTCGAAATCGGCGAATGTCTGTCCCAGTAGAGAATCGATCGCGGCACGCAGAAACTCCTGCCCGTTGTAAACGGGCATTCCGACACTTACCAACGGGGCGTCAGCCTTCATTTCAAGCTGGGGGTATCAGCGACACGTCGGGCCAACGCACCGGCCGTCTCACTCTTTTAAGGTATGCACGTTATTCTAGCAGACGGCGCTTTTCGCCCGCTGTCGCGGGCGACGGCAGCGGGCGCGCGGCACCTTCATTTTCGCGAGAACGTTGCAGTTGGCGATCAACCGTACGCTCCTGCTCAGGCTGTCCAACACCGGCCAACACCGTAAACCGCCGGAACCACCGTCGAACGCAAGAGCCCCAATGCTACACATACTCTCAAGCTGGCATTCCCCCGAAAGAACAAACGTCATGCCCGTCGTCTTTAAGGATTCGCCGTTAGTTGAAGGACTTGCGCATACTGGGAACGAAGTTCGGCACGATATGCCTCGCCCTTTCGGCGGATTTCGACGAGCGCTTGCGCGCGATTGGTTTCGAGCGTCTTCAGACGTTCGTATAGATCCGCGGCGGTAAACGTTTCCAGGTCAACTGCGCAAGCCTCCTGCCCCATCTCGCGCAGCAGGTCGCGTGTCTTGCGAAAGTAGCAAATCCCGAGCACGGGTCGTTCCGCCCGTAACGCCAATAACACACCGTGAAAGCGCGTCGCCACAATCATGTCGGCCTGCGCGTACACGTTCATCAGGTCCGATACGGACTTGGCGTGTCGCACGAGCACTTGGGGATCGGCGGTGTCGCGCACGTCCTCGTCAAGCTTCGACAAGATATCCCGTATCACGCTTTCGTCGCGCGCCTGCGTGGGGAAAAAGAACACACCATAGCCGTCGCGACGCAGCATGGAGGCAAGATTCGCCATGCGCTCGACGTATTCCCAGTATCGATGGTCATCGGGCGCGTGCCAGTAGCGACGATCGTAAATAGGCATCGGATTGATTCCCACCGTGGGTCGCTTCGCGCCGCCGGGGTTTGCCTCTCGTGAAACCCCGCGAACCTGAAACATCAACCCGTGCGCCAGATCCGGAAAGACTTCGCCAAACCGGCGACCCCTGCGCCGCTCGATAAGTTGCTTCGAAGCCTCATCGCGGAACGAGGCATAGTCGGCGAGACGCAGCGCCATGCGGACGCACGCTCGGCTCACCGGTGAGTCGATTGGACCGGCGCCGACGCTGAGGAATGCCAGCTTCGCGCCGGCGAGCTTTGCCAAGATCGACCATTTCAGCAGCGTATACGGGAAACCCCACACGCCGCCGAAGTTGTCGAGAAACTGGTTCGAACCGGATACCAACAAGAGGTCGACGTCTCTCATGCGATCGCGCGACTCGCGCAAGAAACGCAGCTCTCGCGCCAGTGCCGCCGGCGCGCTTGCCAATGAACGTAAGGTGCGGAGCAGTCCGCCCGCCAGCGGAATCCGCTTTACGATGTCCTTTGCAACATCGAGACGCGAACGGCCCGGCGTGTTTGCGCGCGCCGGCGACGCGTCCCTCCCCATGGCAACCGCGTTGGAAGCGGTCGCCCCTTGGCGATCGGAAAAGTCGCGGATGGGGAAGGCCGGGATTCCGTAACGCCGCGCCGTATCGCTCGGATTGATCGAGAACCCGTAGATTCGCGCGGTCGGCCGGAGCGCACGGACAGCCTGAATGACCGCCTCGATAATCGCTTCGTCCCCCAGATTCTCGTTTCCGTAGTGGCCGAACACGCCGACGGTAAGGGACCGATGCGGACTGCTCACTTGCTGTTGATTTGACAATGGGCTGCTCGTTGTTGGAACCCGCGAGAGCAACGCGATCTCAGCTGCGCGAACACAATCCGCTCAACGACGTCGGCGCCGCCTTGGAAGAAAACGGACTCAGTACACCTTCACTACCGGAATCGGAACAACGAATTTGCCGCCCCATTCCCGAATGTAGGAATGTTGCGCCATGATTTCATCTTTCAGATTCCATGGCAGCAGGAACAAATAGTCGGGCTTTGTCCGCTTAATCGCCTCGGGCTCGATAATGGGAATATGCGTGCCGGGCGTGAACTTTCCTTGTTTGTAGGGACTGCGATCCACCGTGTAGTCCAAGAAATCGGTACGGATACCGCAGTAGTTCAATAACGTGTTGCCCTTCCCGGGGGCGCCGTAACCGACGATCGTCTTCCCGGCCCGTTTCGCCGTGATCAGAAAATCGAGGACGGCGCGTTTCGTCTCTTTCACCTTCGCGTCGAACGAGGCGTACGTTTCCAACCGATTCACGCCCGTTTCGATCTCCCGTTGCTTCAATGCACGCGCGCGCTCGGTCTGCGGCTTGGCCGTATCCTCCGTATGCCGCGCGTAGATTCGCAGCGACCCGCCGTGCGTCGGCAGCTCCTCAACGTCGAAAAGGGTAAGACCGTGGGCCGCAAACACCTGTTCAACGGCGAAAAACGAAAGGTAGGAAAAATGCTCGTGGTAGATGGTATCGAACTGATTTTCCGCCATCAGGCGCAGAAGATGGGGAAATTCCATGGTGATAACGCCGCCCGGCCGCAACAAAACCTTCATGCCGCCGACGAAATCGTTTATGTCCGGAACGTGCGCCAGCACGTTATTGCCAAGCAGCAGATCCGCGTGACCGTATTCGCCGATAATCGCCTTCGCGCTCGCCACACCGAAGAAGCGCACGGTGGTCGGGATCCCCTTCTCGATCGCGACTTTCGCCACGTTCGCCGCCGGTTCGATGCCGAGAACGGGCACGCCGGCGCGCACGAAGTGCTGCAGCAGATAGCCGTCGTTGCTCGCGATCTCCATTACCTGCTTCGTTTTATCAATGCCGAACCGCTGCTGCATCAGCTCGGCGTAGCGCTGCGCATGCGCCACCCAGGAATCGGAGTACGATGAAAAGTATGCGTACTCGGTGAAAATTTCCTTTGGCGAGACGTATTCTTCAAGCTGCACCAAGAAACACTTGTGACAGATCCACACGTGCAGCGGATAGAAAGGCTCCATGTGATTGAGTTGATGCGACTCGATGTGCGTCTGGCACAGCGGCGACATCCCCAGATCGACAAACGTGTGCTGCAACTCGGTCCGACAGAAACGGCACAGCGCCCGATTCGACCGGGCGACGCCGGGCTTCGACGAGTCAGCGTTGACAATGGAACTCATTGGGTAACCCCTAATCGGTGTCTACAAAAAAGGCGGGGATTCATTAAGAACAACCGCCGGCCGCGAATCGCCGCTTGTTTTCTTCGGGCCGCCGATTTTTCCGCCGCCGATTGCGTACTCCAGTGGACTTGAAATCGGCGGCAATCGTACGAAGCCGCCTTTGCCAAATGGTTACTGAACGAAACATCCTCAGTGTAGTACATCCCTCGCGGGGAAACCGCCCAAGCGCACGCACGGTTTATCGTCCGGACTTGCGATCGTGGTCGTGCCGCTATTTCCCCAGCGCATCCAGGAGGCGCGCCAGTTCCTGTGTGCCGGCGACTCGCGAGTGACGTGCGATTTCCGACTCGCCGGCCACAGGGGCGGTGCCCGCCCGCACTCGCTCGACAAAGGCGGAAAGGCTTGCCTCGATCGCCGCCGCGGAATCGAGCGGCGCCATCGTATCGATGCCGGCCGTGCGCAACACGGCCGCGGTGTCCCCGGCCGCGTCCGTCAGCGCCAATATCGGGCGGCGCGCGCGCAGATATTCGTAAATCTTCGCCGGAATCTGATGATTGCAGTTGGCGGCTTGAAAGATCAGCAAGCCGTCGGCACGAAGCATCTCGGCAAGCGCGTCGCGATAAGCGATCGCCGGTTCGAGAAATACGATGTCGTCCAAACCGTAGCGCGCGAGCATCGGTCGATAATAAGCGTCATGACCGGTCGCGCGCAGAATGACTTTGATGGAACCCGCGCCGATTCGCCCGTTGCGCTTGAGTGCCTGCAGGGCGGTGAAGAACGCGGTCGGATCGCGTTCGGAGGGATACAGGAGTCCACTGTGAACGAGCACGAGCGGGCCGCCGCCCGAGCGAATACCCGGCACCGCCTCTGCGTCGGAGAAATTCTCCTCGTCGTAACCGTTTGCAATCATGTGCCAGCGCGTCGCCGGCACGCTCGGATAACGCGCTGCGTACATCCGCACGGCTCCCGGCGTGGTAAAGACAGCGCGTGCGCAGTGGGTAACCGCGCGCCGCTCGATGGCCAAATAGGCGCGGCGCACCCGCGGATCTTTCGGATAATTTTCCTCCGTCATGGAATCGCGAAAATCAGCGATCCACGGAAGTCCGGAAAGGCGGTGCAGGCTGTGCCCGATCAGATGGGCGGTGGCGATCGGATAGGTCGACCAAATCGCCGCCGGCCGGTATCGACGAATAAGGCGCAGCCCGATCGGCACGGCCGCGAACCACCAACTAATCCAGCGATCCGGAACGGCGAACCAGCCGGGATAACGACCCGCCACGGCGAGATGCCGCGCCGTATCGAGGGCGAATGCCCGTGCGACCACGGTTTCCTCGCCGATATCGCCGAGTTGGCCACGGGTCGTTTCCGGATAGGCGCGCGGGTGCACGGTCAATACCAGCGGATCCCAGCCGAACCGCGGCAGGTAGCGGCTGAATTTGAGCGTGCGTTGTACCCCGCTGCTGCCGTGTACCGGCGGAAAGTGAAAAGCGATCATCAATACGCGCCGCGTCATCGTCGCTCACCCGAAAAAATACCTTGAGATAGCCGGCACGCCGACCCGCATTCCAATTTGCATCGGCCACGGCGGCACATAAAACACTTTGCCGCTATGTTTGCAGCCACTCTTTCGTCCAGCGCGACACCTGGTCACGCCACTCTCGCCGGGAAAACGTGTGATTCGCCGGCGCGAGTTCGCGGCGCGCGATCCGGGCGTCATCCAGTGCACGCCGCCAATCGCGTGAATGCTCGGTGACGTACCTGAATTCGTTGGCGGTGATGTCGTCGCCGCTAAGCACCAAGAGCACGCGCCCTTGAAAGCGCCGCAATCCTTCGAGCATACGATCGGGCAGCGACCCGCCGCTCGGCGCGGTCGTGAGGGATGGCGTCGATGCGCGCGGCCGTCCCATCGCGTCTCCCAGCACCCGCCGCATTGAACGCAATGCCTTGCCGATTCGAAACTCGCCGCGCAGCAACTGTCGCCACAGCGCGGGGTCACGCAGACGGGCGATGTAGTAGTGACGCAGATAGGTATTCGCGACGCTCCGGTCGGTGCGTACCCACGGATTGAGCAGAACCGCACCGCTCACGCGGCGATCGCCCGCCGCGTAAAAGAGGATCGCGGACGCGGCGTCGCACAGCCCCCAAAGCGCGACCTGTTCGATCATCGGCATTCGCTGCAAAAGACAATCGATGGCGGCGCGTATATCCTCGCCGACGCTCTCGAAATCGCGCTCCGCGCCGCTGCTATCGCCCATGCCCCGATAGTCGAAGCGCAACACCGCGATGCCGGCGTGCGCCAGATACCGCGCCAGAAGGACAAACTGCCGATGGCTGCCCACCCGATACTGCGGGCCGCCGACGGCGATTACCAAGGCCGTGCGACTCGGCTGTGTCGGCTCATGGATCACGCCATAGAGCCACTCGCCGTCGCAGCGGAAAGAAACGGCCTCCTCTCGATAGGTCATGCCGCCGCTTCCCTCCCGCCAAGGACCGAGACGGTGCGCTCCGCGAAAGCCGGTGCCGTGGTTATTTCCACCGCACTCCAGAAAGCCGGCCCCGCTATCGACACCGCATCGACCGAAACATCGCGCTTGCGCCACGAGTCACAGACCTTCGCGCTCGCGGGTGCCAGCGCACCCGATCCAAGTTCAATCCAGCTAACCGGGATCGACTTCGGGGGAACGAGCGCTTCCAGCCGCAGGGCGTCGATGGCAGCCACCAGATCCGCCGCGAGCGTGTAGCCCCCGACTTCGAGCCGCTGCTCCGCCTTCAGGCGTTCCCGCAGCGCGGCGGTTGTCTCCCTGTCCGCGGCATCCGCCGCCATCGCGGCGGCGACGCGCAGGCGCAGAAACTGCGTCATCAGCAGCTCACCGATCGTTGCCGGTTGCCACAACACCAGTCGGTCGATGGGAAATCCGCCGCGATGTACCGCGTCCGCCGCCAGCAAACCGCCGAAGCGCAGTCCCAACAGCGCGAGCGGAACATCGCTCTTCTCACGCAGCCACTTCAGCGTCGTCATCACATCCTCGCGCCACGTGTCGTAGCGCGCGTCGGCAAAATCACCCTCGCTATCTCCGGTACCGAGCAAATCCACGATCGCCGAGCCGACGCCGACCGCGCTCAGCCGCTCCGCGAGCAACGTGAACATGCGACGCGATTTATTCATTTCTTCGGCAAAGGGGGGAACCACGAGAATATCCGAACGGTGCCGAACATGTTGCGCGGGCGGACGGTAGCGGACGAACAGCGCGCCGGCCACGCCCGGTAAGAACAAGACCTCATCCGGTGGATTGTCGACGATCAACCTCGGGCCTGCAGCTTCTGCTCAACGAACTCGCAAAGTTTTCCGAAGGTCTCAAACGTCTCGGCGCTGATTTCATCGTCGTTTACGGTGAAACCGAAGTGTTCTTCGAGCGCGGAAATCACCGTGATGACGGCCATGGAGTCGAGTTCCGGCAAACTGCCGAGCAACCGCGTCGCGGGTGCGAACGACTGCACGCGCTCACCGAGCTGAAGCGAATCGGCTAGGACTCGCTTGACGCTATCGCCACTGGACATGAATCAGCTGATCCCGAAAGGCGTTAAGTTGTCATTGACCGCGATGCACATGGCCCACCCCGGCGCGGCATGCCGAACGCGGCGCGCCGCCTTGGCGGCGCTCCTCAGCAAGGGCGAGCGAAAATAGTTGAAATGATAGATATCGCGTTGTGACGTGGACCAACGCATGTCTTCGGTCGATGCTTTGGTGTAGAACTCGATCGCGCGGAGCTCACGTTCGTCGAACAGATGCCGCAACATCAGGTAATCGAGCGTTCGTCCGGGAGAGTAAGGTGCGTACGACTCGTCGTGCGCCGTTTTCAGAAGCACCAAAACGCCCTTTTGCTGAACGGCCAGCTGCGACGCGATCACCCGCCCGTTCAATCGCAGTTGGAACACCCGGCCCTCGCCGCGAGCCGCGAAGCGCTCCAGCACTTCACGGTAAAAGACCCCCTGGACGTTGTCTTTTTCGATCGCCGTGCCGCGCTGACCTTTCCAGCCGGCGCTTTCGAGACGACCATGCTCTTCGATCGCGCTCGCCATATCCGACCGTTCCCGGATCTCGACAAACGATCCGCCTTCTTGGTCGAGTCGGCCAAGAAGCCGGCGCATTTTTGCGCGCAAGTTCTTACTGCGCGATTCCCAATACTCCGAGAACGTACCTTTCACGGCGATGCTTACCGTGGTGCCGTAACAAAGCCACTCGCCCTGCGCCCCACCGGACACGTTGAGCGGAATACAATAGGCCGGATCCTGTTTGAGCAAGCTAATGGTCCATGCGTACCCGGGCAACGCCGCCAGCAGACCATCCAAGTAAACCCCGCATTCTTCCGCGGTCGCGTCGGTACGCAGCATTAGCGGACCCAGCGGTATCTGAGAAGGAAGAAACAACTGCCAGCGTCCCAAGCCTCGGTGCTCGACCAGGGCCATGGCCTTCGGCCGCCCGGACTCGGTTTCGACCGCCAGGCGCACTCGATCGTCGTCGGCGCCAAAGCAGCTCAAGGCCGGTCCGATGAATCGCATGTCGAACAGCGGGTGGGAGTCGTAGTCGTCCCTCTGCAACCGGTCCCAAACGTCCGCGAAGCGTTCCAATAGCGCCCTGGCTGGATAGATGTTCCACGTCATGGCAACCTCTTAGAGATTCGCCGGCGGCGCCTAGCGGCGGTTACGTTGATGTGCTTCGGACAACGCTTCGCGGATGCAGCCAATCATCCAGTCGATCTCCGTTTCTCGCAACTCCGGGTGACACGGAAATTGCAGGAGTCGCTGTGCGTAGTCGTTGCTAACACCGCAGCAATTCGTCGCGAGCGTCTCCCATCGATAAATCGGTACGCCGCGATTCTTCAGCGTTGCGAACACGGTCTCGGGCTCATCGATTACGAACGGCACCATGTACGGCACGACGCTGTCGGGCAGACGTTCGTACAATGGGCGTCCATTCGGGAGCCCCGACAGGCCGGCAACCATGCGCCGGTAGTAATCGCGACGACGTTTTACGATTCGGCCCTTGCCTGACAGCGTCATGATAGCACGCGACGGAAACGACATCTTCCGATCCATCCACGCGGGCGCGAAATAACGAAACTCGGCACCGGGCGCGGGACCTATCGGTGTCTTTGTTTCGCGATCGGCGGGCCGCTTGAGCGCGCGCCACACGGTATCTTTCAATAGCAACGGCCATCGGAGAAAAAGAAACAGCATGCGCGCGCGACCGAATAGAAATGCTTCCTCAACGATATTCACCGCGGCCTTTACATGAAACGTTAAACCCGCCGGACGCAGTTTTAGATTTTCGACGGAATGTCGCGTCGAGACCAGGCAGCCGCCGTCGTGGATCGGAAAGAATTTACGGGCACTCGCGATCGCGTAGTCGCCGAGCGTTCCGACCGGGTGTCCCTGCACGCTGCCAAAAAAAGCGTGGGCACAATCCTCGATCAAACGCAGTCCATGCCGATCCGCCAGCGCGCGCATGGCCTGCATATCCTGCGGGAAACCGAAATAGTGGGTTACCAACAGCGCGCGCGCCGACGTGCCAATTTTTTTCTCAA
>Ga0299906_10002786_pt1 | contig 14445 bp, 16 predicted proteins | sample RVTome_14_FD_200259 | JGI IMG/M metagenome (GOLD analysis project Ga0299906, IMG submission 200259) | Soil microbial communities from uranium-contaminated site in the Upper Colorado River Basin, Wyoming, United States - RVT145D125 (version 2) ... | reverse complement strand
GGCCTCGTGGATTCGGGTTATTTCGTCATGGAGATGGATTATTCAGGCGCCGTTACGCGCGCCGGGAGTTGAGCGATGCTCGAGAAAGGTAGCAAGGCGCCCGATTTCGAACTGGCCGACCAGACCGGTCGCAAACGCAGCTTGACCGGCCTGCTGGCGGACGGCCCTCTGATCCTGTATTTCTACCCGGCCGATTTCACGCCCGGTTGCACGAAGGAAGCCTGCAGCTTTCGCGATCTTCACCAGGAACTGCTGAAAGCAGGCTTGCGCGTCGTCGGCGTGAGCCCACAGGACACCGATTCACATCGGCGTTTCGCGGAGAAGCACGTCCTCAATTTCACCTTGTTGTCGGATCCGGACAAGACGGTCGTGAAGGCCTACGGGCTCGACGGACCGCTGGGTTTCGGCGTCAGGCGGGGCACCTACCTGATCGACAAGGACGGTCGAATCCGCGATTCGGTGCTGGCGGATCTGCGGATCGGCGCGCACGAGGCCTTCGTCAAGGCGGCAATGGCCGCGGGCGCCAAGGCGTAAATACTTATGTAAACAATAAGTTCCAGAGTTTCTATAAAGTCGTTTATTTCCCGGTTTCGCCCGTCGCCGCCCGGTCCGGCGCATCCCCGTAGTGCAGCTGCAGCACACGCGCATCGCCCGGGCTCGGCATCACGAGGACGAACACCGAATCGAAGCGGTCCTCGGCGATGCTGACTTTCGTTTTGGCCAGCTGCTCGAGCACTCCGGGCAGGGTGCTCGCATATCCAACGACCACTACGGTCTGGCCGCGGTGCTCGGACTTGATGCGCCTTGCGAGCGTCGGCCAGTCGTTGCTCGCGAGCAGGTTGATCGGCAGCCCGAACTGGTTGGCGACCGGCGCAGCCGTCTGCTGCGCGCGCCGCGTATCCGCCGCATACAGGTAGTCGACCTTGCCGGCAACGAACAGATCCGCGAGGAACTCACCCAGCGCCGCAACTCGTCGCTCGCCTGTGATGCTCAGGTCGGGATCACCGCCGGACGTCGGTTGCGGTTCCGCATGGCGGACCAGCACGACCACGGTCGTGCGCGCCCAGCTGCCCAGCCAGTAGACGCCGGCACCCGCGGCCAGCAGCACCAGGAGCGGCAACAGCAGCGGCGCCAGCAGGGGTCGTCGACGTAGACGATCGAAAGGCTCCGCCATGCGCCGATGATAATCATGGCGCAGCCGATCATGCACGCCGCGACGCGACCGGGCGCTCAATTATGTGCACTTGTGGGCAAAGCATCGTCCAGAAGTCGAAATCGAGCGAACGAGCGAGTGGCCCTTTCCGAGAACGCGTCGCCCCTGCGCTCGACGAAGAGCGCAGGCAAGCGCAGTCGCTCGGCCAGCTCAAGGCCGCGTTGCGGACCGAGCACCATGAGCGCAGTGGCGTAGGCGTCCGCGAGCATCGTGGAGTCGTGAATCACGCTCACCGAGGCCAGCGCGTGATCGACCGGCGCGCCGCTGCGCGGATCGATCGTGTGCGAGATGCGGCGACCGCCGACGACCCTGTAGTCGCGATAATCGCCGGAGGTCGAAATGGCAAGTCCGTCGAGCGCGACGATCGCCTGCACCGCGCGCGCGCCGGTCAACGGTCGCTCGATGGCGATGCGCCATGGACCGCCATGCGGGCCGCGGCCGCGACAACGCACTTCGCCCCCGATCTCGATGATGTAGTTCACGTAGCCCAGGGCGTCGAGAGCGCGGGCAATCCGGTCCACTGCGTAGCCTGGCGCAATTGCACTCACGTCAAGCTCGAGGCCGGGTGCCAACTTGCGCGCGGCGCGCGGCTGCACGCTCAATTCGAGCTTGTCCATCCCGACCGCTGAACGCGCAGCATCGATCTGGCGCGCCGTCGGTTGACGGGCCACGTCGCTCGCGGTGCCGAACCCCCACAGCGCGACGAGCGGCGCCACCGTGACGTCGAACACGCCGTCAGTGCGCGCGCTTACGGTCCGTGCCGCGTCGAGCACCGCGTACAGGTGCGCGGACAGCGGAACCCAATCCGACCCCGCATGCCGATTCAGGCGCGAGATCTCGGAATCAGCGTTCCAGGTCGACAGCGTTGCGTCCATCTCCGACAGGACAGCGAGCACTGCCGTCTCGACGGTCGCGGTATCGGCAACCTCCGGCAGTTCGCCGAGATGCACCGACCAGGTCGTGCCCATGGCCGGCCCCTGCAGCACCTGCGGTTGCGGTTCGGCGCAGGCGGTCAGCAGGATAGCGAGCAAAAAAGGGGTCAGATCTATTTTCCGCGGCCATGGAGCAGGCGCCTTCGCGCCACCCAGAAAATAGATCTGACCCCTTTTTGTGGCGGAGAGGGTGGGATTCGAACCCACGAATACCTGTTGGGTATTACTGAATTTCCAGTCCAGCGCCTTCGACCGCTCGGCCACCTCTCCGGCTGGAAAGGCGGCGAAGCCTACACGGAAGGCCACGGCCGGGCAACGCAGCGGCGATTGGCCGCGAATCACGCGTTTCAGGCCAGCCGGACGCCCGCGTCGCGCATTACGGCTTCAAGCGGACCGCGCCGCGCTTCGGTCAGCGGCGTCAGCGGCAGACGGATCCCGCGCCCGATCAGCCCCATGCGATGCACGGCCCACTTCGCGGGAATCGGATTCGGCTCGACGAACAGCGCCTCGTGCAGCTGCACGACGCGGCGATCGTTTGCCGCAGCCTCGTCGAAGCGCCCGGTCAGCGCTGCCGCGCATATCTCGTGCATCGCGCGGGCGGCGACGTTGGCCGTCACGGAGATCACGCCGCGCGCGCCGATCCGCATCAGCGCGACCGCGCTCGGATCGTCGCCGCTCAGAAGCAGGAAGCCGGGGCGGGAGAGGCGGATCACGGCCTCCCCGCGCGCAACCTCACCCGTGGCTTCCTTGATGCCGAGTATCCGCGGGTGCTGCGAGAGCCGCGCGACCGTCTCCGGCAGCAGGTCGCAGGCCGTGCGCGACGGAACGTTGTAGAGGATCACCGGCGCACCGGCCGCGTCCGCGATCGCGGTGAAATGCAGGTACAGCCCCTCCTGCGTCGGGCGGTTGTAATACGGCGTCACGACCAGCAGCGCATCGGCCCCGGCATCGACCGCCGCGCGCGACAGCACGACGCTTTTCGCCGTCGAATTGCCGCCGCTGCCGGCGATCACCGGAATGCGCCCCGCGAGCCGCGTGCGTGCGCGTCCGATCAGCGTGCCGAGTTCCTCGGTCGAGATCGTCGGCGACTCGCCGGTCGTGCCGCCGACGACGACGCCGTCCGAGCCTGCGCCGAGATGGAAATCGAGCAGCCGGTCCCAGGCTTCGAGATCGATGGAGCCGTCGTCGCGCATCGGCGTGACGAGCGCCGGGATGCTGCCCTTGAACATGATCCGCCCTGGGTGCGAAGACCGGGGATGCTACTGAAGCCGCACCACGGGAGGCAAGGCGCACGTGAACCCGCGATGTACGCCCGGGACCCGCCCCGTTACACTGCGAGCCAACACCCCATGAAGCAACTCATCGCGATCTGCGCCGTCGGCAGCGACCGGACTGGCCTCGTTTTTGACCTCACCAGGGTCGTGGTCGAGTGCGGAGGCAACGTCCTCGAGAGCCGGATGTCCGCGCTCGGCAACGAATTTGCCATGCTGCTGCTGGTGGCCGGCAACTGGCACACGCTGGTGAAACTCGAGGGCGAGCTGCAGAAGCTCGGCGAGTCCTCCGGGCTCACCATCACCAGCCGCCGGACCGAGCAGCGCCCGCCCCGTCCGGATTTCGTCTCCTACACGGTGGACGTCGTCTGCCTCGACCAGCCCGGCGTGCTGCACCAGCTCGCCGGCTTCTTCTCCTCGCGGGGCGTGGACATCGGCGACATCTCGACGCGCACTTATGCCGCCGCGCACACCGGCGCGCCAATGTTCTCGGTCTACATGGTGGTGCACGTACCGACGCGCATCCACATCGCGGCGCTGCGCGAGGAGTTCATGGACCTGTGCGACAACCTCAACCTCGACGCAATCCTCGAACCGCTGAAGGCGTAGGCCATCATGGCTGACAAGACCGTCCAGCTCGACCGCAAGGTCCCGGAATTCTCCCTGCCCGCCACGGGTGGCGACACGTGGAAGCTGTCCGGAGCGGCGGGCCGTAAGCTCATCATTTATTTCTATCCGCGCGACAACACCTCCGGCTGCACCAGCGAGGGCATGGCGTTTCGCGGCCTCTATCCGCAGTTCCGCAAGGCAAAGGCCGACATCGTCGGCGTTTCGACCGACACGCTCGCCTCGCACGAGAAGTTCAAGGCGAAGTTCGAGTTCCCGTTCGAGCTGCTCGCCGACGAGGAGCGCAAGGCCTGCCGCCTGTTCGACGTGATCCGCGAGAAGAGCATGTATGGCAGGAAGTTCATGGGTGTCGTGCGCAGCACCTTCCTGCTCGACGAGAAAGGCGTGCTGCGCCGCGAATGGCGCAAGGTCAGGGTGAATGGCCATGCCGAGGCCGTCCTCGACGCCGTCCGCGAAATCTGATCACGCACCGTTCGAACGTCGCCTCCGGAGCCTGAACTTGCCGCCGAAGAAGAAGTCGACCGCGCAGCGCCGCATCTTCGTCCTCGACACCAACGTGCTGATGCACGACCCCGCGGCGATCTTTCGCTTCGAGGAGCACGACATCTTCATACCGATGATCGTCCTCGAGGAGCTCGACGCCGGCAAGAAGGGCATGTCCGAAGGCGCGCGCAACGTGCGTCAGGTGAGCCGGTTCCTCGACGAGCTGATGGCGAACGCCAGCAAGGAGCAAATCGACCGCGGGCTCGAGCTTCCGCCGGCCAAGTACGTGAACGGCGGCAAAAAGCCGCCGACGGGCCGTCTCTTCTTCCAGACCCGGCAGCTTTCGACCGGCCTGCCGGACAATCTGCCCGGGCACGGCGCCGACAACGCCATCCTCGCGCACACGCTGGCATTGCGCCGCGAGCACCCGAAGGCGCGGGTCACGCTCGTCTCGAAGGACATCAACCTGCGCATCAAGTCTGCGATCCTCGGCGTCCACGCCGAGGACTACTACAGCGACAAGACGATCGAGGACGCGGACCTGCTGTACACCGGCATGGAAGAACTGCCGGCGAACTTCTGGGACCGGACCGGCCGCAGCCTCGAGTCCTGGCACGAGCAGGGGCGCACGTACTATCGCGTGCGCGGGCGCGTCACGGCGCGCTGGGCGCCGAACCAGTTCGTGTTCCAGCCCGGTGAGCATGGTCTCGAGGCCATCGTGCGCCGCATCGAGGCCGAGACCGCGGTGCTCGAGATCGTTCGCGACTATCGCAGCGAGCGGCACGGTGTCTGGGGCATCAGCGCCCGCAACCGCGAACAGAACTTCGCGCTCAACCTGCTGCTCGACCCCGAGATCGATTTCGTCACCATCCTCGGGCCGGCCGGCACGGGCAAAACGCTGCTGACCCTGGCAGCCGGCCTCGCGCAGACGCTCGAGACGAACCGGTTCAACGAGATCATCATGACCCGCGTGACGATCCCGCTGGGCGAGGACATCGGTTTCCTCCCTGGGACGGAAGAGGAAAAGATGGAGCCCTGGATGGGCGCGCTGATGGACAACCTCGAGGTCCTGACGCAGAGCCAGGAAGGCGGCAGCTGGGGCCGTGCGGCGACGAACGACCTGTTGCGCAACCGCATCAAGATCCGCTCGCTCAATTTCATGCGCGGCCGCACTTTCCTGAACCGCTACATCATCCTCGACGAGGCGCAGAACCTGACGCCCAAGCAGATGAAGGCCATCATCACCCGGGCCGGGCCGGGTACCAAGCTCGTCTGCCTGGGAAACATCGCGCAGATCGACAGCCCGTACCTGTCGGAGACCACTTCCGGGCTGACCTTCGTGGTGAATCGGTTCCGCGGCTGGCCGTATTACGGCCATGTCACCTTGAAACGAGGCGAACGCTCGAGGCTCGCCGACTACGCGTCCGAGACGCTCTGAGGGGCCGCGGAACCGCCACGGTCGAGCGCGGTCCAACGCGTACATGTCCCACCGTCCCCGTTCTCGCTGGCTCGCGATCTCGCCCGGCCTCGTGGCCTGGGCCGGCCTGGTGTTGCCCGCGCCGCTGCTGGCCCAGCAATCGTCGGCCCAGGACCAGCTGCCCGAGATGGGCACGGCGGCCCAGTCCACCTTGAGCATTGAGGACGAATACCGGGTTGGGCGCATGGTGATGCGCGGGCTGCGCGAGTCCGGGCAGGTCGTCGACGACCCCGAGATCAACGAATACATGCAGTCGCTGGGGCTGCGGCTGTCGAGCCTCGCGCACGACGGCAATCGCCAATTCAATTATTTCCTGGTGCGCGACCCGGCGATCAATGCGTTCGCCCTTCCGGGCGGGTTCATCGGCATCCATTCGGGCCTGCTGATGGAGACAGCGAATGAAAGCGAGCTCGCCGGCGTGCTGGCGCATGAGATCTCGCACGTCACCCAGCGCCACATCGCCCGAAGGCTCGAGAGCCAGTCGCGCACGAACCTCGTATCGGCAGCAGCCATGCTGGCGGCGATCCTGCTCGGTAGTGTCGCCGGCGGCGGCGGCAACACGACGATGGGGGCGATCTCCGCCGTCCAGGGGCTCGCGGCGCAGTCCCAGATCAATTTCACGCGCGAGAACGAATATGAGGCGGATCGTGTCGGCATCGGCATACTCGCGGCCGCCGGTTTCGACCCGAACGCCATGCCGTCGTTCTTCGACACGATGGGACGACGCACGCAGCTCGGGCCCAGCGGGCTTCCGGAGCTGCTGCGCACGCACCCGGTCACCAGCGCTCGCATCGCCGAATCGAAGGGACGTGCCAGCCAGTATCCCGCGTTCACCGTCGAGGAGAGCCTGACCTACACCTTGATGAAGGAACGCGTGCGCGTAATGACGACGCCGGCAGGCGTCGACGCGCGCGACTATTACGCGTCCACCATCACCAACGAAGCGGACGCAAGCGTCGCACAGGTCTACGGGCGGGCGCTGGCCCAGGTGATGTCGGGCGACGCGGCCGCGGCCATCCCGACGCTCGAGCGGCTCCGCACAAGCCGCCCCGACGTTCTGCAGTTCCACACGGCGCTGGGGCAGGCGCAGCTTGCGGCCGGCGACGTCCGCGGCTCGCTCGCGACGCTCGACAAGGCCCGGCAGCTCGCGCCGCGCAACGTTCCTGTGACGGTGCGCTACGCGGATGCATTGATGCGGGCCGGGCGCCCGAAGCGCGCGCACGAGGTCCTGCTGGACCTGTTCAACAACGTGCCGCCGTCGCAGGACCAGATACGCCAGACCGCGATGGCGGCGAACGCAGCCGGCGACGTCGCGGATGCGTACTCCTACATGGCGGAGTACCACCTGATGTCGGCGGACCTGCCGCTCGCGATCAACCAGCTGGAGCTCGCGCTGTCAGTGCCCAACATTACCCAGGTGCAGCGGCAGCGATTCAGCGCGCGCCTGGACGAACTGCGCGAGGCGCTGCCGAAGGAGCGCGAGCGCTTGGCGCGGCCCGCGCAGGATCCGGAATCCGGCGGTCGGCCGAACCTCGTCGACGCCTCTTGGTAGAATTGCGCCCCCCGGGCCGCTTCCAGCCCCTGTCGCGGAGATCCGCATGCACCTCCTGGCCGCCGGCCGTCGATTGCCGGCGTTGATCGCCTGCGGAGCGCTGCTGCTTGCGGGTTGCGCGACCACCGGCGAGCGCACCGAGTCCGACCCGGTCGAACCGTTCAACCGCGGGGTATACGGGTTCAACGACGCCCTTGACCGGGGCGCGCTCAAGCCGACGGCGAAGGCCTACGACAAGGTGACGCCGAAATGGTTTCGCACCGGGGTCTGGAACTTTTTCACGAACCTGAAGTCGCCGGGCACGATCATCAACCAGCTGCTGCAGGGCAAATTCGGCGACGCCGGCAAGGACACGCTGCGTTTCCTGTTGAACACGACCTTCGGCTGGGGCGGGCTCATCGATGTCGCATCGATGAATGGCATGCCGCAGCACGACGAGGACTTCGGTCAGACGCTCGGCAAATGGGGCGTGCCGCCGGGTCCGTACCTGATGCTGCCGTTGTTTGGCCCGGCGAACTTGAGGGACGCGCCGTCCAAGATCGTGGACAACTTCCTCGAGCCCTTCTACTGGTATGACTACGGCAACGAACGCTGGTTCGCGCTGGGCCTCAGCATCATCGATGACCGGGCACGACTGCTGCCGCTCGATGCGACGCTCCAGCAGACCTACGATCCCTATGGATTCATTCGCGACGCCTATCGGCAGCGACGCCAGTATCTCGTCTACGACGGCGACCCGCCCGAGGAACCCCTCGAGGAGTTCGAGGACGTGGATGACGGCACTGGTGAAACGCCGGAAGCTGATGCGCCAGATGCGGCAGAGCCCGATTCCGGCGAGCCTTCGGCCGAGCCACTGCCGACCGAAGCGACGGACGGCGTCGAGCCGACGCCCGAGGATGCGTCCGGCCAGTAATTGGGGGCCGGTAACACGCCACTGATCGGTCAGCGGCCTCGAGATCAGCCTGGCGCGAGCAGCCCCTCGAGATCCGACAGGCGAGCGATCGCCAGGATTTGCGCCGGCACGCCGGTATAGCGCAATTGCGCACCGCGGCGCCGGGCGCTGGCCAGCCATTCGACGAGGACGGCCAGCCCCGCACTGTCGCCAGAGCTGATCCCGGACAGATCGATCTCGCAGTCCCGGGAATCGCCGATCAGGGCCAGGCCGCGCGTAAGGGCCGCAGGCGCGGTGTCGAAATCGAGCTCACCCCCCACGGTCAGGCGCCCCGGCGCCCGCGACTCGATCGACCACTGGCTCATGAAGGGGTCTTGGCCGCGGCCTCGGGCGGCTTCAGGGCGGCGTTCTGCGCCTCGAGTCGCTGGATCACCGAGTCGAGCCCCTTCTGCGCGACCTCGGCACCGATGTCGTTGCGGTAATTCTTGACGTAGGAAATGCCTTCGATCGTGACGTCCCAGGCCTTCCAGCCCGAGGGTGTCTTGCGCACGCTGTAATTGACGGGCACCAGCGTGCCATTGCTGCGCTTGACTTGCGTGCGCACGGTCGCGGAGGTCGCCGCCGGATCGCCTTTGAACGGCAGGATCTTCATGCGGTCGGGCGTGAACTCGAGCAGAGCCTCGCCGTAATTGCGCATCAGCGACTGATAGAACGCGTCCACGAAGCGCTTGCGTTGCGCGGGCGTCGCCTGGCGCCAGTGCTTGCCGAGCACCAGCTGCCCTGCGTAGTCGGTGTCGAAATGCGGCAACAGGTGCTGGTCGACCAGCGCGCGAAGCCGGGCCGGGTCAGCACGCAGCGCCTCGCGATTCGCGTCGAGCTCGCGCAACAGCGTCTGGGAGACCTTCTCCATCAGTTCATTGGGCCCGGTCACGGGCTGTGCAGGGACCGCGGCGTCGGCCGCGGCAGTGGTCAGGGCGGGCGTGAAACCGACCGCGAGAAGAATCGAAAGCATCAGTGTGCGCATGGGTCCTCGGTCACTCCTGTGTCGTCGGGGCGGCCTCGGCCGCGGGCTCCTTGCCGGCCTGGCTGAACAGATACTTGCTGATCAGGTTCTCGAGCACGATCGCATCCTGCACGAATTCGATGCGGGCGCCGTCGTGGAGATACTCCTCGGCCCCGCCGGGCGTGATGCCGATGTACTGCCCGCCGAGCAGGCCGGCGGTAAAGATGCTGGCGTCGCTGTCCTGCGGGATCCGGTCGTATCGGCCATCGATGCGCAAGGTGACTACTGCCTTCAGCGCGTCCATGTCGAAGCCGATGTTCTCGACGCGCCCGATGGTCACGCCCGACATCGACACCGGCGCACCCGCCTTGAGCCCGCCGATGTTCTCGAACTGGGCCTGCACCCGATAAGCGGTGCTGCCGAGCGAGAACTCCCGGTTCGTGATCTGGGTCACCAGGAACAGTATTGCTGCGAACCCCAGCAACACGAACAGACCGGTCGACAGGTCAATGGCACGAGATGGGCGCATGGTCAAATCGGACCTCAGAGCATGATGGCCGTCAATATGTAATCGAGGATGAGCGTCAGCACCGCCGAGATGACGACGGTGCGCGTCGTTGCACGCCCAACGCCCTCTGCGGTGGGCTGGGCATTGTAGCCCTCGTAAACCGCGATAAGGCTGCAGGCCACGCCGAAGACGGAACCCTTGATGAGACCTTCAGCCACGTCATCAAGTTCGACCGTGCCGCGCATCTGCGACCAGAAGGAGCCCTGGTCGACGCCCAGAAACTGCACGCCCACCAGCTGCACGCCGAACAGCCCGATTGCGATGAATACCGCCGTCAGTAGCGGCACGGAAATGGCGCCGCCGAGGAATCGCGGCAGCACGACCCGCCGCATCGGATCAACGGCCATGATCTCCATCGCCGACAACTGATCGGTGGCGCGCATGAGCCCGAGCTCCGAGGCGAGCGACGTGCCCGCGCGGCCCGCGAACAGCAGCGCGGTGACCACGGGCCCGAGTTCCTTCAGCAGCGCGAGCGCAGCGCCGGTGCCGAGTGCATCCTCGGACCCGAAGCGCTGCAGCAGCTCGTATGCCTGCAGGCCGAGTACCATGCCGACGAACAGCCCGCAGGTCATGATGATCACCAGCGACCGCGCGCCGGCGTTGTAGACCTGCTCGACGATCAGGCGGAAACGCAGCAGGCCGGATGGAGTGAGCGCGATCAGCCGCCCGAAGAAACGCGTCGTGGCGCCTACCGTCCCCACGAAATCGCGCGCGTTCGCGAACAGCTCGGCGGCGAGTCCGTTCATGGCTGCGCCCCCCCGCCGAGCAACTCCTCGTAATAGTCCGGCGCGGGATAGTGAAACGGCACCGGCCCGTCGGCGAGCCCCTCGATGAACTGGCGGACGACCTCGTCCGGGCTTTTCTGCAGTTCCGACGGGGTCCCGCTCGCCACCAGTTGGCCGTCCGAAAGGATGTAGCTCATGTTGGCGATCTGCGAGACCTCGCGCACGTCATGCGTCACCACGATGCTGCTGATCCCGAGCGCGTCGTTCAGCTGGCGAATCAGCCGCAACACCACACCCATCGAGATCGGGTCGAGCCCGGCGAAGGGCTCGTCGTAGATGAGGATGTCCGGATCCATCGCGATCGAGCGCGCGAGCGCCACCCGGCGTGCCATGCCGCCCGACAGCTGCTGCGGGTAGAGCTGAGCGGCGCCGCGCAGCCCGACGGCGTGGAGCTTTGTGAGGACCACGTTGCGGATCAGCCGCTCCGGCAGGCGCGTGTGCTCGCGCAACGGAAAGGCGACGTTCTCGAACACGTCGAGGTCGGTCAGCAGCGCGCCGTTCTGGAACAGCATGCCCATGCGGCGACGCAGCGCGTAGAGCGCACGGCGGTCGAGACGGGCGACGTCCCTGCCGTCCACCAGGACCTGGCCCGCGTCGGCCATGATCTGGCCGGTGATCAGTCGCAGCAGCGTCGTCTTGCCCGTGCCGCTCGGCCCCATGATTGCAGTGACCTCACCGCGGCGTATGGCGATGTCGAGGCCGCGGAAGATGGGCTTGGCGTCCACCGCGTAGTGAACACCGTGCAAACGGGCCACGTGCTCGGCGCCCGCCGCCGGGCTCGCGCCGGCCGCAGGGTTGGGCGTGCTGCTCACGTCGCTGGCGCGCCGGATCAGGCGGCCTCGAGCGAGGCCGTGTACTTGCCGAGCTGCGCGAGCCCGTTCAGGCGCGCGCGGTGCAGGAACGCTTTCTGCCCGGCGCCCAGGCTCTCGGGCTTGCCGGCCCAGGCCTTGAGCGCGCTTTCCTGCAGCGCGCGGCCGTAGCTGAAAGTCAGCGCCCAGGGCAGATCCGGCACCTGGTTCATCAGGCTCAGGTGTGCGGTCGCATCGGCCTCGCTCTGCCCGCCCGAAAGGAACGCGATCCCCGGCACGGCCGACGGAACGTGGCGTTTGAGGCAGCGCAGCGTGGCTTCCGCAACCTGCTCTCGACCAGCGCGCTTCGCGCACTTCCTGCCCGCGATGACCATGTTGGGCTTGAGCACCATCCCCTCGAGATGGATGCGATGCGCGAAGAGCTGGGCGAATACCGACTCGAGCACTGCATCGGTGACTTCCTCGCAGCGCTCGATCGTGTGATCGCCGTCCATCAGCACTTCGGGCTCGACGATCGGGACGATGCCCGCCTCCTGACACAGCGCGGCGTAGCGCGCGAGCGCATGGGCGTTCGCGTCAACCGCAAACGCGCTCGGGATGCCTGCGCCGATATCGATCACGGCGCGCCACTTTGCGAACCGTGCCCCGAGCTCGTGATACTCGGCCATGCGCTCGCGCAGGCCGTCGAGGCCCTCCGTGATCGTCTCGCCCGGGAAGCCGGCCAGCGGCTTGGCGCCCGCGTCGACCTTGATCCCCGGCACGATGCCGGCCTTGGCCAGCAGCTCGGGGAAGGCCACGCCTGCGCGCGTCTTCTGGCGCAGCGTCTCGTCGTACATGATCACGCCGCTGATGTGCTCGGCGATACCCGGCGCCGTGAACAGCATTTCCCGGTACGCGCGGCGGTTCTCCTCGGTATTCTCGGTCCTGATGCCGTCGAACCGCTTCTTGATCGTTCCGGTCGATTCGTCGGCGGCGAGGATGCCCCTGCCCGGTGCGACCATGGCACGGGCTATGGCTTCGAGCTCGCTTCGATTCATGATGGTCCTCCAGCTGCCGGCACCGGCGCAGGCCGCTGCCGATGGTATTCGGGGCGCGAAATTCTAGCAGGTTCGACCCTGGGGACCCCGGCGTCGGACCGGTTTTGCGGCCGACCTCGATTAGGACTAAAATCGTCCCAATTGAGGACCGCTGTATGTTGCGAATCAGCAAGCTGACCGATTACGGCACCGTCGTGCTCGCCTGTCTCGCCTTGGCTCCGGATCGACGGCAGACGGCGACCGCGGTGGCCGACCGCACGCGCCTGGGGCTGCCCACCGTCAGCAAGTTGCTGAAGGGTCTGCATCGCGCGGGCCTGGTCACCTCTGCGCGTGGCGCGCACGGCGGCTATCAGCTCGCGCGCCCGGCGAACCGGATCAGCGCCGCCGCCATCATCGACGCGATAGAGGGGCCGGTCGCGATCACGGAGTGCAGCGGGAATCACAGCACCTGCGATATCGAGAGCGTGTGCCGCACGGGCAGCGCCTGGCAGCGGATCAATACGTCGATCCGTCGCGCCCTCGATGAGATCACCCTGGCGCAGCTTGCCGGCCAGGAAGCCGTCGCGTTCTGGCGCCCCGACATCCTGACGGCCGTGCGGCCCGGTACGCCGCCGCGGCCGTCCGGCAGGGCCTGAGGCAGGCCATGTCGACCAAGGCACAGGACCTCGACGCGATCGTCGGCCAGAAGTACCGGCACGGTTTCGTCACGGAGATCGAGGCCGACACCGTCCCGCCGGGCCTCGACGAAGCCGTGATCACGCTGATCTCGCGCAAGAAGGCCGAGCCGCAGTTCATGCTCGACTGGCGGCTCAAGGCGTACCGCCACTGGCTCACGATGCAGGAGCCGCAGTGGGCCCACCTGCGCATCGCAAAAATCGACTACCAGGCGATCTCCTACTACTCGGCGCCAAAGGCGAAGGCCGACGGGCCGAAAAGCCTCGAGGAGGTCGACCCGAAGCTGCTCGCCACTTACGAGAAGCTCGGCGTGCCGCTGCACGAACGCGCGATGCTGGCCGGCGTGGCGGTCGACGCCGTGTTCGACAGCGTCTCGGTGGCGACGACCTTTCGTGAACGCCTAGCCAAAGCGGGCGTGCTCTTCTGCTCGTTCTCCGAGGCCGTGCGCGCGCATCCGGAAATCGTCGAGCGCTACCTCGGTTCGGTCGTGCCCTACACGGACAATTTCTTCGCGACGCTGAACTCCGCGGTATTCACCGACGGCTCGTTCGTCTACGTGCCGCCCGGCGTGCGCTGCCCGATGGAGTTGTCCACCTATTTCCGGATCAACGCGGCCAACACGGGCCAGTTCGAGCGCACGCTGATCATCGCCGACGAGGGAGCGTCCGTCTCATACCTCGAGGGATGCCTGCCGTCCTGGGAAGAGGTCTCGTGTGGAGACTCCGTTCGGCCGATTCGCGATGTCGCGCTCCACGACGAAGTCCTCGACGGCGACGGCCGCCCTGCGGAAGTTGCAAAGATCATGCGTCGCGCATACCGCGGCGAGCTCGTCGACATCACGCCGATGAGCTCCGGCAACCGCTTTCATCTGACTCCCGAGCATCCTGTGCTCGCGATCCAGCGTGAGCGCGTTCGAAGTTCGTTGCGGAGGAACGGCCGCTGGCCCGACGTGGACGGCGGCAAGCTGGCGCGAGCCGAACCGGAGTATGTGCCTGCCGGCGAACTCCGGGCCGGCGACCTGCTCGCCTTCCCGATCAACCAGATCCGCCGGGACGACCCGGCGCTGACCGATGATTTCCTCGCGTTGCTGGGTTACTACGTCGCCGAGGGATGCGCCACTC
>Ga0299906_10002785_pt1 | contig 14451 bp, 36 predicted proteins | sample RVTome_14_FD_200259 | JGI IMG/M metagenome (GOLD analysis project Ga0299906, IMG submission 200259) | Soil microbial communities from uranium-contaminated site in the Upper Colorado River Basin, Wyoming, United States - RVT145D125 (version 2) ... | reverse complement strand
AGAACCATCCAGGGAAGGAAGAGTAGAGCGGGACCCCCGAAGGAGGGGGCCTCAGTAAGACACCCGGACAGCGGCTTTCAGAGAGGGAGGGGGTCAGGCACCCTTGGGTAAGGCATTTAGCTTAGCCCTCATAGCCTTAGCAATAGCTTCATGCTCGTCTGCCGTACCACTACCCTTGAGAAGGTTGGCTCTGTGGGAGATGAACCAAACATTATCAGGGGTATATCCTTTCAGATTGTCGATACGGTCTAAAGTGGGAGAAACCCCAGCTCGTCTTGCTGCACCCCCTCTCTCGAAAGGGGTACCCAGGATAGGGCAATACCCTTCATCAGAAGGGAGGTTTTCTAAGGTTAGAGTGAAGTCTAAACCCTGTTTTCGGGCCCTGTACTTAGCATCATTCAGTAGTTTGAGCTTTGGGTTGGTCTTCCTGTACTGACGGCGTCGTTCCTTGTCGGCCTTCAATCGTTCGGGATCCTTACGGAGCTTCTCTTCAGCCCTTTGGCGGATCGCTTTTGCCTTTTCAGGGTTGTTTGCCCTCCATTGTGGGGCTGTAATCTTAGCCCTGGCATCAACCTTAGCCTTGTTTTTGTGATACCACTTGGTGGAGAGGGCTGTCATGTTTTACCGATTTGAAAAAATGCCAAATGCAACGGTGCCATACATTAGATGGGGGAATTTGGACCCTGGGGTCAAGTGAAATGGTTAATGGAGCGGAAATTTAGCGGCGGCTCCCCACAGCCTTTGCTTGGTGTATCGAAGTGGGCATGACCTCGAAGTTCTCCCCCCGCTACTGGTGGGCCTGGCTCAAGTGGGAGTGGACGTGGCGTCGATGGCAGCGACGCAAGGCCAAGGCTCGGGAGGACTTCCTCAAGCTCTCCCCCGAGGAGCGTAGGGCCCAGCTCCCCGAGTGGGGGGACCCTAGCCAGCCCCTCGACTTCAGCAAGGTGAAGCCCATGAACACGGTCTTCAATGAGGATGAGGACTAGCCACGAACCCAGTGGACGTGGGGGATCTCACGGCTTAGAGCTTTCAGCGTAGCTTCTTGGGGTGAAGCTGCCCGCCCTTGGGAGCCGTCCACCTGAGCCAGGTAGAAAGTGTTCCCGAGGAGAGTCTTCTCTACCACGGTACCCAGGATGACCCCCCACTCTGAGATGATGTTCTGCCCAACGATGCTGTAGGTTGCTGTTCGCATGCTCTATGTAACCCCAAGGAGCCTCGAATGGATCCCGTCGATTGTCGATTTTTAAGGATCCATCCGACCCGACTCGGGGTTACACAGGGTGTGGCGGGTGGGGACCTCCCCCGGTTGGGGCATGGGGCCCACCCACGCGGCTCTGAGCGGCGTTCTAAGGGGCTTCTGATGGCTGGGGCTAGCCGAGCCCCCTAGCCCCGTGAGAGGGGCTTCTTAGGGGCGGTCTTGGCCGAAGAACTCTCGTGCAAGCCAGAAGGCTCCACCCGTCGAGGCTGTGGCCCAAGCTAGAATCCAGAAGAGCACGGTTACACCCCCTTCTTGGGGAGTCCGGTAGCGTGGTACTGGAGGAGGGTGTCGAAGTCGTTCCCTTCGATAGCGTGGATGACAACTTCCCGCCCCTCATGCGGCCGTGTGAACGTTTTGACCGTCTCGATGAGGTTGGCCTTCCCTGCCTCCCAAGAGCGGTTCATAGAGCCTGCTATGCTCTTGTAGACGGGTACGTTGAACTCCTGCTTGGCCCACTTGAGGAACTTGTTGTTCCGTACGGTTTGCTTGGTCATGCCCTGTGTAACCCCAAGTGCCCTCGATTGGATCCTCATTTTGAGGATCGGCTCTTGAGCTGTTCCTCGAAGGCATCGCTGAGAGCATCGATCTGAGAGCCTGTCAGCCACTCAGCACCACAGGAGGGGCAAGCCCAGAACTTTAGCTCCGGGGGCACCACGAGGCCCGCCTGACCCCGGTAGAGGCGGGTACGGCAGGGGCCCTCGGATAGGGCCATAGGCTCACCGCAATCGGGGCAGGGCTTCTCGGCTTCGGGCATCTTGTCGGCCTCAGCCCTCTCCTCGTTGGAAAGAGCCCTCCAGGCGTCTCCTACCTTTTCGGTCCACTGGACTTCTTCGACTTCGGTCAAAGTGCCTCCAGCTTCTTCACGAGCCAGGGCCCATTCCATCGTAAGACGTCGATATTGAGTTAGGTTGTCCATGGCGGCTCTAACCCCACCCTTTAGTGACTCTGGGTTCGGGGAGGTGATGGTGTTCCTTGGGGGCACTTTTGAGCCAGATGTCCGCCATGGTGCGGGCAGCCTTCCCCGCTTTCGAAGAAGCCTCTGTGGGGGATACCCCCTCCTCTGTGAGCCGTGTCATGACCCGTTCGTAGTGGGTAGAATAGATGGCCGCGTAGATGGTGCCTCGGTTCATGGGGTCCTTCTACACCACCAAGGTCTCAAAAGTCGTCGAGATCGTTCTCCTCGGCCCCGCTGATCTCCTGAATCTCATCTTGGGAGAGAGGCTTGTCGGAGAAGATGAACCCTGTTGTATCCGAAGGGCCGTAGGGCGTCCTCCAGGGTCTCAGCGTCGAGGTTGTCTTTCCAATCTAGGTTCAGCAGCCTATGTGTCATCCCCTGAGGGTTACACCAGCCGAGCAAGACTAGTCTGTCTAAGCCTTTTGGACTTGAGATTCGAAAGCCAGGATTCTCGTTCCAGAGCCTACGTTCCGCATAACGAAGGCTTTTTGGGTCTTCCCGATCTTGACCCACAGGCCGTTGTACTTCTCGACCTTGTAGGTCTTGAGCATGCGGGTACGGGTCTCACTAAACCAAGTCACGTCGTTCATGCCCTATGTAACCCTAAGGAGCCTCAAATGGATCCCGTCGATTGTCGATTTTTAAGGATCCAGATCGGCCCGCCCAGGGTTACACAGGGTGTGGCGGGCGGGAGCCGAGGTTCGAAGGCCCCCACCCTCGGCCTTAAGGAACTAGAACCTTGATGAGGACTGTGGACCCTAGAGAGTGCAGGAGGAAGAGGCTGAGTCCGCTCCACCATGGGAGACCCTCAGCAAAGGGTAGGAGTGCCATCACAAGGTAGACGAACCATGCGTGAGCTTGAAGGACACGGCCTTCTTGGCCCCACAAGATGGGTGCCATGGCCTGCCTGTAAGTTCGGAAGAAGGTCATGTCCTTAGGTTACACCACCCGGGCTCGTCGGGGGAACGTCCCCGCCCAGTGTCGTGGTTGTCACGAACTGCGAAACTGGGTCGGGCCCTACTAAGGCTGTGAAAGCTATGGAATTCCACGAGAACCTTCTACCTAACCTCAAAAACCTGCTAAAAACGGCAGGCTCAAAGCCGGAAACAGCAGTGGGAAAGGGCTCTGAGGTGGTTTTGGTGTAAGACAAGACTTATGCCTCGATTACTCCTAATCCTTCTGTTGGTCCTCTCACCCGTCTCCTGTCGCCGTCAGAGGGGGCCTATCGACCCTCACAAGGTCCACACCATCTCCAGCATCCGTTCGATCATCCACTGCTATAAGAAGGCGGATGTCATCTGCCCCTATGGCTACGAACTGGTAGCTCAGGACAAGCGAATCACGGGAGCTAGCTCCTTCGGGAATTCGGTCATTGTCCATGAGCGGAGCACCATCATGATCCGCTGCTACCCAGAGCCCTTCTAGAATCACTCAGAGTCAAGGTTCGCTGAACTTCCGGTGTAGGATCGGTGGATGGAAAAGTTCTCGGGTATGGCTAACCGACCAATAACTGACAACGAATGGCGATTAGTAGAAACCGTGCTTCATCGGAGCAATGCTCCCAACCCAAGCTATCTAGAGACAGTCACCCGCTATCGTCTGGCTGTTTTTCTAGAGCGGCTCGACCCTGAGCAAAGAAGAGCTGTAGACGCCTTGTATGAGGCCCACAAGGCGTTACCTAAGGCCATCCCAGACACGATAGAAAACCTTTTCTTGTTCCTGGCAGAGGAGGAGGCCGAACGGCACAGAGCCACGCTTTGAAGGCAGGAGACATCAAGACGGTGGGGGAGTCATTCGCACCTAGGCTCAGAAGGCCCTTCTGAGCCTGGAAGGGACTTCAAGACCCAACGACTACCTGCCATTGGATGGTTACCCCCCCATCCTTATATGAAAGTCGCTGCCGAACGGGTTCGGGGAGACTAAAGATCACGGATTTGTCTTCCCAGATTTGGTGTAGGACGGGGACAATATTTCCTTCGTCGTCCCAAGCTGTGGCAATGACCAAGGTGCTGCCTACCATAGGATAAGGAAACCAACACTCAACACTACGGGACTTGCTCTCAATTCGATCTTTGCCTCGATGAACGTACATAAAACCTAGGTTACACCACTCCGGGTCAAGGTTCGCCAAACTTTCGGTGTAGGATCGGCGGATGAAGACGCAGTATTGGTGGGGTCTCGGGGGTCTAGTCTTAGGGGGTGCCCCCTCTGTGTGGTGCCTCATCACAGGCTGGGACTTATGGGAGATCTATTGGGGGCCTTTGAGTGGGTATGCTGCTATCGTGGCTGCAATCGGGACTATCCTAGTTACCCTGACAAAAGATCGTCGGGAGAGGCAAGCTAAGGCCGTTGAAGCCTTTCTTGAGATCCTTGATGACCTGCATGAGGCTTGTTTTGGGTGCTATATCGAATTAGCCCCTTTATTCCGAAGGACAGGGTTTCTTTGAGACAGAGCCTTGGCAAAACCTTAGACGGCTTCTACCTCAGTGCGAAAAAGTCCTACCACCGAGTTTGAAGAGGCTTCTGGGCACTAAGAATTGAGCTCCAAGTCTGCACAACACGTCGAAACCCTGGTCTGGACCCCCATCGAGGAAAGCCTCCCTCCAAGTCCCGGCTACTACGCCACGATCAGTAGTGCGGGGGAGTTCCATGGCTATTGGTGGGACTACGACCTCGATAACCAATGGTCCGATGGTTATGGCGTCTTCTCTGTTCGAAAAGTAGCCTTCTGGGCGGAAGTTAAAGGTCCTCCCCGGTGTAAAGGTGGGGAATGGTCTTCGAAGAAGAAAACGACGCCCTGAAGCTGACGGTACGACTGGAAGGGGCAACTCTACTCCTAGCCATTTCCTCCATAGCCTTGGAAGCTGGAGATCCCCCTCAGAAGAAGTGGAAGGTCCTGGCCCGCCTGGCCATCCCATCCGGAACGACTCTACAAGACGCCGCATCCGTTGCCAACCACTGGCTGTCTTTCTATGACCCAGTCTTCTCCCTCAAGGTGTTCGGACTAATACAGTCAGCCTTCGAAAGCGTACCCTCCTCGACAGAATCTTAAATCTTCGACTTTAGAGCTACCTGGAGACCGCTGAAGGCTGATCCCTGGTGTATAGATACCTTACGCCCCTCGGACCAAACCCGAGGGATGTCCTCCGAGGGCCTTTCCCGACTTTCTAGTCTGGGGCTGGCCCTCGAATCTTTTAGGATCCATTTCCCCTCCCTTGGGGTTACATGAGACATGAACACCCTGACCGCCACAGTCATCTGTGGAAGCCCTCCCTGGTGCGAGTACACCACAATGCAGACGCCCATCTTGGTGATGCATAATGCCACCGAGAAAGAAGTAAACGATAAGGTGGAGGACCTCCGCAAGCTCCCTGAATATGAAGGATATAGCTTCGAGACTTACGAAGTTCCCTACATTGTCAATTTAGGGATCCAACTTGAGGGGACTTAGGGTTAGACCTACCATGACAACCATTACTACAACGGAATACTTGATTTTCGTAGCGAACGACACTTTCGGAGCCCCGAAAGTGGTGTCCCTGAACGAAGCCCTCGAAATTGCCGTTACGGAAGGCAATGGTGCCTGGCGTAGGGATACAGCGGGCCTCAGAGAGGCTTACGTTAGGATGAAGCCCGGTGACCGTCTTTGGTACAAGAACGTCCTCCTGGTCGCTCTGAGCCGAAGTGTCTCCTACATCCCGTGAAACCGCTGAAACGTCCCCGAGGCTGGGAAGAGCCACAAGAGTTATTGATCTAACCCCAGCTCCATTGGGTAACGGGTCCGGGGACCGTCCACTCCCCTCTACCGTGCGAAAAGCCTCCTTGCCCCAAGCCTGGAGGCTTTCGTGTGTCTGGCCGTCCTTGTCCCAGATAGGAATAGTGGGGCCTCGTCTATTTAAGTACGATTTAGGATCCATTTCCTTGGGGTTGGGGTTACCCTACCAAATTCGCTCCTGCAACTTCGACTACCACCCCGTTCTGGAGGCTGAGACCTACCCCGCTGCTCTGGAACTAGCCAAGCAGAGAGGGTGGGAGGCTCGAATCTCCTCGGGAGATACCCTCGTGGCCGTCTGGAGCCCCCTGTACGGTACCAAGGTCTACAACCGTGAACTGGCGGGTATGCCCCCTGCCCTTCAACCCGTTTCCTACAATGGGAACACCCCGTGGAACCGCTGAAACGCCCCGAGGCTCCAAAACACCCACCCAACCTTAGGATTGAGCATGATTACCCAAACGACAGCCACCCTGAACCACGACCAACTAGATACCCTCCTCTGCTCCGCCTTCGAGGGAGGGTCAAACTACTGGATTCACAAGGTAACGGAAATCTACCCACCCGAGAACAAGGATGCCTACTTCCACGCCGTCTGTCTCGAAGGGGGTGCCGTGGAGATTATGGACATCGACGGGGACAAATACCCTCTCGACGCAAAAGCCCTCCACAGAGGCGCTGAAGCCTTCGTAGCCCAGGCCCCCGAGCAGTACGCCGCCATCCTGAATGGCCAAGACGACGCCATCACAGGGGATGTCTTCCTCCAGTGCTGCCTCTACGGAAAAACGGTGTGGGGATGACCCTCCAAGAACTGGAAAAAGCCCTCAATGCCGAGGTCACCAGCCTGGCACGCAAGGATAACCCCAGGATCAAGATGCTGAAGGGGCTGGATGGTTGGATCGTCCTAGACATCACAGGCCTCCCCCGCTTCTGGGATTTCCAGCAGGACGGCTACGTCCTGGCTCGCCTAGCCAAACGAGAGACCACCCAAGCCCCCTTCGAACAGGCCTACGAGGTCTTCCAGACCGTGGAGCCCTATGAAGGCTACGCTAGAACATGCTGAAGTGCACCCGAGAAGAATTCGAGAAAACCCTCGACTACGCCTTTCAGGAAGTGGGGGAGACTCGGCCCCGCCATCTACCCCACCCCGAGACCTGCCGTCTCCTGGCACAACTCTGCTACCAGAAGGGGAAGGAGTGCCCCTTCCTCCGTGAGTACCTCGATGAGCTGTCCGAGAGGGGGGCGGTATACTTCCTCCCTGATACCCCTAAAGACGCCACACGGATCATCCTCAGGGCCGTACGGACCGAATCCAATACCTTCGACGAGATGACTCTCTCCTGGCTCAAGGAAGTCTCCCGCGATCCAGAAATCATCATGACGGCCATCCGCAACCTACAGCGGGCAGCTCGGGACCTCGAAGACCGGCTCGAATGGGCAGGGATCACCGCTAAGATTTTCCGAGAGGCAGAGGAACCCCCGCCCGAGGTGGCGGCCTTCATCCAACTGGTGGAAATCGCCATCCAAGAGCGGGACCCTGACATCCTCTCCCTGACGGCAGCTGAGGGTATCTTACCATGGCTCAAGGGATTGTAATGCCCACAATCCCCACACCCTGGCCCCAGTTCATCCTCCAACAGCTGGGGTTCTGGGGGACGCTCGGATTCCTCATCGGACTCTACGCCGGAGATGAGCTCTACTGGGCTGCCTGGGGCATCGGTCTCGCCCTCTGGGTTATCCTCTACGACTGCGTCAAAGAACACCGCAAGCCGTAGCCAGCAACCCCGCCAAACGAGCTTGGCCCCGAAGGAGGCCCGGCTCCCTGGCGGCCTCGGCCCCCACCCTCCACACCCTGTGTAACCCTAACTCAGACCAAATGGATCCAAAAATCTACCAATTCGGTGGATTATCCCGACTTTTTGCATAGAACTTTTTGCGGATTTTTAGGAGCGGGTCCGCATTCTCTGCATAGGGCCATTCTCAGCCCCTTGTTATAGAGGTGGAAACTCAGCGAAATCATTAGGGTTCTTGTAAGTAGTGGATATAGTTACGCTTTTTCAGGCGAAACAGCCAACCGTGGGGGTGGGCTTGGTTTCCGAGGGTCTTCCCCTCCTTCGGGGGGCCCCTTTTGGTTCCTCCCCCATCCTGGCCCTGGGGTAGGATCTACCAATTAATGTCTCCATTTTCCTCTCCCCCATGTTTGGTAGAACATGGTGTTGGTGTAGGGGGGTATTCATGCGGATGAAGTGTGACAGGCGTACGAGGCACGGAGCTTTGGAGGAGGTGGGTGTTCGTACTGACTGGGGTGTTCTCTTACGTGCTGTGGGTTCCTACTATGCCTCTCGTTACGAGTTACTGGGTGAGGGACGGAACCGAGCTACGTATCGGGTATCCGCGGACTGGGTGGTGAAGGTCCCCCGGTGTGAGGCGGGCATATTTGACAACGAGTCTGAGTCTGAGACTTACGGATGTCTCGGCGGGAATTTGGCTGCCTGTTCGGTATTCTATGAGGAGGGGGGCATACCTGTCTTATTCATGGAGTACGTGGAGCCTGTTTGTTTGGGTGCTTCGGCTCCGAGTTGGGTGAGTTTCGTGGATTGTGGTCAAGTTGGGTACACTCGTGCTGGGAAGTTGGTGGCGTATGACTATGGTAGGTATTGAGGGAGCTGATACTATGGGGGGTGAGTGTGGGTGAGCCTATACGGGACTATGAGGACCCTCTTCATGGTGTTCTTCACGAGATCATCTCGGCGGAGTCTTCTTTGAACATGCCCCCACGGCCCGTAGAGGGGTCTCCTGGCCTTTTCCTATCGGAGGTGGACCAGAATGTCTCCCACGCTGTGGAGCATCTCAGGGCGGCGTTTGAGTTAGCCCAGCGAGGTCAGCGGGAGCATGAGGCTTTGGTTTTGGGTTTACGGCGTTTGGTGGTTTGTTGGACGGAGGCGGGGCATGTGGAGTGTGCCTCCGTCTTATCGAAGTTGGTTTAGGTTTGTCCCTAGCTTTGGTTCTTACGTGGAGGGTCGTCTACGTCGTGTGTCACGTCTGGGGGTCCCTGAAGTTTGAGGATACTTTGGGATCCAGATTGGCCTAGTTGGGGTTACATCTGGCATGACACATCAGAGACGACGAGTTTTGAAGCGAGAGCGGCGTTCTTTCCGCCGTAAGTTGAGGTCACAGGTTCAGGGGGTGGATTTGCGTTGTCCTGCTTACCGTAGGCCGAAGAAGGGTTACTTTTACAAGGGCGACGCTCTTGAGGGTTTGGGGGTAGTACAGGAGGGGTCTTCCGACACCTACAATGTGTTCCGTTGTGAGCGTTGTGGGTTTTGGCACGTGGGTCGTCCCATGAAGTCTCCCAAGTTGCGTCTTCTCATTTCCTTGGGGGAGATGGTTCTTGAAGAGGCCGCTTAAGGGTCGGGGCACTTTTCTCCATTACATGGATTCAAAGGTTTCCACCCCCGACGGCTCGGCTCGGTCCGGTCCGGTCCGGTCCGGTGTAAGAAAGCAAGTTGAGTTTTACTCATGAGATTGAATCGAGAATTGAAGTTCACGTATGAGGTCAAGGAAGCCCTCGTTCGTGTTTGGGTTGTGGGTAACACTGCCAACACGGCTATAGCCCAGTGGACTCCCCTACGGGGTCTTCAGGCAGAGCCGGAGAAGTCTTTCCTCTTCACAGAAGAGGAGGCGGCTCTAGTTTCGATTCGAGCTTTGGAGATCTGGACTTACCAACGTTAGGCTCGTCTCTATCGTGAAGAGGTTCGAGATCTTGAGGAAGGCGAGTACCCGGACTTCCCTTCCTATTTAAGTGTGGGCGATTGGAGCAAGGATCATGAGTGTTAACTTCGATATGGTTCGCACATTGACGTTCAAGCCTTTGGACGCGGGTGTGGGGGTTTCTTTGAGGGACCATTTGGTGGCGATTTGGTGGCCCGACAGGGGTTTGAGGGGTCCTATTGAGGCTGTTCCCCTCAAGTTCTTCACGGGTGACGAGGTCATGGTCATTTCGGGCGAATGTGCCATGGTGTGGCTTTCGAACCGTCTCAAGACCGAGTACTTGGAGAGTGACCTAGAGGGGTCATTCCAGGAGTATGTGGCGGGTCAGATTCTGCTCAATCTGGACGACCCTTTGGGGGTTCCTTCGGAATAGGGGCGCAGAATTTTCGGGTATGACCCTTCGGTTCCTTTGGTAGAGGTCGGGTTCGGTAGAACTCCAGCCGGTGTAGCTAAGCTTGGTTCGTAAAGGAGGCCCTGGCTTTGGCTCCAACCCCAAGTCGGAATTCTTAAAAATCGACAATCGACGGGATCCATTTGAGGCTCCTTAGGGTTACATAGGGCAAGCGAACAGCAAGGATTTTTTATGGTCATCGATCCAAAAACTCAGCTTTTCCACGACCTTACTCCAGAAGACATCGAGTCCATGACTTCGTGGGCAGAGGATCTTATCGTTTGGCTGATTCTTCAGGAACCCGCCCCTTTTTGGGTCGAAGACTGGCTTCAGACTTTTGGATCGAACCCTTTCTGGGGGTCTTCTCCTCAAACTACGGTTCTTCCGCAGAAGGTCCTCTTGTCGGTCGTTTTGGCCCAGCGAGGTCGTAAGGCGGTTCAGACCGTGGGGGTAGGAGCACCATGAACCCTTCACTGCACACGTTGGACGACCCTTCTCAAGACTTGGGGGAGTGGTTCGAGGGTCTCGTGGGGAGCCACTCTGAGGGGTACGACTACGTCAAGTTCAACTTCATCACAGGCGATGGTTCTGAGTGGTTGAAGTCTGTCACTCTTGTTGAAGACTTACCCTACATTCTGGAGGTCACTCCAGCAGTCATCATGAAGAGTGTTCTGGAAGTTCGTTTCGTCGAACATGAGCAAAGCCTCACAGGCGAAGATCCTCAAGTTGAGAAGACCTTTGAGTCAGAGAAGGCTTGGATGGACAAATTCCTGGAGTTGTGGCCTACGAAGGCATCTTATCAGGCTTGGAGGGACGCATTGTGGTCTCAGGTCACACAGGTTCGTGTGAGTTTCCACAAGGGGCCTATGCCCTACGAGGCTGCATGTCCTCACTAAATGCAGAAATTCAAAAAGCGAGGGACGCTCTTTCTAAGCTAGAGAAGAATCTCGTCGCTTTTTACCGATTCACTTCCCACCCTGATCTTCCTGAGGATCTCAATAGCGGTACCCTCGACATTTACAACATTCTCAGGTCCATAACCGATGCTTATTATGACATGGCTGAGGGTGACGACCTGAGGGGCTTCATCTCTCAGGGGTTTCGGGAGGCCGAGGACCAGCTTCAAGCTATCGAGGAAGAGCTAGGGAGGCGGCGTCCCGAGATCATCAAGGAGCTAGACGTCCTTCCCTACCAGGATCAGACCAGACGTCTTCTCCGATGGTGCAATGACCATTTCGAGGCGGGGCGGTTCGACGAGGTAGCCAAGGTTTTGGATGCCATCGACCCGGATGACACCCACCCTCAGACGCTCGTGAGCTTCCTTTCCACCACCTACCCTGCTTCCAAGCAGCTTGGGGAGGCCCGCACACGGTACGCTAAGAAGATCTATCCGGCTCTTTCGCAGGCTATGACCTCGGAGGTTGTGGATCGTATTTACGGTCGTTTGGCTTCGGAGGTCAGGGTACCGATCCCTTCGGTAGAAATCCAGCCGGTGTAAAGGACCTAAGATATGACTAAAGTACTCAGATTGACGAATGGCAAGATCATAGAGGTCTTTTTCACTGAAGGGTCAAGGGGTCCCGCTACCTTCACTGTGACAGCAGAGAGAGAGAAAGTAGCCTGTTGGACCTTAGAGGGTGGTTTCGTGCCCGTGGAAGGGTCCACCTTCTCACGCTGGGAGACAGAAGCCATCGTCGAGGAGTGTTTTAGGCTTTTCAAGAAGTACCGAGCACAGCACTTCTTGAAAAGAGAGCTGGGACTCCTCAGGGACTATGGGGTCACGGCTATACCTCATAGTTACGAGAACTTGAAAGACCACTTCAAAAGAGATCGTTCGTTCTCGGAGTCCATCATTGAGGTAGACTCAAAGAAGCTACCTCACCCTGACTTTGAAGACGTCTCAGCTTCTCAAATCATGGTCATTCGGGGAGCGGAGTCACGTACCTTACATGACATCGAGTGGATTTTAAAGGTTTGGCTTAAGGCGAAGCATCAGCCGTACCTTCTATTCTGCTACGACAGTGAATCAGACATTCTGTCTCAACCCAGCATTACGTCCTTGGTGGAGGCGGGTCATCATTCGGGGCGTGGTGCTCGCATCCTTGTAAAGGATGGAAATCAAGGCTACGTCCCCCTGACGGTGCCTGCTAGGGCGGAGTAGTATGAAGCCACGTGACCTCGCCGAGGAGAAGAGGCTTTACCGTGATGCGGAGGTTATCTACGTTTCGAGGGAGCCCTCTGGGTTGGCTTTTTCCCTCAGCCTTTACACGCCTCCGGTCGTAGTTCTCAACAATGTAGAAAAATACGAGGATCTCAGTCGTATTCAGCGTGAGGCCATCTGTCGTCTCGTCCACCCCCGGCATTGGGGAGCTTTTGAGTTCACGGGCCCCAACTTTTCCGAGGTGTTCTACCCTGAAGTGATTTTGGAGGGGTTTTGCAAAGTTTAGGATCCATATCCCTCTCCTTAGGGTTACACAGGGTATGCGAGCGAATCACACTCCCACGGCTGAACGTCTTCGGAATCTCATATCTAAGCTAGAAATTCGGTATGAGGAGGGGCACGTGCCTATTGGGGGCGGGAATCCCTACTACCGGTGTGCCGAGTGTGGGGTATCTGACCCTCAAGAGTCAATTAGTGGCTAAGCAGATTGCTCATTACCGTCAGCTTTTAGCCCAAGAGGGTCTAGCGACCCAGTAGAGGAAATATGTCCAAGTCTAATCTCGAAGTCTACAGAGAAGAAATGCAGAAGCTTTGTAATGAGGTAAATGTCCTCAAGGACATGGATATTATCCCCTCGGACACTGTATTTTACGACCTTCAATCTAGACTTCTTGCGGTCCTTCAGTTTGCTACCTTAGCCAAGTACGAGAAGTCTTTGGTTCTTGCCGAGTTGAAGCCTAACTTCGAGGTCAAGGTGGGCGGCGAGCCTCGGGTGGACATCACGGTAGGCGACAAGCCCGAGGGATCTTGGTATCCCGGTGGGGGTCTCGTTTGGCGGGAGAAATCCTCTAGGTTCCAGCGTTCCCTTTCTGAAGAGGACTGGGTGAATTTAGTCAACCAATGCCTCAGGATCTATATGCGGAGTTTGGGGCCATGAAGGTAAATGAAATATTCGAGACCTTGTCCAAAGGTTACAAGCTCTACAACCCTTCTTGGGGTTCTAGGTGGGTACAGCTTCGAGGCGAACAGGGCTATGATTCCAGTAAAGGCGTTGTCAGTCCTAGTGAGGTCGTTGACATTTTGCTAGTGACTCCAGGAGAGATCGAGGAGTACAGACCCCAGTACGATCTCGACCTGGTGTTGTCTTATGTCAAGTCTCACCTCACCAAGAAGATCGAGTGTTCTGTAGGGGAGGACGTTCGTCGTTTCAACGTTAAATCAGGGGAGTACGAGCACACCGAACGTGTCCTTCAAGGCTTGGATGCTAAGGGTACTTCTTACCGCATCCACATCTACCTGAAAAGCTATTCTATAAGAGACATTGTCTATTGGAAATTGTACATAGGCGACCGTTTCACGAGCCATCGATCCTATAAGAGGTCTGATTGTAACGACGAGCATGTGGCTCAACTCATCTTGGAAACTCTAAGGGGAGGTCCCTTCTGTCGTAGCTATACAGGAGGCGTGGAATACGGGTACCACTATGAGGATGGGGTGGCCTACGTCATCCTGACTTCTGTCGGGGATCGTGTTGAAGGCCATGGGCAAAGTCTCGATGAAGCACTCATGGACCTTCGGGGGAAGCTGGCTGGTGCCATAGATCAGAACAAGGACAGCTTCTACCTTGTCCCAAAGACGCCTAAGACCGTTCTCAGTTCGTCGTATTGTGATTAAAAATGAAACACAAGAAAGACTTCAGCCTATCGTCTCGTATCGACACGAGGGTTCTACTTCCGTCTGAGGCTCGCCGGGTGATCACAATGCGGCTCCTCGAACGTTTGAAAGCAGCTCGCTTAAACAGTCGTTTAGAGCCTGTGTATGGTCTTGTACAGGCTTGGGGGGAGATCCACCCCGAGGATGAGTGGGGCCGTAAGGTTGTGACCGATTGCTTCGATGAGGTCCTCAGCAAGTATGAGGAGGAACACCCTAAAAGGTGGAACAATAAACTGCAAGCTGCGTGGCGTGAGGGAATCCCTTCTGATGACAATGATCCAGGCAAGTGAAGTAGGGGTGGGTATGGTGGTCCAGACGGACGACGGCCCCCAGAAGGTTACCCGAGTTTCGAACGGCTTCTACCGCAAGTCGATTCTTATCGAGTGGAAGGGTGGCTGGGGGTGTGTGCCTCGCAGTGACCTAGTGGAGG
>Ga0299906_10002784_pt1 | contig 14452 bp, 19 predicted proteins | sample RVTome_14_FD_200259 | JGI IMG/M metagenome (GOLD analysis project Ga0299906, IMG submission 200259) | Soil microbial communities from uranium-contaminated site in the Upper Colorado River Basin, Wyoming, United States - RVT145D125 (version 2) ... | reverse complement strand
CGGTTGCTCGAGGCGACGCTCGAGACGGTCCGCACGTGTCCCTGCTCGACCGGGTGTCCCGCATGCGTGCAGTCACCGAAGTGCGGCAACGGCAACGAGCCGCTCGACAAGCAGGGCGCGGTCGCGATGCTTTCTGCGATGCTCGGACGGACCTGGGGGTGAACGATCGATGAGGGGGCGTCCGTACATCGCCGTCGTGGGTCCATCGGCATCGACGCCGTCCGAGCACTCGCTCGGGGAGGCCGTCGGCCGGCTGCTCGCGGAGGCCGGGGCCGTCCTCGTGTGCGGCGGTCTCGGCGGCACGATGGAGGCCGCGGCCAGCGGCTGCACCAAGGCCGGCGGGACGGCGATCGGGATCTTGCCGACGGAGCTCCGCGCGGACGCGAACGCCTTCGTGACGGTCGCGGTCGCGACCGGCATGGGCGAGGCTCGCAACGTGATCGTGGTTCGGACGGCGGACGCCGTGATCGCGATCGGCGGGGAGTTCGGGACGCTGTCCGAGATCGCGCTGGCGCTCAAGACCGGCAAGCCCGTGGTCGGGCTCGGGACCTGGGAGCTCCACAAGCAGGGCCGGGCGGCCGGCGACCCGATCGTCCGGGCCGAGACGCCGGAGGAGGCCGTCCAGACGGCGCTCGAGCTCGCCAACACCGGCCGTTAGCCCTAGACCGCTCCCGGGCCGCGCGCGTCGCCCGGCCGATGCCAGCATCGGAAGGATGGCCGAAGGGCCGATTGACCCCGGGGGAGGCGGGGCGCGAGGCTGAGCACGGTTCGAGCATCCGAGAGCGAAAGGTAGCCGATGACCGATGGAAGCCTCGTCACGATCTCATCCGTCGTCCTGGCGATCGTCTCGGTGTCGGCGCTCGCGGCCGCGGCCGTCCGAAGCTGGCGCGACGCCGCCGGCCGCCGGGCCGAGCGAGACGAGGCCGGCGAGACCGAGGCTCGGCTCCGCTCACAAGTGTACATCCTGGAGGTCCGCATCGCGGCACTCACGGACGAGCTCGAGGCGCTCCGCGCCGGACGTGCTGCGGACGCGGTCGGGGCGCCCGCGCAACCGGGGGGCCATCCTCCGGGTCAAGTGGCGCCGGGTGAGGCGGAGCGTCTCGGACATCCTGGCCCGCGGCGCGATCGTGTGGCCGCTGCCACGAACCTCGTCCTGTTCCCCGGGCCTTCGGAGCGTCGGGCGCGCCGCTAGCCGGCGCTCGGCGAACCGGTAGCGCGGCCGAGCTCCAAGACGTACTCGAGCTCGTCGGTGATCGGGGTCCCGTCGGCGCTGGTCCGTGGGATCGTCGGCTTGCGGAGCCTCGCTCGATCGATGGCCCCGCGACGGATCTGCCGCAGCTCGAACCCGATCGCCTCGTAGAGGCGCTGCGCGGCGACGTTGTCGTTCGTCGTGACAGCCCGGACGGTCGCCGAGCCGCGGTCACGCGCCGAACCGATCACCCCGTCCATGAGCGCCGTCCCCACGCCGCGCCGGGGCTCGAGCGCGTGGAGCAGTCCGACCACGGTCTCGGTCCCCCGTCGTTCGAACGCGACGACGCCGACCCTCGCACCACCCGCCTCGGCGATCAGCGCGTCCTGCTCGAGCGGCCGGTACGTCTCGTGCTCCAACACCTGCTCCGGCCCGCCCCACTCGGCGTCGAGGAGCACGGCGAGCCACTCGCGATCCGCATCGGCGAGCGGCCGGACACGCAGCGTCACGGAACCCGGACCCGACCGGGCCAAAGGACCCGCGACGCGATCGCGCGCGCGGTACGTCGCTCGCCCGGCGTGACGCCGATCGCGAGCAGGAGCACCGTGTACACGGCCGACCCGATGCCGCCGGCGACCACGAGCTCGAGCAACCACTTCGCGTCGTCGAGCAGCAGATCGAGCCCCACCATCACGGCCGCGCCGACGAGGGTCGGCACGACGAGGCGCAGGAAGCGAACGTCGAAAGGCCAGATGCCCAGGAAGCGACGGACAAGCGCGAGCCGTGCGAGGGCGGAGAACGACAGCGTCAGCGCCTGCGCGATCGCGGCCCCCCGGATGCCGAGGACGTCGGGACGAGCGAAGGCGAACGCGACGCCGACGTCGATCCCGAACCCGGCCACGTAGACCACCAGGTCCCAGCCCGTCCGTCCGGCCATGATCAAGATGAACCCGACGGTGCCGACCATCACCGGCACGATCATCCCGACGATCAGGATCCGCAGGGCGGCCTCTCCCTGCACGAACTCCCCGCCGAAGATCCGGAGCACCGGCCCGGGCAGGATCGCGAGCACCAGCAGAACCGGGATCGTCGCGCCGAGCGTCCACCGGGTCACCGACTTGTAGAGCCCGTCGAGGCGTTCGCGTTCGCCGCGGTGGTGCAGGTCGGCGACGAACGGGCTGAACGCGAGCGAGACCGAGGTGATGAACAGGAACAGCGACTGCGCGGCCCGCAACGCGGCCCCGTAGACACCGACGTCGGCCGCGCCCGCGCGCCCGCTCGCGAGCGTCGAGAGCACGAAGAAGTCCGTCCAGAAGATCAGCTGGCTGAACAGCGTCGCCGGCGCGCGCAGCGCCCCGAACCGTAGCAGCGCGCCGGTCGACTCCTCGGGGATCCCGCCCGTGGGGGTTCGAGCATCGAAGCCGCGGGTCTCCTTCTCCCATCCCCACCACGCGATCGCGAATGCCACCGCCCATGACGCACCGAACGCCAGGGTCGTCGCGCCGGCCGTGCGGGCGACCGCCCAGAACGCGAGCGCGAAGGCGATCCATCCGATCGGCTGGGCGAGCCACTGCGCGTACAGCGTGTACCGCATGATCTTGAGCCCGCGCGTCGCCCCCATGTAGGTGAACGCGAGCGCCGCGAACGGGATCGTGAGCGCGGCGGCCCGGAATGCGGGGCGTGCCGCGCCGGGCAGGCTCGAGAAGGTCTCCGCGAGCCGGTCCGCCCCCAGCAGCGCGATCGCCCCCGCCACAATGCTGACGACCGCGGCGATCGCCGCCGACCGGCGCACGAGGCCGCGGACGCGGCCGGACTCGCCCCTGCCCATGAGGATCGCGACGAGCCGGACGTTCGCGACGTCCATCCCGAACCGTGTCCCCGCCGCCGCGATGAACGCGAACTGGGTCGTGAGCGTCACGACGCCGAACCGACCTGCGCCGAGCGCGTTGGTCATCAGGACCTGCGCGACGAACGTCGCGACCGCGCCGACCGCCAGACCCAGCACGTTCTGGCCGGTGTTTCCGAGGATGTTGCGCTGGTCCCCGAACCGATCGGGGGGGACGACGTCGTCCAGCGCACCTCGCAGCCCGCGGCTCACGATCCCCAAGTATCCCAGCGTGCCGCCGCCCGAGAGGACGACCCGGTAGCGTCCCCCGGTGACCACACCGAGGAGGGACGCATGGATGGCGAACGGTACGAGCGCGGGCGGGCAAGGCTGCTCGAGGTCCACGGCGAGCGGTCGCTCGCGGCTGTCGAGGGACTGGGCGACCTCGGCCGGATGATCGTCGAGTTCGCCTACGGCGACGTGTACTCGCGCCCCGGGCTCTCGCTGCGCGATCGCCAGATCGCGACCGTGGCCGTGCTGATCGCGCTCGGGCGTTCGTCGCAGCTGCCGGTCCACCTCCGGTCCTCCCTGCGCGCGGGTCTGTCCGCCGACGAGCTGCGCGAGATCGTGCTGCAGGTCGCGACGCTCGCCGGCTTCCCCGTCGCGATGAATGCGATGTCGACGCTCCGCACGGTCGTCGCCGAACACGAGGCGGACGCGTCGAACTGAACCACCGCCTCGTGCGTACACCTGTCGACGACGACCTCGGGAGGCGGAATGACGGCGTACGGCGTGCGTTCGAGACGGAGGTTGATCGCGCTCGTGGCGGTGGGGGCGTTCGCGCTGGCTGCCTGCGGCGAGGACGAGCCGTCCGTGCCGGCGGGCGGCGGTGGTGGCACGGACGACGAGCCGGCGGCCGAGGCGACCGTCGAGGTGGCGTCGAGCGATCTCGGCGACATCCTGGTCGACCCCGACGGTATGACGGTCTACCAGTTCCTGAACGACACCGACGGCGAGAGCACCTGCTACGACGACTGCGAAGCCAACTGGCCTCCGCTCGTCGCCGACGGGGATCCCGTCGCGGGCGACGGCGTCGACGCGTCGAAGCTCGGCACGACCGAGCGCACGGATGGGACCGTACAGGTCACGTACGACGGCATGCCGCTGTACCATTTCGCCGGTGACGAGGCGGCCGGAGACACGAACGGCCAGGAGATCGGTGACGTCTGGTACGTCGTCGCGCCCGACGGCTCGCCGGTCGAAGGCGGAGCGGAGGCCGCCTCGAAGTACTGAGCGATCGAGCGAAGCCCGGAGCCGTCGTCGTGATCGCCACCTGACAGAGAGCCCTCCCGGTGATACAACTCGGCCTGCCCGGACGCGGGAGTCCGGGTGCGACGGAGTGCAGCGAAGCCGGTTAGAACCCGGTACTGTCCCGCAACCGTGAAGCCCCTCCGGGGGACGAGTCGGGTCGCCTCCTCCGTGGCGCAAACGGCGGTCCTCGCAGGAGGGGCGGTTTGTGGGCGGCGACACCGGCACCCATCTCGACTCCTTCCGAGCGGAAGGAGGGCAGATGGGAAGACCTCGAACGACTTTGTACGTCGTCGCGTGTGCGCTCGTACTCGTGGCGTGTGCATCGGACGGAGCGGAACCCACGGGCGGCGGCGGCTCTCGGAACCCCGTGTCGCCATCCACGTCGTTCCCGGTCACGGTCGAGGGATCGAACGGGAGCGTCACGATCCAGGACCGGCCGACGAGGATCGTCTCGCTGTCCCCCACGGGGACCGAGGACCTTTTCGCGATCGGCGCGGGCGACCAGGTGATCGCGGTCGACGACCGTTCGAACTTCCCCTCCGACGCGCCCGTCACCGACCTCTCCGGGTTCGAACCGAACATCGAGGCGATCGCGTCGTACGAACCCGACCTCGTGGTCTACTCGACCGAGATCGGCGACCTCGGCTCGTCGCTCCGTAGCGTCGGCCTCACGGCGCTGCAGCTCGACGCCCCGGTCACCCTCGAGGACGCGTACGAGCAGATCGAGCAGCTCGGGATCGCCACGGGCCACCAGGACGAGGCCGAGGTCGTCGTCGCCGGCATGCGCGCCGAGGTCGACTCGATCGTCGAGAGCGTCGGACCGGCGGAGGGGCTGACCTTCTACTACGAGCTCGACGACACCTTCTACTCCGTGACGTCCGACACCTTCATCGGGCAGCTGTTCTCCCTGCTCGGGCTGGAGAACATCGCCGACGCGGCCGGCAAGGGCAGCGGCGGCTACCCGCAGCTGTCGGCCGAGTACATCGTCGAGGCAGATCCCGACCTGATCTTCCTCGCCGACACGAAGTGCTGCGGGCAGTCGCCCCGGACGGTGGCGAACCGGCCCGGGTGGAACACGATCGCGGCCGTCGAGAACGGCAACGTCGTGCCGCTTGACGACGACGTCGCGTCGCGATGGGGTCCGAGGGTCGTCGACCTGCTCCGTGCGGTCGCCGACGCGGCGAACGCCGCGGCCGACGAGGCGGCCGCGTGAGCGGTGTCGTGGCGCGGCGGCGCACGATCGTCCTCGGCGTCGTCGTGCTCGCGGCGGCGGTGCTCGCCGGGCTCCTGGTCGGACCGGCGCGGATCGCCATGAGCGACGTGTTCGGTTGGTTGGTCGCGTTCGGCGATGCGCCGGAGGGCGTGTCCGAACAGGCGTCGACGATCCTCGCGAACCTGCGGCTGCCGCGGGTCCTCGTCGGCGGGCTGGTCGGCGCATCGCTGGCGGCCTCGGGCGCGGCGTATCAGGCGGTCTTCCGCAACCCGCTCGCGGATCCCTATCTGCTCGGTTCGGCGGCCGGCGCGGGGCTCGGAGCGACGATCGTGGTGGCGTACGGGCCGTCCGGCTCCGTCGAGCTGACCGTGCCGCTCGCTGCGTTCGTAGGAGCGTTGGTCGGCGTCGGGCTCGCGTACGGCCTGGGCCGCTCGAGCCTAGGTGGCCGTGCCGCAACGAGCCTCGTGCTCGCTGGTGTCGCGGTCGCGTCGTTCCTCACCGCCGTCCAGACGTTCCTGCAGCAGCAGCGTTCGGAGACACTCAGACAGGTGTACACGTGGATCCTCGGGCGGCTCGGGACGACTGGCTGGGACGACGTCCGGCTCGCCCTGCCCTCGGTGCTGCTCGCCGTCGCGACGCTATGGGCGGTCCGGCGATTGCTCGACGTGATCGAGGTCGGCGACGTCGAGGCGGAGAGCCTCGGTTTGCACGTCGGTCGCCTGAGGCTCGTCGTCGTCGCCGCCGCGTCGCTCGCCACGGCCGCCGCGGTCGCCGTCGGCGGCCTGATCGGGTTCGTCGGGATCATCGTCCCGCACACCGTCCGGCTGATGGTCGGCGGAAGTTACCGGTCGGTGCTCCCGCTCTCCGTGCTGTTCGGAGCGTCGTTCCTGATCCTGGTCGACCTGATCGCGCGGACGGTAGTGTCGCCGGCCGAGATCCCGATCGGCGTGATCACTGCGTTCGTCGGCGCGCCGTTCTTCGTCGCCGTGCTCCGACGCCGTGCGAGGACGACATGAGGGCTGAACGCCAGACCCCGGTCGCGCTCCCCGAGGTCGAGCTCGCGCTGGAGGTACGGGGCCTGTCGGTCGAGCTCGACCAGCGGCCGATCGTGACGGACGTCGCCCTCGACGTCCCGGCCGGCGGATGGCTCTGTGTGATCGGCGCGAACGGCGCAGGCAAGACGACGCTCGTGCACGCGATCGCGGGGCTCCTTCAGCACACCGGCGAGGTCTCGCTGTGGGGACGTCCGATCCGCTCGCTCAAGCGGCGGGAACGCGCCCGGCGGATCGCGGTCGTCCCGCAGCTGCCGGCGATCCCCGACGGCATCACCGTGGAACAGTACGTCCTTCTCGGCCGGACGCCGCACCTCGGCTTCCTCGCGGCCGACGGGCCCCGCGACCACGCGGCCGTCGCGGCCGCCCTGGATCGGCTCGACCTGCCGTGGGCCGCCGGCCGGCGGCTGGAGACGCTGTCGGGCGGCGAGCTGCGGCGCGTCGTGCTCGCGCGCGCGCTCGCGCAGGAGGCCCCGTTGCTTGTGCTCGACGAGCCGACGACCGGGCTCGACCTGGGCCAGCAGCTCCGCGTGCTCGAGCTCGTCGACCAGCTTCGCAGGACCGAGGGCCTGACCGTCCTGTCGACGATGCACGACCTGACGCTCGCCGGGCGATTCGCTCATCGGTTCGCACTCCTGTCTGCCGGACGCCTGGTCGCGCACGGCGATCGGGCCGACGTCCTCGCACCGCATGTGATCGCCGAGCATTACGGCGTCGCCGTTCGCGTGATCGACGACGGCGACCTGGGGTGGGCAGTGATCCCGGCGCCCGGACTGGACCCATGACCCGGCAGCCGCCGACGCACGCGCCGCCGCGGGCTACCACGACGGCCCCGTCGCGGGTCCTCGTCCACACCGGCGAGGGCAAAGGCAAATCGTCGGCGGCGTTCGGCGTCATGCTCCGCGGCGTCTCGGCGGGGTGGCGCGTCGCGGTCGTGCAGTTCATCAAGTCCGGACGCTGGAAGACCGGCGAGGAGGCTGCGGCGCGGCGGCTCGGGGTCGACTGGTGGTCGATCGGCGACGGCTTCACGTGGGACTCGAAGGACATCGACGAGACGCAGGCGATCGCGCGAGAGGCGTGGCGCGACGCGCGTGAGCTGATCGCCACCGGCGAGCACCGTCTGGTGATCCTCGACGAGATCACGTACCCGATGAACTGGGGCTGGATCGACACCGGAGATGTCGTCGGGACGATCCGCTCGCGTCCGTCGCAGGTGAGCGTCGTGGCGACCGGACGCGACGCACCGCCCGAACTGCGCGCCGTCGCCGACACCGTCACCGAGATGGTGAGCGAGAAGCACGCGTTCGACGCCGGCGGCGCCGCGATGCGCGGGATCGAGTTCTGATGGCGTACACGCTGCTCGTCGGTGGCGCTCGGAGCGGGAAGTCGACGCTCGCGGTCCGGATGGCAGCCGCGTACCAAGGACCGGTCGTGTTCGTCGCAACGGCGGAGGCACACGACGACGAGATGACGGCTCGCATCAACGAGCACCGGACCACGCGGCCGTCGACGTGGGCGACGGTCGAGGCACCCACGGACCTCGCGCGCACGATCGCCGGCGCCTCCGACGATGCGTTCGTCGTGCTCGACTGCCTGACGCTGTGGGTATCGAACGAACTCGGTGCTGGCGCGCCGGCCCGGGAGGTCCTCGCGCAGGCCGACGACGTCGCGGGACTCCTCGCGGAGCGATCGTCACCGTCCGTCGTCGTCAGCAACGAGGTGGGGCTCGGCATCGTGCCGGTGAACGAGCTGGCTCGGACATACCGCGACCTGCTCGGCCGAGTGAACACGGCGTTCGCCGCCCGTGCCGCGCGGACGCTGTTCGTCGTGGCGGGCCTCGGCCTGCCGCTCGAGGCGGTGACGACGTCGTGACGCGAGGCGAACGGCTCGAGGCGACGGTCGCCGCGATCGCGCCGTTCGACCACATCGCGGCCGCGGATGCCGCGGCGCTGTTCGAGGCGAAGACCAAGCCCCCGGGGAGCCTCGGACGGCTGGAAGATCTCGGATGCCGGATCGCCGGCGCGCTCGGCTCGCTCCCGCCGCCGCGGATCTCGAAGGCGATCGTCGTAGCGGCCGCCGACCACGGCGTGACGGCGCAGGACGTGAGCGCGTACCCGAGCGAGGTGACACGCCAGATGCTCTGGAACTTCGCGGACGGCGGCGCCGCCGTCTGCGTCCTTGGGGCGAGGGCGGGTGCGCGTCTGATCGTCGTCGACTGCGGCGTGGCACCGGGCCCCACGCCGCCGGGCGTCCGCGTCGAGGTCGTGGGCAACCTTCGCGGGACGAACGACTTCACGTCCGGGCCGGCGATGGACCGAGGAGCCGCGGTCGGGCTGATCGAACGCGGGATCGCCGTCGCGTCCGAGCTCGCTGACGACGGCGTCGGCGTGATCGCACTCGGTGAGATGGGCATCGGCAACACCACCGCGGCGAGCGCGATCGTCGCCGCGCTGACGGGTACCGACGCCGCCTCCGTCTGCGGCCCAGGCACGGGGCTCGATCCCGACGGTGTCCGGCGAAAGGTCCAGGCCATCAGGCGCGGCCTCGCCGCGAACGGGCTCCCACGACGTGACGCCGACCCCATCGAAGTCCAGGCGGCTGTGGGCGGGCTCGAGATCGCGTTCCTGGTTGGCGTCCTGCTCGGCGCGGCCTCGCGGCGCCGCGCTGTGGTGCTCGACGGGTTCATCACCGGCGCGGCCGCACTCGTCGCGGCGCGGATCGCACCGGCATCGGTCGGGTCGATGATCGCCGCGACGCGCTCGCCCGAGCCGGGCCACATGGTCGTGCTCGCCGAGCTCGGACTCGAGCCGTTGCTCGACCTGTCGTTGCGCCTGGGCGAGGGCAGCGGCGCGGCGCTCGCCTTGCCGCTGCTGGACGCCGCCGTCGCGATCCTGCACGAGATGGCGACGTTCGATTCTTCAGGCGTCAGCGGTCCCGCGGGGACGGCGGACGCGCCTCGCGCCGGCGTGCGAACGGATGCGTGAGTACGCGCGCGGCGCGCTCGGCGCCGTCGCGTTCCTCACGACCGTGCCGGTCGGACGACTGACCGAGATCCGAGAGACGGACCTGCGCCGTGGTGTCGCGCTCTTCCCGCTCGTCGGCGCCGCGGTCGGTCTCATCGTCGCCGCCGTCGCGTGGGCCGCTGCGATCGTGCTTCCCCCGCTCCCTGCCGGGACGCTCGCGGTGACGGCGGGCGTCGGTGTCACGGCCGCGTTCCACCTCGACGGACTCGGCGACCTGGCGGACGGGGTCGGCGCGTCGCTCGGCGGACGGGATCCGCTGCCGGCGATGCTCGATCCGCGGCTCGGCACGTTCGGCGTGGCGGCCGTCGTCCTGGACCTTGTGCTGAAGGTGTCGCTCGTGGCCGCGCTCGTAGGCCGCGGGTTCCCGTGGGCGGTCGTGGCCGCGGCCTCGATGGCGCGCGTTGCGCCCGTCTGCCTGGCGTGGCCGCTGGCGTACGTCGGGTCTGGGACGGGCGGCTGGACGAGCGACGTGCGAGCCGGAACCGTCCTCGCGACGCTGGCCCTCGCCTCGGCGGTCGCCGGCCCGGCGGTCGGACCGCTTCGGATGGTCCTGCTCCTCGTCGTCGTCGGATCGGTTGCGTTGGTGCTTGCCCGCTGGTCCCGACGACGGCTGGGCGGCGTGACCGGCGACGTCTTCGGAGCCTCCGCGGAGCTCGCCGAGACGCTCTCGCTTGCCGCCGTCGCCGCCGTCTGACGCCTGCGTTCGTCGGGACCTGTCGAGATCCGGCCTGCCCGTTCGTCGTCTGGGTGTCGGACGAGACGGCCCGCAGGGCCGGGAAGGAGTGGACATGTCGGACTTCGTGTTCCTGTACACGGGGGGCTCCATGCCCGAGACGGAGGAGGAGCAGGCGCGTGTGTTCAAGGCGTGGACCGACTGGTACGAGGAGATCGGCCCGGGGCTGAAGGACGGCGGCAACCCGTTCGGATCGCACAAGACGCTCGAGGCCAACGGGTCGATCCGCGACGGTGTGAAGGGCGCTCACCACACCGGATACACGATCGTCACGGCCGACTCGCTCGACGCGGCGACCACCCTCGCGAAGGGATCGCCGGTCCTCGAGGGCGGCGGCAGCGTGACCGTGTACGAGGTCGTCGAGGCGATGTAGGAGCGATGCGAGGCGCAACCGACCGGCCATCGGCGAAGATGGGTCGGTGGATGCCTCGCTGACGGAGCGGTCGCTGGCCGGCGCCGTCCGCACCCTCACGGAGGCGGATCCGGCGCTGGCCGCGTCCGTGGCGCGGTACGGGGTCCCGCCGCTGTGGGCACGCGAACCGTCGTTCGCAACGCTCGTCCATCTGATCCTCGAACAGCAGGTGTCGCTCGCTTCGGCGCTCGCCGCCTACCGGCGGCTCGAGGCAGCCAGCGGCGGCCAGCCGGCGCCCGCGACGTTCCTCGCGTTCGACGACGCGCAGCTCCGGGTGATCGGCTTCAGCCGTCAGAAGGCCGGCTACGCGAGGGATCTCGCGCTTGCGATGGCGGACGGGTTCGCCCTCGACCTGCTCGCAGCCCAGGAGGACGACGACGCCCGCGCGGCCTTGATGGCCCTGCGGGGGATCGGGCGCTGGACCGCCGACGTCTTCCTCACGATGTGCCTGCTCCGACCCGACGTCTGGCCCGTGGGCGACCGCGCGCTCGCGGTCGGCGCCGGCGAGCTCCTCGGGCTGGCGACCACGCCGAGCCAGGAAGAGCTGGAGGCGACCGCGGGACGCTGGCGGCCCTTCCGGGCCGTGGCCGCTCGGGTGTGCTGGAATCACTACCTGGGCGTCCGCGGACGACCGGTCGCACTCCCCGGGTGACCGACCCCGGCCGAACGGGATTGGATGTTCGGCTCGCTGGGTAGATGGAAAGGTCCGGGTGGGGTTGGTGCCGCTCGGATCGCGATCATAGGGACGCCGGGAACGTGAGCGATACGGCAGCAACCTTCAGGCACGAAGCGATCTTCTACGACGGCGACGACGGGTTCGTTGCCCGAACGATGCCCTTCCTGAGGGAAGGGATCGAGGGCGGCGAGCCCATCTTCGTCGTGGTCGGCGCCGAGAAGATCGCGCGGCTCCGCCACGAGCTCGGTCCGGACGCCGACCGTGTCCACTTCGCCGACATGGCGGGCATCGGAAAGAACCCGGCGCGGATCATCCCCGCCTGGACCGACTTCGTGGACGAGGCCGGGACCAAAGGCAATCCTTTCCGCGGGATCGGCGAACCGATCTGGGCGGCCCGCACGTCGGACGAGCTCGTCGAGTGCGAACGTCACGAGGCGCTGCTGAACCTCGCGTTCGACGACGGCCCGGCATGGCGACTCGCGTGCCCCTACGAGACCACCACGCTCGCACCCGCCGTACTCGAGGAGGCCGAGCGCAACCATCCGTACCTGCGGGACGCCGACGGCGAACGCCTGAGCCAGACCTACCGGGACCTCCCCGCGATCGCGGCGCCGTTCGACCGCGCGCTGCCCGAACCGCCCGCATCGGCGGAGTCGCTGACCATCGACGCCGCGCGCCTGTCGGACGCACGCCGCTTCGTCGGCGAACGCGCGCACAGGTGGGGCCTCACCCCCGAACGAGCCGATGGCCTCGTCCTGGCGGCGAGCGAGGTCGCCACGAACACCATCCGGCACGGCGGCGGCGAGGGCCTCCTGCGGATGTGGGCGGCGAACGGCTCGGTGATCTGCGAGATGACGGACCACGGCTCGATCGCCGACCCCCTGGTCGGGCGGCGCCACCCACGGTGGAACACAGCCGGCGGCTTCGGCCTGTGGCTCGCCAACCAGGTGTGCGACCTCGTCCAGGTCCGCACGTTCGCGACCGGCTCGGTCGTGCGTCTCCACGTCGGCTTGGGCTCCTAGCGTCGGACGGGTCCGGCTCCGTACCATCTCCGCCGCGACGGGGGCAGCCTCCAGAGGCGAGACGGGACGAACGGGAACCGAACGTGGCAGCCGACCCAGCACTTCTTGCGTTCGCCGAGGATCCGGACGAGTACACGGCCCTCGGGCCGGACGAGGAACGGATCGTGACGGATCGCTTCGTCGTCACGTTCTCCCCCGGCGAGCATCACTGGTCCACCACCGTCGGACGCGTGCGGGTCGGCGAGGGCGACGTGAGGGGCGCCGTCGACGCCGTCCGCGACCTGATGCGGGAGCGCGGACGCCGGGCCGCGGCGTGGACGATCGGTCCGTCGGCGACGCCACCCCGGCTCCGCGAGCGGCTCATCGACGCCGGCCTGACGCTCGAGTCGGAAGAGGGGTCGACGATCCTGGTCCTGGACGAAGCGCCCATCGTCCGGGTCGGCCCGTTCGACGTGCGGCGTGTATCGACGTTCGAGGATCACCTCGCGGCGATCGAGGTCGCGATCGAGGGGTTCGGGTTCTCCGAAGCGGACACCGACGACGAGCGCCGCCGGGCGCGGGACACGTTCGATGCGGAGCGGAGGGGGGATCACGTGATCACGTTCCTCGCTCTCGACTCCAACCGCCCGGTATCGACGGGCTATGGCTGCCCGTCACCCCACGGCCTCTACTTGGGCGGCGTGGCGACGATCCCCTCGGACCGCCGCCGCGGAGCGATGGGAGCGGTCGTCCAGGGTGCGTGGAACGAAGCGGTCCGGCGGGACACGCCGGCGGTGGTCGCGCACGGCGGAGCGATGTCACGGTCCTCGCTGGAGCGGATCGGCTTCAGAGCCGTCGGGCGCGTCGACCACCTCATCGACCGCCTCGATCAACCCGTGCCGGAAGGGCAACCGAAGGGATCTAGCGGGCGCTGACCCACGTGATGAGGGGGAGCAACGCCGGTCGGTAGCCGGCCCGACCACCGGAGATCGCCGGCACGAGTCCGCCGAACACGACGATGATGACCGACAAGCCGAGGACGAACCGCGCGATCGGTCGTGACCCCTGGTGAACACGGGAGGCATATACCGAAGCGCTCATCGCGGACCTCCTTCTGCTCGACACGTCCGGTGTACCCCCGGCAGGAGCTGCCGTCCGTGACCTGCATCACGCAGGGGACGTGCCGTTCGCCACGGAGATCCACTGGAACGGGCGCCTCGCCGACGGATCAGAACAGCGCCAGCAGACCGGCGGAGATCAGCGCGATCCCCACTGGTGTGACGATCTGCTCGCCGTGGCGGCCGGTCTTCTCGTAGATCATCACGGCGGTCAGCGCAGCCATCCACCACAGGTTCGCCACGCCCGCGGCGAACCCGACGAGCATCAGGGCCCAGCAGCACCCGAGACAGAAGATCCCGTGTGCGAGCCCCAGGCGCATCGCGGCGCCGGCTCCACGGTCGTACCGCGAGATGAGGAACGGTCCGGGGTGCCGGCATTCGCGGAGGCACTGATCCTTCAGATCGCTGAACTGGAAGGCGCCGGCGAGCACCAGGACCGACGCCGCGAGCAACTCCGGGTGCCGGCCGAGCCATGGCAGGGTGTCGACCATCCGGTGCACCCCGGCGTCCAGGAAGAACGCGGCCAGGCCGAATCCCGTCCACACGACGGCGTACCCTGCGATCAGCGCTGCCGTCGCGCGACCCGGATGCGGCTGCCTCGCGGGAGACGACGCGGAACATCCGGACGAGCGGCAGGCTGGAAGGCAGCATCATCGCGACGATCATCAGCTGCCACGCGAGCAAGAAGATCGTCACGCCGGCGAGGAACGGCACGTCACCCTCGATCAGCGTGTCGTGATGCAGCAGGTGCGAAGCCCCGGTCAGGTCGGCGGCGATGACCGGTGGCACGCGGCGGCGACGGGTCGCCTGAGAGGCGACCATCCCGATCACGCGAAGTGCTCCATCTTCCAGTCCGACTGGATCGCGTTCCGGCCCTCGAACTCCCAGGACAGCCCGTA
>Ga0299906_10002783_pt1 | contig 14458 bp, 10 predicted proteins | sample RVTome_14_FD_200259 | JGI IMG/M metagenome (GOLD analysis project Ga0299906, IMG submission 200259) | Soil microbial communities from uranium-contaminated site in the Upper Colorado River Basin, Wyoming, United States - RVT145D125 (version 2) ... | reverse complement strand
GAACCTGGGGCCGAATCCGGCGAGCTCGGTACGGATTCGGGACCCTTTGGCCGCCGACCTGACACCCACATCGCTGACTTCCTCGAGGGGAAGCTGCGGTCTGGCGGCGGGCGTCGTGACCTGCGATCTCGGCACCGTGACCGCGGGCGGGGTGGCGACGGTTCGCCTCGAAGTGGACGTACGACCGGGCGTTGCCGAGAACACCGTGGTTACCAATACCGCGACGGTGCAGTCGGCGGCGGCGGACCCGGCGCCTTCGAACAACCAGGCGACGGAGACGACCGTCCTTCGCAGGCCTTCGCCCCTCACCACCGACGGCAGCAGCTCGTGGTCGGAATCGACGGTGAGCTTCGTCTCCACCGTGAGCTCAGAACGGGGTGGCGGCTCGACGTGGGGCACGATTCGGATCGGCGAGAGCTCCGGCGCTGTCGTCAACGACACGGCGAGCTTCCATCATCGATTCCGCTCTCGGTCGGAGTCGATCGTGGTGGAAGGGGTGATTGAGCGGGCGTCGGGAGAATCGCGCTGGGGCTTCGACTTCTCGTCCGACCCCCGCTTCGCGCCCGGAAGCATCGAGGTCCAGCAAGGCGAAGTGTTGGGTCTCGAGAGCCGGACGCTCACCTTTCGTCTGGGCGGCCAGCCGGGAGAGCGCATCCGATTCTCGTATCGTCTATTTCATTGAACGTCATCCATCGGGGTTGGGAATGAAGATCATGACATCATCTTGGATCGCGATTGCCTGCATGTTTCTTTTTCTGGCGGTGAGCCGGACGTTCGCGGGGCCGCCCACTATCGTCGACGGCGTTCTGGTGGATGAAGAGGTCGATTCCGGTTCCGGGTCGCGTGCCCTTCCTGCGCCTGCCGCCTTGACTTCGAGCTCGATCGACTTCGATACCCCGGAGCTGTTCAGCGACACCCTCCCGCTCCGGATCTTTCAGACCTTCCGCAGCGGAGCCGTCTTCTTCGGAAAAGGCGTCGTTCTGGACGCGGCGAGCTTCGAGGTCACGGGTACCAGCGGGACGAGCATCCTCGCCTTCAACGGCCGCACCGCGGTCAACGGCGACGGTTCCATTCCTCAGCTCCCGGAGCTCATCCTCTTCGTCAAACCGAACCTGTTGGGGATTTCTCGCAAGCAGACGGTCTCGGTCGACGTGGCGAGCAAGAGGGACGGTCGGAGGGTGCGCCTCCTTGCCTTCAACATCGCTCTGCGGTTGGTGGATTCCGACTCCGTCCTGGTCACTCCACAGATGCAGACCCTCACCGTGAGCACGGCGACTCCCCAGATTGTGCTGATCGCCCTCCGGGGCGAACCCGAGCTCAAGGTGCTCGCGGTAGACAATCTAATCTACAACTGAAAGGAGCTCATCGAGGTTCGGTGGGACGCCTCCGCCGCCTCGCGATAAAGTACGGGGGTTAGGTCGGAGGACCGCAGCCTCCGAGGGAGTCCTCCGTTGCCTCAAGCCGAGACATTCCGGGTTTCGCACCTCCTCGCCGTGGCGATGTTCCCCCTCGCGGAGGCCGTCGCCGCGGCCGAGGACTTCGTGCCCCGGCGGCCCACGGTCGAGATCCGGAAGGTCGACGTCGCGCCGACCCTCGAGGACTTCCTGGACATGAAGCCGAGCGACCGGGTCGACGGCCGAATGACGAAGATCTCGGGCTTCCCCAGCGCTCGCCGAAAGACGGCGAGCCTTCCACCAAACCCACCGACGTCTACATGGGCTATGACGACGAGCATCTGTACACGTGGTGTTCGTCGCCTTCGACGACCAGCCGGACCGGGTGCGCGCGCGGCTCGCCCGGCGGGAGAGCGTCGATCGCGACGACGACCTGGTCTACGTGAACCTCGACACCTTCAACGACGAGCGCCGCGGCTACGAGTTCGGGACGAACGCCCTCGGGGTGCAGTTCGACTCCCTGTTCATCGAGGGAAACGACCCCGACCGCACGTTCGACACCCTCTGGTACTCGAAGGGCCAGAGAACCGATCGAGGATTCGTGGTGTGGTTCGCGCTTCCCTTCGAGAGCCTGCGCTTCTCGGATACAACGGAAACGCGCGGAGTCTCGAACTGGCGCTCCCGGAGTGGGAACGCCCGCGGCTCACGGCGGCGGACGATCTGACGTACGACGCCTGGCAGGTCTTCGTGAAGGTTTCCTACTTGTTCCGGTTCTAGACGGCCGGGGCCGGTGTCCCCCCCCGCGCGGTCTCGCGAACCTTTCCCCCTGCTCGCTCGTCGTGAGACGAGTGTAACTTCTTCGCTCCCCGGAGAGAAAAATGGCGTCGAAGGGTTCTCCGGGATCCACCGCAGTCCGGCCTAAGGCGCTTTACGCTGGTAGCCGCAATCCCCTTGCTCCATGGACATTACCCTTCGTCGACGCCTTGCCTATCCGTGGCACGCGCATTGCTCTTCTCCCTGATGACACTTCGCCACCCAGAGGAGAAGAACCATGACAGCGAAGCGATACGAAGAGATCCTGGCGGGCGCGCTATTGATGGCGACCCTTTCTTTTTCCGCCTGTGACGATCCGGTACTCTCCCCAAGCGACGGGCCTCCACCACCCGATAGTTCCGGGAGTGGTTCCGCGAACGAGCCCGTCGCCTGTTTCACCACCGAGCCGAGCCCTCCAGAGGTAACGATCGGCGAGGTTGTGATTGTCGACGCCGGCTGCTCTCAGGGCGCTGGTCCCGAAACGGCGTACCATTGGGACCTCGGCGATGGGCGTCAAGCGACCGGACCGAGGGTCAGGGCACGGTATTCCGAAACCGGAGACTACGTCATCGAGCTCATGGTCGAGGACCGGGGGATGAAATCGACGACCACGACTCGAGTCCACGTGAATGCGGGGCCGGCGCCGGCTTTGAGCGCTTGCTTCACGTTCCGGGACCTCACTCTCGCCGAAGAGATACTTCCTTGCTCGATTGCGTTTGACGCGTCCTGCTCAACGGGAGAGATTCGCGAGTACCGCTGGTTCTTCGGCGGGAGTCCGCACGTCGACGGCGACGACGAGACGGTCACAACCTCCTCTCCCGAGGCCGAGCATACCTGGGCGGGAGACATGGAATGTCGTTTCTTCAGGCCGTTCGAGAGATTGGTGCGGCTCACCACCGTCGACTCCGGAGGAAGAACTCAGAGCGTCGAGCAGATGATCCCGTTCGCGCATATCTCCAAGGAGTAAACGTTCTGAGGGCCCCCGTCGTTTCCGGCGGCAGCGGCGAGCGGCCGTGCGACGACGACGGTCTACTCGACGACGATTCTCCGCCTCGCGGACCGCACCTTGGAGGCGGCTAACGGGGCGATGAAGCGCCCGAAGAACGGGTCCGCGGAAGCGAACTCGAGGTCCGATTGGGCGGATTCCAGCGTGGAGACGGCGTCGAAGTGAAGGCTTCCGCCTCTCAGCACCAGGATCGCATCGCGAATGTCGGCGCTGGCGCGCCGCACCTCGACGGCGTCGAAGGCGAGCTGCAAGGCATCGAGCCGAACGAGCGCGGAACGGAGGTTCTCGAGGACGTTGATAACGCGCAGGAACGTCGCCACTGCCTCCACCTGGGTCGGCCCGATCTGGATTGCGATCCCGCCCGAGTCCGCGGCAGCGAGGAACCGGCCGGCGGGCGAGGCTTCGAAGGCGTCGCTGTTGTAGAAGGCCACCGCCTCCTCCAGCGTTCGAACCGCGTTGTTGTGGAAGAAGGGCGGCGTGTCGGCGGCTTCCACGAGCGTCGGCGTGTTGAAAGTTCCGTTGCCGAAGGCGCCGGCCATGACCGGGTGCGGATTGGTTCCAAAGCCGCCGTCCGGAGGTCGCTTTCCCGGGTTGATGCGATCGGCGGGATGATCCTCGAGCGCCTCGACCCCGGTATCGAAGTTGAAGTTGAAACCCGGGGCCGCAGCGAGCGACGCGCCGGCCTGGGAATGGCAGACGTTGCATTTTCCCGCGGCCACCGTGCCTCCCTGGGTATCGGCGGTTAGGAAGATCTGGAGGCCGCGCCGCGCGACGGCGTCTTTCAACACGAGTGTCGAAAGATCGAGCTCCGCCTGCCGGCCGAGGGAGAGCTGGAACGCTTCGAGCGCGTCGAGCTCCTCGTCGGTGGGAAGCCGAAAGTCGATGCCCGGGTTTCGTCCGAGGGTCCGGGGAAAATGCTGGGTCACCGCGCCGATGGCGAACTCCCGGAGCGTCCCGCCCCCCGGCGCCCCGTCACCCGACCATCCCGTTCTCTGGTTGGGGGGAGTGCTCGTTCCGTCCGCTCCGCGCGGGGCCGGCTTCAACGACGTGGGAAGCGCGAGCGTGTGGGGAACGCCGCGCATCGTGAACTTCGTGCTCGGGGCATCGAAGCCGTCCGCGTTCTCCAGAATCAGGCCCAACCCTCGCATGAGCTTGGGATTCTCGAAGTTCTCGCTGAGCTCCGGCACGAACTCCGCGACGAAGAGAGGATCCCTGAATGAAAGCGTCGCGATGAAGGCCGGGTCGATGGTGAAGTTGTTCTCCGCGGGATGACACGTGCCGCAGGTCCTTCCGTTTCCCGCGAACGTTTCTTTGAAGAAGAGCGTCTCCCCCGTTTCAACCAGTGCGTCCAGGTTTCCCGCCCCGGCCGAGGCCAGCACCCGCGGAACGGGAAGGGCTCGAAGGAGTCCGAGCCGCTCGTCCCGATGTCGGACCGTCCGCTGCTCGAGTCTTTGAAAGAGCGTGGGAACGCCGACGAGGACCGTGTCTTCAACCGGCCCTCGAGCCTTCGGGGTGACCACGAGCAGGTCCAGCTCCGTTCCGTCGGCGATCGCCCCGGGGAGGGACGCCTGCAGTCGGGCAGACGCTCCCTCCGGCCGGAGCCGACCCAGATAAACCATCCCATCGCCCGGCTCCGGTTTCACGCTTCTCCCGGGACCGGGCAGGTTGTCCACGAGCCAGACGTCCCCGAGCTCGTCGCCGCCGCCCGTGACCTCGACCTCCACGCGTCTCCGCTCGAAGTCGAGGATGGCGTCGCCATGAGCTTCCGTGAAACGGCTCGAGAGACCTTTCGACCACCCCAGCGCGAGCCGGGACGGTTCCCCCGGGTTTTGCTCCGCCCGCCAGGCGAGAAATGCATCACGAAGCGCGAGGGCTCGAAGGCCCGATGAGCTTTCTTCTGTTAACCAAGTCGACAACAGGCAGCCGGCGACGAGAACCACCGACACGAGAGCCAGGATGCGGCTTGCGCCGCGAAAACGACGACCGAGCATGGCTATGACCTCCTCAGGAATAGGGGTCGGGGGGGCTCGGCGCGAGGAGGCCGCGGCTCGGGTGGATGTGTCGACGACGTCCGGCTCGACCTGCGCACCGTTTTCTCAAGCGGGCGTTCGGACGTGGTTCGAGGCGGGCCTAGGGTTGGGTCCACGCGCCCTCATCAGAGTTCGTGACCGCAGGCGCCCGCCGGTTCCAACTTTCTGGGAGCTAGTCGGGAAACCCGAGTGCGCCTGGGCTCACAAAATAGCGGGGCTGCTGCAATCCCCACGGCGGTCGCCTCGATCCGGCGGCGCGGCCACCCTCGGGGAGACGCTCGAGGTTGTGGCCGAGGCGGGAGTGCTGATCAACGATAACGACGGCGATGACGATCCTCTGACGGCGCGTCTCGTGAGCCCACCCCAACGCGGAAGTCTGGCCCTTGGGTCCGATGGCTCCTTCCGCTATACGCCTTTCGAAGAGGGCCTGGACGAGTTCACCTACGTGGCTGCCGATGCCGCATCCGTTTCCGCGCCAGCGACCGTCACCGTCGAAACCCGGCCCGACAACGAGGCGCCCGTGGCGCGGGACGATCGGTATCGCTGGAGTGCTTCCCACGAGCCCCGAGCTCTGTGGAGAGCCGAGGTGACAAGCCCGGCGCGCGACTCGCGGGTCGCCTCGCTCACGCCGCTGAGGAGGAATTGAACCCGTCATCGCGCACTACCGGTTGACGGACGCCGTAGCCCAGATTCCCCCGGCTCGACTCTAATCACCCTCCTGGCGAGATTCTCGTCGAACCCTCCGCGCCTCCACGAAAACGCTGTAGCACGCCGAACATCGGCGTAGATGGGCGACCAAGGCGTGCCATCGACCGTCGAGCCACGATCCCTCTACGAGTGCAGCCAGTTCCTCCGACGTCGGGCAGTCATCCGGCTCAGGCATCGGTTGGCGCCGGAGCTGTGGGGAGGGGAAAAGAGATATTCCTCCAACTGGTGGCAAGGACACGGCGCACGTGGTTTTTCCGTACCCCTTTGCTTTCCAGCTGCTTGCGTAGACGCTTGAGGGACCGGTCGACCGTTCGGTAGACCGCCTGGGGTCGTAGATCGAGGAAAAAGCCGATCTCCTGCGCCGTCAAGCCGCGCTCGAAACGAAGCTGGAGCGCCAAGCGCTCGGTTTCGGAAAGGGCATCCCCTTCGAAATTGCGACCTGCAGGGCGTCCGAAAGCTCACGATCCTCGAAATCGGCCGCCGGAGCTCCGGTGCTACCGGCCAGCTCACCCGCCGATTCGAGACTGACGAGCCTTCCACTCCGCCGCGGGGGCAGGTGCGTGGCGAGGCACCAAAGGGCCTCGCGGTCCAGCGCGACTCGCCAGTTCCACTGTAGGACGTGCACGGCTTCTTGAAAGGTGTACCCGTCACGCCACAGAAGCTCCTCGAGCTTCACCGCCACGGCTCCGAGCCGACGCGCCCGCATGGATGGACGCCACTTGCCTAGCTTGGCGGCGCGGTAGTCGAGCAAAAGGCGTTGGATCACCACCGTCAAGTACGTGCGCAAGCTGCTTTCGCCCTTGAACTTCCGCAACCGGGCATAGTCGTTCTCGATGAGCTTCACCATCACGAAAGAAGCGAAGTCCTCGGCGTCTTCGGGCGCGAGTCTTCCATTGCGCGAGATGGCTCGGATGAGCTCCCGAATCATTTCGAGCTGCGAGGAAAACAGATCCCGCCCTTGGGTACAGCCTCCCATAGTGAACCTCTCTTTGAGTAGATGACGAATCTCCCTCATAAGAGACAAACGATGGGAACGATGCGACCGAACGGCTGTAGTCGTCTTTTTCTCGGGCTCCTTCATGACAAGCGTCAAAATCGAGGTTTCGGCCGTCTTTTTCAGGAGAGCACCCAACGGACCCTTCAGACGCTTTAACCGTCATGCAGTCGTGGCTTAAGATGGCGACGTTCGAGCCGATCCCACCGGAGACCATGGACGATCGCGGAGGTGGAACCACACGCCGCCTGCTGGAGCGAATCCGTGAAGGTGACCCCGAGGGGCGAAATGCTCTGTGCCAACGCTACCTGGGCCCCCTACGGCGCTGGGCTCGAGGACGCCTCCCCGCCGCATCCCGGGATCTCCTGGACACCGACGACGTGGTCCAAGAGACGCTGATCAGGTCTCTTCGACGTGTGGAATGGTTCGAGCATCAGCGCAAAGGAGCGTTCGAGAGTTACCTGCGTCGAGGAGTCCTGAATCGCATCCGCGATGAGGTGAGGCGGCTGCACCGGAAGCCGGTTGGAGTCGGGACCGCGAGCGGCATCGCCGACCCCGGGCCGTCCCCCATCGAGCAGGCTCTTGGTCGGGAGAACCTCGAAGCCTACGAACGAGCCCTACAGGCTCTGAGTGCTCCGGACCGAGAGGCGATCCTGGCTCGCATCGAGCTCAACCTTTCTTACAACGAGATTGCGTCACTGCTGGGAAAGCGGAGCGCCGACGCCGCCCGAATGGCGGTGAGCCGAGCGATCCTGCGCTTGGCTCACGCGATGAAGGAGCCCTGATGAGGAAAGCCGCCGCGCTCCTGAACGAGCTCGCGACATCGATCTCAGACGGCGCCTCCATCGACTGGGACACGTGGGAACGAGAGCCACGCGACCTCCAGGAGGAAGCAGTGGTGCGCTCCCTGCACCGCATTGCAGCAATCGCCGACGCCTGCCGAAGTCTTCGGAGCGACGGAGGTGATGAGGAGCTCGCGCCAGCTCCGCCGGCGCGCTGGGGCCACCTCGAGATCCTGGGGATTGTCGGCCGAGGCGCCTCGAGCGAGGTGTTCCGAGCCCGAGATCCTCGCGTCGGGCGAGAGGTAGCTTTGAAGCTCCTTCGCCGAAAGGCGTCGGGGACGCCGAATGGCATCATCCGGGAGGCCCATCTCCTTGCGAAGGTCAAGCACCCAAACGTAGCGACCATTTATGGCGCCGACGAGCGGGATGGCAGCGTGGGCATCTGGATGGAGTTCCTCGAAGGCCCCACCCTCGAATCGAAGCTGCGGGAGAAAGGGCCTTTCTCGGCAACAGAGACGGCGCGGATCGGAGCCGACGTGTGCCGGGCTCTCGCCGCCGTCCACTCCGTCAACGTGCTGCACCGAGACGTCAAAGCCGAGAACATAGTTCTCCAGGGCGGAGAGCGCGCCGTGCTCACGGACTTCGGCGTAGGAGTGGAGTTCACCGAGCCTGCGGGCGATAAGACCCACGACGTTTGTGGGACGCCGCTTTATCTAGCACCCGAGGTGTTACATGGCTCTCCACAGACGGTCGCCTCCGACCTCTACAGCGTGGGAGTGGTCTTGTATCACCTGGTGACCGGTGATTTTCCCGTCGTTGCTCGAGACGCGGAGAAGCTGGAGGAAGCTCATCGTGAGGGAAGACTGCGGTTGCTGAAGGACGCTTCCCCCGGGCTTCCGGAAGCGTTGGTGCGCGTTGTGGATCGGGCTCTGGCGCCGACGCCCAGCGAGCGCTTTGACACGGCCGGAGAGATGGCGGATGCGCTCGACGGCGTCGTGAGAAAACTCGACCCAAAGCGGCGGAGACCGCACGCCAGGGAGCTCGTCGTCGCCGCCGGTCTTCTCGCCGCCGCCCTCGCTACGCTCGTCCACTTTTTTGGCCCGTTGGCAGAGGTTTTGCCAGGTTCTCAGATCTTGATGGCGACCATCGACAATCGGACTCGAGATCATACGTTGAGCGCGGTCCAGACGCTTCTCGCGACGGAGCTCCAGCAGTCTTCTCATATCCAGCTCGTAGAAGAGACGAGGATACGCTCCGCCCTGACCCGGATGGTGCGAAGCCCGTCCGAGGCTCGCGATCGCCAAACTTCTCGGGAAGTGGCCTGGCGCCTCGGAGCACCGCTGGTTCTCGCTGGAACGCTCCTGCCTGTTGGCTCGGGTTATAGCCTTTCCCTCCAGCTGGACCTTCTGGGGAAGGACTCGCCGAGTCCGACGACGACCTGGTCGAAAGGCTTTCGCGCGCGCGACGAAAAGGAGCTCTTTGATGCCGTCGACGCGGCAGGCCGCTGGATCCGCCGGAGCGCCGGGGAGCAAAGAGCTTCGATCGACGATCTCGATTTCCTCGTGCGGGAGATGACCACTCCGTCCTGGGAGGCACTCGAGCTGTTCCAGCAGGCGGAAGAGCTCAAACAAGAGGGCCGGTGGCAGGATGCCATTCTGCTCCTCCAGGAATCCGTCGAAGTCGATCCGGATTTCGCCATGGCCCACATGCGTCTGGGAGACCTCTTCTCCAGCTTGACCGAGGCCGAGTCCTATCACCACTGGGAGAAGGCTCTCGAATCGATGAACAAACGCCGGGTGTCGAAGCGCGAGGAGCTGAACATCCGGGGACTCTACGCGATCGATACCGGAGCTTTCTTGGCGGCGGAGCCCCTCTACCGCACGCTCTCTCTCTTGTATCCGAACGACTATCGTGCCAGCTACTACCATGGTCTTACACTCAGGGTCCTCGCTCGATATCCCGAGGCGTTGGAGCGCCTACTCGACGCGGAACGCAAATCGGCGGAACCCCTCTACAACGTGCTCGTCCAAATTGCGGGCACTTACCTGGCTCTGGATGACCGGGCGGGAGTGTCAGCCTACATCGAAAAGCTCCGGGCCATAGACGAGGATGGCTGGGCCGATGCGTTTCAAGGCGCGCTTCGCTTCCTCGATGGCGAGCACGAAGAAGCTGAAGCGTTTTTCCGCGGAATGACCGCCAACCCCCAGCTCGACATTGCTTCTCGTGGTTACAGCTTGTTGGCCGCGGCCCTGGGAGAACGCGGGCGTTTCGGCGAAGCAGCCGAAGCGCTCCGCGAGGGAATCGAGGGTGACGTGAAATGGGGGCGCCCCTCGGTAAGAGCGGGGAAGCTTCTCGACCTTGGCTACGTGTTGTTTCTCCAAGGCAAAGCCGAGGAGGCTCGTGCGGCTTGCCTCGAGGCGCTCGAGCTGGGGCGAGGCCCCCACCAGATAGCGTTTGCGGGGACGCTTCTCGCGCAGAGCGGTTTTCTCCGCGAGGCCCGGAGTCTCCTCCCCGAGCTCGCCTCCGAACGCGGCAAGCCGCTCTACGAGCGCGTGGAGCTCCAGGTCAAGGGGGAAATCCATCTAGCTGAAGGTGAGACCGAGCTTGCGCTACAAGATCTGCGCCGGGCGGCAGCGCTGGATCGCCCCGAGCCCAAGCTCTATCTCGCCAACGCCCTTCGAGTCTCGGGTGACCTTCAAGAGGCCGCCGAGGCCTATGCGGAGATCGCTCGCTCCGAGGGGCTCGTCTGGATGAAACGCATCTGCGATCGTCCTCACCCGCCGGGTTTTTTCGCGCTCGCTCTCGACCAATACCGAGAAACTGCTCGGTCGGTCCGTCTCTATGACCAAGCGGAGCGAGCTCGGGAGCGGCTGGCTGCGCTTCGACCGGACCGGGTCCAGTAAAACCTGCGGGTGAAGGAGAAGGAACATGGGTGTCACTGAACACGTTAGAGAAATCTACGAGCGTAGGCCAAGGTTGCCCAACCCGGAGGCGGAGAGGGCCTCGAAGCGATTGCAGGACCTCGAAGCGGTCATGCACCACCGCTTACTATGGAAAGGCTGGCCCTGCCTTTCAGACGGTTTCCTCGCGGCCATGCTTCGCGGCGCGAAAGACTACCTCCAAGGACTCGAGGAAGCGAGAGGGATCATTGCGAAAGACGAGGAGCGAGACAAACATCTCATGATAATCATGCTCTTGTTCGCTTCTGTTCGCACCGATCTGAACGCGAACTTGTTCGCCGATGAGCATGATCTGAGCGACGAGGAAAAGGAAAACCTCAAGCTTCAATGGCGAGACCTTGGCTTTCCCATCGAAATTCGTGAAAAGCTACGAAAAGTACTACGCGAGCACGATTAGCGAGGCCTGAGGGTCGGGAGATCGGATCGTCGTCCGCTTCGACAGCCGGTGCGGGAGCCGTTGCCACCGCCGCAAACAGCAGTGGTCGCAGTGCGACAACGCCGAGTTCCCGATCCCCAGGTGAGCAGGATAGCGGCGGCCGATTTCGGATCCTGGCCTTCGGCAGGCCCTCCACGAGATCCTGATTCTTGTGGAGGGTCCTGGCTCTGGAGGAATGGGCTCGCGTTCGACGCCGGTGGGATCCGATGCCAAAGGGTTGGAGGCATCGACGGAGAAACCGCTTCTTCGGAACGAAGCGAGAAGCTCGATGCGTCCTTTGGAGGGAAGTCCGCTTTTTTGGAGCAAGCGGAGGACTTCGTGAGCCCTGAGCTTTTCCGCGGCCTGGAGATCGAGCTCGGGGACGAGAAGCCACAGCCCTTTGACCGAGCGGGCCGCATTCAGAGGGCGAAGCGGTAGCTGAGCTTCACCAGCAAGACGTTGTAGGGAGCGATGCGGTAAAGCTCCCTCAGACCCTGGCCCAGCGTAAGGCCGCCCGTCGCTTCGTCTCCCGTTCGGTCTTGAGACCAGACGACGTACAAAGTGGAGCCGGGCGTGTATTCCCAGCGGAGCACGAGGTTCGATCGGAGTTGACGGAAATCGAAGTCGGGGTTCTCGAACCCATACGGCCCCGCGCCGTCTCCTCGTTCGTCGACCAGGTATTCGTTGCCCGAGGCGTCTAACGAGAGCTCGGTCGCGTCGTACGCGTAGAAGCGGTCTTCGAACGCCTCCGCTCTCGGAGCGGTGATTCGCTTGAAGTTCCGGTATGCGCCGCTCGAGAGAAAGGGCTGCCCGTAGAACTGGACCGAGAGATCCGGTGTCACGCTGTAGCTCAGCCGTACGGTAACCGCGAACGTGGTCTGTTCGAGGCTTCCGAGGACGAACCGCTGCCCGTCGTCGATATCGACGGTATCCACGTACTGGAGGGTGTTTGTCCGTGAGCTCCAGTTGGGCTCGAGGGAGATCGATGCCGCGCTCACCGGCCGCATGGTGATGCCGGTCCATATCTCCGTGACCCGCTGCCAGTCTCCGTCGCCCCAGTAGTTCCAACCGCCGAGGTACAGGCCCATCCTTCGGCGGCTGTCGGTGCGGACGTTGAACCAGTGGCTCCAGCCGCCGGGGAGCCGGAGCGACGGCCCGCCTCGGAGCTCGTGGTTCGAGATTCCCTCCCCGTCGCGATTCAGTCCGGTGCCGAGAAACCAGTAGTTCCGAAACTGCATTTGCGCGTTCACGTTCCCGCCGTCGAAGAGGTTCTCTCCTCCGAAATCCCATCCGCGCCACTGGTTCAAGTTGACGTTGAGGCTCCGGAACACCGCGAACGGCTCCCAGATTCGCCACCCCACGTAGGACCACTGCATGATCTGGTCGGCGGTGCGGAGAAAGCCCACGTCGTTCAGCTCGAGGCCCGGAGACCGAAAGGTGGTTCCGGCGGAAAACCGCAGGTGTCCCCCTCCGTCCTTCCCGAAGTCGAACGTCCCTCCATAACCCGCGAGCGAGGTGCGCCTGGGATCGACACTCAGGTAATCGGCGTCGGGCCGCTGGAAATAGCGGCGGGGGGACTCCTGGGTGGCGAGAATGGTGGCGGGGTCGCCTTCGACCTCGCTGAACACCGCCTTGGCCCCGATGTAGTAGGTACGATCGCGGAACGCGTGTCGGAAATCGATGCCGCCGGTATAGGCGGAGCGATGGAGCTCGGCGAGCTCGGCGCCCTCGGAGCCGCGCGTCGTCGCCGTGAAGATTCCGCCGAGGATGGTGTTGCCTTTGTCGAAGTCCCGCTGGAGCCGAGTGAGCAGATAGTTTCCATAGGGCTCGACCACTTCTCTCTTTCGCGCGCCGAGAGTGTCGATGATCGCGTGCTCGGCCGATGTCACCGCGTCGAGCAGGCCCACGGACCAGCCGTCTTTGGTCTTTCCCGTGAGCTTGGCGGCTCCGAGAATCGTCGTACTGGGAGGAGCGGATAGATAGTCGTCGTCACCGAGGTCCAAAGAGCGTTGAGGAGGCCGTCCGATCCGGCGCGAGTAGAACAGATTGTCCTGGGCGAAGCCCCCGTCTCCATTCATCAGAGGGTAGTCGAAGATATTGGAGCCCTCGATGAAGAACGGGCGCTTCTCCGGAAAGAACGTCTCGAAGGTCGTCAAGTTGACCTCGGACGGGTCGGCTTCCACCTGCCCGAAGTCCGGGCTCGCGGTAAACGTCAGCGTCAGGTCGCTCGTCGCCGCGACCTTCCCATCGAGGCCGCCGGTTATGCTCTCACCGCCGCCAGTCGAGAACGGGTTTCCCTCCTCGATCTCGTACCTCTCGAGCTTGGAGAGAGCGTAAGGCACGATCTCGATTTGACGGTGAGGGGGGACGTCGTCGAGACCATAGAGCTCTCCGAACCGGTGGACGAAGCCCGAAGCGTCCTTGGGGACGAACTGCCAGTCGGAGAGCTCCTCGCGCCGATGAAGGCGCCGCCGGACCTGGAACCCCCAGACTCGCGGCTGTCCGGTGCCGAAGCGCAGCTGGCTGAAGGGAAGCGCGAGCTCCGCCGTCCAGCCGGTGTCGCCTACTTCCACCCGAGCCTGCCACACCGCGTCCCAGGTATCGTCCTGCTGCGCTCCATCGCCGGTCAGGAGGAAATCGGTCTTGACTCCGGCGCTATTGACGTTGAAGACGAAGGCCGTCCGATTGTCGAAGTAGCTGTCGAGGTAGATCTCCACCTGATCGCCTTGACGATCGTCCCGTCGGGTGACCCGGCTCTCGATGCGGTCGGGCTCGCTGTCGTGGGCGCGGATGGCGACGTAGAGATTCGCGTCATCGAAGACGATCTGGAACTCGGTTGCCTCGCTCGGGGATTTGCCCTCGTAGGGCTCGCGTTGGGTGAAAGCGCCGTCCCATCTCCCCGCGGCCCAGCAGCGGTCGTCGAGGAGCCCGTCGATACCGGGCGGAGCGTCGACTCGAGTCGCCCGGTAGCTTCTCTTCGCGGCCGTCTGGCTCGAAGCCTCGACCCCGGGACACCAGAGGGTGCAGGCGGCGATCGCAAGCGCCGTTCCCACGACCGCCGATTCGATCGGCGCGGAACAGGGAGCGAGCCTGGTCATCAGGGGCCACGCCTCTCACCGTCGAACCAGGAGGGGCGCGCGGCGTCCCACCTGGCCCGAGACGACATTCAATCCGGGCGGCCGGGTCACGCACGATTAGACGAGACCGGCCGCGACCTGGTTTCCGAGGCGGCGTGGAAATTCGGTCGGAAAGCTTTGCCATCATCTCATGTCTTTGGCCCGTTCGCCACGAAGGCGGGGGCCGCTCGGTCGGCGAAACCCATCTCGACCATCAGAGGCGACCCCGTGCAGGCGGCG
>Ga0299906_10002782_pt1 | contig 14459 bp, 15 predicted proteins | sample RVTome_14_FD_200259 | JGI IMG/M metagenome (GOLD analysis project Ga0299906, IMG submission 200259) | Soil microbial communities from uranium-contaminated site in the Upper Colorado River Basin, Wyoming, United States - RVT145D125 (version 2) ... | reverse complement strand
ACCAGGAGCCTGGACGAGCTGATTGCCGGCTGCGAGCGGGGCATTCTCGTCACGCACTTCTTCTACATCCGCTCGCTCGACCCGCGAACCGTGCTGAACACGGGACTCACACGCGACGGCACGTTCCTGATCGAAGACGGACGCGTCACGCGGTCGCTCAAGAACTTCCGCTGGAACGAGAGCCCGCTGCTGATGCTCGACCGTCTGGAGGACATCGGGCGATCGGAGCCCACGGCGCCCGGGCTGCTGATGCCGCCGCTGCGCATCAGCGGGTTCGACTTCAGCTCGCTCTCCGACGCCGTGTAGCGCGCTACGGCTCGCGCGACCGGATCATCCGCTCGTACGACTTCTCGTTCTCGAGGCAGAACTCGTCGATGAGCTCGGTATCGAGCTCGATGTCCTGCCGCACGTGGACGGTGAACGGCTGCGTGTAGGTGTTCGGGTCGTCGATGGTGAGCTCGATCTCGAGCGTCCCGTAGTTGGGTCGGGTGATCCGCTCGGTCATCCTCGCGACGTCGCTCATCGGGCTGCCGCTGGTATCGATCCACAGCCCGTCGCGGAAGCCCATTGTCTCCACGACCAGCGTGTCGCCCTCCCAGTGGCCGACGGAATAGCCGTTCCAGGTGGGGTTCATGTCCGCCGGGTGCGGCCGCCCGTCGATGAAGATCTGCCGGTACATGGCGTTCACCTCGTAGAGCAGCGCCAGCAGCTTCGGGGAGTGGATCGCCTTGGTCAGGTGCGGCAGCGTCCAGGCGCGCGGTGGGTTGTCGGGCAGGCAGCGGACGTGGGGATCATCGCGACTGAAGTCGGCGCGGCGCCCTTCCACGAGCGCCGCGGCCCATGGCAGATACGGGAGCTGGCCGCCGGGCAGATTGCGCCCCAGGTTGCCGCCCAGCGGCGAGCCGCCGATCTCCGCCCCGCACTCGATGAACGCGTTCGCCACGCACCGATTCGGGTTGGCGGCGTGCCAGATGCCCGAGAAGTCGGGCTTGTCGTCCGGCAGACGCGGCGTGGGTGCGGCCAGGTCTGGCCTGCCGTCGGCCGTTCTCGGCACGCCGTCGGTCGGATAGTGGATCCACTGTCCGGCGGCAATCGGCTCGACCGCCAGAGCCACCAGGACCAGACCAAGCGTGCTTCGCATCGACTCCTCCGCCTACGCCGTGCCGGCGCGGAACTCACTCGGCGAGACGCCGTGGTGCTCGTGAAACGCGGTCGAGACGTCGCTCCGGCTCGAGTACCCGCTGGCGGGCGTCGCCTCACGGGCCCGGCGCCAGGCCCCGAATCAGCACGATGTCGCTGGTCGTCGTGGTGCGCACCGTCGCCAGGCGCTGGCCGTCGTGCGACCAGGCGAACGCCTCGATCGTGCGGTCGTCGTTCTCCTGGAAGCGGGTGAGCTGGCGCGGTGGGCCGCCGTCGGTTGCGACTGTCCACAGATTCGTGCCGCGGGTCCCGATGTAGGCGATCCGCTGGCCATCAGGCGTCCAGCGCGAGCGTCCGCCGAAGTTCGCAGGTACTCGGAGCTCGCGGCGGTTCTCACACGACGGCAGGTCGCACGTGACCAGCGCGCCTCCCGACTGGAAGAGCAGGCGGCCGTCCGACGAGATGTCGATGCTGCCCCAGCTGGTCGGCACGTTGTCGATCACGGTGGGCTCACCGCCGTCGATCGGGACGATCCAGGGAGCCTCGACGTCACCCCTCGACGAGAGAAACACGACGTGGCGGTCGTCTGGCGTGACCCGCACGTCGAATGTGGTGTCGGCCGCCAGGCGGACCGCATCCCGTCCGGCACCGTCGGAGGTCCATAGACCGTCGCTCCGTCGTGCAAACACGAGCGTGCGGCCGTCGGAGGTTCCGGCACCACCCAGCAGATTCGGGCCCATCGGCGCGATCGCCTCGGCAGAGCCGCCGTCGGCAGGGATCGCGACGACCGACGCGCGACCCGAGTCCGTGGTGTTGTAGAGAACCCGGTTGCCCGCCCCGACACCCAGAGGAAGCGCCCGGTAAAGAGGGTCGGCGGCACGATGCTGGTCCCACTGGCGCCCTCGGCGTCGCCAACCCACACCGAGGCACGCGTCTCGAGGCGCGACGTCACGAGACTCGTGCGCGTCCGCGCGAGATCGAGGCCGACGTAGCTGTTCAGGTCGTTGGTCAGCGGCGAGACGGCTCCAACCGGATAGGACATCCGCCAGAGCTGCACCTGTCGCCCCTCCTCCTCCGGCTGGCTCAGGACGAGGGAGGTCGGCCCCAGCCAGGCGAGACCCCGGGGCTGAAACCCGCCGTGGGCGCCCCGCACCGTCTCGGCGCCGGTGGACGCATCGAGGAAGACCACGCGCGGGTCGAAGTCCCCAATCTCGTACAGGGCGATGGTCCGCCCGTCCGGCGACCAGACGGGACGCACGGGAGGGCCTCCCACGATGGAGAAGTTCAGGAACAGCGACGGTCGCTCGCGCGCGGCGAGGACCCGCTCGCCGCCACCGTCGACGCCGGCCACGAGGAGCCAGCTCTGGACGCCGTCGGAGCGGATGAACGCCATCTGTGTACCATCCGGCGACCAGCCGATCGGACTCGAGATGTCGTCGACGACCGTCGTCCGCGTTCCGCCCAGAAACGGCACGCGCTGGAGCGTCGTGCCGTCGCCGGCGGCCCTTCGCACGAAGTCGACGTATCCGCCGTCTGGCGTGACCGTCGGAAAGCCGACGGTCACGTCCGGCTCGGGCGGGACCAGCTCCGTGTTGCTCCCGGTGGTCACCTGGCGGACGCGCAGGCTCGTTGCGGTTCCGTCGGTGTGCACGTACGCCACGAACTGTCCGTCCGGTGAGATCGCGGGTGCCCCGGCGTTGCCGCTCGCCGTGAGCTGCTCGATCCCGAAGGCGGCCGCAGCAGTGGGCGCCTCCGGGGAAGGGCCGGAGGGGCCGAGCGGCCAGGCGACGTAGAGCCCACCCGCAACGGCCAGCACCAGTGCCAGCGCTCCGACACCGACGATGCCCCCGTGCCGCCGCAGGTGAAGCCGCGGGGGCGTCCGGCCGTTCCCCGGTCGCCGACGTCTTCTGGTCGCGCTGCAGCCGTATCAGGTCGGCGCGCATCTCGGCCGCGCTCTGACACCGCACGTCGCGATCCTTCTCGAGTGCCTTGACGATGAGTCGGTCGAGCTCCCCTGGCAGGGCGGAGTTGAGTCCCAGCGGACTCGGAGGTGTCCTGCTCAGGATCTCGTGAGACACCACCGCGGACGTGGTGCCCCTGAACGGCAGCACGCCGGTCGTCATCTCGTACAGCACGACGCCGAACGAAAACAGATCGCTGCGCCGATCGACCGGCTCGCCGCGCACCTGCTCGGGTGACATGTAGGCGACCGTGCCGAGCGTCGTGCCGGGGCTCGTGAGGTGGGCCTCGTCCGGCACGGTCGATACGCTCGATGCGCCGGAGCCGGCGACCGACTCGACCTTGGCAAGCCCGAAGTCGAGCAGCTTGGCGTGCCCGCGAGTGGTGACGAAGATGTTCCCCGGCTTGACGTCGCGGTGCACGACGCCGGCGTCGTGTGCCGCGGCGAGGGCATCGGCGATCTCGAGGGCCAGCGCGGCTACCTGGTCGACCGACATCGGGCCACCCGCGAGCGCCTCCCGCAACGAGCGCCCCTCGAGACGCTCCCTGACGATGAACAGCCGCCCTTCGTGCTCGGCGATCTCGGGCACGGTGCAGATCGCCGGATGATTGAGTGCCGAGGCCGCCCGGGCCTCGCGGCGGAAGCGGGCGATGGCCGAGGCATCGTTCGCCACGTGCTCGGGCAGGAACTTCAGCGCCACCCTTCGGCCGAGCTGCAGGTCCTCGGCAAGGTAGACGATGCCCATCCCGCCGCCACCGAGCTGGGCTTCGATCCGGTAGTGGCTCACGACCACGCCGGGCGCCAGTGCCGTCACGCGGCCATTGTAGCCGTGGTGCCGTTCCTGCCGACCTCGTTGCCTCCCGCTCTTCCGACCACGCCGGACCCGGTGCGGCGCGCTAGAATCCCCGCGGAGCGGGCCCATTGCTAATGGCTGCGAGGATCCATACTATCGGGCGAAAATTTCTCGTCGGGTCAAAAGGACGTCATGAAGAACGCCACACTCTTGTTCGTTGTCGGTCTCTTCGCAGTGATGGGCCTTGGGCTGCTCGCCGAGGAACCCCAGGGCGGAGGCGCCCAGGGGCCGCCCGCGCCCGCGGCTGGTGCGAGAGGCGACGAGGCTCCTCCCGCTCCGCCTCAGGGCCCTCCCGCTGGCGTTGACGGCGGAAGAGGCGGCCGAGGTCGAGGGGGCCCGGGAGGACCGCCGGGAGGACCGCCGGGAGGACCACCAGGGGGCGCCAGAGGGGGACGCGGTGGCCCCCGGAACGTTCAGGTGCTTGGTGATGCGCCGATCCCCGAGACCATGCAGTCCTTCGTGCAGGCATTGGGCCTGCTGGACGAGGGCACGTGCGCCTACTGCCACGCCGAGGACCGAGCCTCCGACGAGAAGAGACCGAAACAGGTCGCCCGCAGGATGATCACGATGGTGCGCGCCATCAACGGCACCTTCGCGGACGGACAGCAGCACGTGACGTGTTATACCTGCCACCGGGGCAGCACCACACCGCTCATGGCGCCAGCGCCCTGAGGTTGGGGTTTACCATTCCGTCCATGCGACAGCCCTTCCTGATTGCCGCCGCTGCATCCTTCCTGCTCGTGGCACGCGTGATTCTGGCCCAGGCACCCGATGCCCCGGCTCAGGCTCCCGCAGGCCCCGAGGCCGTGGCGACCAACCTGGTGACCACGACCTGCTCCTCGTGCCACACGCTCGATCGCGTCAGGAACAAGGTGGCGGACTCGGACGGGTGGACCACCACCGTGACGTCCATGAGGGAGAGGGGTGCGGATCTGACCGACGAGCAGGTTCCACTCGTCGTCGAGTATCTGGCCAGGGCGGCTGCCACGCTCCCCGTCGCGGTTGCCGAAGGTGGCAGGGGCGGCAGGGGTGATGGTGGCGGCAGGGGCGACGCTGCTGGCCGGTTCGGCGGTGGCGGCAGGGGCCGCAGTGGTGGCAGAGGTGGCCCGGTGGCGCCGTTCTCGGCGGGAGGAGCGGCAGTTGTGAGTGCCCGCAATCTCAAGGTGCTCACCGCGGAGAACGTCGAGTTCACGATGCAGAACATGACGTTCGCGCTCGGACTCCGCTGCATCGACTGCCACGAGATGAACGACCTGGCGCTCGATACCAAGCCCCTGAAGGCGAAGGCGCTCGAGATGCTCGAGATGGCGCGCGACATCAACGCGAGGTTCGGTGACGGGCAGACGCACGTCACCTGCTGGACGTGTCATCGCGGGTCGACCCTGCCCGAGATCGCCAGACCAGCCAGCAGATAGGCGGAAGGCAAAAAAAAACGCCCCGGGGCATTCAACCCCGGGACGTCCGAAGAGCGAGTGTCCGGGACTAGTTCGATCGCGCGACCGGGTACTCGTAGTACCGCTGGGCCCACTCCGCGGTCCACACGATCGGCTCGACGTACGTGTTCTTGTCGACGCCGAGGATCATCCCCTCTTTGATCTGGGCCATCGCGGTCAGGAAGATGCGGCGATCGTCTTCCATCCTGGGCCGCATCACCGAGGACGGCTTGTAGAGCTCGCGAACCCGCTTCACCGTCTCGGGGTCGTTCACCCAGTCTCCGGCGCCGTGGTCACCTCTCGGGATGCGCTGACCGCCCTCATCCAGCCAGTCCCTGATGTCGTTGACGGCGCGATTCATCCCATCGATGTGGCAGCCGGCGCAACTCGCCACGCCCAGGCGCTGATCGGTGACGGCGCCGATTCGCCCGGTGCCGGTCAGATTGTCACTCGTGCCGTCGGCCACGTATCGCTGGGTTCTCGGATCGCGAACGATCTGCGTGAACGCATCGACGCGTCGCTGAGCCCAGGCGCCGAAGATCACGTACGCCTGAAGTCCGTTCGGCAGGCTCCAGATGATCTCCTCCGCCGACGCCTGGCCACCCGGCTGGCCGGTATATCTGCCGTCGGCGTAGCTGCCGAGGGGCAGCATCGCCACGTAGGTCAGGTCTTCAGGCGTCGTGCCGCCCTGCTCCTTGATGAACCTCGGGATCGGCTGCTGCCACATCGGCATGCTGACCCTGCCATCGGCGTACTGCTGGTCGATATGGCCGTCGCCCGACGTGAAGATGTCGAACGTCTTCCAGTAGAAGCCGTGCGGTGTCGACGCGCGGTAGAAGAAGCGCCCATCGATCGTAATGGCCTCGTGGGTCACCATGTACTCGTAGGAGTCCATTCCGTTCGATTTGTCGACGCCCAGCTCTGTTTCGAACATCCAGAGATACCCCGGCACCGCCAGGACGGCGAGGTACACATCCGGACGGGTGAGCGTATAAGTCAACTGGGCGGCCTCGACGTACTCGAGGTCCGCCGGGTCGACGTACTCCTGGTTGTTGCCGGCGATCTTCCTGGGCCCGACGAATCCGTCGATGTTCGGCGGGAACGATTCTTCGCCACTCGCCGCTTCCACGTTCCCCCTGAGGACCCGCTCCCACGCCAGCCGGGCGAACTTGTCGTCACGGGTCACTTCCGGCTTCAGCTTGTTCTGCTGGTGGAGGAAGTTCTCGAAGACTGGGGGTGGCTTGTTGCCGTTCCGATCCACCTTCGACGCGGCAAAGCCGATGTCGTCGTCGGAGAGGGTATTGAAGAGCTCGAAGTCCGGATCCGACGTGTCGATGAGCGTGTATCCCCAGTAGTCCCTGATGTCGAACCTGTAGAGGATGCCCTTGCTATTCACGTCCACGGGGTTGACGATGCGCGGCGCCCATCGGGCCGCGCCGTTCAGGGCCTTGGAGAGACCGGCGCGAGCATGGTTCAGGTTCTGGGCGCTGACGCCCATGTTGTGGAGCACATGGAACGACGTGTACTTGATGAACTCCTGCTCCGCGGCCGGCGTCTTCGCCCTGTCGGCCTCGATCCACGCCAGAATCTGCTCGTCGGTGACCGTCTCGGAAGCCGGGAGGCCCCGGGGCACGGCGGGAATCATGTCGGCGATCCGGTTGCGCCAGGCGGTGACCGCGTCCAGCATCCTGTTCGCCGCGACGCCGCAGTTCTCCGCGAAGCAATTGTGGCGGTCGATGGCCATGCGAACGACGAACTTGGACTCGGCGGGCTCCCGGAAGTTGACGCGGGTCAGCGCGTATTCATGTGCCAGATTCACGTCGACGTCCGAATGCACCGGAGCCTGCGCTCCGCTTGCCCGCGTATTCTCCGTGCTATGGCACCCGCTGCAGTTCTGGCGAAGCAGCGGATAGAGCGTCTCTTCGAACGCCGCCAGAGACCGCGCCTTGTCGAAGCCCATCTCCTCCGTGTAGACGGCAGCCTCGACATTGGTTCCGCCACGCCCGTCGGGAATCTCGGAATATCCCAGGTTCTTCGTTGTTGCGGTCAGCCCGGCGGCGGCCAGCAGAGCAACGCCAAACGGGATCAAGAGCTTGACAGCGATTCTTTTTGTCACTGTTGCTTCCTTGTCCTTGCGGACACCGGGCAAATTTCCGGCACAAATACTACCATTTCCACCGCGCTTTCGATGAAATTCGGGCCTGGAGCCAAGTCTCTGATTTCCTGAGAAAATTGGCTCGATCGGTCCGCGGCGAGCGCCGCACAAGGCCCTTTCCGTCGACAAACCCTGCTAATGTTGCCCACATGTTGCCCATCCTCTTCCGAGGACGGGGGGCCACGCGGCGCAGGAGCTGTGCCGGCTCGACCGGATCGAGCGCCGGGCGCCGCTCGACTGAGGCCGCGGGGCGCGCGAAGTACAGTTGAGGTCGGAGGCGTCATGACGCGAGATGCGGCTGCGTGGCTCGTTTGCATATCGGCGCTGGCCGTGCCGGCGGCCTCCTGTGCGCGGGGGGCGGCCTCGTCCCCGCCGGCATCGGGCGCGACGTTCACCGAGTGCCGCAACTGCCCGGAGATGGTCGTCATCCCCTCGGGCACCTTCATGATGGGCTCGCCGCCCGACGAGCCGGACCGGGATGTCGATGAGCCATACCACGAGGTCACCATCGCCCGTGCCTTCGCGATCGGCAAGACCGAGGTCACGTGGGACCAGTGGGAGGCCTGCGCGCGCGACAACTGGTGCGACGGCGCCGGGGTCGAGCAGGCGCTGCGGACCAATCCGGACGGGACGCCGAACGAGGCGTTCGTCGACTGGGGGCGCGGCACGCGCCCGCTGGTCGGTCCGAGCTGGTACGACGCGCAGCGGTTCGTGGGCTGGCTGAACTGGAAGACCGGCGAGGACGACGCCTATCGACTGCCCTCAGACGCCGAATGGGAGTACGCCGCCCGGGCGGGCACGACGACCGCCTACCCCTGGGGACCGACCCTCGACCACGCCTACGGCAACTTCGGCATTGAGGGGCCCGGTCTGGGCGGCAAGGCCGAGGGGCGCGACGTGTGGGAGAACGAGACCGCCCCGGTGGCCTCCTTCCCGCCCAACGGCTTCAGCCTCTACGACATGCACGGCAACGTGTTCGAATGGGTGGAGGACTGCTACGAGGTCGATCGCGCCCACGCGCCCGCCGACGGGTCCGCGAGCAAGGAAGGCAACTGCGCGAACCGGGTGTTCCGCGACGGCACCTTCCTGAGTAATCCCTACATGCTGCGATCGGCCAGGCGCGGCGCGCCGTATCCCTCGGCCTCGCGGGGACGGAACTACCTGGGCTTCCGGGTGGCCAAGACGCTGGACTGACTCGCACGACAGGTCGCGCCGGACCATTGCCCTCGTCTCCTCGAGCCGTTCCCGCCCGATGTCGAGCTACTGTGGCGTCCAGTCCCGCTCGAGGCAGTTGTACGGTGCGACGGTCATCCCGGGTCGCCAGGTGAAGTATCGCGTCAGGTCGAACGGCTTCGTGAACGTGGCCGGGTCGGTCACCGTGACGCGGTAGTCCAGGCGCTCGAAGTTGTCCCGGGGCGTGAAGCGCTCCACGAGGCGCATCTGCTCGCTCTGCCGCACGCCGTCCGGCTCGAAGTACTGCACCTGGAGGTGATCGGTTTCGACCACCAGCGTGTCGCCCTCGAAGCGCCCGCGCGAGAAGCCCATCTGCGTGTGCTCGTCGGGAGGCGCGGCATCCGGATTCATGTGGATGGTGCGCCGTGCATCGTATTCCTCGATGCGCATCAGGATGCGGTCGCCCTGGCGCACGAACTGGACCGGCGCGGGCGTGATCATGATGAGCGGCATCCCCTTCGTGCCACAGTGGAGCAGGTCGTTGTCGAGCGGATCGAACTCGGCGCGCGTCGCCGCTGCGGCCTGCGTCAGCGGATAGCCCCCCTTGAACATGGGGAAGGCCGCCGGGTCGCCCATGTTGGTGGACCACACGCGGAAGATGCCGTCGGCCGCGGCCCTGGCCGCCCCGGCGCCAGAGTCGTCGTACTCGCGGCCGATCAGGTTGCCGTTCCTGCCGGCGGGGAAGTGCGGCGTATTGCGGCCGAAGGCCAGCTCGTAGCCGCTCGCCAGCAGGATGTTGCTCGCGTTCATCGCGTGGGGATCGCGCCTGGCCGGCGCGCCGGCGATCGTGATCCGGTCACCGGGATCGATGAAGTCGCTGCCGATGCCCAGGATCCGGAGCACGACGATGGCCGGTGTCTCGGCTTCCCACAGGACGGGCTTCCCGGACTCCTCGACCCTCAACACGATTCGACCGTGAGGATTCCGCCAGTGGATCTCCTCGACGACGCCGGTGATCTCGATGGTCTTGCTCGAGTCGTAGATGGCGGTCGTGCTGTGATGGGCCGCGGCGCTGACGGCGCAGAGGAGCACGAGAACGAGCGCGAGAAGCCTGGTCATCATGGTCCAATCCTAACCCTTCCGGGGGTAATCTAGGCGCATGCATAGAACGGTGATGGCTCTCGGCCTGGCGGCGGCTGCGTCCGGGCTGTCGCTCATCGCGCAGGCGCCGCAGACGAGCGCGGCGCCGCAGGTCCACGCGGACATGAACCAGTTGATGCGGGGCGTGCTGTACCCGGCCGCCAACGTGGTGTTCTCCGCGCAGGTCGACGATCCTGCCGAGAAGACGGCGTTCATTCCCGGGCACGACCCGGCGATGTCGACCGACCCCCTCACCAGCACCTTCGGGGGATGGGTGGCGATCGAGAACGCGGCCCTCGCGCTCGCCGAGTCGGCCAACCTGCTGCTGATTCCCGGGCGGGTCTGCTCCACCGGCACGCCTGCTCCGACCGGGGACGCAAGCTGGGCGGCGTTCGTGCAAGGGATGCGGCGCGTGAGTCTCGAGGCCTACGCGGCGGCCCAGGAGAAGGACATGGAGAAGATGATCGAGATCTCCTTGCCGCTGAGCGACTCGTGCGACAACTGCCATCGCAGGTGGCGGAACCGCAGGGGGTCGGGCCGATGCCAGTAGCCGTGTCCGGCGGGCGCCTGCTCACGTGGGATCGACTCCCTCGAGACCCATCGATGCGCAAGCCCGCAACAGATGGCGGTCGTTCGAGTAGAGCCGTGTGAAGCGTTCCGCCCGGGCCGTGACCAGGTGCAGCGCGTCCAGCGAGCGCAGGAACACCTTCCGGTCGAGCGAGGCGAACAGCGCCTGCACTTCCAGCAGGATTGCTTCCGTAGGTCCGACGACCTTCCAGATCCCCTGCCCGAGGTCGTATTCGAACTGACCCTGCAGCGCCTTGAAGACGGATCGCTCCACGGCGCCTTCCCGGAACTTGCGATGGAACGCCGCTGCCACCTCGGCCACGGCAATCCCGGACGTGACGACGGCGCCGGCCTCCACTGCCACACGGCGCACGGCGTCCCGACCGGTCTCTTTCAGATAGAACTTCGCGACGAGGGCCGAGTCGAAATAGACGGGTGAGACCGGCCCCGGCGCTCCCGGGTGCTCAGCGGTCACGGTCCTCGCCGATGATCTCCTCGGCCGGCGTGCCACCCACGGGACGATCGAGCGCCCGGACGAACCGCTTCAGCGGCCTCCACCGCTCGAAGACGTTGACCGGGGGCGCCTCGGCGACGGGCGTGAGCGTGGCCACCGGGACGTTGCGGTCGCGCACGAGGATGACGCCGTGCTTCCGAACGCTTCGCACCCAGGCCCCCGTGCTCCGGTGTAGCTCCCGGATCGAGATCTCCTTCATGTGTGACATTGTCACACTTCGGAGGGCCAGCCGTCAACGTCGCCGCGCAACCCGCGCGAGTCATGAGCGTGTTGCTCGCTTCACTGCTTCACCACCGCGGGCCAGTTGACCTCGCCGTGCCACTCGTGCCAAGGGTGGACAGAATCTCGTACGGGCCGAGTCGGGTGCCCGGCGCCAGGGTCATGGACGTGGTCCAGGCTTATAGAGGAGGGCGAGTCCTCCCGACGCGGCCACCGAAGACGCCAGCCTTGCCCGTTGCTCCGCTACAATAGGCGATTGAGCCCGCGGGCGCCAGGGTGGCCGAGGCGCAGGTGAGCCCGGCGCTGGCGCGCACGGACGGGCAACCGACATGTCATCGCGTGTCAGATCTCCGGCGAATTCGATAGCGAGGGAAAACAGCATGATTAGCGCAGGAATCGTGGGCCTCGGCTGGTGGGGCAAGACACTGGTCGAAGCCGTTTCGGGTCAGAGCGACAAGATTCGGTTCGTCGCCGGAGCGACCGAAGACGTGGACGACGAGACGCGAGCGTTCGCTGCGCAGCACGGAGTCGAGCTCCTGAAGGATTTCGATGCGCTGATCGCGAGCTCGAAGGTGGACGCCGTGGTGCTGGCGACGCCGAACTCGATGCACGTCGATCAGGTCGTCGCGGCCGCCGCCCGAGGCAAGCACGCGTTCTGCGAGAAGCCGCTTGCGCTCACCAAGGACGGGGCCGAACGGGCCGTCGCGGCGACGACGAAGGCGGGGGTCACGCTCGGACTCGACTACAACCGGCGCCTGCATCCGGAGATGACGAAGCTCCGCGAGCGGATCGACTCCGGCGATCTCGGCGTGATCCTGCATGTCGAGTCGACGATGACCTTTCCGAACGCGTTGATGCTCAAGCCCGGGGCGTGGCGCGCGAGTCGCGACGAGACGCCCTGCGGCGGTCTGACCCCGTTGGGCGTGCACGCGATCGACGGCATGATCGATCTGTGTGGTGAGATCGATGAGGTCTATTGCCAGAGCTTCCGCCGTGCAGTTCCGGTCGACGCGGATGATACGACCTCGATCCTGTTCCGGATGAAGGACGGCATGTCGGGCTACCTCGGAACGATGACGGCGACCGGTGGCGGCTTCAACTTCCAGGTCTACGGGTCGAAGGGCTTCGTCAAGCTCGAAGGCATGACCCACATTGCGGGCGCGCCGTCCGAAGAGCGGCGCACGCAGCTCTTCGGCCGATGCACGTTCAAGCCGATCAAAGGGCCGGCCGAGGTGTGGGAGGCCGCACGGCTCGATATCGTGAAGGCGACGCTCGACGACTTCGCCGAAGCCGCGAGCGGCGGCAAGCCGTTCATGATTCCGACCAGCGAGATGATTCATGGCGCGGCGGTCACCGAGGCCATCGTCAGGTCGGCGGCTTCGCATCAGGTCGTCAAGGTGCCATAGGAGGTCGCGGCTCTTTCGGAATCCGACGCGCCTCGTACGGGCCAGGGCGAATGCGCGTTCGACACCGCGCGAGGTGTCGGCTCCGCGTGACCCGCCTTGTCGATTTCTGTTGCAATGGGCCGGCGTCATCGGCAGGATCGCGGCGTCCGGACAGCACGGGAGGGACACCATGCGGTTCCCGGCACTGATTCCTGTGGCCCTTGCAGCGGCGATGTCTGCTGCGGCGCCGGTCTTCGCGCAGGACTGGGCTCCCATGACCAGCACGGAGGACGGCTTCCGCGCCAACTTCCCCGGTCAGCCGACGGCCGAGCCGATTAGCTACACAACCGAGTTCAGGATGACGCTGCCCGGGCGGGTCTATCGCGCGTCGGACGCGCTCGGCCGTTACTCCACGACGGTTGTGGACTACCGCGACATCGAGCGCCTGCACAACGAGCGTGCGGCCACCTGTCGCGCAGCAAGGGGGGCGAACCAGCAGGACGGGGACACCTGCCAGAACGACTTCGTCCTCGAGGCGGCCGGCGCCATGGATCACGCCATCTCGCGGTACCTGAAGCGCGACGGCATCACGGTCACGCAGTACGGTCTCTATTTCCTCGAGGTCGTCTCGGGCCGGTTACTGCAGCTGACGAACCCGGACCAGTCCCGCACCCACGTCGCCGTGCACCAGCACGCAGGCCGGCTTTACATCCACGAAGCCACCGTGCCGAAGGGCATGCCGGAACCGATCCTGTTCATGGAGTCGCTCGCGTGGGTGAACGACCAGGGGCTGGCGATCCGTTACCGGACGCTCTATACGGAAGGATACGGCGACTGGACGTTCCCGCATCCCCAGCCGCCGTTCACGCTCCGGGATCTCGACACCTCCCTCGACCAGCCGCCGAGGGCCCGCTGAGGAGCCTGCCATGCCGTTGAGAACCGCCCTCGTCGCATCGCTGTGCGTGGCCGCGCTCGGCACGCCGCTCGCGGCCCACCACTCCCATGCCAACTACGACGTCTCGACGTGGACCGAGCTGGAAGGCACGGTGAAGCAGCTCGTGCTCATCGCGCCCCACTCGATCGTCTACCTCGACGTCAAGGACGACGAGGGCAACGTCGCCACGTGGGCACTCGAAGCCACGAATCAGCGCGGGATTCGCAACAACGGCGTCAGGCCGGAGGACGTCCGCCCTGGCGATCCGATCAGGGTGCGTTGTCACCTCTTGCGGGACGGCGCCCAAGGATGCCTGCTCGGCTTCGTCACTCCGATGCACGGCGATCGAGCCAGAGGCCACGGTGTCGAGAAGGAGTGGGACTGACCGAGCGGAGAAAATGACGGACGACGAACGGTTTCCCCTGCAGTCGTCCGGTCGCCGAATCGACCCGCTGGCCCCACAGGCAGCGGAAGCCGTCGGTGCGGAGCAGGAGGTACAGCACGCGTGAGGGCGCATCGAGCGACGCGCGGGCGTTTCCCCTTGCCGTGCGTTCGGGCAGGTCCTATTCCCCATCACGCTCCGGATGCGTGGAAGTCCATGCCGTGACCCAGGCTGCTGAAGCCGGGTAGTGGGTCAATTTGAAAAACCTCGCAACTTGACGGCCTGCCACGCCCGTGCGACTGTTGGGGTATGCCAAAGCGAACTAGCAGACCCAAGAAGCCACCGGGCCTCGATACCGTCCAGAACGCCCGCCGGGTCGTGCTGGAGTCCATCGGCGAACTGGCCCCCGACACGACGGCCTCTCCGCCCCATCCGTCCCTGATCTCGCAGGTCATGGCCGAGATGGGCCGGAAGGGCGGTCGGATCGGGGGCAAGCGCCGGCTCGAAACCATGACCGGCCGGCAACGGAGCCAGGCGGCCAAGAACGCCGCGAAAGCTCGATGGGCGAAGCACGCCAAGAAGGCGAAGAAACGCGCGAGTTCCT
>Ga0299906_10002781_pt1 | contig 14461 bp, 15 predicted proteins | sample RVTome_14_FD_200259 | JGI IMG/M metagenome (GOLD analysis project Ga0299906, IMG submission 200259) | Soil microbial communities from uranium-contaminated site in the Upper Colorado River Basin, Wyoming, United States - RVT145D125 (version 2) ... | reverse complement strand
GTGGACAGCCATGCGGGCGGCATGCGCGCTTGGCTAGAAACCGCTGTTGGCTGATCGGGGCCGGATCGGGCCGGCTCAGGGCCGTGCCCAAGGAGGCCCCGACCCCGCCTTTCTCAGGGGAGGAGATCCAGGACCGGGTTCAACTGCGGCGCTCGCGCTCGACGCGCTCCTTGGCGAGGCGCCTGAGGAGCTCCTCGCGCCGCGGGTCCTCGCTGAGGTCACGGATCTTCGTCCTGCCTTCCGGGGGGCCGTCGTCCGCGTCGAGGTCCGCATCGTCGTCGGCTTCGCCTGTCGCGGCGCCCGGCGCCTCGGACCGCTCGAGGCTGTGCGGGGCGGCACCGGCGCCCGGCCGCTCCGGCCCGGGCGCGTGCGGCGCGTCCTCGCGAAGCGGCGCCAGACCCGGCTCGCGGGCGCCGTTGAGGGTGCCCCGCTCCCGGTACTCGCGGCGGAGGCGGTCCTGCGCCTCCTCCCAGGTGTTGGTCTTCGTGTACGGTCTCGCGTCGCCGGCCTCCGTGTCCCATTGCCAGATCTCGACGCCGGCGGTCGTGAGGAGGCCGATCGCGAGGGGGTCGGCGTACTCCTCGTGGAAGATGACCCGGCGGATGCCGCTGTTGGCGATCATCCGGCTGCACTGCGTGCAGGGCTGGGTCGTGCAGTACAGGTCCGCGCCGCTGACGCTGACCCCGAACATCGCTGCCTGGAGGAGCGCGTTCTGCTCTGCGTGCAGGCAGGGGCAGACGTCGGCGAGCGACCCGCTGGGGATCTTCAGCTCGTCGCGGATGCATCCCGTGTCCACGGGGTGCGGGAAGCCCTTGGGGGCGCCGTTGTAGCCCGTCGTGAGCACGTGCTTCTCCTTGACGACGACGGCGCCCACCTGGCGCCGCGGGCACGTGCCGCGGCTCTTGACCAGGTGGGTCATGTCCATGAAGTAACGGTCGACGCTCGGGCGCTCCGCCATCAGGAGGCGCTCACCCGCCGACCGTGCAAAACCTTTCGCTTGGGGCGTGGTCTCTTGAAGGCCACCCGCCCTGCCCGCGGCGATGCGCGTCACGATCGAGGCCCCTCTGCGCCCCACCGAGGACCCCGACCGCGTGGTGGCGGCCTGCACGCGCTTCTTCCCCGAAGCCCAGGCCGAGGTGGGCCCGGCGGGCGTCCGCGCCGTCGCGCGGGACCTGTCAGGGCTCCGTCGGCGGGTGTGGGAGCTGCGGATCATCGATGCGTTCCGTGGCCAGGCGCTTTCGGGGGCGGCAGGGCGGCGCCTCGCGCTGCGCCTGAGCAAGCAGGCGGCGTTCCAGGGGCGCGTCTCCTTCCCCGCGGGCCGCGCCCCGCACCCGCTGGGGGACCTCACGGTCCTGGTCGATCTGGACGAGGACGATCCGTGGGCCGACGCCGAGGAGTTGGTGCGTTGGCTCGCGCCCGAGACGCGCGATGGCGAGGTCGTCGGGCCCGCCTGAGGCCAGGCCGCCCGGAGGCCTCACAACGCCGGTGGGGCGCCGGGTCCACCCGACCCCGGACCGGCTTCGCCCTCTTCGTCCCCCACGTGGCCTTCACGCTCCTCCTGGTCGTGGTCACCGGCCACCCCTTCGTCGTGGATGTCCTTGCCGGCCTCGTCGTGGGGGCTCTCGGCGTGGTCGTGGGAGAGCGGCGCCTCCGCAGGGCGTCGTTGGCCCCGGCGCGACCGGACCGGCGATCGGCGTAGCCGTTGCAGCAAGGTTATCCCGCCAACACCGCCATACACGCCGACGCCCGATGCCGGGCGCACGGAGCACCCCCCCATGGCCCCTGGAGCACCTCGCCGAGGAAACGGCACCGATCCGCACCGCAACGGCCACGAGCGCCTGTCCCAGGCCGAGGCCGCCCGGGGCGGGCCGATCCGGGTCGCGATCGTGGGTGTCGGCAACTGCGCGAGCAGCCTCGTCCAGGGCGTCGTCCACTACCGGGACGCGCGGCCCGACGAGGACGTGCCCGGGCTCATGCACACGGTGCTCGGGGGCTACCCCGTGTCCGCCATCGAGTTCGCGTGCGCGTTCGACGTGGACCGCCGGAAGGTGGGCAAGGACCTGGCCGACGCGATCCTGGCGCCCCCGAACTGCGCCGTGCGCTTCGCGGAGGTGCCGCGCCTGGACGCGCCGGTCTACATGGGTCCCGTGCTGGACGGCGTCTCGGCGAGCATGGGGGAGCCGACGGACTCCAAGCGCTTCCTCGTCGCCGACGGTGCGCCGGAGGACGTGGCCGCAAGGCTCCGGGAGCACGGCGTGCAGGTCGTGGTCCTCTACCTCCCCGTGGGCTCGCAGAAGGCGGCCGAGCACTACGCCCAGGCCGCGATCGAGGCGGGATGCGCCGTCGTGAACTGCCTGCCTGTCTTCCTGGCGTCCGACCCGGCCTGGGCACGGCGCTTCGAGGTGGGTGGCGTGCCCGTCCTGGGGGACGACATCAAGAGCCAGGTCGGCGCGACGATCGTCCACCGGGTCCTCACGAACCTCTTCGAGGACCGGGGGGTCCGCATCCGCCGCACGTACCAGTTGAACACGGGCGGCAACACGGATTTCCGCAACATGCTCGACCGCGACCGGCTCGCCACGAAGAAGATCAGCAAGACCGCGGCCGTGACGTCGCAGATGCGCCACCCGATCGATGCCGACAACGTCCACATCGGCCCCAGCGACTACGTGCCCTGGCTGGACGACAACAAGCTCTGCTTCCTGCGCATCGAGGGCGAGGGCTTCGGCGGCGTCACGACGGAGCTCGAGGTGCGCCTCTCGGTCCAGGACAGCCCCAATTCGGCCGGGGTGGTCATCGACGCCGTCCGCTGCGCACGCATCGCCCTCGACCGGGGGATGGCCGGCCCCGTCCGTGGCCCCTCCAGCTACTTCTTCAAGCATCCGCCGGAGCAGTACGACGATGGGGCCTGCCGCGAGCGGACCCAGGCCTTCATCGCCGGCGAGCCCCTGCCCGCCCGTTTGGTGACGCAGGACGGATAGCTTGCTCGGTGCCGCGCGCACGCGGACGCCCCCCGTCGTCGAAGCGTTCGGACGCGTGGCGGCCCGGCTCGGCCTGTCGCCGAACGCCGTGACCTTGGCGTCGCTCGTCTTCGCGGCGGGAGGCGCGGCGGCCTTGGCGCTGCGGGCCTACCTCTGGGGCGCGGCCCTGATGCTCGTGGCCGCCGTGCTGGACTTCACGGACGGCGCGCTCGCAAGATCCACGGGCCGGGCCACCCTCGTGGGCGGCTACCTGGACAGCCTCGTCGACCGCTACGTCGACGCCCTGCTGCTCCTAGGCATCCTCCTTGGCCTGGACCACCCGTGGGCGTGGCCCGTCGGGCTCGCGGCCCTCTTCGGCTCGGTGGCGACGAGCTTCGCGAAGGCGCGCGTCTACCAGGACCTGCGCCCGGACCCTTCCGTGTGGCGCCGCGACCTCATGGAGCGTCCCGAGCGCTACTTCCTCCTGGTCCCCGCCGTCATCGCCCAGGGCGTCCTGGCGCGAACCGGCAGCGGCTTCCCGCTGTTGTTCTGGGCGCTCGTCCTGCTGGCCGTCCTGTCGAACCTCACGGTCCTCCAGCGCATGCGGGCCGGCCTCCGCGTCCTGCGCGACGCCGACGGCAACAGATCCTAGCCCGCGGCGCCGTCCGGGTCCTTCCAGCCGCCGCGCCCTGCGGAACCGTCGGGGGGATCAGGCGGGCAGGGGCGGCTCGAAGTAGGCTTCGGGCCCGCGCTCGACGGTGGGCAGGCGCAGCACGCTCTCCACGGCGGGGCCCACTTCAAGCGTCATCGTGCCCGGGGGGATCGTGGGGATGCGGTCGCCGTCCGTGAAGACCCAGACGCGCAGCACGAGCTCGTTGCCCGCCCGGACGACGCTGTCCATGGGCTGGATCTCCATGAGGGCCTGGATCGGCTCACCCGGGACCACCTCCTTGCGCTCCCGACCGCCGTCGGCGAAGGCGAGGTCCATGCTCGTCCAGCCGATGCGGCGGTCGCCTTCGTCCGTGCGCTCGTACAGGTACGCCGCGATGTAGCCGCCCGGGGCGTGCGGGGTGACCGTCACGTGGACCTTGGGGAGCCCGACGACAAGGGTGTCCTTCGGCATGGGCAAGGACGTGAAGTCGACGTAGTGCTCGACGGGCGTGTCGACGTAGTCCGCCGGGTCCACGATCGGGCCGAAGAGCGGCGTGTTGGGCACGAGGAGGTGGCTCCCGGTGGCGCCTGCCTGGGGACGCAGCTTGCCGTCGGCGGTGAGGTGCAGGTCCGTCCACGTCGTGTCGTGCGGCGGGTAGTGCTCCTCGTTGCGCCACCGGCCCAGGTCGTCGCGGACCTGGACGGCGGGGCCCGTGTCCACGGTCTTGCCCTTCAGCTCCTGGTCAAGCCAGCGGAGCAGGCTCTCCTTCCAGTCGGCCCGGTAGTCGGGCTCCGTCATGTCCTCGTCGACGTAGTCGGGCCACGCGTGGCCCCACTGGCCGAGAAGCTGCTTGGTCCGGATGCCCTGGCGCTCCAGCTCGTCGACCCACGGGACGACCTGGCTCGGGTCGACGTTCCAGTCCTGGAGGCCCTGGACGCTGAACACGCTGCCCTGGTAGTTCGCCTCGACGCCGGGCTTGCGGTTCCGCTCCTGCCAGTAGCCGGTCGGGTCCTCACCGGTCACGCCGGCGACACCGCTCAGACCGACGCCCGCAAGCGCGTCGGGGCAGGCGGCGCGCGTCAGCATCTCCTCCCCGGCAGGCGCGGACCCGATGCTGCCCTCGACGTAGAGCGCGTTGAGCAGGACGGGGCCGCGGCTCTCGCTGCTGCCGTTGCGGTACATGAGGCCGTACATGTCCGGAACACCGCTGATGGGGACGATCGTCTTCAGGTACGGGTTGCCGACGCTGGCGACGCCCCACGGGGTGCTGCCGTCGTAGCTCACGCCCGTCATGGCCACGGCGCCGCTCGACCACGGCTGCTCGCCGAGCCAGGTCACGGCCGCGTCGAGGTCGATGGTCTCCTGGGGACCCATGAGGTCGTTGCAGCCGCTGCTTCCGGCCGTACCGCGCACGGCGACGGCGGCCACCGCGTACCCGTGCGGCACGAAGTTCTCCACGAGGCTGCCGAAGGAGCCCCCGCGGTCGAGGACGGTGCGGGCGCCGCCGGGGGAGCCCTCCGCGAAGAAGTAGGGGCTCGCGAAGGCCAGCACGGGGACGGGCTCCTCGGTGTCCGGCAGGTGCAGGCCGAGCTCGATGTCCCCACCGATCGGCGAGGGTACCTCGACGTGCTCGGCCGGGAGGATGCCGAGGGGGCCCGGCTGCAGCACGCGGCTGTAGGGCCCGCTGAAGTCGTACGTGCCGGGCGGCACGGGGACCGGGGCGACCGCGAGGTCGTCGGACCCGGTGTCCTCCTGGGCCGCGGGGTCGTCCGCAAGGCATCCGGCAAGCGACGCGCTTGCGGCAAGCAGGGCAAGAAGCAGGGTCCGGGTCGTCATGGGGCCACCGGGGGACAAGAGGAGATGCGGGGGGCGGTGTAAGGTTTGCTCCGCGGAACCCGGGCGACGGGATGCCCTTCCGGCGCGCCGGCGGGGGCTGCGGGGCTCAGCCCTCGCCCTGGAACACTCCGGTCACCCGCAGGTCCGCGACCCCGGTCCAGTCCCCGGGCTCCACCTCGAGGCGGTACGGACCTTCCGTGGCGTCCACGCGCTCGCGGAGCGGCCCGGTCGTCCCCGAGACGGTCCGTGACCATACCGTGCTCCCGTCCGGGCCGACGATCCGTGCCTCCGCCGTGCCGCCCCACCCGGCCATGCTGCCCGTGACGCGCAGGAAATGGTGCCCGCGGTCCTCCTGGAACGTGACGGTCTCGGTCGGATCGGCACCGTCGGCCGCCAGCACGGACACCCGGGCCACCCGGAAGAGGTCCTCGTTGGCCTCCCACGTCAGGCTCCAGCTGCCCGGCACGCCGGTCAGCCGCTGCGCGACGTGCCGCTCGTCGAACGAGTCCGTGCCGAACGTGGCGCGGTACGCCTCGGCGCCGGCGCCGTCGAGGACCGTCACGGTGAGGCGCTCGTCGGGCCACATGTCGGCGTGGATGACCAGGCCGATCTCCTCGGCCGCTCGCACCGTGAAGGTCTCGGTGCCGCCGTGCGGTCCCTCGCCGTGCTCCGTCGCAAGGGCCGTGTCGAGCATGACGCGCCCCGTGGTCGCGGTCATCGTCCCCAACGTGTCGTGCGCCTCGTTCGCGAAGCAGCCGGCAAGAGCCGCCGTGGCGACGAGCAAGGCCACCGACCTCCCATGGATCCACCGCATGTCGTCGGGATGGCGCCCGCGGCGACTTCAAGCTTGCCGCCGCGTGGTCGGCGATCGTCGGTCGAGGCGGTCGGCAGGGTCCGGCGGTCGGCCACCCCGGTGAGGCGGCGAGGCGGCCTGGGCCTTCGGCGGACCGGACCTGCGGGGTCCGGGTTCAGTAGACTTCGAACAGGAGGGCGTACCCCTGGCCGCCGCCGACGCACATGGTCTCGACCGCCAGGCCGCCGCCCCTCTCGTGGAGCGCGTTGAGGATGTGCGCCGCGATCCGCGTCCCCGTGGCCCCGAGCGGGTGCCCGAGCGCGATGGCGCCGCCGTCCGGGTTCACGATGTCCTCCGGCACCCCGAGCTCCCGGGTCGAGGCGAGCACCTGGCTCGCGAAGGCCTCGTTGATCTCGAAATGGTCGATGTCGTCGAGGGACACCTCCGTCTGCTGCAGCAGCTTCCGGACGGCGGGGACCGGGCCGACGCCCATGGCCTCGGGCTCCACGCCGGCGACCGCGGCCCCGAGGATGCGGCCCCGCGGCTCGAGGCCGTGCTCCTCCGCGAAGGCGCGGCTTGTGAGGAGGCTCATGGCGGCGCCGTCGCTCATCTGGCTGGCGTTGCCGGCCGTGACGGTGCCGTCCTCTGCGAAGGCGGGCCTCAGCCGGCTCGTGGCCTCCAGTGTGGCGCCCTTGCGGATGCCTTCGTCGTGCTGCAGGACGAGTTGCGTGCTCGAACCGACGTCCGTGACCGTGACGGGATGGATCTCGCGGGCGAAGACACCCTCCACCTGAGCCCGCTCGGCCCGGTTGTGGCTGCGGACGCCCCACGCGTCCATGTCCTCGCGCCGGATGCCGTAGCGCCTCGCGACCTCCTCCGCGGTCTGGCCCATGGAGTTGTAGTACGTCCGTCGGCGCTGCCACATGCGTGGATTGACGTACAGCTCCGGCGTCATGCCGGTCATCGGGATCAGGCTCATCGTCTCGGCGCCGCCCGCGACGATGCAGTCGTTCCAGCCCGCCTCGATCGTGGCGTGCGCGAGCGCCATGGCGTACGCGCTGCTGCTGCAGAAGCGGTTGATCGTGGCGGCCGCCGTCTCGTCGGGCAGGCCCGCAAGCAGGCCGATCTGGCGCGCCACGTTGTAGCCCTGCGGTCCCTCCGTCATGGCGCACCCGACGAGGAGGTCCTCGACGAGGCGCTTGTCGAGGCCGGTCCGCTCCAGGAGGCCCTCGATGGCCCAGGCGCCGAGGTCGTCGCTGCGGGTGTCCTTGAACGCCCCCTTGAAGGCGCGGCCGATCGGGGTGCGGACGGCGTCGATGATGACGGCTTCGGGAGCCATGCGTCCCCCATGCCCCCTTCCGGTATGACCGTGACGGCGTGAGCGGCAACGTCTTCTGTGGCCCCATTCCTGGGTGGTCGTGGCCGTGGATCGCCCGTTGGGCCCCCGTCAGCGGCGGGCCGTGAAGGCGTGGTGGGGCTTGGTCGCCCTCCAAGGCCTGGCGGCCGGGGCGTCGTTGCTGTGGATGCCCGCCGAGCCGAGAAGCCTCCTGCTCCTGCTCGACTTCTTCCTCATCCTGTCGCTGCTTCCCTTCGCGCAGCGCGGCAGCCGCTTGGCCCAGTGGGTGTTGGGGGTCTTCGGGATCTACGTCGCGGGCAAGACCGTCATCGCGCTCCTCATGCTTGGGTTCCTCCTGGTGGTGGACCCGGCGGGATCCGAGCCTGCGGGGACGGCCTTTGTGGCTCTGCACCTTGCCGGGGTCCTCGCCCTGGCTTGGCCGGCCATGTACATCTGGCCCTACGCCAAGGAAGAGCAGGACGCCGCCACCCGGTGGGTGCGAGGCAGACGGGAGCGCGCCTACGCGGAGCGGGGCGGCCGCTCCGTCACGCCTGGTGGACTACGGAGGCGGCAGACCTGACCTCGGATTCCGGGGCCGGTGGGGTGTTTCCGCACCCTGGACCTATGCATCATCGTATGTACCGGGCCGTCCGTAGTCGTATGCGGTGCCCATGCGCGCGTCCCGTGTCCCCACGATCGCCACGGCCTGCCTCCTGACGGTCTCCCTCTGGGCGGCCGCGGGTCCCGCGGAGGGGGGTCCCTTGGGCGGCCCGGGCTCCGACGATGTCGTGGAGCGCCTCTACGACGGGCAGGGGCGCCTCGTGTGGGAGCGCGGCCTGTCCGCCGACGACCGCATCGGCTTCGAGCGGTTCTACCGCCAGCCCGCCAAGCCCGAGAGCCCTGGAAACGGGAACGGCGGCGGCAAGGGAGGGGGCGGAGGCGGCGACGGGGGAGGCGACGGCCCCGGCACGGACTGCCCTGCCGACCAGTACAGGACGGCGGGCTGGGCCTGGAGCGTGCCGTTCACGGCTGAGGCCTCCTCCCATGCCCCCTGGTTCGATGCCGCGGGCCATGCTTGGGACGACGCGACCGGAGCGTCCCTGTTCGGCGGCGTGACCGCAGGCTCCGGCGCCACGGCCGGGATCCGTGACGGCATGAACCGGTTCGACTTCGTGGACCTCGGCGCCGGCGGGACGATCGCCGTGACGACGACGTGGTACAACCGCTTCACCGGCGAGGCCGTGGAGTCGGATGCACAGTACAACACGTACTACGCCTGGGCCACCGACGGCTCGGCCGGAGCCATGGACGTCCTGAACATCGCCGTGCACGAGATGGGGCACACCTTCGGCCTCGACCACCCGAACGGCCCCGCGCACAAGATCGGGTGCCTCTCCATGTATGCCTACGGCGACCTGGGCGAGACCCAGAAGCGCACGCTCGGCGACGGTGACGTGCTCGGAATCCGCGCGGTCTACGGCGCGTAGGCGGACCGGACGGGCGGCGTCGTCCCTGCGCGGCCGGCCGCCCGGAACGCACGGGACGTGGCAGCGTGCGGCGGCCGGGCACCGCTAAGAGCCCCCTCCCGCTCCGCGCGCCGTGGCCGACCGCCCCGCCATGCCCCCCGCCCTCGGCTTGGCCCTCGCCGTCGTCTCCGTCAGCTTCGCGGCCCCGCTCTTCCGGCTCGCCGAGGCGCCGCCCCTCACGGCCTCTTTCTGGCGGCTCGCCTTCGCCGTCCTGATCCTGCTGCCCTTCACACGCGGCGCGTGGACGGCCTGGGCGACGTGGAGCCGGCGCGAGGCGACGCTGGCGCTCGCAAGCGGCGTGGCCCTCGGGGCGCACTTCGCCCTCTGGGTCACGAGTCTCTTCTACACGACTGTCGCCGCCAGCGTCGCGCTGGTGACGCTCCAGGCCGTGTTCGTGGCCCTCGGTGGCCACTTCCTCCTGGGAGACCGCCTCCGTCCCGTCGGGTGGGCGGGTGTGCTCACCGCGACGGCCGGTGCCCTCGTCATCGGCGGGACCGGGGTCGCGGAGGCGCGCCTCGGCGCCGGCCGCGACGCCCTCCTCGGCGACGCCCTCGCGGTCCTCGGGGGCGTCGGCAGCGCCGTCTACATGCTGATCGGGAGGCGCCTGCGGCAGCGCCACGGCCTCGTCGCCTACGTGACGCCGGTCTACGCGGTCGCTGCGCTTTCGGTGCTGATCGCGCTGCCGCTTCTTGGCCAGCCCCTCACGACGGGTCTTCCCGCCCGGAGCTTCGTGGTGTTCGTCCTCCTGGCGGCGGTGCCGATGCTCGGCGGCCACACGATGGCCAACTGGTGCCTGCGCCACCTGGAAGCCCACGTCGTAGCCACGTGGATCCTCCTCGAGCCCGTCGGCGCCGCCCTCATCGCCTGGGCCCTGCCCGACATCGCGGAGGTCCCCCCCTGGGGCACGGTCGCCGGCGGGGCCCTCGTCCTGGCGGGGGCGGCCCTCACCGTCCGGCCGCCCGCCCACCGCGCCCCGGACACCGCCCTCCAGGCGTCCTGAAACTCCCTGACCTCACTGAAGCCTTCATGACCCCCCTGCCGGATGCCGACCGGTGCGGTGGGACCCGAGGTCCCGCCGACGGAGGCGAGAGACTGGACCCGGAAACGCCGGCACGGGACACGACGGACATCCGCCGCGTCGTCCTGAAGCTCGGCACGAACACCCTGTGCGACCCGAACGGGCGCCCCGACGTCGAGTTGCTGCGCTCCGTCGCGGCCGAGATCCACCAGTTGCGCGCGACCGGGAAGCAGTTCCTCGTCGTCTCCTCCGGTGCCGTCGGCAGCGGCCTCTCCCTGCTGCGCGGGCAGGAGCCGCACGAGGTGCCCCTGCGCCAAGCGTACTCCGCCCTTGGGCAGCACCGGCTGATGCAGGCGTGGGACGAGGCGATGGCCCGCCACAAGATCCACGCCGCCCAGGTGCTGCTGACGCACGGCACCTTCGAGGAGCGCAGGCGCTACCTGAACATCCGCAACTGCGTGGAGTCGCTGCTGGGCCTTCCCGCCGTGCCGGTCCTGAACGCCAACGACGCGGAATGCACCGCCGAGATCGACGAGGCACAAGGCGACAACGACCGGCTCGGCACCCTGCTCGCCTCGCGGATCGGCGCCGACCTGTACGTCATGCTGAGCGATGTGCCGTGCCTCTACACCAAGCCGCCGCACGCGCGGGGCGCCCGACCCGTCCCCTACGTGCAGGGGGTCGACAACAAGGTCCTCCGCATGGTGCCGGAAGCGACCGGCATGAGGAGCAAGCTGCTCTCCGCCCAGCGCCTCACCGCCGACGGCATCCCCGCCGTCGTCGCGTACGGCCGGGAGCCCGGCGTCCTGAGCCGCATCCTCGCCGGCGAGGAGGTCGGCACGTGGTTCGACCCGCCGGTCCGCCGGAGCCCCGGCGCGGACGGCCACCGGGCGTGGCTCACCGCCGCGAAGCCGGCAGGCAGCATCCTCGTCGACGCGGGGGCCGCCGAGGCCCTGCGCGGCGGCAACCAGCTGCTGCCGGCCGGCGTGCGTGGGGTCGAGGGCCGGTTCCCCGTGGAGAGTGTCGTCGAGATCCGTGTCGGGGACGAGCCCGTGGCGCGCGCCGTCAGCCAGCTCTCCAGTCGCGAGCTGGAGGTCTGCCGGGGCCTTCAGAGCGAGGATGCGCGGCGGCGCCTGGGACTCGATGCGGCCGTGCACGTGACCCGCAAGGGTCGCATGGCGCTCATGGCCTGACCACGGCGCGGGGACCGGCAGCCCCTCGGAGGCGGCAGCCGAGCCTCCTCAGGTCTCGCAGGGGACCGACCGGAGCGCCTCGCCGATGGTCTCAAGCGCGCTCATGTACCGCAGCGCCTTCAGGAAAGACCCGGTGAGGTGCAGCCGGCCGGTCAGGATCGCCTTGCGCTCCGAGAACTCGCCGGCCTGGATCCGTGCGAAGACATCGTACTCGCCGCTCACGACGAACGTGGGGTCCGCGATGCCCTCCGTGACGGCCTGGTAGTCATGGCCGACGCGGTAGTCCGAGAGGCCGTTGCCGTCGAAGGCCACGTGGATGAAGCCGTAGGCGCCTTCCGGCGGGTGCAGGACGATCGCGAGCACGCTCACCTGGATCCCGTGGGTCGCCTCCGCGACGCGCTCGTCCGTCTCGACGACGGCGAGGGCCTCCTTCGCCCACTCCTCCGAGAGGTAACGCAAGGCCAACGGTCGGGCCCAGCGCGGGCCCCGCTTTCAAGGCTGTGGCTGCTCCCACCCGAGGCTTTTTGCCGCCCCCCGGCATGGAAATCCCGATGAGCGACAAGGTCACCACCCTCAGCGACGCAGACTTCCAGGATTTCGTGTCCAAGGGGGGCGTCGCCCTCGTCGACTTCTGGGCGCCGTGGTGCGGCCCCTGCAAGCGGGTGGCGCCCGTCGTCGAGCAGCTCGCCGAGGAGATGCCCGACGTCCGGTTCGCCAAGCTCAACACCGACGAGAACCAGGACACCCCGTCGTCCTTCGGCGTCATGAGCATCCCGACGCTGATCGTCTTCAAGGACGGCAGGAAGGTCGACCAGGTCATCGGCGCCGTGCCCAAGGACACCCTCGTCGCCGCGCTCAAGAAGCACGTCTGAGCCCCGCCGGTCCCGTCGTCGGCGCGTCTCCCTTGCGCAACGCATCCACAGCGTTTTTTGACCCACTCGTCGTGGCTGCGTCCATGGGCCGCCGCTCCGCCGTGATCCGACCCGGGCCGAGGCGGGCCGTGGTCCTCCGCCCCGGGCCGCCGCGCAACGGACGCCGCGGGGTCGACGCTGCGGCCGCCGTCGTCGGTGTCCTCCTGCTCGCCGCCTCGGTCGTCCTCGTGTACGAGCTACCTGAGGAGGACGTCATCGTGCCCCAGTACCGGGTCGCCTTCACGACGTACGAGGGCGAGGACTTCCCCACCCAGCGCATCGAGGAGCCCATCGGCCCCGGAGGCTTCATCGACATCACGTACGGAATCCCGCAGAACAACGTCTTCGCGGTCGGCGTCACCGTCGAGTACCAGGACGACGAGCCCTCGACGCTCCCGGACGAATTCGAGCTCGAGCTCGTCGCCCCCAACGGCACCGTCATCGGCCTGCCGCGGGTGCTCGTCACCGCCGATCCGGAGCGGACCGACCCGGGCGAGATCGTCATCAACCAGACCGACCCGTTCCTCTCCCCGCTCCGGTCCGCCAACCTCCAGTTCGACGTCGTAGCGCGCCCCACGGATGTCGTCGTCGACGCCGCGGCCCGCAACGAGACCCTGGAGGAGGCCCAGGACCGCCTGCTCCCCCAGCACACCGTGGAGACGAACGGCGCCTGGATCCTCCGCGTCACCCTCCGCGAGGCCGGCGGTTGCCCCGCGCCGGGCAGCGACCCGGACGACGCCTTCCGCGCCGCCTACTGCCTCCAGGAAGCCGACCGGCGGGGCGGCGTGGAGGACCCGGGCAACGGCATCGCCATCACCAAGCTCACGTATTCGTACTACGGCGTCGAGGTCCTTTCCCTGGACACATGACGCCACACCTTTTGAGGTGGCCCGTCTTGGCCGGCGCACCATGGTGGCCACGGACACCGTTGTCGGCATCATCGGCGCCATCGTCCTCGTCGGGGTGATGGCCGGTGTCTTCGTCTACGAGTACAACCAGAGCGAGCCGCCCGTCGACGACGGCGACACGCCGCCGACCTTCCAGGAGACCTACCCGTTCCTCAACGCCACGGAGGACATCGACGGCGATGGGACCCGGAACGACAACGACACGGACCTCGACGGCGACGGCATCCTGAACGCCGACGACGAGGCGGTGAACACGACGTTCGCCATGACGGGGTCGCTTGGCGCAGACCCTGGACCCACCAGCGAATTCTCCCTCAGCCTCGGGTTCCCCGTCGGCACCGGCAACGCCCACACGGTCGTCACCGCCACGTGGTCCGTCGCGCTGGGCACGGGGGTGCCCCAACCGAACCTCGGCGCACGCCTCGTCCTCCCCGACGGCGAACTCCGCCCCGTCGGCGTCCAAGTGTCGGGGCAGACCGCGACCGCCACCCTCGAACTGGAGCCCGTGGGCGTCGGCGACGCCGCCTTCGAGGTCTTCACGCAGGACGGCAGCCTCCTCCCGGCCGATGGGATCCGCCTCATGGCCGAAGTCCACTACGGATGAAAAGCCGGGAAACCCTTTAGTCGCGGAGCCGGTCGCCGCACCGTTGGTCGAGGTCGTGAACACGCTGAGTCCGCACCATCGCAAGAAGGCCGGCCTGTTGGCCGTACTGCTCCTCGCCGCCCTCCTGGTGCCCCAGGTCGAGGCCGAGGGTCCCCCCTTCGCGGTGGCCGGGGGCGACCGGGCGGCGTTGCTGGGCGAAAGCATCACGTTCGATGCCTCCGGCAGTACGGACGATGGCAGCATCACGGCCTACGCGTGGGACTTCGGGGACGGCAACACATCCTCCGGCGTCTCGGCCACGCACGCCTACGCGCAGCCGGGCGCCTACAGCGTCACCCTCACCGTCACCGACGACGAGGCGGACACCGACAGCGACTCGTTCACCGTCTTCGCCTGCCCGGACGCGCAGGCCCTCATCGACGCCGCCGCCGTCGACGACACCGTCACGCTGCCCGCGTGCGACTACCACCAGAACCTTGTGCTGGGCAAGCGCATCACGCTGACGGGCGAGCCGGGGGCCGTGCTGAACGGGACGTTCGCGCCGCCCGCAGACCCGCTGGTCACGGTCGTGGCGGACGCTGACGGCGCCACGATCCGCGGCCTGGAGTTCACCGGCCACTTCCGTGGCATCCGTGGTGCAGACCCGGCAGCGATCACGATCGAGGACAACGTGTTCAAGGGCCTCGAAACGGCATTGGAGGCCCCTTGGTTCCTCGGCGGCTGG
>Ga0299906_10002780_pt1 | contig 14461 bp, 6 predicted proteins | sample RVTome_14_FD_200259 | JGI IMG/M metagenome (GOLD analysis project Ga0299906, IMG submission 200259) | Soil microbial communities from uranium-contaminated site in the Upper Colorado River Basin, Wyoming, United States - RVT145D125 (version 2) ... | reverse complement strand
CACTGCTGTGTCAGCAGTGCTCCTACCAAGCGTCATTGCCCTGTTATCCACTGCTGACACAGCAGTGGCACACGGAACCTTCGGTTTTTCCGGGCCGCCAAATGTGTCACGCACCCAGCATTCCGGGTTGTGGTGCATCGCAGACACTTACCGGCGTGTATAAGTGTATACTGAGTTGCTCGGCAGGGGACCGGGCGGCGGGTACGCGCAGGTTGCGGAGCCGTTGATTTGGATGGAAGTACACGGGTGTCGATCACGCCGCGACGCATCGGACGTCATGCTCGCATCACCTTGGCGGTCACGCTTGCGCTGCTGACGGCGACGATCCGGCCCGCCGATGGACAGGACGCTCCGGATCCGCCGGCGAAAGAGCCGGTGGCCAAGTCGGCCAAGGGTTCGAGCGGGTTCGGGCTCTGGTCGATTGCGGGCATGATGGACCAGGCCTGCCGCAACATCTCCAAGCGCTACAACCTGGACGCCGAGCAGGAGAAGCAAACGCGTGCGCTCATGGCCCGCCGGCTTCAAGCGTTGTTGGCCGAGCACGAGACCGAGCTTCGGTCGTTGTTGATGGATCGATTCGTCTCCAGGCCGGACGGGCAGTCCGACGCCGAGGTGGCCAAGCATTGGGCGAATCGGGCGCTGCCGATTTACGAAGCGGCACGCAAGACGATCAACGAGGGCAACGCGGAGTGGCGCAAGATTCTGAGCGCCGAGCAGAAGCGCATCCACGACACGGACATGAAGATGCTGCGGGCTACGTTCGAACAGTACGACGGCCGTTTCGCTCGGTGGCAGAAGGGTGACTATGATCCCAAGGCCGATCGGTTCGCGCCGCAGTCGACCCTGGCCAATGCGACGTCTACCACCACGAAACGCGCGCCGACGCACAGGCAGACGCCGCCCCGGACGGTGGGTAAGCAACCGTTCCGACGCAATTCCGAAGATCATTGGGATGTCTATGTGCGGCAATTCATCGACACCCACAACCTGGATGAAAGTCAGACGAGCTCGGCCATGGCGATCCTCGACGACTGCAAGGAGCGTGCCGCCAACTATCGGGCGGCGCATGCCGATGATTTGGCCCAGGCCGAGGCGCTCATGCGCAAGCAAATCGACCCCGGCGTAGACCGGGTCGAGCGCGACGCGGCCCGCAAAAGGCTGAGTGAAGTGCACAAGCCGATCCGCGACCTCTACAGTGAACTACGCGCCCGCCTGGGCGCGATCCCGACCGAGGCTCAGAAACAAGCCCGAGCCGAGGCCGTCAAAGTGAAACGCAAGAAATACATGGAAACCCTGCGTAAGCGGCGCGAAGGGCTCAAAACCGAGGTGAACGCCAGCCAGCCCGTTTCCCCGACGCCGCCCCAACGGAAGAACGACAAGCCGTAACCGCGCCCCCATCGGTCATCCCTTATCACTCATCGGTCATCAGCCACACTTCAGCGATCTGACATCCCCGACCGGCACCGCCTTGTCCCGGGTCCTGTCGCCACTGTAGGGTCAATTCTCCGTCGTCGGTGGCGGCGTGCGGGACGGCGAACTCGACCGGGCGAAGCGGGTAGGGTTTGTTCCGGAATCCGTGCACCTCGTGCTTCTCGTCGGCGACCAGCCGAAGCCGGGTGCGAAACCGGTCGCCGGCGTAGACCACGCGCAGACGATATTGGGCGTTCGGATCGAGGTCGGTATAGCGCATGCGGAGCGGGGCGTCGTAGCGGGACTCGGCATGCCGAATCCACGAAATCCGTCGGCCGTCCTGATAGGCGAAGCCGACGCGGGCCGACGTGCGAAACTCCGGATCGGTGGCGGCGCCGGGCCCGGTGATCAAATGCGGCTGATTCGCCGGATCGCCGAGATCGTCGTAAAACCCGCCCGGCCCGGGGTTGGTCCAGTTGAGGATGCCATCGATCTTGGCCAGGCGTTCATCCTCGTCGGTCAGGCTGCGGATCTCGGTGAATCGATCGGAAAGCCACCTGCGGTTGTTCAGCGGCCGGTCGATCAGATCGAGATTGCCGCCCCGGCCCCAGTGTATCGCCTGGTATCGCGGCACGCTGGTCTGCATGCGGATGCTTTGATACAGCGCTTCGGCCATCTCGAACACGCGAGCCCGCAGATCAGCCGCGACCGGGTCGGTGACGGCGCGCTGCAGAATCGCCTCGGCACGATCCACCGCCAGGATCGCGCCGAGAGAACCGGCCAGTCGTAGTTCGTCGTTGGCTTGCTGTTCCAATTGCGTTTCGTAGATCAGGCGGCGTCGGTTGTAGCCGTCGTAGTAGGCGCGGTAGAGAGCCTGCTGGAAGCGCCAGTTGAGCCGCACCTGCGGACTCGCCTTTTTCTCCATCGCCACAAACTGCTGCAACGTCGTGTTGACGCCCTCGTTGATCAGCAACGGACCGCGCCAATTTCGTTCCAAGGCCAGCAACCCCTGGGTGAAATCATCCGTGAAGTCCGGGCCGATGAAGTAGCGCGCGTATTCGCGCAGGGTATCGACCGGGTCGGCGTTGCGGTCCCAGCCGAGCCCGCTCCAGATGATCTTGTTGACGTCGTCGTTGCACCCCTCCGAGTAGGTGATGAACCCGATCGATTCGCGATCCCACAGGCGGAAGATTTGGGTTTCGGCGATCGGTCGCGGATTGATGACCTCGCGCTCTTCGGTCATGGCGTAGGCGACGTCCCAGTCCGGAACGGCGTACTGGCACCGTATGCTGTGGGTGATGTCGGGATAGCGCCGAATCGGATAGGACGCGGGGATCGTCTTGCGTAAGTCGGGCAGACTGATGCGGTTCTGCGGGCCGAACACGATGCCGCCGAGCCAGGCGGGTTTGACCGTTTGCATGTAGGTCTCGAATTCCGCCATCCAGTCGCCGGTGAAGCTCTGCGGCGACATCCACATCTGCGCGTCGGGATGATGGCGGTGCAGCACCTCGGTCTGCTTCTCCAACATCGCCATCAGGTGTTTGGGCTGCGTGTGGCCGGGGTCTCCGCCGGGGACGAAGATGACGTCGATGCGGGGCAGTTTCTTGTAGACCTCTTCCCATTCGGCCAGGGCGAAGGCGACCGTCTTGGGGTCGCTGTAGTCCTTGTCCATGGCGGGATACCAGATCCACACGTCGAGCCCGTATGCAGCACAGATGCGCGACATCTGAGCCATCATCTCGATCTTGGGCAGCGGGAAGTGCGGACTGTCATCGTCGTCGTCGCTGCGCGGCGGGATGAGTTCGACGGCGTTGTTGCCGAACACCGCGAGGTCGCGGATGTACTGATCCCAGATCTCGACGCTCCAAGCGTCGTAGGAGTTGGTCTTGGGCCGGAAGCCCAGTTGATGGCCGCGCAGCGGGTACTCGGGTACGGCCGAGATGCGTAACGGTGCGTCCCAGGCGATCTTGCCCCGCGTCATGGTGGCCGCTCTCAGCAGTCGGCCGACCCCGAACAGCACGCCCCGCGCGTCGTTGCCGACGACGAAGACGGCATCACGTTCGGCGTAAGATCGCAGGTGATACCCCTCAGCCCCGCGATCGCCCAGGTCGGCGGCGAGTTTGTTCGCCTGTGTTCCCGCAAACGCGTCCAGGGCATCAACCGGCCCGACGGCGATCACCGGACCGTTTCCCTTGGGCCAGGCATTGCGAACGGGGCAGCGCACTTCGGTGCGTCGCTCGATCTCTTCGGCCAGGACTTCAACGGCACGACGCTCCGGCCCCGACATCATCGCCGGCGTCACGATGGTCGTGCTCGCCGCCGGAAACGAGATCGGCGAGTCACCCGCCGCTCCGTAGAGGGATGGCGCGGAGACCAGGAATACCCACATCACCGTGCCGGCGACCGATCGCTTGGCTTGTGGCTGTGCAAACTGTGAAACCTTGAAATCATTCACGTGAACCTCCTGAGTAACATGCGAGGATGATTTCCAGCATCGTATGGGCTGTGTCGAGCGTTGTCGATCCGGCGATTTCAGCGCGTGACGGGCGTCATGAAGAAGCGGGTACGGACTTCACTACGCCGGACGCCCATAAGTCGTGATACGAACGGGAATGAAAACAAAGCAAGTGACAGGATTGGAGCCGACGAGACGCACAATATCATCATCATCGCGGCTGATCTTCATGGACAACCGTTCCGCGTGCCGAAGGCATTCCGCTCGGACCGAGGGCGTCACTTACGTAAAGAGGTCGGTGATTTCGCCGAACTCCATGAGACCCTTGGGGGAGATGTTCTCGATGTACTCGAACGGCCGGCCCGAGGGCGTCTGCGTCACCTTCTTCGACCAGTCGATGCCCATGACCGAATACATCGTGACCAGAACATCCTCGGGGTAAACGGACCGCCGTTTGTGCCAGCCCGGATCGACGACCTTGGCCCCGATGTCGTCCGTCGCGCCCAATACTTTGCCCCCCTTGACGCCGGCGCCGGCGAACAAACCCACCGCGGCATACCGGTAATGGTCGCGTCCCTTGTTGAGCGTCAACGCGCCGGGGGTGCGTCCGAACTCACCCATGCAGGCAATGAAGGACTTGTCGATCAGCCGCCGGCCCTGAGCATCGTTCTTGGCCTGGAGATCGTCGAGCAGATTGGACAACGCCGCATCCAGATCCGCGCACAGCTTGTATTGGTTGTTGCCCGCCGCCTTGTCATACGCGCCGGCGTGCAGGTCCCACCCGTTGTGCGAAATGAATATGAATTTGGTTCCCGCGTCGGCCGCGACGATGTTGCGCGCCATGACGCAAGCGTCGCCCACGCCGGAATTGCCGTAACGCGCGTGGTCTTCCGGCGGGATCGTGAACACCGGCGCCGCCTTCGGGTTGTTGAGAAGCGGATACGCGGATTGGTAATACCCATCGAGGTCGCTGAAGATCCGGCCCCGGTGGGTATCCTCGCGGCGCCAACCGTGGTCGAGCGTCTCGAGCAGTTTCAGTCGCCGCTCGAAGGCGGGCCGTTCACCCTCGGGAACCACGAAGGGGGCCGGTGCGCCCGAGAACATGGCCATCGGCGCGTGCCGGGCCGGCAGGACACCGGCGCCGACGAGCTGCGAAGTGTCCATGTTCATGGAGATGAACGGCGGCATGAAATCCGAATCCTTGCGCCGTGCCGCGGATTCATAGGCCACCACCGAGCCGACCGATGGAATCTCTTTCAGTCGGGCGGGGCTGAGCAACCGTCCCGCCTGTAGGTAATACGTCCCGCGGGCGTGCTCGGCTTCCCAGGCCTCCATCGATCGAATGATCGTGTACCGGTCGGTGCGCTGCGAAAGTTGAGGGAGCAGCGCGGTCGGCATGCGCAGTCCGGGCTTGACGGTTTGGATGCCGAAATCCGGCGGCGTCCAGGGCCCTTCCTTGACGTCGAAGGTGTCCAATTGGCTCGGACCGCCTTGGAGGAAGAGTAAGATGCAGACGTCGGCGCCCCCGCGCGGCTCGATCTTCGCCTTGGCCTCCACGTTCCGCGCCTGGGCCGTCGGCAGCAGTGAATAGCCGGCGATTCCCACGCCGCCTACACGCAGCCACGCTCTGCGGGTCAGTTTCGGGATGTCGGTATGCATGTTCGTGCTCACCTTGCGACGTCCTAGTGTAATGTCTCAAGAATAGCGTGGTTTCCAGGAATGCGAACTCCAATTGCCGGCGCGGGGCATAGAACCCGGTCGCTTGCGCTCGCGGCTCGGATAAAATACCATCTGCGTGAGACACTACACTAGTAGTTCACGATGAACTCCAGCTTGTTGATCAACGCCCACTGCAGATCCTCGACCCCCTGGCCGCGGTAGTGCTCAATGTGCCTCACGGACGTCGCCGATTCCTGCTCGGTCGGAAAACGCGACAGCGTCGCCAGGAACAATTCCTCGACCACCTCTCGGTTCGATGCCGGCGGTTGGCGGTTCAGCAGCCCGCGAACCCGACTGCCTTCGGTGGCGGCCAGCACCTTGCGCTTGATCAGATCGCTGTTCATCATCAGCGACGCCTGAATGATCGAGCCTTTGCTCTCGGCCTGCTTCGTGATCCGATTGCTCTGACCGAAGAAATCCAGGAACCGCTTGAGCTCCGCGTCCCCCGGCGGACTGCCGGTATCCATGATGTACCCGACGCCGTTGCCGGTCACGCCGGTGGCCATGACGATCGCGTCGTAGATCTCTTCGGCCGACAGACGGCGCACAAGCTTACGCGCGTAGTAGCGATCGACGTCCGGCTTGTAATCCTTGTCGAGCCGCGAGGAGAGCTGGTACGCATTGGACCGGCAGATGGTGCGCAGCAGGTGGCGCAGGTCGTAATTGTGCTTCTGGAAATCCCGGGCGAGCGCGTCCAGCAACTCCGGGTGTGAAGGTTGCACGGTCCAGGGCGCCGGCGGCGGGTTCTCGGGGTCTTGGCGGTCCAGGTCCCAGCCGAACGGCGGGTCCACGATCCCCACCGTCATGAGCTTGGACCAGAACAAATTGACGGTTGCCTTGGCGAACTGCGGATGCGAGGTGATCATCCGCGCGAACTCGACCCGTGGATTGATGCGCTCGTTCGGCCGCTCTTTGGTCAGGATGAACTCCGGGTAGACGTCGGCGTTGCGATCCCGCGGAATGCGCAGCACGCTGGGCGCTTCCATCCGGTATCCGGTGCCGCCCGTGGGGGTGGGCTCGGCCGAGAACGCGTAATTGGCGATCTTCCCTTGCCAGATGGACTCCGGGCGCAGGGGCGGTCCGTCGAGGAGCGTGAATTCCTGATTGGCCAACGAGGGGCGAATGATGCGCAGGTTTCCGAAAAAGGACGCCTGCCGCCAGAACTCCACCCGCTTGCGCTTCGTGAGCCAGAGGTTGATCTTCTCCAGATGGCCGGCGCCGTCATGGCAGGAGATGCATTCCAGGTCGACACCGAGGAACGTCTTGGTCGCGTTGACCGCGATCTCGTCGCAGGTGTCCTCGTGCATGACGTCGGCGCAACGCAGCCCGTCGACTTCGTTGCGGATCAGGAAACCGGCCGCGCCGTTGACGTTTCCCGTCAGGGCCGTGGTGGTCAGCATATCGCGGACCACGTAGTCATAGGGAATGTTGTACTTGACGAAAAGCTTGATGTACGTGTGAAACTCGGCCGCGCTACCCTGTGGACCGTTGCGGAACAGGTCGCCGAAGAAGTAAGCCCATTTACTCACGAAACGCCCGTCGACCAGCCACGGTCCCTTGTAGTCGTCGTGGCCGGGCTTCTCCATGAAATCCAGACCCAGCAGGCGATCGATCAGCTTGTTACGCTTCTCGGGGTCGGTGTCGGCGACGAATTCACGTACGTTTGTGGGTTCGGGCGGACGACCCCATAGATCGAGATGAATGCGGCGCAGGAATTCCGTGTCCGTCGACAGTCCCGCGTGGGGAATGGAGTCGGCTTTCATCTTGCCGAAGATGTGTTCGTCGATGTAATTGCCGCGGCGCTTCACGTCACCGCCCTCGGCCGGCGGCAACTGTGCGGTCACGCGTGACGTCAACGCCGCTGCGTCCTGCCGCTCGGGTTGAGCCGTCTTGTCGTGCATCCGTTGGGCAAGCAGTCGCACGTATTTGGCGAGGTCGGCGATCTGTTCGGATGAGAGGTTGTCCTTCTGCGGTTTCATCTTGGTGTCGGCGACGCCGTCGCGAATCGTCTCGGCGATTTGTTCGAGCGTGCCGCCGTGGTGCCAGACGCGGTCCGCCAGGTTCATCTTCGCCCCGGCCGCGTTGCCGTCCTCCTCATGGCAGACCGCGCACTTCGTCGTGAACGTTGACGCCGCGGCTTGAAGACTCTCGCCCTCGAGAGAAATGTGTTCCGCATCCTGCTGCGGTCGAGCCGGTGGAGGCGTGGTGATCTCTTGTTGATCCGTGGCCAAGACGACGGACGTGCAGTTCAGCATCAGGACGGCCAGGCAGGTTCCTGTCTTCGTGGGTGACAGGCTCGATTCCATGGTCGACTCCCTGCGCTCGCGAGGTGGCCCGAACGGCCTCCTTCGATGGGTGAATGTCTCATAATGTACGACGGTACACTGCTCGAATCAAGTCGATTCAGGCGCCGACCGGTCGCGGAGGTAGGCATCCCGCAAGACGCGCCGCATGATCTTGTTCGAGGCCGTCCGCGGTAGCCGCTCGACGGAGTACAGGTCGTGAACCCGGAACAACGGGTTGAGTCGCGACTTGATCGCTTCGTTCATCCTGCCGCGCAGCGCGTTCGCGTCGAGCGAATCGCAGCCGGCGGTCCCTATGCAAATGACCAGTCGGCTGGGTCCACCACCGGCCGGCGGCACCGCGATCGCCGCGACCTCCTGCGCCCCGCCGACTCCCGTGACCGCCCGCTCGACCTCGGCCGCGCCCACCTTGATTCCGCCCAGATTCATCGTGTCGTCCGCGCGACCCAGGGCACGAAAGGCGCCGTTGGGCAGTCGCACAAACCGATCGCCATGGCGACGCAGTACCTGACCGTCGGGACCCTTCGGCGTGTCGGCGTAATAGACCTGGTGGTGGTCACCCTTCAGCAGCCGAGAGGACAGTCCCATCGCCGGCGGAATCAGAAACACCTCGCCCACGTCGTTCGGTCGTCCTTCGTCGTCGAGAATCTCGAACGCGCTGCCCAGCGCGGGCGTGCTGAAGACGCTGGGAACGTTCGGTTGCACGACCGTACTCGTGACATACCCGCCGCCGATCTCGGTGCCCCCGCAGTATTCGATGACGGGCTTACCTCCGGCCAGTTCGCTGAGCCACCGCATGTCGTCGGGGTTGGAGCACTCGCCGGTGGAACTGAACGCGCGAATCTCCGAGAAGTCCAGTTCATCCATGCCCTTGGTTTCACGCCAGCGTCGGACCAGACTCGGGACGACCCCAAGCATGTTGACCCGTGCATCCTGAACGAACCGTCCAAACGCCCGATCCAGCGGGGCGTCGCCGAACAGCGCGATGGTACCGCGGTTGATCATGGTTGCGAATACCAGCCACGGCCCCATCATCCATCCGAGGTTCGTGGGCCAGGCCACCACGTCGCCGGAATGGATATCGTGATGGAAATGACCGTCGGCGACCGCCTTGATCGGTGTGGTGTGGTCCCACAGAATCGCCTTGGGTTCGCCGGTCGTACCGGACGAGAACAGAATGTTGATCGCCGCGTCAGGCGCAGTACGGACCGGCTCGGCGATCTCCTCGTCGCCGACGAAGTCGGACCAGCCAAGGTCGCCGGGCCGCAACGCAACGCTGGTTTGTGCGTCCTCGTCGAGCACGACGGTACGCGGCGCTTCGGCTTCGACGGCACGATCGTATACCGGCAAGGTCTTGTGGCCGCGACAAACATGCGACACGGTGAGCAGGGCTCGCGCCTCGCTGATCCGCAGCCGGATCCGAACTTGCTCGGCCGAGAAACTGTCGGCGATCGAAACAACCACGCACCCCGCCAGGATGATCCCCAAGTAAATGGGCACCGACGCGGCGGTCATGGGCATGAACACCGCAACCGGATCACCCGACCGCAACCCCAACCGCAACAGTCCATGTACGATCCGGTCGGCCTGACGCCGCACTTCACCATAAGATATCGTGTTCAGGCTACCGTCCGGATCACCGCGGATGATCGCCGGCGCATCCGCGTCAGCCTGGAAGCAGCTCTCGGCGATATTCAATCGCGCTCCCGGCAGCCAGATCGGCGCCGTCGGTCCATCGCGCAGTTCCAGCGTGCACCGCGGCGGTTCGGCGAATCGGATGCCCAACACCTTGACGACGTATCCCCAGAACGCCTCGGGATCGTTGATCGACCATCGGTAGAGCTGTGCGTAGGAATCCATACCCCGGTCGCGTAGGGCGGCGCCGACGTTCGATTGGGCAATGCTGTCTTTACTCGGCTTCCAGATCATTTCCTCGATCGAAGAATCGATATGCGCGTCATACGCGGGATTCGACATGGTTTCCAACTCCAATACTCCCAGCTTGCCTCGCGTGCGAAACGGCTGCTCCGACCATCGCTCGGCCGCGTGATCCGACCGTCGTGGTCTTCTCAACCCACTACCATGACGGGCGTCCGAGGTCGTAGTACATGCCCGCCCGAATGACGGACACTGAGGCGAGCACCACGACCATCGTGAGGAGTCCGGTACGGATCTGGAATCGCCGTCGATGCAACATGATTGTCGTCCTGTTCATGCCTCACCATTGCGCGGATCAGCGCTGACGGCACCGCCGAGAGATCATGCGTCTATGCCGACTGAAGCGTAACCGCTGAGAGCGCCGGCCGGTATGGGCACAACCCGGCGTTCGAGGATGTCGACGATCTGCATAAAAGTGTTGCAATGCGAAACCGACTCGATGTATACTCAGAGACGTTCGGGCAGGGTGCAGGGGCAGGAGCACCTCTTCAAATCCCGCGATCGTTATCGCATCGGTGTGCCTGTCTGCTTCGACATCTGACGCACCCGTAGTGCCCGGCGATTGAAGGGTACGCCCGTGTCGCGATCAACACGTGGCCAAGTTGCGTTCTTCGTGCCGGCACCTCGACCGGTAGCGGCTGGTCGGCCCGATCCGCATCTTCGATTTCAGATCGTCCCGGCCGTCATGATTATCCTCGGTTTGTCGGGACACGCTCCGGCTCAATCCGGCATCGTGATCGAAAGCGCCGGACGGTCGTCTTGGGACGCATGGCTCGATGCCGGGCCGGCGCAAAGTAGTGAGTCCTCGGCCGCGCCGATCAGCGCGGCGTCGATGCCGGGTCCGGCTCCGATTTCGGTGGCGCCGTTGAACGTGGCGCCCCCGGCCCCCGTTCTGCCGTTGGTGCCCGGAAATGATTCCCCGCCGGCTCCGCTGGTGTCGCTGGGCGTCAACTTCGAGGCCTTGCCCGACGACAACACGGTCATCCCCCCGCATACCAACGGGGCGGCCGGGCCCAACCATCTCATGACCATGCTGAACACGGGGGTGCTCATCCAAGACAAAAGCGGCGCCACCGTCAGCGGACCGACATCGCTCGCGACATTCTGGACCGGCGGCACCGGCTTGACCGGCACGCCGTTTCAGCCGCGGTTGGTCTACGACCAGGACGCCGACCGCTGGCTCGCGACGGCGCGCGATTTCAACGCCGCTGCTTCACAAGTGTACTTCGCGATCAGCGACACCAACGACCCGACCGGGGCCTGGTCGTTCTACGCATTCGTGGTCGACGGCACCGGTACGAATGCGCCCGACTTTCCCGCCATCGGCTTCAACGGAACCTGGATCGCGATTACCGCCAACGTGTTTCCCGCCGTCGGCGGTTCGTTCGTCGGTGCGCAGATGTGGGTGATTGACAAGTCGACCGCGCCGGCGCCCGGCGGGCCGCTGACGGTCGCGACGTTCACGCCGGGCTTCGACGTAACCCCTCAAGGCATCGGCGGGTTCACCTTGCAGCCATGTGTAACCTTCGGGGCGTCGAGCGAGCTGTTCATCATCGACAACCCGAGCGTCGACGTCGGTACGCAGGCGCTGCGTCTCTCGCAGATTACCGGCACCGGGGCGGCGCCGGTCTGGTCGGTCGTCGCGGGCAGCGCGTTCGCCGGCTCGGGTTGGTTCGGCGTGACCAACGATTTCGATACGTCCCAGATCGACGCGTCGCAATCGGGCACATCGACGCTCATTTCCACGAACGACACCCGCATCGCGAGCAACGCGGTGTTCCGCAACGGCGCGATCTGGGCTACGCACAGCGGCGGGTTGCCGGTCGGAGCGGTCGATCGCACCGCGGCGTTCTGGTATCAGATCGATCCGACCCTCCTGGCCGCCGGGCCGATCCTCCAATCCGGGGTGCTCGACGGCGGTCTCGACGTGCATCATATGTATCCCAGCATCGCGGTGAACGCGAATGACGACGTCTGTATCGGTTTCACGCGCTCCGACGCGACGCGCTTCGCCGAGGCCGTCTTCACCGGCCGGATGAGCGCCGATGCGCCGGGCGCAACCGATCCGATCACAGTGCTCAAGGCAGGCGAAGACGGTTACGAGAAAGACTTCAGCCTCGGCACGGTCTTCTGGGGCGAGACAAGCTCGACTGTTGTCGATCCGACGGACGACTTGGCGTTCTGGACGCTCGGCGAATACGCCGCCACCGACGTCGGCCCCGCCGCCGATGACGACCGCTGGGGAACCTGGTGGGGCACCAAGGACAGCGGCGGGGGCGGCGGACCGCTCAACGTGTTCGGTCTCGATCAATTGCCGCTCGGGGCCGCGGTGTTGGCGGACTTGGGGGGCATCCTGGAAGTCTCCAACATCGGCTCGAGTGGGCTGGACGGCGTCTCGACGGATGTCGGCGCGGCCGAAGGACTCGACAGCGAATACGACCCGCCGATCGATCTGTCGGCGGCCGGTGCGAGCGTCAGCCTGACCGTCATCGGCTCGGTGGGCGGCGTGCCCGACACCGTCGCCGGCACGCTCACCATCGAAAATCCTACAATCCCGCTCGCCGGCTCTTCCCCGCTCGGGCCGGGCGGAAGCAGCAAAGACATCAACGTTGATTCGACGGTCGGCGCCAACGTCACGGTCGTGGTATGTGACGGGACCACGCGGGTGACCCCCGACCCGCCGCCGGTGGTCTCGGCCCCGGGAACGGTGGCCACGGTGTCGGATGCGGGGCTTGGCGACCCCAAGCTCAAGCGAGGCGGAGGGGGCGCCAACGCCGACGGCGATCTGGTGTATACGATCCGGCTCGACAAGAAAGGTAGAGTCAACGTCGGCGGAATGGACTATGACGGTGACAAGATCGTGGTGACGGTCGAGAACGCGGGCCCCGGCACCAAGGTCGACGACACCGCGCTCCACGACACGACGGCCATGGACATCGGCGGGGCTACGGTCACGTTCAAGGCGCAATCGGTGCAGCAGTTCGGCAACGGACACGAGAGCCTGGGGAACGCCCGGATCAAGGGGATGGACCAGCCGGACGGCTCGCCGGGTTTGCGGGTCTCGAATATCGGCACGAGCTTCGACGACGGGGTAAAAGTCACGACGCTCATGAAGGCCAACGGCAAGAAGTTCACTTTCGACGGGCTCGATTTCAATGCGGATGACGACCGGCTGTCGATTCAGCCGCGCGGGACGATCACGAATTTCAGCACCTTCGTGGACGTTCCCGTGTTTGAAGCGAGCGTGTTCCGGGATTCCGGGCAGACGCAAGTGAGGGTTGATTTCACGAATAACCCGCCGGACGTTACCGTCGCGGTCGCTCCGGATGCGGTGACGGTCCAGATCATCGATGCCGACGGCAAGGTCGTCGACACCCGTGTCGAAGACGTAGACATTGTGACGTTTCGCATGCCGGACAACAACCCGACTGCGGGCAAGCCCAAGATCCGCTGTGTCACGGTGTTGATTGAGAATCAGGTGCAGGTGATTTTCGAAACCGAGGAGGATCAACTGTTCGTCTTCGGTTCGACCATGGGCGTGGGCCGTAAGATCGTCTTCACGGCCAAGAATCCCTCGCACGAACCTTCCGATCTATCGGGATTCCAGATCAAGGGGAAAAAACTCGGCTCGTTCGACATCATCGGCGAGGACTGTATCCGCGGTGTGACCCATTTCGGGTTCCGGCAGGAACCCAAGGGCAACGATGCGACCGTCTCGGTCGATCCGAGCGGCAATCTCATCGTCACCGGCGTGAACGACGATCAGGGCTTCACGACCGATGTCCGGGGCTTGGCCGACGGCATCCAATTCACCTTCGCACCCTTGCCGCTCGACGACGCCAACGACGACAAGCAAATCCAGTTCTGCGTCATCGGCCAAGTCGCCGACGTTGACGACCAGACGCAGGCCGTCATCACGATCGGCGACTCGGGCACTCAAGTCGGCGCGTCGGTCGACTTTTCCGCGTTCGACGGTTCCGGTGTGGAGGAAATCAAGGTCACCGTGTTCTCCCCGTCGGGCGCGTCGGAAGTAAAGCAGTACCCAGTGGCCGACGCGACGGCGCTGCTCAGCTTCGAAAACCACGGATCGGATCTGGGTTTGGAGGAGATCAATTTCTTTCGCGGAGCCAGGAAAGACGGCCCGAAAACCCAGGAAATCAAGCTGGACGGCGAAACGGATGTCAAGGCCAACGGCATGTTCGTCGGCCGGGGTGACCGCATCGTGGTCGAACTCATCGGCGGCACCGACGAGACGCTCAACGGCGTAACCGGCGTCAAGACCACGGGGCAAAACTACGGTGATGTGACGATCACAGGACAAGCAGTCTTCAAGGACGGCCACAAGGTCAAGAACAAGGGCGATGCCGATCTGCGTCCGTCCGGTGACCCCGACGACGAGGTCGGCAGCACCAACATCGGCCCGAGCGGTCTGGACGGGGCCGAGTTCGCGGCCACGACGTTCGGCGGCGGCGGCGCGGTCGTGCCGACGAACTGGAGCGTCGGCACGGATGCGATCACCCTGGACAACGATCAGACTGCGATCAACCTGACGATGATCGCGACCGTGGATGGCGTGCCGGACAGCAACGTCGGTACCATCAACATCATCAACCAGGCCGGGACCGCGGAAGTCTCA
>Ga0299906_10002777_pt1 | contig 14471 bp, 9 predicted proteins | sample RVTome_14_FD_200259 | JGI IMG/M metagenome (GOLD analysis project Ga0299906, IMG submission 200259) | Soil microbial communities from uranium-contaminated site in the Upper Colorado River Basin, Wyoming, United States - RVT145D125 (version 2) ... | reverse complement strand
CGCCGGTGGCGAGCTTCGCCGCCATCCCGCCCGGCGTGACGGAGAGGGCGCCGATCGCCGAGAGCAGGCCGTAGCTGATCGCGAGCGCCGCGACGACGAGCAGGGCGTCGCCGCAGGCCAGCAGGTAGCCGAGCCGCAGCCGGCGCCGCAGCAGGTGCCGCTTCATGATTCCTTGCCGGCGGCGAGGGCCACCGCGGGCCCCCGCGAGACCGGGGCGCGGACGGCCTCCGGCGCCCCCCGGGTGCGCCGCTCCGCCAGGAACCAGGCAGTCGTCAGCTCGAGCCCCTCGGCCAGCGACACCTCGGCCCGCCACCCGAGCCGCCGCCAGGCCTTCCCCGTGGCGGCGAAGCTGCGGCGCACGTCGCCGACGCGCGCCGTCGCGTAGGCGGTCTCGACCGCGGGCACGCCCTTCCGCGCCAGGATCGGACGCAGCAGCGCCGCGAGCTCCCCGATGGTGACCTCCCGGCTGGTCGCGATCTGGAAGGTCTCGCCTCCCGCGTCCCTGGCGGTGGCGGCGGCGCGGATGGCGCGGACGAGGTCGCCGACGAAGACGAAGTCGCGGGTCTGGGTGCCGTCGCCGTGGATCTCGAGGGGCTTGCCCTGGAGCGCCCGGCGGATGAAGCGAGCCACCACGCTCGTCTTGTGCGTCGAGCCCGGTCCGTAGACGTTGCCGAAGCGAAGCGACACCGTCTCGAGGCCGAAGCTGCGGTAATAGGCGCTGCAGTAGGCCTCGCCGGCGAGCTTGCCCGCGCCGTAGGGCGAAACCGGCCGCGGCGGAAGCTCCTCGTGGATGGGGGGCTCGGCCTCGCCAACCGAGGCGCTGCTCGACGCGAAGACGAAGCGAGTCGCGCCGGCCAGGCGAGCCGCCTCGAGGTAGTGGAGCGTCCCGAGCACGTTGGTCGTGCAATCGCCCTGGGGATCGCGCACGGACTGCTCGACGCCCGCGTTGGCCGCGAGGTGGATGATCGCATCGCATCCGCGGGCCACGATCGGCGCGAGGGCCGCGTCCCGCACGTCGCCGCGCACGAACTCCACGACGCCCGGCAGGGGACCGCCTGCGATCCGGGACGCCTCGCGTTCCTCCACCGGAGCCACGGCGCGGAGCGCCGAGAGGGTGCCCACCGAGAGATCGTCCACGACGCGCACCCGGTTCCCGCCGTCGCGGCACAGGGCCCCCACCAGGCTCGACCCGATGAAGCCGCAGCCGCCCGTGACCAGCCACCTCATCGCCTGGAGCTCGAGCCCACAGACCCGCCTCCGCAGGAGCCGCCTGCCTGCACGGCAGATCGCCCCTCCGCCCGTATCAGGTTCCACCCCCCCAGCCGGCCTCGTCCCGGGCGTAGTACGCGTAGGCCGGCCTCGACGCCTCGACCCGGTTCAGCACGAAGCCGAGCAGGTGGGCGCGCGCCCTCCGGAGCCGATTGCGCGCGTCCCGGACCAGCTGGCGCGCCACCCGCCGCGAATCGACCACCAGCACGACACCGTCGACGAAGGTGGAGATCACGAGGGCATCGCTCACGGGCTCGAGGGGCGGAGCGTCGACGATCACGTAGTCGTAGCGCTCGCGCAGCGCGGCGAGGAGATCGCCCATCGCCGGCGATCCCAGCAGCTCGGCGGGGTTCGGGGGCGGGGCGCCGGCCGGCAGGACGTCGAGGGGCGCCCTCGCGGAACGCCGCGGCTGCGCGGCATCGCGCCCGGCCAGCGCCTCGCTGAGCCCCGTCGCCGCCCCGAGCCCGAGCAGGGTGCTGGACCGCCTCTGGCGAAGGTCGGCGTCGACGAGCAGGACCCGGGCGTCGAGCTGGGCGTAGACGAGCGCCATGTTGACCGCCGTGGTGGTCTTGCCCTCCTGGGCCGTGGCGCTCGTGAAGAGGATCGTGCGCGGGTCCTCCCCGGGAAGCGAGAGCAGGAGGCTGGTCCGGATGGCCCGGTAGGCCTCGCCGGCGGCGAACGCCAGGAGCTCCGGCGGCGCCCCGCCGGCGGCGAGCATCCGGGCGCCCGCCGCGCCGGAACGGAGCCACGGCAACCGGTCGGGGGTCGCCGGCGCCGCGGCGGGCAGGGGCCTCGAGCCCGGTCCGATCAAGGCGGAGGCGCCCTCCCGGGCCAGCCTCGCCAGGTCCGGCACGGGTCCGAGGCTCGCGAGGCCCAGGTAGCGCTCGGCGTCCCAGGAGGTGCGGAACCTGTTGTCGAGCATCTCCATCCCGAAGGCGAGCCAGAGGCCCACCAGCAGACCGCCCAGGAGCCCGCCCGCCAGGTTCAGGGCCTTCCACGGGCGGCTGGGATGGAGCGGGGCGTTCGCCTCGTCGATGACGAAGACACTCGAGGCCCGAACCTCGGAGAGCAGGCTCATCTCCTTCATGCGGTCCTGGACCGTCTGGAGCAGGCGCTGGTTGGTGAGGGCCTCCTGTTCCAGCGCGGCGTACTCGGCCGCGGTGGCCTTCTGGTCCACCGCGGCTTCCTGCTCCTCCGCGAGGGCCGCGCGCAGGCCCTCCGCCTCCCGCTCGGCGGCGATGTTCTGGGAGCGGACGCTGCCGGCGATGCGGCGGCGCTCCGCGTCGAGGCGTCTTCGCGCGTCCTCGACCTGGGCGGCCAGATCCATCGGCTGGGGCGCCGTCGGCTTCAGGTTCGCCGTGGCGAAGACGTACTCGCTCTCGAGCTGGGCCAGCCGCTCCCTCAGATTCGAGATGAGCTCGCTGTCCCGCACGGCGGGCAGCGCGTCGTAGCCGCGTTCGGCCAGCAGCTGGAGCTGCGTCTCGGTCTCGATCCGAACCGCCTCGACGTCCACCAGCCTGCGGTGGAGGTCGCCGAGGCGGGCCGCGGCGAGGGCCTCCCCCTGGTCCGAGCTCGTCATGCCGCGCTCTTCGCGAAAACGCTGCAGTGCCGCGGTGGACCGGGCCGCGCGCTCGCTCAGCTCTTCGAGGGTGCCCTGGAGGAAGTCCACGGCCCGCAGGCTCGCCTGCGTCCGCAGCGCGAGTCCGTAGCCGATGTAGGCCTGCGCGTGCGCGTTCGCCACGCGGGCGGAGAGTTCGGGATCCGGAGTGGAGAACCCGACGGTGACCAGGCGGCTCTCCGGCAGCGGGACGACCTCGAGCCAGCTCTCGAGGTAGCGCTTGACCAGCCGCGGATCGACGACCTCGCCGCGGATCCACGGCGCGTCCTCGTCCTCGAGCAGCGGCTCCTCGTCGAGCCGCAGCTCCCGGATGACCCGGGCGGCGAGGCTCCGGCTCCGCAGGATGTCGAGCTGGGTGTTGTCGTAGCCCGCCTCGCTGGAGCCGAGCGCCCGGGTGAGCACGTCCTGGATGTCGACGACGTCGAGCGGCTTCGGCTCGAGCAGCAGGATCGCCTGGGCGGTGTAGATCGGGGTGGCGGCGACGTTGAAGACGCACGCGACCGCGAGCGCGACGAAGACCGTGACCCCCAGCACCCGCCAGCGCCGGCGGAGCACCTGCCAGAGGTACCCGACGTCCAGCACCCCGTCGTTCGGGGGGTCCTGGTCCGCGCGCGCACTGCTGGCATCCGCTTCGCTCATCGAACCACATTGCCCGCGCCACCAGCGACTTGACGGGCCCACTCAGCTGGGTGATGGCGATCACCTACACTAGTGGCGCAGGTCATCGGTGTCAATCAGGAGACGGTGTCGTTTCTCGCATGAACAAACCCTGTAGGATCGCTGGAATGCCGTCGAAGGCGCGGCCGGGCGAGGGCGTCGGTGACGGTATCGTGAAGGTCTGAGCTCCACCCAGCCTCCCCGGGGGAATCGGACCCCATTTCGGCGATGCTCCTGGGGGCAGGGCGGGCCCAAGCGGGCAGGATTCGGCGTGGCGTCTCCGCGGGTATCCATCGTCTGTACCGTCCGCGACGGCGGGCGCGTGCTCGCACCGACGCTCGAGAGCGTGCTCGCCCAGAGCTTCGGCGACTGGGAGCTCGTCGTCGTGGACGACGGCTCGACCGACGAGACCGCAGCGCTCGTCCGCCGCCACGCCGCGCGCGACCCGCGCATCCGTCTCGTCGCGACCGCAGGTGTCGGCCGGGCGCGCGCGCTGAACCTCGCGATCGCCACGGCGCGCGGGGACTTCGTCGCCAACATCGATGCCGACGACCCGAGCCATCCCCGGCGGATCGAGGCCCAGCTCGCCGCCTTCCAGCGGGATCCCGGCTACGCCCTGATCGCCAGCGATCACCTCGTGCTGCTCGGCGACGAGGAGCCGCGCTGGCCCGAGCTGCCCTCCGCGCTGCCCGACGTGGTCGAGGTCGGCGCGGCCCTGCGGAGCGGCAACCCCATCAACCACAGCTCCGCCATGGTGCGGCGGCGCGACCTGCTCGAGGTCGGCGGCTACGCGGAGGATCGCGCCCGGCAGGTCGACTACGAGCTCTTCGTGCGCCTGGTCGAGCGGGGGCGGCGCCTCGGCGTGCTCCCCCTCAAGCTCGCCTCGCGACGGCTCCACCCGGGCCAGTCCTTCGAGGCGCGCGACCGTCTCCACTACCTCCTTGGCTCGCTGGCAGTCCAACGGCGGGCGATCCGGTCCCTCCCCGGATCGCCCTGGGCCCTGGCGCTGCTCCCGGCCCGGCTCGCGTGGGGCCTCGCGCCGCGCGGTCTGCGGGCGCGCGTGAACCGCCTCCGGCGGGCGCCGCCCGCGGATGGCGAGCGCCCCTTCCGGACGGAGCCCCTCCGCTCGGAGCTCCGGACGCGCTCGGTGCGCGGCGCGGCGCTCGCCTCGGTCGTCCAGGTCCTGCTGCTCGCGTTGCGCGTGGTCTCGATCCTGGTGCTCGCCCGCCTGCTCACGCCGACCGACTTCGGCCTGGTGGCGATGGTCCTCGCGGTCACCGGAGTCGTCGACACGGTCCGCGGGACCGGGCTCTCCACCGCCACGGTCCGGTGGGCCCAGGTCGAGCACCGGCAGGTCAGCACGCTCTTCTGGGTGAACGCCGCGCTCAGCTTCGGCTTCGCCCTGCTCGCCGTCCTGATCTCGCCGCTGCTGGTCTGGTTCTACGGCGAGGGGCGCCTGCTCGGGATCACCGCGGCGATCGCGCTCAGCCAGTTCATCGACGGAATGAGTCTCCAACACCAGGCGCTGCTGCGCCGGCAGATGCGCTTCACGGCGCTCTACGCGGTTCGGGTGCTGGCGGCGGTCGCGAGCCGCACCCTCTCGATCGGCGCGGCGCTCCTCGGCGCGGGCTACTGGGCCCTGGTCTCGCACCACCTGACCATGGCGGTCGTGACTTCCGCCGGATCCTGGATCGCCAGCGGGTGGCGCCCCGGCCTGCCGCGCCCGGACGCGTCGGTGCGCTCGATGCTGTCCTTCGGGCGCCGGATCGCGATGACCAACGTGATCCGCAACGTCGCCCGCTACGTGCACGACGTCGGCATCGGCAAGTTCGCGGGGACGGAGGCTCTCGGCTTCTACTCCCGCGCCTATACCGTCCTGATGCTGCCAATCGAGATCAACCAGCCCGTCGGCCTCGTCGCCACCTCCGGCCTGAGCCGGCTCCAGGACGAGCCCGCGCGCTACCGCGCCTTCTTCCGCAAGGCCCTGCTGCCGCCGGTGGCCATCGGCATGCCGCTGGTCGCCTTCCTGCTGCTCGAGGCCGACGCGGTGATCCTCGTCTTCCTCGGCCCGCAGTGGAACGAGACCGTGCCGATCTTCCGGGCGCTCTCGGGGATGGCCTTCGTGGCGACCTTCGCCGGAGCGACGCAGTGGGTCTACCACTCCGGCGGGCGCGCGGACCGGCAGCTCCGCTGGTGGCTGATCGAGCTCGCGGTCGTGGTGACCGCCGTCGCCGTGGGGATCCGCTGGGGCGCGGTCGGCGTCGCCGCGGCGGCGAGCATCGCGCAGGTCGCGATGGCGCCGGCGAAGATCGCCTACTGCATCCGGTTCTCCCCGCTGGTGGCGAACGACGTGCTCGGGGTGCTGTGGCGGCCGGCGCTGGCGAGCTTCGCCGCCGTCGGCCTGATGTGGGCGATCGGCGGGAGGATCGGGCTGCCGGCCTGGCCCCCGGCCGCCGTCGCCGCCAGCGCCGCCCTCTACGGGGTGGCCTATCTCGCGGCCTGGATGGCGCTTCCCGGCGGAGCCCGGGAGCTGCGGAGCCTGCTCAGCGTGAGGAGGGACCTGCGCGCCCCCTCGCCGGGACCGGTGGAGCCGTGAGCGCGAGGGCCCTTCGGAGTCCGCGAGCGGCCCGCGGCCCCGGGCGGCGTCTGGCCGCGTGGCTGCTCGAGGCCGCGAGGCCCGGCCTGCTGGTCGGCCTGTGGGTGCTCGCCGCGGAGCTCGCCTACTCGCGGATGCTCCTCGGGCGGCCGATCCGGGTGGATGCGGGCCTGCTGCTGCTCCATGCGTCCTGCTTCGCGATCCTGGGCGCCCTCGCGTCGCTCGTCGCGCGGGCACTCCCGCGCGCTCCCGCCGCGTTTCGCGCGGCGCTCCTCGGTGTCGGGCTCGCGGTGCTGATGCTCGGGCTGCGGCTGGGGGACCTCGACGACGAGATCCCCCTCGCGGGCCTGGTCGCGTCGCTCGCCGCCGGGGCCGCGCTCGTCGCCGGGGCGACGGCCTGGATCGCGTCGCGTAGCCCCGGCGAGGCGGCGCGGCGGCTGGCTCCGGACCTCGTCCTCGCCGGAGCGGCTGCGGTCCTCGCGGTCGCGGCGAAGCTCCTGACCGACGCGCCCTCGGTCGAGCTCGCCCATCCCCGGGTCCTGGCCTTTGGCCTCGTTGCCGCGGCGCCCCTGCTCCTCGCCGCCACCCTGGTCCCGCTCCTGGCGCGACTGCGACACCCGGGCCGCGCGCAGCTCGCCGCGTGGTGCGCCCCGCTGGCCGCGATCGCGGCCTTCGCGGCGGCGGGCTCGGAGCGCGTCCCGGCGGCCCGCGGGGGTCCGCTCCCGGCGCCGGAAGCGCGCGAGCTACCGCCCATCGTGTGGATCACCGTCGACACCCTGCGCGCGGATCGCCTGCACCTCTACGGGCACGAGGTCGAGAACACCCCGAACCTCGACGCCCTGGCCCGCAGCGCGACGGTCTACACCCGCGCCACCTCGCCCGCGGCGAGCACCGCCGCGGCCGTGCCGAGCCTGCTCTCGGGCCTCACGCCCTACCGCCACGGGGCCGTCTCGGAGAGCCGGCGCCTGCCCGGGGAGCTGCGCCTGCTGCCGGAGCTCCTGCGCGAGCGGGGCTATCGCACCGTGGCGCAGAGCGCCAACCACTGGGTCTCGCCGCGCTACGGGCTGGGGCAGGGCTTCGACGACTTCGTCCACTACAGCACCGACGACGCCCTCTTCCTCTACGACCTGATGAAGCTCGGGACCCGGGTCGCCCCCTGGCTCGTCTTCTCGCTGCGGGAGCAGCTGCCCCCCTACGCCTACGCCCCGATCGGCACGCTCACCGACGACGCCGTCGCGATCCTGCGGGACCACGACCCCGCGCACCCCCTCTTCCTCTACATCCAGCCGGTCGATCCCCACGGTCCCTACCAGCCGCCGAGGCGCCACCTGCCCGCCGGCGCCCCGCCCCAGAGCCGGCGGACCTTCGTCAGCTACTGGCAGCTGCTGGCGGGCCGCCCCGTGGATGCCGAGCAGCGCGAGGCGGTGCTGGCCCGCTACGACGGCGAGGTCGCCTACGTGGACGCGGAGCTCGGCCGGCTCTTCGCGACCCTGCGGGAGCGTGACCTCTTCGACCGTTCGCTGCTGGTCTTCACCTCGGACCACGGCGAGCACTTCCAGGAGCACGGCCTCTGGGGCCACGGGAAGTCTCTCTACGCGCCGCTCCTGCGGGTACCGCTGGTCGTCAAGTACCCCTTCCAGCGCGAGGGTCGGGTCGTCGACGCCGCCGTCAGCACCCTCGACCTGGTGCCCACCATCCTCCGGCTCCTCGGCCAGCGCTGCGAGGCCTGCGACGGGATGCCCCTCCAGCAGGCCGGGGCGCCGGGCCGCGCGCTCTTCGCCTACGAGATGGACGATCGCGAGGTCCGGCCGGTGCGTCGCGGCGCGATCGAGGGCCGCTGGAAGCTGGTGCGCACCTCCAGGGACGGAGCCGAGCGGGAGGAGCTCTTCGACATCGAGACCGATCCGGGCGAACTCCACGACCTCCGGCTCCGATACCCGGAGGTCGCGGCGCGGCTCGGGGCGCTGCTCCGCGACTACGAGGCGGCGGCCGGTCCTCCGCCGGAGCCCGAGCCCGTGGCGCTCGATCCCGCCGCGAGCGAGCGCCTCCGCGAGCTCGGCTACCTGCGCTAGGGAGGCCTCGGGAATGCGGCAGCGACTCGGGCTCGCCCTCGCCGGGATCGCGTGGCTCCTCGCCGCCGCCGGGGCGGCGGGACCTGCCGCGGCGACCACCTACCACGCCGATCCCGAGCGCGGCGACGACGCCGGCGAAGGCACGCCGGCACGCCCCTGGCGGAGCCTCGCCGCCTCCATCCCCAGGCTGCGGCCCGGCGACAGCCTGGTCCTGCGGGGCGGCACCTACTTCGAGAGCGGCGTCCGCATCGACGTGGCCGGCCTCCCGGACGCCCCGATCGAGATCCGCTCGCATCCGGGGGAGGTCGCCGTCGTGGACGGGGGCTTCCGCGAGTTCCGCCGGCCCGGCAACGCCGACTGGGAGGTGGTGGACGCGGACCGGGGGATCTACCGCTCGACGCGCGCCTACCCGCGGGCGCGCCGTGTCCACGCCTACCTGCGCCACGCCGGCCGCTCCTACCACCTGGTCCCCTACGAGAGGCTCGGGCACCTCGTCACCGCCAATCAGCGGGCGAGCGACGGCGACGTCTACGTCGGCCAGGGGCTCGCCTGGAGCCCGTCCGACGGGCGGATCTACGTCCGCCTGGTGCCGGGCGAGCTCCAGGAGCTCCTCGGCTACGAGGGCCCGCCGCGCCTCGATCCCCGCGACGCCGAGCTCTCGGTCTTCGGAGACGGCGCCGTCGTGACCTTCGGCCCGGGAGCCGCCCACGTGGTCTGGGACGGCGTCGGCGTCGCGCACCGGAACCAGGCGCTCGAGTTCGCGTCCGCCTCGCACCACGTGACGGTGAGGAACGCGGCGCTCCTGGGCGGGCGCACGCACGTGATGATCCGCGACGGCGCGCACGACCTGCTCTTCGACGGCGTCGAGATCCTCGACTCCGTGCCCCGCTGGATCGCCTGGAAGGACGTGAAGTCCGCCTCGAAGCCGGCCCACGGCCTCCAGGGCGCCGCCTTCGCCATCGAGGGCGCGTCGCACCACGTCGAGATCCGGAACAGCCGGATCGAGGGCAGCTTCGACGCGGTGGACGCCACCGGCAGCCCGCACCACCTGCACGTCCACCACAACGTGTTCCGCTGGATCCGCGACGACGTGCTCCAGCTCGGCAGCTCCGGCCACCACTACCACGTGCACCACAACCTGATGGCGCCCGTGTCGAAAGGGGTGAGCGCCCACGGCTCGGGCAGCGCGCCCCAGCCCGGGACCTTCTGGATCCACCACAACGTGATCGACACGAGCGAGCCGATGCAGCACGGGCGCCTCACGCCGCAGGGGACTTGGACGGGGAAGGGAACGCCGGGGAGCCAGGGGCGGGCGCGGATCCGCCCCTTCGGACGCCATCAGGGCAGCGGCTTCGGCGCGGGGGACGCCTGGAAGATCTACCAGAACACGCTCGTCTTCGGCCGCGATGCGAACGGCTGGGGGGCCGGTCACGCGCGCCCGCGCCGCGAGGGAGCGGTGCACGAGGTCTACAACAACGTCTTCGTTCAGATCGAGGACCACTGGATCGCTCGCGAGGCGACCTCCGCCGGAGGAGCCCAGATCTACGACGGCAACCTCTACCACCGCCGGGTCGCGAAGCCCTCGCAGCCGCTGTTCCGGCGCTTCGGCGGGGCCGGCGGGGGCGACTTCGCGAGCCTGGCGGAGCTCCTCGGCTCGCGCTTCCAGGCGGCGACCCGCTCCTTCTACGGGCCGGGCTGGGAGAGCGGGAGCGTCCAGGCCGATCCCCTCCTCGACGATCACTACCGCCCGGCCGCGGACGGTCCCGCCGCGACGGGAGCGGTGGCGCTGCCCCGGGACTTCCCGGGCCTCGACGGGGGCTCCTACCGCGGCGCCCTGCCCCCCGCCGCAGGGCCGGCGCCGGATCGCCCTTCGGCGGCGGCCGGGTCCGCCGGACCGTGACGGCGCCCGCGCCCAGCGCCGGCTCCGCGCGGCGTCCGGGCCCCGCCGGCGCCCGGCCCGGGGAGCCCTTCGACCTGCTCGCGCTCTTCTCGGTGCTGTGGGCGGCGGCGACGCTCTTCCACCTCTTCCGGCCCAGCGTGCCCCTCGCGCTCCTCCGCCTCGATCCCGAGTCCGCGGCGAACCTCGCCCTGTGCCTGCTGGCGGTCGCCCTCCTGCTCCGGCCCCGCTCGACGGGGCTCCTCGTCGCGCTCGCCCTCGCCCAGCTCGTCGAGTTCGCGCTCTCGATGCCCGTGATCTCGAATCACTACGTGATCGCCGCGTTCCTGAACCTGGCGATCTGCGCCTGCTTCCTGGCGCTGAGGGTACGTCGGGGACCGGTCGGAGCGCCCCGGCAGGAGTTCTTCGCGGGCTGGTCGCCGGTGGGGCGGCACCTGCTCCTCCTCACGTACTTCCTGGCCGTCTTCCACAAGCTGAACGCCGACTGGTTCGATCCTCGGGTCAGCTGCGCCGTGGCCCTCACGGACTCGCTGCTGGCTCCGCTGGGCCTCGACTTCCCCAGCCTCGATCCGCTGGTCATCTACGGGACGCTCGCCGTCGAGGGCGCGGCAATGGTGCTGCTCTGCATGCCACGCTGGAAGCTCCTCGGCTTCGCGATCGGGATGCCGCTCCACATCGCGATCGGCCTGGTGCCCTACAGCTGGTATCCCAACTTCTCCTCGCTGAGCTTCGCACTCTACGCCCTCTTCCTCCCCGAGGGCCTCCCCGCGCGCCTGGAGGCCCTCGTCCGCGAGCATCCCCTGCTGCTGCGGATCCCCCGCCGGCTGTCGCTGCGCCTCGCCCCGAGCCTCTTCCTGGCGGGCGCGCTGATCGCCGCGGGCACGCACCTGCTGCGGGTCTTCGAGGACCCCTTCGCTCCCCAGGACTTCGCCGTCGAGAAGCGGGTGATGCACGCGGTCCTCGTGGCGCTCTGGGCCCTGTACTCGCTGCCGATCTACGCGCTCTTCCTGCTGCTCCAGCGCGGGAAGCCCTTCCCGGCCTCGCGCGGGTACTGGTGGCCGCGCCCGCGGGCCCTCGCGGCCCTCAGCAGCGTCTTCCTGCTGAACGGCTTCGCGCCCTACCTCGGCCTCCAGACCGAGGGCACGATGTCGATGTTCAGCAACCTCCACACCGAGGGCGGCGTGACGAACCACCTGATCCTGGATCCCCCTCCGTACCTGTTCGACTACCAGCGGAAGGTCGCGACGATCCTCGCCTCCTCGGACCAGCGGCTCCGGCGCCTCGCCGACGACGGGCTGGGGATGGTCGAGCTCGCTCTCTGGAGGCACCTGCGAGAGCATCCGGAAGCCTCGCTCGGCTATCGGCTCGACGGCGACGTGCAGCGGCTCGCCCGTGCGGCGGACGCCCTGGCCGCTCACCCCCAGCCGTGGCTGACGCGCAAGCTCCTCGCCTTCAAGGACGTCGACTTCCGGCGACCGAAGGCCTGCTCGCACTGATGGGCGCCGCCGCGGGAGAGCGCCCCTTCGTGTCGGTGATCGTTCCCGTCTACAACGATGCGGAGAACCTCGGCGTGTGCCTCGAGGCGCTCGGGCGCCAGACCTACCCGTGCCGGCACTTCGAGGTCGTCGTCGTGGACAACGGCTCGGACGACGACGTCGAGGGCGCCACGCGTCGCTTCGCCCGGGTACGCCTCGTCCGCGAGCTCCGGCCCGGCTCCTACGCGGCGCGAAACGCCGGCATCCGGGCCAGTCGCGGGGATCTCTTCGCGTTCACCGACTCGGACTGCGTGCCCGCGGACGACTGGCTGGAACGGGGGGTCGCGACGTGGCTGGAGCGACCCTCGGCGGGGCTCCTCGGCGGGCGGATCGTCGTCTTCCCGAAGCGGGCGGGCCGGCCGACGCCCGTCGAGATCCACCAGGCCGTCAGCGCCTTCGATCAGCGGAGGAACGTCGAGCGCGAGCGCTTCGCGGTGACGGCGAACCTGTTCACGTCCCGCAGCGCCATCGAGCGGGTCGGAGCCTTCGACGATCGGCTGCGCTCCGGTGGCGACAAGGAGTGGGGTCGCCGGGTCCACGCCTGCGGTCTCGAGCAGCGCTTCGCGGAGGCCGCCTGCGTCCGGCACCCCTCGCCGCACACGCTGCGCGAGCTCGCGGCCAAGTACCGGCGGGTGGCGGGCGGGCTCTTCCAGCTCGCCGGTGGCCGGACCCGGCGCGAGCTCCGGCTGGCGGCGGTCTTCCTGGCCGCTCCGCTGGCGAAGCTCCGGGCCTACTGGTCCCACCCCGGTCTGGCCTCCCCGCGCGACCGCCTGGTCTTCCTGGCGGTGGAGGTCGCGCTGGCCGGGGTCCGCCTCGCCGAGCTCGTCCGCCTCGAGCTCGGCGGCGCCCCGCGCCGGCGCTGAGCCCGGAGTGCCCCGAGCCAGATGCGGGCCGGCGCGGCCGCTCGACCGATCCCGTGCGAAGAGGCCGCCGCTCCACCGACCGGGACGTCCCGGAGATCCTGGCGCGCCCAGCACGACTCGAACGTGCGACCTTCAGGTCCGCAACCTGGGCAGTGTAGGCAAAGAAAACTTAGTTAGATCAATAGGTTACGGTTTCGGCGCTAACGAGGGACCGGACACGAGCGGACAGCAGCGGACAGGGGCGGACACCGGAGGTCGCTAGGGCCGCGGGCGCTCCACCCTGTGGCAGCACCAGGAGATGACTGGTCGCGGGACTTCGACCCAGCTCTACCATGCGGGCGGCGGCGTTTCTAGACGGAAGCGTTCCAGCCCTATGCCGAACTCCGGGTAACGCCGAGCAAGATCCTCGAGAGTCTCCTCGTAGGAGCCCCACATGTTCTCTTGCTTGGCTAGGTACCGAGGTAGCTCCTCGACCAAGTCTAGCACCGTCGCCATCTTCTCTAGATCGCGTCCCTCTAGAGCTTCTCTCCTCAGCGCGATCATGATTCCGTGCAGCGCATACAGAGCATGCCCTAGCTTCTCGGCCGGGATCACTAGTTACCTCCGGGGTCAAGGAAAACGTCCCTGATCCGCGTGCCGCGGCCACCGGGCGTTACGTCGATCGGTGGAGAGAGCGTCGCTACACCGAGCTGTTCTACATAGCAACCTGGTTCGGGGCGTAGTTCACGGGGCGGACGCGGCGCGGCGTTCGTCGCTGTCGCTTCCTGGAGCGGGTTTTCCTGGAGGAAGACGTCCGAGAACCACACGTATGCCCACGGCTGGGCGCCGTTTAGGTCCCGCAAGGCAATCAGGTGGGTCCTTCCACACTCGTCGTGATCAAAGCTCTCGACGATATGGAACTCGGATCCGAACGCCCTGGGAGGGCTTGCATAGGACCAAGCTTGGCCGACGTCCATTCGGGACTGCCCTGTAGAACTCTCCGGACGTCCGTTCTGGTCAGAATTCTCGATTCGTGATCCGACGAATCGCACCACGTCTGGGGTCAGACGTGAACTCATCGTTTGATAGCGTTTCCTAGCGACGTCCTCGAACAAGTAGCCAGCCCTGTGGAACTGCAAGCCCCATAGATACGATCCTCGACCCTCGATCGTGAAAAGCCCCTGCGCATCAGTCTTCAACGGGTCGTCTGGGTTGCTCGTGCCGCGGACTCGAAGCCTCGGTTCTGATGAGGATGTCCGACTCCACAAGTCGCCATAGCTGAAGAGCACAGTTACGCCCGGGATGGGTTCACCATTCGCGTCAACGGTCTGCCCGATGAAAACGAAGCGGGGAGACGGGTCGGGCTTCACCAACAAGACCACGATCGCGATCAGACCCCCGCAGCCGATCAGAACCGCGCCAGCGAAGCGCCCTTTTTTCACAACCCCGTCTCCGACAAGGCTTGGTCAGGGATTCGGGTAGGGTTCGAGCCAGGGGTCCTTTACGATAACGGGATCTTCCGGATTGGAGGACGTGGCTCGGGCGTATGCATGGTCGAAGGCGAAGGGATGCTCCTCGATCACAACCGTGAACTCCCAGGCGTCATCAAGATCCTTGAGGTCCTGCCGAGCGGGTCGGTCACCTGGGTGACGCGGCCGCTCCCGTCGTAGGCATCGAAGGTCGTGGTCTGGCTGAGGGCATTCGTCACGCCCTAGAGCTGCCCGCACTCGTCTCCGGTCGCGCAGGTGTAGTAGGCCAGAGTCGTGACGTCGCTCACCCCGGTCCGGGGCCCGTCGATCTGGGTGAGCCGGCCGTCGGCGTCGTACTGGAAGGTCGTCGTCCGCGAGACGGGGGTCGCGTCGGGCCGGTAGCCCGACTCCGTGATCGAGGTGGGCTTGCGGTGGGTCGCGTGGTAGACGATCTGGGTCTGGGCGTTCTGACCGGGAGCCACGCTCGGCCGGGTGATCGAGGTCGGGAGGTCCAGG
>Ga0299906_10002776_pt1 | contig 14474 bp, 14 predicted proteins | sample RVTome_14_FD_200259 | JGI IMG/M metagenome (GOLD analysis project Ga0299906, IMG submission 200259) | Soil microbial communities from uranium-contaminated site in the Upper Colorado River Basin, Wyoming, United States - RVT145D125 (version 2) ... | reverse complement strand
AAACGAGCCGTTGCCCAGGACTTTAACCCGTAAGCTCAAGCGGTTCGAAATCTACGATCAGGAGGTGCGGCGGATCCATTCGCGGGAACAGGCTCCGGCCGGGGAGGACCACGAAGCGTTTGCCCGGGACGTCGGAGCCGTGGTCCGAAGGCGGGTGCGCGAAGCCAAGCCCGGGCTCGGCGGGCTTCGACCCGAGATGAACCTGGACCTCGATCTCGGATTCGATTCTCTGGGCCGGGTCGAGCTCTTGTCGGCTGTCGAGTCCGAGCTTGGAACGGAGATTCCGGAAGAGAAGGCGAACGCGATCTTCACTCTTGGCGAGCTGCTCGATGCCCTCGAAGCGGCGATCTCGGCGGGCGAAAGTGCGGGCTCCCTGAGCTGGAAAGAAAAGCTGGCGGCTCCGGATGATGAAGTCGAGCGGCTGACGCGCCGATTCATTCCGGATTCACGCCTGGCGCTGACCCTGGTGGGGTTTCCGACGATTCGGCTTCTCGGCCTGATCGGTAAGATCCTGTTCAGGACAGAGGTCCGGGGAATCGATAACCTGCCGGAACGCGGGCCTTATATCATCTGTCCGAACCACCTTTCGTATCTCGATCCGTTTCTTCTCTGCGCGGTGCTGCCGTACCGGGTCATCCGGGATATCTTCATACTCGGTTACACGGACTATCTCGAGGGGCCTTTTGCGGGCCGGTTGGCCCGGATCGCAAACATCGTCCCGGTCGATCCAAACGCCAACCTGACGCGCGCCATGCGTGTGGCGGCTTCGGGCCTGAGACGCGGGCGCATTCTTCTGGTCTTCCCCGAGGGCGAGCGAAGCATTACAGGGGAGCTGACGGAGTTCAGGAAGGGGTCTGCGATCCTGTCACGGGAGCTTCAGGTGCCCCTGGTGCCCGTCGGCATCCGCGGCACGTTCGAAGCATGGCCCCGTGGCGGAAAAATGAAGCCGCATCCCGTCGAAATCCGAATCGGTAAACCCGTCGATCCTGCTCCGTTGGAGACGGAGCCGGATCCCTATCAGCGGATCAACGAACGACTCAGGCAGGAGGTTGGGGCCCTGATCGCCTGACCGCGGGCGGCCTGGCGGCGGAAAAAACCGCGCCGAAGCATCTTGACGCCCTGGGTGCGCCGGCTTGGCGTTATAATGATAATGGTTTGAATTCCCCTTTTCTGTCCCGTTAGTTCCCCACACTTTTTACCGGATGTTCCGGGAGGAAACCATGGGAAGGAAGTACAGGCAGCCCGGCTATCAGAGCGATGATCAGCCGGCTCGCGAGCGAAAGCAGCAGAAGGTCAGAAAGACGGGCGACGGGCCGCGTTCGCCCCGAATGCCTGGCTTTCAGGAGCTGATGCGCTGCGCGATGTGCGGGAACATCATCCCCACGTCTTTGGAAATCAAGAGTGATAGCAAATGCCCGAAGTGCCAGGCCGACTTGCGCAGTTGCAAGCATTGCCGCCACTTCGACACCGGCGCCCGCTTCGAGTGCACCCAGCCAATCGTTGCGCGAATCATGACCAAGGATCTCCGCAACGATTGTGAGTTCTTCCTTCCGAGAACCTCGGTCGAGCGCGAAACTTCATCGCCCGGAAACGGCGCGCCCGGTCCGAGCCCGCGTACGCCGAAGGACGCTCGCAGTGCTTTCGACGATCTGTTCCGCTAATCGACGCCACAGACGTATGCCACCCTCTGTCAGGGGCGAGTCCGTACGCGTGGCTTCGTTCGGACCGTTCCGACCGCACATAGCGGCAGTGCCTGGGGTTTGGAGGAATGCGAGTTGAGTGAAGATCGTCTCAAGATAGCCGTGTTCGTAGACTTCGACAATATCGAAATCGGAGTCCGGAACACATTGAACAGAAATTTTGACATCTCCGCCGTCCTCGAAGCAGTCAAGGAGCGCGGCGAGATCGTCACCAAGGTCGCCTATGGAGACTGGAAGCGGTCCGGAGACTACGGCCGCGCCATGGGACAGCATGCGATTCACCTGGTCCAGCGGAATCCGACACCAGGCGGCGACAAGAACGGCGCGGACATCAACCTGGCCCTCGACGCCCTGGAGATGGCGTTCACGCGGGACCATATCAATGCATTCGTGATCGTGGGCGGAGACAGCGATTTCATCACGCTCGTCGAGAAGCTCAAACAGTACGATAAGAAAGTGATCGTCGTGGGAGGGCGGGCGTTTACGAGCGTCATTCTCCAGAAAAACTGTCACGAATTCATCGCATACGAGAACCTGATCCGATCGGTGCGCAAGCAGTCCGGGCGAGCCCGAACCGGCGGCGAAGTCCCGCCCGAAAAGGCCGTGCCGCTGGTCTTGAGGGCTCTGAAGATCCTGACCGATAGGGAGGTCTCCCCTCAGATCGGTTTGCTCAAGAGCACGCTGCTTCAATTGGACTCGACGTTTTCGGAGAAGGACTACGGCGCTACGACGTTCCGGGATTTCGTCGAGAAGCTCGCGCGGAAGGGAGTCATCAGCCTCAGGCACATGGATCGTAGCATCCTCGTGGAACCGACCGACAACGGGGCACCGGAACCGGTCGAGGATTCGACGCCGCAACCGGAAGAGGGCACCTCGGCGGAGGCGCCACCGGCCAGCGCGGAGCGAATGGAGGAAGGCGTTCGGCTGATTCGCCAGGCCTTTGAAAAAGCCGAGACTCCGCTGCGGTGGCCGATGTATCTGCGCAGCGCGAAGCAACTCATCAAGTCTTTCGATCCGAACTTCGATGAAGCCGACTACGGCTTCAGGGGACTTCAGGACGCGCTGCGCCACGTGCAGAAGTCGGGATTCCTGAGGCTGGATCGGAACCGCAGCGGCGTGCTTCGTATCCTGCCCGGCGACGCGTTGCCCGAAGCCCATCCGGCGTCGGGCGCGCCCGTTTCCGGGGACACCGATGAGGAGGCCGGAGAGCCGCCGGCTGAGCCGGATCAAGCCACGCTTCCGGCGGAGACGGGGGAATCGGCCGACGGCCAGACAGCCGTTAGGAAGCCTGCCCGCAAGACGTCCCGCAAGAAGGCCGCGACAGCGAGCGCGCCCCGCAGAACGAGGAGCGCGAAGACGACGCGAACGACGAAGACCAGGAAGCCGGCGAGCGAGGTAGCCGGGGAGGAATCGGGCAGCGACGAGATCGCGGACTGACGCCCGCGTGGTCTGTCATTCCCCGAGTCTTCGCAACTGCCGGGGCGTGAGCCACCAGTCCAGAATGGCCGTGCCCGGCTGGAGCTGATCGACCTCGATCTTGAACGCTCCTCCCTTCCCGAGCTCGAGCGCGAGGCCCGAATCTCCCGCAAGCAGCAACGATCCGATGGCGCTCAGTTGCGGCTCGTGTCCGACGAGCAGTACCGAGTCCAGCTTCTCGCAGCGCCGCCAGAGCTGACGGATCGTCTGTTCGGGAGGGATTTCCGGCGCCAGTGGCTGGAAGAGTTCCAGGCTCTCTTCCCGGTGCAGCATCTCTACGACGATTTCCGCAGTTTCCCGAGCGCGCTTGTAGGGGGACGACAGCACGACGTCGAAGTCGAGTCCGGCGCGCTTCAACCCGCGGACAACCCGTCGCATCCTTCGGACTCCCTTACGTGTCAGAGGCCTCTTCGCGTCGTCGCGGAGGTAATCGGGATGCCCCCGCTCGACGGCGATCGCATGGCGGAGAACGAACAGATCCATCAGACGACCTCGCGGGAGTCCGCCTGAGGCACGGACCAGAAAAAGCGTATCTCGTCGGCCGCCTGCATGAAATCGTCGATATGTCGCTCGCGCCTTCTGCGGATCTCGTTCTCGACGACGAGAATCGAAGTCCGGCCGGACCGGCGGCGGAACTCCATCATGCTTCGGAGCAGAGTTTCCATGTCCTGGATGGCTCCCATCCGATCCTGATAGGCGTGCATGGCTTTCAGCCGCTCACGGCGGAGCTGGGGGAAACAGGACGCGGCGATCTCGGCCGTGTAACGGAACCGCTTGAACGCGAGCCGCATCCGGTGAATCGACGCCGTTTGCTTCGGATCGATTCGGGCGCGCCGGAGCAGCACGCGATGCCAGGAGTCTTCGAGAGACGCATGGATTCCGCGGCCCAGGGCCGTGTCGGCGTCCGGATCAAGCGCAGAGACGAGTCCGTCGAGCAACTTGTCTGTCCTTCGGTCGAGCTTGCGCGGACTCAGGGAACGAAGCTTGCCGCGAACACGGCGCCGAAGCCGCCGCTCTTGCCGCGCCAGGGACTTCCGGAACCCGGCGAGTTGCGGGAAGTCGGCGATCAGCTGGTCGCAGTATCCAAGCTGTACCTGGACGTCCCGCGTGAGCCGGAGCTCCCCGAGGCGCTTCCTGATGATGCGCCGGACTTTCCGGGTTCCGCGCGGGGGGAGAGCCGTCTCGAGGAGATCGAGCATCGAAAGCATGCGACGCGCGGCCACTCTCAGGCTGTGGACCCTCTTTTCTGAAGGCTCTTTCCGTGCCTTGCGCAGGCGGGCGGTCAGATCGCGGCGGCGGCCCTCGAAGGCCTCGAGCATGAGGCCGGAATGGCGCGCCTCGAAGAGTTTCCTGAGGCGTCTCAGATCGCAGTGCATCCATTCACCGCTTCGCGCCTTCTACTCAAAAGCGCTTTGCATCATCGCCCGAACCGCCCGGTCAATCCGGCGAAGGTCCTTCCTTCGACCTTTGTGCGGCTTGAGGGAGACGTTGTCGAGTATCTTCACCCACTCTTCCATCGTCGCCGCTTTCATGTCCCGGGGCTTTCGAACCCGCGAAGAGCCGTCCAGGAATTCTACGAGCGTCGACACGTCGCTCTCGAAGTTGGCCAGATACGATTCGCAGACAGCGCGGGCCTCCGTCTTGAGATGATTGAGTCGGGTGACCAGCTCCCGCTGCTCCGCGACATACGATTCGCTGTTCCGCTTATCGCTTCGGGGAGGTTTTTCCTTTATGACGACGCCGTCGGTCGCATGCCGCCCCGCGCCCTCATGTGGAGGATGGCTTCCGATGGGTGTGTCAGTGGCCAACAGACATCTCCTTGATCTTGCTTTCGGTCGGTGCTTTCCGCACGAAGGACGACCGTCCCCCGGAGCGGGCCGTTTCAGGCCGGAGGCGCAGGGCGCTCCGGCTTCCTCGATGAAGAACTGAGCCGCGATGGTACCACTACCCGGCCCTGGGCTCCAGCAACTCCTCGACTTTGGCGAGCAGGTCCCGGAAAATCGTTCGCGGAGTCCGGTTTCCGTTGATGGTTTCGAACTCGTAGAGGGATTCCATCGCGCGAAACTGCTTCTGGATCTCGCGTTGGTAGTGGACGAAGTTTTCGTACATATCCCCCGTGCGGCGAATGTCCATCCCGGCCTCCCAGTAGTCGAGTACCAGGCTTTTCCTGAAATTGCGTTCGGCCAGCAGCCTTGGATTCACACCGAGATAGAAAACAGCGTCTGGAACGAGCGCGATGCCGTACACCTGCCGGACCCACTCGCGTTCGGCTCCCCGAACCAGGGCGCGGGCCATGAGTGTATATATATACCGATCCGCGATGACGGTGAAACCGGCCTTCAGTGCCGGGACGATTCGATTTTCGAGCTGATCGGCGAAGTCGGTGGCATAGAAGAGGGCCAGTGTCCGCGGGCTCAGGATATTGCCTCTCATGGCTTCGTCCAGTTCCCGGCCGACCAGGCGGGATCGCTTCAGCCCGACGTCCACGGTGGCGTGTCCTTCCCGTTCGAGGGCGTCTCTGAGCATCATGATCTGAGTCGAGCGCCCCGAGCCGTCCGCCCCCTCGACCACGATCAGAGTGCCCTGGAACGTGGCCGGGTCGATACCCGGCAGACCGTGTCCGTAGAAGCCTCTAGGCATAGCGATCGTCCTGCTCGTCGGCGGTCTCCGCGGGTTCCGCGACGGCCTCTTCCGCAGGGGGGCCTTCCCAGGCATCGGAGTGGAGGGCTGCCGCGTAGGGGGCCGGGACACGCCAGCGATAGCGCCCCAGGTCGATCTGGTCTTCGACGATCGCGCGAACACTCGTTTGTTGCCGCTCCGGCGTATCGTTCGCGTCGATCACTGTAAAACCGAACTCCCGTGTCAGGCGGTCGTATTCTTCCTGGATCTTTCCCTGGAAGACCCGAAAGCTCTCGTAGGGATCCGGCGAAAAAGCCATGTCCATGCCGGCTTCGTGGTACTTGAGCCGGGGCCGCCCCTCGAGGATCCGATTCAGGGCGACGTCGAGCGAAACGTTGAAATAGAACGTGATGTCGGGCGGGCGGGCGTAACTGTAGAGCGCCCGCAGCCAGTCGCGATCGCAACCCCGCACGGCATCCCGGGCGAAGGCCGTGTAGATGTAACGGTCCGCCAGCACAATCGCGCCGGAGTGCAGCAAAGGCAGGATCGTCCGGTCGTAGCGGTCCGCGAAGTCCGTGCAGTGGATGAGGGAAAACGTCGTGGGTGTCAGGAGCTGCCGCCTCTTTCCTCTGCGTGTCGCCTGCCTCACGATCGTCGAGGAGTTCCATTCGGTAAAGAAGACCTTGTATCCCCTGAGCTCGAGCCATCGCTTGAGGAGGTAGACCTGGGTGGACTTGCCGGAACCATCGAGTCCCTCGACGGCGATCAGCTTTCCGGAGACTTTGGAGTCTGACATCAGGAATCGATCCTTATCTTTGCCGGCAGGACGCTCTCAAACAGAGCTGCCTTCCGGGCGAGCGCCCACTTTTCCAGCATCAAATCGCCCCTTCCCCGAAGGCGCAGGGTAACGTCCCGTGAGTTGGTCTCGACGTCGATCTCGTGAACCTTTCCCGAGTGTTCGTAATCGAGGGCGTCGGCCAGGCGCAGAATACTTGCGAGCTTGGTGACTGTCACACGATCCCTGGCCGGCAAGGCCCGGTAGTGCTCGTGTTGAGTCTTCGGAAACGATTTTCTGTGATACCGGGCGACATTGGCCACGATGGCGGCCTGGACGGGAGAAAGTCCGACGATCGGCGAAGCGGTCAGCAGGTAGAAAGCGTGCTTGTGATGTCCGGATGCGTTCAGAAAATAGCCGATGTCGTGAACCAGCGCCGCGACGTGGAGCAAAAGCCGGTTCTCCTGTCCAAGATTGTGCAGCGTCTGGGTCCGGTCGAAGATCTGGATTGCGAATCGCGCGACCGTCGCCGCGTGCCTGTCGTCGAAACCGAACTTCCTTCCAAGGCGCTCCGCCGAGGAGACGACCTGGTCTTCCGGCAGAAGCGGGCCCTCAAACACCCGCGCCGCGAGATCCAGCAGCACGCCGTCTTTCAGGCCGACACCCGGGATGAGCACCTCGGAAACCCGAGCCCGCTCCACCATCGCGTTCAGCACGATCGCCGCCGGCACGATGACATCGGCGCGGTCGGGACGGAGCTTCAGCTTCCCGATCCTTTCTTCCGCCGTCATGCTTTCCAGATCCTTCACCATCTGGGTGAGCTCCGGCGAGGTCAGCTTCGCGCTGCTGTTCTTCCCGTAGAGTTGCTGCCGCAGCAGCCCCATGCTTTCGATGCTTCCCCCGGTCCCGACGACAACGCCGATCTTCCGCTTGCCGATCGCCTTCTTCATGCGGCGGTGAGAGGCGTCCACGTATTCGACGACCATCTGATTGAACCGCTCCTCGCCCAGCGTGTGCTCGTCCAGGATCTGGAGCAGCCGGACGCTTCCCATCTTGTAGCTTTCCGCGAGCAGGATGTTGTTCTGCGTTGCGATCGTGACCTCGACGCTGCCGCCGCCGATGTCGACGAGCATCGAGGTGCGGCCGCCAAAGTCGACGTTTCGGGACACTGCGAGATGAATCAGCCGCGCCTCTTCCTGCGGATTGATCGGTTCGATGTCGATGCCCGTCGTCTGCAGCACCCGGTCGATGAAGATGGCGCTGTTCCGGGCTTCCCGCACCGCGCTCGTAGCCACCGCCCGGGTGTGGGCCGCTCCACTGGCTCGGATGAGGTCGCTGAAGTTGCCAAACGCGACGACTGCGCGCCCGATGGTTTCCTCGCTGATCGTTCCCTGGGTGAACACCTCCTGTCCCAGCCTCACGGGCTCGCGCACGGCGTGCAGCACGCGGAACTTCAGACTCGCGTCGACGTCGCTGACCGCCAGGCGAATGGCGTTCGTTCCGATGTCGATAGCGGCAAGGGCGGTCACAGGTGTCCACTCCCGTTGGTTTCCCGGCACGCCTCCGAGACCTGCCCTGAAGAGTACGGGTTCTACCACGGAATTGTTACAAATCGGGTACACGAAAGGAAAGGGCCCGTCCCCAGGCAGGCATGGGTCTGTCAAAGTCGCATCCCGACACGCGAAAAATGGGGACAGACAGCCTTTTTCGCGTGTCACTCCGCCCAGGAACGAACATTAGTGCTTGAAAAAGGTGTCTGTCCCCATTTTTCTCCCGGTTCGCCTCCTGGCAAGCGACTTTGACGGACCCCTGCCCAGGCAGGCATGGGTGATCGAGGAGAGGGCGCCAATGTGTTTCACATTGTTCGCCTCGAGTTCACGTTTCGGTCACACTCGGTGGGCTATGCTGGTTTTTCTGAAAGGAGCGGACATGAGACGGAGCTTCGGGTTCTTTACTGTTCTGGCGCTCGCGGCGATCACCTCGTGCGGTCCCCGAACCGGCGAGCAGTCGCTGACGATCAAGGGGTCGGATACGATGGTGCAGTTGGGCCAGCAGTGGGCCGAGACCTACATGGCCGCGCGGCCCGAAGTCGTGATCCAGGTGACGGGTGGGGGTAGCGGAACGGGAATCGCCGCTCTCATCAACGGTTCCACCGACATCGCCCAGGCGTCGCGGGACATGCGCGAGGAAGAAATCAGGGAGGCCCTGGCCCAGCGCGGCGCGGAGGTCCACGAGACCCCGGTCGCCCTCGATGCCCTGGCGGTCTACGTTCACAACGACAACCCCGTGCGCAGCCTGACGATGGCCGAGATATCCGCCATCTTTCGGGGAGAGATCACCCACTGGTCCCAGGTCGGGGGGCCGGACAGGGCCATCGTCCTCTACGGGCGGGAGAACAGCTCGGGTACCTACGCGTTCTTCAGGGAGCACGTCATGGACGATGCCGACTTCGCGCCCGTCTATCAGGCCCTGCCGGGTACGGCCGCGGTCATCAACGCGGTGTCCCAGGACCCGGCCGGCGTGGGGTACGGCGGGATCGGATACGTCGAAGGCGTCAGTACGCTTTCGATACGCCCCGCATCCGGCGGCGAGCCCATCGAACCCAACCTGGACAACGTGTTGACCAACCGGTATCCGCTGAGCCGGAGCCTGTATTTCTATACCGTTGGGGAACCCGAAGGCCTGATGGCGGAATTCCTCGATTGGGTACTCGGACCCGAGGGGCAGGAGATCGTCACCGACGTCGGCTACTATCCGCTGAGGCCTTCCGAGACGGTTCTGTGAGCCACAGCTTCAGGCGCCGCCTGGATACGCTCTCGGAGCGGGCAATCTTCGGAGTCTCGCTGGCCGCTATCTCTATCATTGTCTTCATTTTTATCTACATAACGCGTGAAGCGTGGCCTCTGATCTCGGGAGCGGTGAGGGAGACCTCGCTCGGGTCGGTTTTTGGTCCGCCCTTCCAGTGGGATCCGGTCTCCGTCCAGCAGCCCCGGTATAACGTCGTTCCCCTGGTGGCCGGGACCCTCAAGGTGACGCTCGTCGCGATGCTGGTCGGAACGCCGCTGGCCCTGGGCGCAGCCCTCTACACGGCCGAGTTCGCGTCGCACCGGCTCCGCGAGTGGCTCAAGCCCACCGTCGAGCTCCTGGCCGGCATTCCGTCCGTCGTCGTCGGCTTTTTCGCCCTGATCGTCATGGCGTCGTGGATCCAGGACATCCTGGGCCTCCAGTACCGGCTGAACGCGTTCACCGCGGGAATCGCCCTGTCCCTGGCCGTCATACCCATCGTTTTCACCGTGGCAGAGGACGCCCTGTCCGCCGTTCCGGCGACCTACAGGGAGGCCTCTCTCGCACTGGGCGCCTCGGCGGTTCAGACCGCGGTCCGGGTGGTCCTCCCTGCCGCCAGTCCAGGGATCGGCGCGGCCCTGATTCTGGGAATGGGACGGGCGCTTGGCGAGACGATGATCGTCCTCATGGTTTCGGGAAACGCGGCGTTGTTGGGGTTCGACCCGTTTTCCGGAGCGCGGACGATGTCGGCGACGATCGCCGCCGAGTTGGGGGAAGTCGTCTACGGGGGCGATCACTACAGCGTGCTGTTCTTCATCGGCGTTCTGCTCTTCATCACGACCTCCGGCCTGAACTGGGTCGGGGAACGGATCAACGCAGGTCTGCGCAGAAAGCTCTTCGGTGGAGTATGAAACGTCCCCTGGACAAGGGCGTCGTCGTTCTCTCGCTCCTGGCGACCCTTTTCATCGTCGCGATGCTGGCGGTCATCCTGACCGACGTCGTCTGGCACGGCTGGGCCGGACTCTCCTGGGAGTTCCTGACCGGCCGCCCGGTCGGCATGACCGGGGGAGGCATCTTCCCCGCTATCTACGGCACCGTGTTCCTGGTGCTCGTGATGTCGGTCGCGGCTGTTCCTTTCGGCGTTCTGGTCGCGATCTATCTGGCCGAGTACGCCCGTGCGGATTCCTACCTGTACAGGGCAACGCGCCTGGCGGTGAGCAATCTGGCCGGCGTTCCGTCGATCGTCTTCGGGCTCTTCGGGCTGGGATTCTTCATCCAGGCAATCGGGGGGACGATGGACGCCGCCCTGTACGACGGGGACGTCGTTTTTGGACAGGGTTCGATCCTGTGGGCCTCTCTGACGATGGCGGTCCTCACCTTGCCCGTCGTCATTCTCACCGTCGAGGAGACGCTCCGATCGGTTCCCCGCGACTACAGGGAAGCGAGCCTGGCCCTGGGGGCCACCCGGCTGCAAACCATCTTCCGGGTCGTCCTGCCGCAGTCCTGGGCGGGCGTCATGACGGGCACGATTCTCGCGGTGAGCCGGGGCGCAGGCGAGGTCGCGCCCGTGCTCTTTACCGGCGCGGCGTTCTCTATGCCCTACCTGCCGACCCGCGTCAACGACCAGTTCATGCAACTGGGATATCATGTGTTCGTGCTTTCGACCCAGTCGCCGGATGTTGAGGCCACCAAGCCCCAGCTCTACTCGACGGTGCTCGTGCTGCTGGCGCTGACGTTTCTCCTGAACCTTGTCGCCATCCTGATCCGAAAGAGAATGCGCCAATGGGCGACCGCCTGAAAATCGAGGTCCGCGGCGCCGACTTCTTCTACGGTCCCGTCCAGGCCCTTTTCGACGTCAGTATCCCGGTTCGGGAAAGGGAGGTCACGGCCCTGATCGGACCCTCCGGCTGCGGCAAGTCCACTTTTCTCCGCCTCCTGAACAGGATGAACGATCTGATTCCCGAGACGCGCCTGACCGGACAGGTCGAGATCGACGGTGTGAACATCTACGCGGAGTCGACCGACGTCATCGAGCTTCGTCGCCGGGTCGGGATGATCTTTCAGAAATCGAACCCGTTTCCGATGTCGGTCTACGAGAACGTCGCATACGGCCTGAGGGTCAACGGCATGACCAAGAACAGGGCTGAGATCGACCGCATCGTAGAATCGACCCTCAGGTCCGCGGCCCTCTGGGACGAAGTCAAGGACCGGCTGAACCGCTCCGCGTTCTCGTTGTCCGGAGGGCAGCAGCAGCGCCTCTGTATCGCGAGAGCCCTGGCGGTGGAGCCCGAGATCCTCCTGATGGACGAGCCGGCGTCGGCTCTCGATCCGATCTCCACGGCCCGGATCGAGGAACTGATTTACCAGCTCAAGAGCCGGTATACTATCGTTATTGTTACGCACAACATGCAACAAGCCGCGCGCGTTTCCGATTACACGGCCTTTTTTCTCTCCGGCCGGCTCGTCGAGCACAGCGAAACGAAAGCGCTGTTCACGCATCCTTCGATGCGCGAGACCGAGGACTACATCACCGGGAGGTTCGGCTAATTGAGCCGTCGCGAACATACCAGCCAGCACTACGAGCAGCAGCTCCGCAAGATCCGGGACCGCCTTCTCGTGATGAGCGGTAAGGCCGAAAAAGCGCTTCACGACGCGATGAGGGCTCTGGTGGAGCGGAGCCCGTCTCTCGCCGGCGATGTGATCGAGCGCGACGACGAGATCGACCGCATGGAGCTGGAAATCGACGATCTGGCCCTTCAGACCCTCGCTCTGGAGCAACCCGTCGCCAGCGACCTTCGGTTCCTCGCCACCGTTCTCAAGATTGTCCGGGACGTCGAGCGCGTCGGCGACATCGCCGTCAATTCCGCCGAACGGACGCGGGAAGTACTGGCCGAGCCCGAGCTCAAACCCCTGGTCGATCTCCCGATCATGTCGCGGATGGCGCAGGAGAGCCTTCGGAAGAGTCTGGACGCGTTCGTGAACGGCGACGTCGAGCTGGCCGAGCAGGTCATTCGCGACGACGTCCGGCTCGACTACATGTACGAACAGATTCTGCGCGAGCTGCTCACCTACATGCTGGAAGACGCTCACACGATCTCCCGGTGCGTGAAGCTCATGTTCATCGCGAAGGGTCTGGAGCGGGTTGGCGACCACGCGGCGAACATAGCCGAGATGGTGGTCTTTCTGGTTCGCGGCAAGGACATCCGGCATGGAACGAGTATTGATAGTTGACGACGATGCCGATATACGCCGCCTGGTCGGACATCACCTCACTCAGGCAGGGTTCGACGTCGTCTGGGCAGCGACGGGCCGCGAAGGCCTCGAATTGGCCTTCGAGAAATCGCCATCCGTCATCGTCCTGGACCTGATGCTCCCCGACCTTGACGGCAACGAGATCTGCCGCAAGATGAGGGAGCAGGGCCCGCGCTACGTCCCGATCCTGATGCTGAGCGCTCGCGGGGAAGAGATCGACCGTGTTCTGGGTTTCGAGCTCGGCGCGGACGACTACGTCACCAAACCGTTCAGTCCCCGCGAGCTGGTCCTTCGAATCCGGGCGCTTCTCAGGAGGTCCGGACCCCAGGAAGGCGAGCGCCTGGGGATCGGCGGCGTCGAGCTCGATCCCGGACGGCGGCAATGCGCCGTCGACGGCGCACTCGTCGCCATGACCGCGAAAGAGTTCGACCTGCTGTACGCGCTGATGAAGGCGCGGGGGAACGTCCTCACCCGCGGACATCTGATGGATCACATCTGGGGATACCACGGCGACTCCGAGTCGCGCACTCTGGACACGCACGTACGCCGCGTGCGCGAGAAGCTCGGGGCGGAGGGCGAACGCGTCCAGACAGTGCGGGGAGTAGGCTACCGCTACGATTCGGATACCCGGGCATGAAGCCGGCCTTCCACTGGCGAATCGCGCTGTGGAACGTCGTGCTCGTCGGCCTCGCTTTCGCGCTGTTCGGAACCGGACCCTCAGTCTTCTTCTTTGGCTTCGTTGTGCTGATGCTTACCGCCGTCCTCGTCTGGCGAGTCCGGACGCAGTTGATCCGCCCGTTGAGGAACCTGACCGAATCGATTCGACAGAGCGAAGGCGACGAGAGTTCGATACCTGCGATTCCCCGGGGGCTCAGGGAAGTGCGGGAACTGGTCGCGGCGCTGACCCACTGGCACGGCGGCGTGCGTGCGCGCGTCCGTGATCTGTCCGAGGCGCGTATACGGCTGGAATCGGTTCTGCGGGCCATGGACGAAGGGGTTCTCGTTTTCAACGATGACGGGCGGATCACCCTGGCCAACGCCGCCTTCCGTCATCTTCTCGGAGCCCAGAGAGATCCGCTCGGCAGGACCTGCCTCGAAGTGTTTCGGAACGAAGCGCTCGACCAGGCGGTTCACGAAGCTCTGGCGGGACAGGCTGTCGGATCCGTGGAGTTCGAGACCCGCTCGAACCGCGTGCTTCGGGCTCTCGTGTCTCCCGTGACGAGCAGCTCGGGCAGCCGCGAGGAGGCCGCCGTCATGGTGCTGGAAGACCTGACCGACATACGTCAGGTCGATCGCATCCGGCGCGATTTCGTTGCCAACGTCTCGCACGAATTCAAGACGCCCCTGACTTCCATTCGGGGGTACGCCGAGACGATGCTCTCGGAGTCGTCCGATGCCTCGCACAGGGATTTCGCCGACACGATCTGCCGGAACGCCCGCTATCTGGAGTCGCTGGTGAACGATCTCCTCGTGCTGGCGCGCATCGAGGCCGAGCCGCCTTCGGTGTTCGAGGATGTGGACCTGCCGACTCTGGTGGGCGAGCAGGTCGCGCTGCGCAGGAAACTACCCGCCGGCGAGTCCCGCGATATCGAAATCGAGTGCCCGCCGATCACGTTGCGCGCGGATCCGGGTCGTCTGTCCATCGCCCTGTCGAATCTCATCGACAACGCGATCCGCTACAACCGGCCTTCGGGCCTGATCCGCATTGCATGCCGCGCCGAGGGGGACACGGTCGTTCTCGAGGTCGCCGACCAGGGCTACGGCATTCCCAGGGATCAATTGCCCCGGATCTTCGAGCGATTCTACAGGGTGGACAAGGCCCGGACACGCAACGGCGGAGGAACGGGACTGGGCCTCGCCATCGCGCG